>WNGL01022276.1_pt1 | contig 12194 bp, 12 predicted proteins | sample 5400591 | NCBI WGS metagenome assembly WNGL01 (sample SAMN13153377, study PRJNA577476) | soil metagenome | isolation source: 80 cm soil or saprolite under Garry oak tree replicate 1 | place: USA:California | collected 2016-06-15
AGCCCAGCCTACTGGTATTCCTAGGGGCCCGAGGCCCTTGTAGGCGAGGACTAGTCCGAAGCCGCGGCTGAGAGGATGATAGAGAACGTTCTGGTACGTCATCTCACCATAGCGTCCGAGGCCGAGAAAATACGCGCCGTACAGCGCTGTGAGGTGCGGCTAGTTCTGCTGGAACGTTTCGAGGAACTCGATAATCGAGTCGGCGATGTACTCTCGTTCGACTGATCCTATGCCTGTGTGATTTCCGAAGAAGAAGGACTGTCGCATTATCATCTTCGAATTCGTCAAGGAACCACTGACCCGGTGTGGAATACTTTTCATGACTGGTTGTTCAGCTATGTTGCCTGCCATCACCGGCCTTGTCTCAATCAGTTTGTTTTCTAAGTGATCTACGAGTTGTTCGCGGGTGAAAGGCGCTTCGGGCTGCACTGTTAGAGGATAGCCAAAGTAGACGTGTTTGGTCCCAGGCTGTTCTTCGGGTAGGATGAGGAGGTCGGAGTATGGAGACAGTTTCCGGGTCCAGTAGTCTGCGTTTCTCCTCCTCTGATCGATGAAGCTGTCGAGTTTCTTGATCTGGTGTATGCCGAAGGCGCCCTGGATCTCTGTCGGACGAAGATTGTACCCTGATGTAATGAATAGGAATCGGGGGTCTATTCCCTTATTGGCTGAGGCGTACTTTTCCTTGTCTTGGAGGTCGCGGACCCAGCCGAATGCTCGCATGGCCTTGAGATTCTCGTGGAGCACATCGTCGTCAGTGACTATCATACCTCCCTCGATCGTTGATATGTGATGGGAAAGGAAGAAGCTGAACGTTCCCATATCACCAAAAGAACCTACCTTCTTTCCTTGAAATTCAGCTCCGGTCGACTCACACGCATCCTCGACCACGTAGAGATCGTCAGCCTCGGCGATTTTCTTGATCCTATCTATCTCGCAAGGACTGCCCAAGAGATGGACAGGGACGAATGCCTTGGTCTTTGGCCCAATCGCCTTTTCGATCTCATCAGGGATTATGTTGAACGTCTGGGGGTCTACGTCGACCAGAACGGGCGTGCAGCCCACGTTAGCGATCGGGTAGACGGTTGTTGCCCAGGTTACGGCGGGGGTCATGATCTCGCTCCCCTTCTCGATATGGTCAGGATTCGTTGGATTGGTCAGTACCGAGAGGGCGAGAAGGTTCGCTGAAGAACCAGAATTCACCATTACAGCGTGTCTTGAGCCGTTGTAATTCGCGAAATCTTCTTCGAATTTCTTGACCTTGCTCCCCATTGTAACCCAAGTTGAGAGGAGGCTGTCGACCGCTTCCTCGACTTCTTCAGGTCCGTATGTAGGCACCGTTAGAGGAATCTTCGTCTTGCCCGGGACAAAGTCTTCTCTATTTAGCTGAAAATGCTTTACGAGGTATGGCCTGATTCTCTCAAGCGTTTGGGACATGTATGCCCTCTGGATTTCGTGTGTCTAATCGAGAGCGGTACCATGCCACGGTTTTCTTGATCCCATCCTCGAAATCAATCCTCGGCCTCCAGTCGAGTTCCTTGGTTGCCTTTGAGGAATCCCCCCAGCTTCTTGGAATGTCAACGCGCCGAGCGTCAGGATTCCAGTAAGCCACAGACTTGACGCCGCTAATCTTCATGATGGTCTCAACTATCTCTTGTACAGACCTCTCCTTTGCACTACTAAAATGGTAGATCTCAGAAGACCTTCCCCTCTCGGCAAGTAACGCATAACCCCTAACGATATCGTCGACATAGGCAAAATCTCTTGTAGGCGTTGGATTTCCCATGGAAAGTTTTTCTCCTCTTAGGAGTCTTAGAATGATTGAAGGGACAAGGAAATCCGGCCTCTGGTGGGGCCCATAGTGGTTGAACGCTCGGGATATGGATATGTTCATTCCATACATTTCAGCGAATGCGAGAGCAAGACTTTCCCCTGCGAGTTTGCTCGCAGAATAAATGTCGATTGGCTTTGGGGGACTCTCTTCCGTTATCGGAAGCTTGTCCTGCTTTCCGTAGACATGACATGTGCTCACGTACACAATTTTTGAGACATCTTGGGCCCTGGCTGCCATTAAGAAGTTCAGCGTTCCGAGAGCGTTCGTTGTGAACGTATTGAAGGTCTTTGCTCTCGTCTCCGGAATTAGAGTGATGGCGGCGAGATGGTATGCTACGTCAACGTCTTTCACGGCCTCGATGAGGCTTTGGTAATCTTGGACATCTCCAAGCACCATCTCAGTACCGAGTTTTTCGGGTAGGGCATCATCCCTGGACCTCACAAAGCATCGCAGTTCGGCCCCTAAACCCGAGAGTAGCCCGCAAAGGTTTCGTCCAGCGAACCCAGTCGAGCCTGTAACGAGAACTCTCTGTCCTTCCCAGAAAGATTTGTTCAGTGATGATGAGGACATTGATTCAAATCCTGATTGAACTAGAAGGTATGATCATATCACATTGCTCGTTCCAGGGTCTTTTTCTAATCAGATTAAGCACAGGCTCCTTCTGTAAGTGTCATCAGTCTTTCGTTGGCGCAAGTGAAATTGTGTCAAGCTCTATGGTAGTTGTGGGATCAAAGTTGCCCTCTCTGCCAGTGGTGTCTCTGCATTGCGAAACAATCCGTTCCATTACTGATACCGTCTCCATTCCCTCTTTCCCACTAACCGGCGGAGGCGAGTCGTCTATTATGCATTTAACAAACTTCTTTACAATGACATCATGCCCCAGGAATGTTTTCCCCATAGTTGAGCTGAGAGCGTTTGAAAAGACCCCGAACGCGATTCGACGCGAGGTCTTGAGTGAAGATTCTACTAGCGACGAATAGCTCAAGCTTTTTCGCTTCTGTAAGTCCAAAAGCATGCTTTGAAGGTCCATTCTGATCATTGCTTCGCTTCCGAAGATATCGACTTCAGTCGAAAAATAGTCTCCAGCGTGGGAAATGGTCATGTCGCTTGATGAAGAAGCTCCTTCCAACTGAACGGAAAATGTGTCAAAGGATACCCAGGGATAGGCTTGAGTCTTCCTTGCCTGAACGTTGACTCCAAGCACATTTCCGATGAATGGAATTGACATGTAAACTGCATGGGGACCTGATTCAGCCATGACTCCTCCAGGCAACTGGTGAACCCAATGTTCCTTCTTCTGTGTGTAGGCTTTCTTGTGCGTAAAATTAAGTATCCTCACTCCCGTGACTTTTCCTATCTCCCCGTTCTTGATCAGTTGTTGGGCCTTCAAGAAAGGCGGATAGAATTTCTGATTATGCACGACCGCTAGTTTTACCCCGTTCTTCTCCGAGCAACGAATCATCTCTTCGCAGTCACCTACGGATATGGCCATAGGTTTCTCCACGAGAACGTTGCAGCCGGCTTCCATAGCCTGAATCGCTATGTCTTTGTGAACTTGGGGTTGTGTGCATATGTCAATAATATCTGGACGGTCCCTGGCCAACATATCTGAAATGCTCGAAAAAATCGACGGAACCCCCAAAGAGGTTGCAACACCCTTCGCAATGTCGGGATTAGTGTCACAAACCGCGCTCACGACAGCTTCTCGACCTATTTTCCGGAAACCAGGAATGTGGCGCAATCGCGCTATGGGGCCGGCTCCAACAATTCCTACCTTGAGTCTGTTCAAGAATTCTCCTCACAGTGATTGGTTAGGTCACGGTTCGCGAGGGTGTTCAATTCGGGAAGCTCTCATCGCCGGGCTCTGGGATCCAACTTCGTCGTAATTCATTTGCAATCGCAAAAAGAAAATGCCTTTCCTATAAGCGTTAGAGCCGAGGTTCGACGTACAAAACTCATCCACCAAATGTGATGTCAAAGTCAGACGTAATCGACTGTAGTGAGAACCTTGAGAAGTGTTTCCAAACGCTCTTGAGGTCTCAGCTTAGAGCGAAGATATTCAAGGCCATTGTTGCCTAGCTCGAACGCCCTAGCGGGGTCCCGCATGAGCGTAGAGATGCCGCCAGCAAGTGCCTCTGGAGTAGAGTCCGTAAGAATCCCGGCCTCGGCGTCGCGGATTATCCGTGACCATCCTCCAATGTCGTTCGCGACGATTGGGAGACCAACCGCCAAGTAGTCGTAGAGTTTAGCCGGATAAGATACTAGCCTTGTCATGTCCCTTGACGAAGTGACCACCCCTATGTCGCAATTCTGCAGAAAAGCATAGAATCGAGAAATGTCAGGGAAGTAAAAATATTCGGGGTGAACTCTCAGTTCTTTAGCGAGTCTTTGCATTTTTGAAAGTGTATCTCCTTTCCTGGTTAGGAAGAGCTGAGATTGTGGGAAGTCGCGCTGGACGATCGCCATTCCCCTAAGGAGTAATTCAAGCCCTTCGCGGTGTGTACTCGTAGCGGGACAGACGACTTTAGATCGCATCTGAGATCTCTTGGGCTCTGCCACTCTGGGAGCTATGCAAGGATCAATGACCACAAATCGCTGCGATGCAATAGAATATTTCATCGACAATCGATATCCCAGTTCATTGCTCACCACCAGAATCATGTCGACGCCTCTCAGGCACTTCTCCTCGAATTTGAACGCTACATCGGCTTGCTTTGATCCAGGTGCAAGGTATCCCGAATCAACCATTTCCTCAGCCCATATGCCGTGAATGTCTGCAATGACGGGAGGCCTCAGGTTAGGTCGGATTCTCGAGCACGCTCCAGCAGCGAGCTGGTGAACAGCGAGCAGCACGTCAATATTCTCCCGACTCAGAAATCTTTCCAGTTTCTTTGCAAATGATCCTATGGACCAGTCTAGATAGTGACTGGATCGTAAAGTCTGGCGGGCTAGTACCGGTTGATTAAGGAGATATCTGCTGACCCTATACGCTTCTTCATACAACGAGGGGAAGCCATTCAAACAGTGGTATTGAACACCGTCTGTTTCTCGCGTTGGCCCAGGGCCAAATTGGCTGATGACTTTGAGCTTGATCCCGAACTTCGTTAGGGGGTAAACCTGATTTAAGAGTCTGAAATCAGTGCCCAGTCCGACATGGAATGGATGCGATAAAACGACACCAACGGTCATTGATTTCATTAGTTTGACCCCAAATACGGGCTCTCAAGGTCCTCTTTCATTCGAACTTTGGTCCTTGACTCGATGGGTGTCTTCACATGTTGTCCCCAGTTCTCCTAACATGCTTCAATGAACCACGAAGATGACTTCAACCGATTCGTTGGGCAAGATCCGGGCTTTGTAGATTTGATCGTTTGGGACTTGAGTGTCGAGGGTAATGTCATCAGTATGGAACGCAACGTTGGAGGCTTGAGAGCTAAGAGCGACGACGACATTTATTGAAACCACGTTTAACCTCAGTTGGAGCAACCTGCCCGTGGATGACATTCCAATATGACGCTTGAGCGCCCGAAGAGTCCCGCAGGACAACCACCCACTGTGCGTTTCCCAGATTAAGCGACCCCCAAAATGACAAGGTGTCATAGCCTGAGAGATTCATCTGAAAAGGAGGGGTATATGTTGCCCACACATTGCCCCAGGCGTCTGTGCGTCCGATGATGGACAGACTTCCGGCTCCTTCTTTCATATTGGAATTGTCGACCGTGAAGGTTGCCTCCGGTACTTGCCAATACTGGACGTTCTCTGAAACATCGTTGCCGAACGCTGCGGGGTCTCCATTGGGTCGTCGCGGGGCATTCTCAGGAAAACTCTTGGCGCCTCCCTGAGCGAGTTCTGACAAGACAAAATTATTAGTGAATCCTGTCAACCTGTACCAAGAACTTCCGGTTCCGAAATTGAGGGTCACGGTCGATCCGTTAACATAACCATCGATTGTTTCGACTCCTCTTTGGCTTTGAAGAGTCATTGATGGCGAGATCTGATCCGCCACAAGTTTGAGAGATGGAATGACGTAGGTTCCGTCGCCGATGGCGAAGGGAAGGGCATAAAATGGCACTGGGGCATCGTAGAGTTCGGGCGCCAGGATTACGAGAGGTCGTTTTAGCAGGTCTGCAAGAGTTCTCACCGACTCGCTCTGGAAGTAGATCAGGTATCCTCGATCACCTAACAAATCTCTAAGAAACTTAACCGACGTGAAATTGGCAATGTTGCCCGCAGGGTATGCTAGGTGTGAGAGTGTAGGACGGAACTCAACAAGATTGGAAATATCCCCGAAATATGCCAGATGATCTCCAATTTCTGAACCGATGTATGCTCGGTATTCATCTGCGCTCCATAGGCTCGAACCCGCAAACGCGAAGACAGGAACGGCCAGGGCATTAGCATTGAGATATTGTCCGACCAATTGGATCTTGGAAATTGCCGAGGTCTTGTAGAACGGGACCATCTCGATGTCTGTAGCTGCGACAGTTGATACCACCAAGGAGAATACGACCAGGGCAGACAAGGAAACTCCGAGCAAGCGACGACGATCGATACGACCTAGAACAGAGAAGAATCCGCCTATGTTTGTCGAAAGTGACTTTCTCGAATGTCGTGCGATCCAGCTGGTGGAGTAGCTTATTCCCGACGCCAGGAAAAGCGGAGTAGGAATGACCAGGATTGCCCTTATCCCGAGTCCGTTCAAGGTTGTTTGGCTGACTGCAAGTGCCGGCACAACCAGGATTAGACTGAAGAGCGTCAGTAAGATCCTCTCTGGGCTCGCAGCCCGATTGATACCCCTTGCGATTGGATAGCAACCAAGTAGAGCCAACGGAAGCAGACCCACAGAGCCGAGTCCCCAAAAAGCAAGATCTTGATAGATCCAAGGCCGCTGGATAACATATGATTCGGATTCAAGGTTCAGGTAGTGAACCGAATAAAATTGGGGAAACATTAGCAGAAGCGAGACGATTGGCAACAGGGAGAAGACGCCGAATAAGATGAAGGACTTCTTGTTTCGCTTGACGACGGAAAAAAGGAGAAGGGTCAGGCCCATGACTGCAAAGACCTCGAACTCGGTAAAAGCTGCGAGAAAGAATAGAAGAAGCATGACGAGTTGCTTACGGCCAGAATTTGGCCAGTCGCCATCAATCACCAAAACAAATGCAGCCCATGCAAACACCAGCGCTAAGTTTGTGCGGTGATATTCGCCCACGATCCAGATGAACGCAGGAGATACAGCAGTCAATATCGCAGTTAATCCGGCAACGTGAATGTTTCTGCTAATCTTGTACGAGAAGAACGAATACATTCCTAACAGTGTAGCCCCCATAACCTCTGGGAGAACTCTCGCCACTAAGAGTAGATTTCCGACAAGAGTCCCGAGACCCGCCAGTAACTGGGGGTACAACATCGGATACGTAATCCGATTCATGAAATAGATAGGCCCATTCCGGAGTACCGTCTCGGCCTGCCAGAGATAGAACGGCGCATCCCACCCTCCTAAGACAATATTAGTGTTCAGGAGTCCAAGTCGAAAATAGGACCAGTATATGATCACTGAAAGAAGGATAACGCCCGCGGAATAATAGACAATGAAAAGCCACTTATTTTGCCCTGTCAAGATCACTTTTGTCCTAAGAGCTTGACAGGCCTTCCGTTCCTGGCCGATCCTCCATTACCAAGGCTGGCTTTCGCGCTCCGATGCACTAACGGGGTTTGCCAGTAGGCATTAATGATTCCTTGCGCTACCAGTCCCCACGAGTGAAAAGATGCTTTGGTTTTCATGTACTTTGTTGCATTGGCAGCCACGACATCATCAGTAAGTACCAAATCGAGAGCGCGCGCTATCTCCGCAGGATCCTTCGGTCCAACAAAGAGCGAGCGATCGTAGCCTTTCAATTCTTCTAGTAGGGTTTCGATAGCCGATGCAACAACGGGCATTCCGTAGGACATTACCCAGTAAAGTATGCTTGTTGTTGCACACGCATAAAGATACGAGAGGACGGCTACTCTCGATTCAAAGATGAGCGAGTTCGCACTAGTCTCATCAAGATATCCCGCATAGGAGAACTGTCTGCTATCTATTGCGGACCTAGCGATCGCGAGGATACTGTCCAAGTATTCTGGCCGTCTCGTATCTCTCGGACCCGCCAAGACAAGAATGGCGTCGGGATGCTTCGACGCAATCAACGAAAATCCGTGGATGACATATTCCAGGCCCTTCCGAGGTGCAACAACTCCAAATGCCAAGACCACCTTTTTTCCATTGAACCTGCCGTTTTGTGCGAAAGAATGGCCTTCGGGGCGGATGATTGAGACACCGAACGGGACGACGACGATTTTTCTCGGATCTATGAAAAATTCTCTGATTAAGGTATCTCGTAGGAAATTCAGATGGACTATGATTGCATCAGATAATCCAAGGAACCTCAGATAGAAAAGTAGCCCAAAATGGGCGAATTTCGCCTTCAGAGATCCCTCCCCGTAGAGTTCTTCGAGTACATGTCTCGAAAGGACATCGTGAATCGTGAGCACGACCTTCAGTCGTAGCAGTCTTAGCACTGCGACGAGTAGCGGGAAAGATACCATGTTCAGATACTCGCTACTGAATTCTGTGATCGTGAAATCAATGTGCAGCACGTCTGGTCTATCCCGCAAGGATTGTCTGATGATCTGAAAGGGATACAACCGTTCGGTCCAAGTTGGTTTGTATGTCTTGAAGCCTCTGAATCTGACACTGCCCTTGGTCGGTCCCCTCAAAGGTTTCTTCGGTCCATAGAAGAAGCAGTCTACTTGAGCTGTTGCACCCAGGGCTTCCGCGAGTTGTTGCGTGTAGGAATTAGCGTCGCCGATCAACGCTACCTTAAGCCGGTTGTGGTTCTCTATCGGGAAAGGAATCGGGGAAGAATGGATGCTTCGAGCGTATAGAACGATTCTGGATTTCGAGAATGAGATTTTCATTGAGCTTTTTCTCGACTACCTATCAATAGTCTAACTTTTCTCACCCAAGCATTGAACGATTAGGGGAGCATTATCGCTGAAAAAGAAGATTGGCGATGTGCTTTTTAACATCACCACGCTTCTTCGTGGAAAAATACCAATCAACGGTGGTCCTAAGACCTTCGTCGAGTTTTGTTCGAGGTTCCCAGTCCAGAAGCCTACGACACATTTCGTTATCCGATGCTCTGGAATGCACGCCCTCCGGCTTTGACGCATCAAAGCGGACCTGCCTAGGATGAAAATCTGTCAAGTCAAAAATCGCTTGCGCGACCTCCTTGATCTTTATGTGTTCAGATGTGCCCAAGTTGATAGCGCTTGCGTCATTGATTCTTTCGGTGGCTCGGATGAGACCTTCGACCGTATCTGAAACGAAAGTAAAGTTGCGGTCCTGATTGCCCGTCCCCCAAATTTCGTAAGGATCTATCTGGGCAAATGCTTTCGCTATCAGCGCGATTATTGCATGTGTCTCGTTCTCCCGTGGACCGTAGGATGTAAAGATCCGACAGCTAACCCCTTTCATGCCATGCTGCACATGGAATGCGCGTAAACTCATCTCGCCCATCAGTTTCGCCCATCCGTATTCCTCATCGGCGAAGGCCCTCCCTTCGACAAATGCATCTGCCATTTCTTCTCGGAGGAGAAGCCCCGCATTTTCTTTAGTTTGAAGGGTCTTAGGATACACGCACGCGGAACTTGCGAAGCATACCTTGTCAACTCCTGATTTGCTAGCGGCATCGAAGACCATTCCATCTAAGACCATGTTAAGAGAGCAATCTGCAGGATGGGTGGCAATGAAACCTCGACCGCCGTGGACCGCGGCGAGATGGAACACCACATCAATATTTTTCATAGCGTTCTTTAGGAAAGAGGGAGTCTTGAGATCGCCAACGGATAATTCGATTTGATCAGCGACTAAGCTAAGGTTCACTCGTTTTCCGCTAGAGAGATCGTCTGCTACAACTACGGTTGCGCCCTTCCTTACCAAGTCCTCGGCTAAATGACTCCCTATGAAAGAAGCTCCACCAGTGACCAGAACTCGCTTCCTATTCCATTTCATATGTCTCTTCACCTGTCAGAGAACAGCTCACTGATCCTACAATCGAATTCACTGCCGAAGATGGTTGATCTTATTTGGAAGCCTCACGTATTACGGAGACCAAGACAAACAGCATCAAAGCCGTGATTGCAAGAATAGTGCCAATGACAGCGGCACCAATCGAAATGAGAGCAACACCAATGTCAAACTGACCCTGAGTCGAAAGAACTTGAGTGGCGCGGGCTCCAAAGACGAGGCTTAGAAACAGAAAAACCAGTCCTGGAACCCCGTAGGTCAATAGCGGATGTCGTATTGACGCAACTTTTATCGTGCTCGAAACTACATCAGCGAAATGGTATATTGGATTCAGCGTGGAAGTCTCGCCACCCTTGTAAGTAATCGTAGCGGGCACTTCGACGACCTTCAATCCCTTGTCTTTCGCTTTCAATAGGATTTCAGTGCTGGCTCCCATTCCTTGCTCTGCGGGGCGAATCGTTGACAAGGCTCTTTTACCGTAGGCCCTAAAGCCGCTTTGGGCATCTGAGATACGTTGGTTTGTTAATTCGTCGACCAGCCACGTAATTGACTTGATGCCAGTTTTCCGAAACCTTGGCAATTCTCCATCTCCATCGTGTGCGAATCTTGCGCCTATCACAACGTCTGCCTCTCCGTTAAGAATAGGTGCAATCATCGACGATATCTCTTGCGGGTTGTGCTGACCGTCGCCATCGACCGTAACTAGGATGTCAGCCCCCGCTGCGTTAGCAGTGTCAATGAGAGTTCTTAGTGCAGCGCCATAGCCCATGTTACGACTATGCTTGACAACTTGGCAACCTAGTGATTGAGCAATTCTGGCGGTGTCGTCTGAGGAACCATCATCGCAAACTATGATTTTGTTGCAATACTGTTTCGTATTGACTACAATCTTAGCGATGTTTCTTTCTGTATTGAAGGCAGGTATGCCTACAATTATCGAAGGGGTCGAAATCTCTGAAGGTTCCTGACTGCTTCTGGATCCTTGTACTCCAATTGTCATTGCGGGTCAGCCTCGACCATTGAAAGATTGATAGCGCTGTACCGACATGAATGCCACACTCATAGGTATCGCTAGGAACTCTATTGGTTTCCGGGAAGATGTCAAAACTGCAGACTCAAGCGGAGTTAGTGCGAAAAAGCCGAATTCTGAACGATCGTGCCGGAGAGCTACACTTCTGTCACAGGGATATGGGAACCGCGCAGACGTTGTGTTTGCCCCAGAACCTACTATTCGCATAGCTGTCCAGCCCGCCCAGACGGATCGCACGGCCGCTATCGTATATAATTCATTTGCGAATGAGTCCGATGAGAGAAAATCTGGAAAAATAAACACTCGCTGTTTGACAAAGCCGGGCGCGGATCGCTTTCGTTGGATTGCTATCTCGTTAATTAGGAGGAATAGCCTCGTCGTGAAGCATGCGTTTTCGGGTGGAGGATGTTGCCTAGTTTGAAGGGTCTGAGAGTTTCTCTGATGATTTGTCTCTCGCTTCTGTCGTTAGTGGGCTTGACGATCCCTGTTCATGCAACCTTGGGTCTGGACGGTTCGGCCGAAGCTTCTTTCACAGCCGGCTATCCTCCATCATACCCACCAGTTACCACGAACGTCACCTCGATAGTTCTGACGACAACTCATCCTAAGGATCTGATCGTTATCGGAGTAGTGTTCGTACAAGCTTATGGGACTAATGTGACGAGTATTTCTGATACCAGTGGCCTTGTTTATTCGCTGAGAGCTCGGTTTGCCAAGACATCACCTTCTTGCTTGCCGGCCCAGATAGAGGAATGGTATTCATTTGCTGAAACTACTCTGACCTCTGATGTAATAACTGTGAGACTTTCGTCCAGTCATGTCGGCATTGCCGGCATAATTGGCTGGGGCATAGCAGGCAGTCCTAGAACCTCGTTCGACCGTTCCCCGTCGTTCCCGGGACTGACCGTAGAGACTGATTGCAGTCATGAAGTCAGCACCGCGTTTACGACTCATTCGAGCAACGATTTCGTTTTCGGTCTGTTTGCAATCAACGATGGAAGTGAGAATCCGGCTCCCGGTTTTACGAGCTTGTCTGGCGGAAGCTTTGGGGGTTTCATGGATATGATGTACATGGTAGCACGCCGGCCTCTGGCAGATTCATCTGCTTCCTTCACCGGGGATGCGATGGCGATGATAATCGACGCCGTTCAACTGGCCGGTCCCTTCTAGACTAGCCAGACTGCTTCACGTGCATTAGCAAGCCAACAATCGTCGAATTGATTGCGAATCGAAAACCACTCCTCGGCTAATTACTAGGGCCA
>WNGL01022900.1_pt1 | contig 12194 bp, 9 predicted proteins | sample 5400591 | NCBI WGS metagenome assembly WNGL01 (sample SAMN13153377, study PRJNA577476) | soil metagenome | isolation source: 80 cm soil or saprolite under Garry oak tree replicate 1 | place: USA:California | collected 2016-06-15
CGTCGATCACACCATCATTGTCGGGATCTTTAGCGGCATAGACTGAGGTGCGCCAGCGATACTCTGTCCCGAGTAGATCAAGTGCAACCGCCGTCGTATAGACCTTCATATTCGATGCCGGCGTGAAGAGTTTGCCGGCCTCGCGCGAGTACACTACCCGCCCATCATTGAGCGACATTACCAAAACACCCCAGCGCGCTTGCGTCAGTTCGCTTTCATCGATCGCCCGATCGATTTCGCGACCAAGCGCCAGATCATCTGATCTGTTTGAAGAGTCCTTCGATACTTTCTGTGGACGCGGCCCCGCCGCCGGTGATGCGGGAGCCTTGTTTTCAACGGGCACGCTGAAAGAGGTTCGCGCAACTAACAGGAGCGCAATCAGCACAATGGCTGCCGCACTAATTGCGAGCAATCCGAGTCCGGTGCCTCGGAATTTCATTTTCCTGGAATTCTCACGTTGTAGCATCGACTTCAGTCTGTGAGTAATTCATCCCACAGCCACTCCCAGACTGAAGTCTATGCTCCGCGTGACCGGCTAACTGGCAAAGAGTGATGCCGTGCGTCCGGTCGATAGCAGCTCGCGGGTTGCGGCGTAGACCTCTTCGACGGTGATCTCAGAAATCGTGGCGTTGTAAATGACCTTCCTGGATTCAATGAGCGGGAGATAACTCTCCGGGGCGCGACGATCCAAAAGCACTACGACCGGCGTTCCGACGGCCGCCGCAATATGCATGGGGCCTGTGTCATTCGAAACAAAGGCGGTAAGCCGGGCCTGAGCTGAGGCGAGTTGGCGAATTGTCAGTCTTTCCAAAATCACGGATGAACGCGGAAATTGACTTCGCATTTCCTGCACGAGCGATCGCTCTTCGGGACCGGCAAAGACGATTGGCCGAACATCGTCATTCCGTACCAGAAAATCAGCCAGCTCAGCGAATCGCTCCAGGTCCCAACGCCTGCTCGGATGTCCGGCGCCGGGAAACAGCCCGACCAGGGGAGCGCCGATGTCAGCTTTTTCTTTCCGCAACATTGCATCCATGGCGCGATCGTCTTCAAAGCGTGTTTTCAGTTGCGGCAGGCGCGGCGCATCATTAATTCCCAAAGGCCGCAAGACGTCCAAATAACGGTCCACGCTATGGCGCTTGCGATGATCGACTTCGATCGGCGGTCGCGGATTAAAGTTAGCCAGAAAATCCAGTGAACGTCCGGGACGTCGGGAGAACAGCCGCTTTGAGGCTCCGGAAAAAAACCCGAGCACGTTTGTCTCAGACAAGCTGTGAAGATCAATCACAAAATCAAATTGGCGGCGACGCACGTCGCGGGTGATTTGAAATATGCGAAGGATCGATAGCGGTTTGAATCCGTCGCGCAAGCGAACGCGATCGACGCTAATGATCGCATCGACATAACCCGACATCCCCACAACCTCATCGCCGGGTTTACCCACGGCAGCGGTAATCCGGGCGTTCGGAAACCGTTCGCGGATTGCCCGGAGCGCCGGCAGGCTCATGACCACGTCTCCGAGCTGCCCGAAATCAATTACCAGGATTTTGCGAGGATTGAAACTCACTTCAAATGCTTGTCAAAAAAATCCGCACCCGCATGATAGGCACGCAGCCAGTCCTGATGTCTTAGAAAATCATGGATCTCATCGGGAAAGATCAGTTGCTCAAAATATACTCCATTTGCTCGTAAGCGGCGCACGAGACTTACTGTCTGCGAAAATTCAACGTTGCGATCGTCATCGCCATGAATCAGCAGAACCGGGGATTTCCATTTATCTACCGACCCGATAGGCGAAGAGTCGCGCGCAATTCTAATGCGTTCAGAAGTGTCGGTGGGCACTCGCAAGCCGGCGACACTCACACTCCAGTCATGCACCCCATGAAAATCAACGCCCGCCGCGAAGATGTCGGAATTCCGCGCCAAACCAAGCGCGGTTAAGTACCCACCATACGATCCGCCCCAAAGTCCGATGCGCTTTTTTTCGACGTCGTCCCGGTCGCGCAAATACTTTGCGCCGGCAACAATGTCCTGATATTCCGAAGCGCCACGCGCGCCGCGATGTTGCGCCAGACGAAACGCGCGACCATAACCAATGCCGCTGCGATAATTCACCGACAACACCATGTAACCACGCGACGCGAGATACTGATTCATCGCGTAGGAGTTGTGGTAGTAATAAAGATAATGCCAACCGAGCAGCATCTGCCTGACCGGCCCACCATGCATAAACACCAATGCCGGCAATTTTCCGGCAGCGTTTGCCGGCTTGAACAGCTGGCCGTGAATCTCGTTGCCGTCAGCGGCTTTGAAGATCACCTGCTCAGGCACGACCAGCCTGGCAGAAGGAAAGTCGCGAGGCAATGCTTGCGGCGCGAGCGGTTTCATATTCGTGCCATCGATCGAGACAGCAAACGGCATGAAAGGATCACGCGCGGTCGAGTGAAAGAAGGCAATCTGTCGCCCGTTGTTGAAAAGCGCCGGAAACATCTCGATTCCCTCGCCTTTCGTAATCTGTTCCGGAGCGCCACCACTCACGTTGACGCGCCAAAGGTGACGGCGATCGATGTCACCCTTGTTCGAAGAAAACACAACAAAGGATTTGTCAGGCGACAAAGCGACATTCTCAACTTCAAACTCTCCGGGACTTAACATCGTTAGCGCTCCACCTTGCGCCGAGATCGCGTACAGATGCATCCACCCATCTTTTTCCGAGGGAAAAAGCAAACGATTTCCAGCTACCCATTGCCAGAAGTCTTCGCCCTGGATTCCGGGAAACGAATCGCTGTCTGTCTCGCCGGAACGCCAAATCTCTTTGGCTTCTCCGCTCTGCACGTCGGCAACCATGATGGCCCATGGCTGCAGGCGTTCGCGATCGTTGGAAAACGTGTCATTAACATTGAACAATCGGATGAAAGCGACGCGTTTTCCGTCGGGTGACCAGCGGGGAGCGGTGTCGCGATCGATCGAGGGAGAAAGAAATCGAAAGCTCTTAGCGTGTGCGTCATAGATCGCGATAAAGCTATGATCGCCACGTGTTGAGGCGAATACCATCTGCGAACCGTCAGGCGACCATAGGGGCGCGCTGACTCCGCCGCGAATCTCAAACACCTTCCGCTCCGAGCCGCCGCTTACTGGCGGCGAGGTCCAAAGATGACCCTCGCGAACATATTCAATGTTGTCTCCCGCGGGAGAAAAAAGCGGTCCACTACCTTCGGCAATGCGCGTGGTGCGTCCCGTGCGCGCATCGACCGCCCAAATCTCTTGTTTCACTCCCGCCGGATCACTCGTTGGATTGGGATACTCTCCCGCCTGATTCTTGCCCTGGCCACGCACAAACGCGATTGCGCCCCCGCTGGGCGCAAACACGAGATCACTTAATTCCTGCCCATCGTCGCTCTCATAGTGGGTCAGTTGTCGCGGTGCGAACGACGGCGCTTCCGCGATCCAGATGTTTCGTTTGCCTTCAGCGTCGAACGCCCAGGCGATTTTGTCTCCGCGTTTTGAAACCGTCAGCTCCGAAGGAAACGGTGAACTCATGACTTGCTCGAGCGTGAAGGACTGGGCACGACTTTGCTGCGCGAGCGTCAGACTGAAGGTGCTCAGGAATAGAAGCAGAATTAGACCGCGGCGACACATGGGTTTTCCTCCTTGAACTTGAAAGTGCATCCTTGCCACAATAACCGCTAACTAAAACACTATCAATTACAATTCACGCAAGTCTCGCCCGGTCATCTCCGCGGGCTTTTCGATTTCCAGCAAGCCGAGCATCGTAGGCGCCACGTCTTCCAGAGCGCCTCCCTCGCGAAGTTTTATTCCGAGCGAATCTTCGTCGATCAAATGAAACGGCACGGGATTGGTCGTGTGGGCGGTGTGCGGCTCGCCGGTTTTCGGATCAATCATCAATTCCGCATTGCCGTGATCGGCCGTAATCAGAGTCGTACCGCGCGCGGAGCGCATGGCTTTCATAATCCAGCCAAGGCAGGTGTCCACGTACTGGCAGGCCTCAATTGTCTTGTCGAGCTTGCCTGTGTGTCCAACCATGTCCGTGTTGGCAAAGTTCACGATAAATACGTCCGTCTCGCGTTCTTCAATGGCGCGCAGAAGTTTATCTGTAATTTTGAAGGCCGACATTTCGGGCACCAGATCGTAAGTCGCAACTCTTGGTGAAGGCACCAGCAATCGCTTCTCGTGTGGAAACTCGCGCTCGGTGCCGCCATTGAAAAAGTAGGTAACGTGCGCATATTTCTCAGTCTCAGCCATTCGATAATTCCGCACGTTCAGCGCCGCAAATACTTCCGCCAAAATATTTCGTGGCAATTCCGGCGGGAATGCGACCGGCAGCGGATAATTCTTGTCATAAACGGCGAAACACACAAAGTGCACGTGGGGACGATTTGGAATGGCAAAATCATTGAAGCCGGGAACGGCGAGGGCGCTGGTGATCTGGCGAGCCCGATCCGCCCGAAAATTAAAGAAGATAACTGAGTCGCCATCTTCCAGCTTCGCTACGGGCTGCCCGTTTTCGCGAATAACAACGATGGGCTCAACAAACTCGTCCGTAACATTCTGTTCGTACGATTTTCTGATCGCGGCAATCGGATCCGATGTCCGCTGACCTTCGCCCTGCACCAACATTTTGTAGGCGCGTTCCGTTCGTTCCCAACGCTTATCTCGATCCATCGCATAATATCGGCCAACCAGCGTAGCGATCTCGCCGACGCCGATCTCTCTGCATTTATCCTGCATCGCGGCCAAATATTTTGCGGCGGAAGATGGCGGTGTGTCTCGACCGTCCAGAAAGCAATGAACAAACACCCGCTTCGCTCCATAATGCCTGGCCATGCGTAATAACGCATAAGCGTGGTCTTGAGAAGAATGGACCAGGCCGTCGGAGACCAAACCCATGATATGAATTGCCTGGTCGTGCTTGACTGCGGTATCGATCGCCGCACTCAACGCCAAATTGTGAAAGAACTTACTGGTTTTGATTTCGTAGTTGATTCGCTCGACGTCCGTGCTCAGCACCCGGCCGGCACCCAGGCACAAATGGCCGACATTAGAATTGCCCATCACATCTTTCGGCAGCCCGACACACTCACCCGATGCTTCAATCAGCGTGTGCGGATATTTTTCAAGGAGTTCGTTGTAGTAAGGCATCTCCGCGAGCGCGATGGCGTTGCCCTCGCGTTCAGCGCGATAGCCAAAGCCATCAAGAATGATCAGAGCAAGCGGAGTTTTTTTAATCAGGACTCTTCCTTTGTGTTTAGAGGCGAGCTACGCCCAGTCGACCGGTAGGCCGACTCTAAACGAATTCACGTTCTAGACAGGCTGCCAGTAATCAGGACTCTCCTTCATATTGGGATCGAGTCGTTCCATCCAACGCTCAGGCCGGTGCAGCTTGATAAAACCAAATTTCTCGTACAATCCGTGCGCGTCCTTCGTCGACAAAACCCAACGCCGAAAGCCCTGCAATCTCGGGTGCGCGATGATGGTTTCCATCAGCCATTTCGATAAGCCCTGCCCGCGATGTTCGAGCACCACGAACACGTCGGCAATCCAGGCAAACGTCGCATAATCCGTGACGACGCGCGCAAATCCGACTTGATCGCGTCCCCGGTAAATCCCAAACGAAAGCGAATTCTGTATCGAACGCTCAACGACGTCGCGCGAGCGACCGGTTGCCCAGTACGACTGTTTGCTGAGAAAGTCGTGAATTAGATCGACATTCAGACGCGACGGGTCCGTGCTGATTGTGTAGTCGTAACGCTGCCAGGTTGAAAACTCCTTCTTCCTTTCGGAGAGGGTCGGGGAGAGGGATTGAAGGGAACCTGTCGACGGGTCTTTTTCTTTCAAGCTACTTGCGCCCTCACCCTAACCCTCTCCCGGAAGGAGAGGGGAAAGACTCAATGACTACCTCGGCGATATGTCGCTTCGCAAATAAAAAAGCAAATCCGTTGACGGCGGTTCAATTCCGAGCTGGCGGATCAGGCCGACAACCTGACCGCGGTGCAGAGTCGCATGGTTAGCGACATGCTGCATTTGGTCCACCAGCCGCATCGAACTCGGATCGCCGCTGAGAAGTTTGAAAGGAAGTTCAGCCATTAGCCGAGATTCATTCAGCTCAGACATATAGCGTGCGCGTTGCTCGATAACGTCCCTCCAGCGCTCTTTCAGAGTATTCAGGTCCGCACACGACTCAGTCGTCCAAAGGGACCAGGCTTCGTTCTTCGCCGGCGATCGCCCGTTCCAACGCTCGAGCCAAATCCATTCAGCGCCTGCCATGTGCAGAAGCGTTCCAAAGATCGAACCATGGCTAATCGCGACATCGTGCCGCAGATCTTCGTCCGACAATTTGGCGGCCGCGTTCATTGCCAGTTCGTTCGCCCATTCCGTGTAATCAAAGAGACGTTTGATGTCAGATAGATTCATAGTTGCCTTAAAGACCGGGGAGGTGGAGTGTGCCGGCAAAAGAGTAGCGGCAGCGACCCTGGTTCCGGAGTACCGCTTTCAGGCGGCGACTGTTCTTTCCTGTGATTCCGCCTCAAGGCGGTACTCCGAACTGTTCAGAGCGTTATCATTTGGCGCCACCTGCCTGCAATGACCGGAAGGCACTGTGACCGGGATAACGCGCGGCACTGCCAAGCTCCTCTTCAAGCCTCAGCAGTTGATTGTACTTTGCAATCCGATCTGAGCGGGACAGAGAACCGGTCTTGATCTGACCGGCATTCGTTGCCACGGCCAGGTCGGCAATGAACGAATCCTCTGTTTCTCCGGAACGATGCGAGATTACCGAGGTTCGCTTGTCCGACTTCGCCAGCTCGATACATTGCAGAGTTTTGCAGGCGCTGTCCGAGTTCGTCCGTCAACGTCTTCCATCCGTCCCAATCATTTTCCGCCATGCCATCTTCGATTGAAACGATCGGATATTTTGCCGCCCAGTCTTTCCAGAATGAAATCATCTCTTCGCTGCTCAATTTGCGATGGTCCGATTTCTTGAAAATGTAAAAGTTCCCATCGTAAAACTCGCTGGCCGCCGGATCGAGCGCCAGCAGAACTTCACTGCCGGCTTTGTAGCCCGCCTGAGTTATCGCGTCGAGAATGGTTTCAATTGCCTCTTCATTTGATTTCAGGTTCGGAGCAAATCCGCCTTCGTCGCCCACACTCGTCGCGTAGCCTTTCTTTTTCAAAACGGATTTCAGCGTGTGAAAGATTTCCGCGCCCATGCGCAACGCTTCGCTGAATTTCGCGGCTCCGGCGGGAACAATCATGAATTCCTGAAAATCGACATTATTGTCCGCGTGCGCGCCGCCATTGATGATGTTCATCATCGGGACGGGCAAGGTGTTTGCCTTCTCGCCGCCCAGGTATCGGTACAACGTTACCCTTTGACTATTGGCAGCGGCACGCGCCGTGGCCATTGAAACCGCCAGTAGAGCATTGGCGCCCAGATTTGATTTGTTGGTTGTGCCGTCGAGATCAATGATCGTCCGATCTATCTCGCCTTGATCTCGCGGGTCAAAGCCTTTGAGTGCTTTGGCAATCGGACCGTTTACATTAGCCACGGCTTTGAGAACGCCTTTGCCGCCATAACGCCGCGCGTCGCCATCGCGCAACTCTACGGCTTCGTGTTCGCCTGTCGACGCCCCCGAAGGAACGGCAGCGCGGCCCATCGTTCCGTCAGTAAGGATCACGTCCGCCTCAACCGTTGGATTACCACGCGAATCCAGAATCTCGCGCCCGTGAACATGATCAATTCGGCTCATCATAAGGTTTAGATTCGGCGAGAGACTTTACCATCAAGCGTCAAATGACGAGAAGGGCCGGATCGCGGCCTAATTTGAAAGGCTTTCTGTTCTCCGTGTTCTCTGTGTCTCGGTGGTGAGTCTAATGATGGGCAGGAATTCACCACGGAGTCACCGAGAACACGGAGAAAAACTCAAACCAGTGCACTACCGAATTGCCCAAACACATATCAGCCTGCAACCATTTTTGGTAGACTCGCGTGACTTGATGAACACGGCAAAAGATCACTCGCCACTGGTCGAATTTCGAGACGTAAGTTTCGCAGTCAATGGCGGACCGCCAATTATCGATCGCCTGAGTTTGGCGGTCGAGCGCGGCGAAACGATGGTCTTGCTGGGCGAATCAGGATGCGGCAAGACAACCACGCTAAGGCTCGTCAATCGTCTGTTGACCCCAACATCGGGCGAGGTGGTTGTCGAAGGAAAAGCTTCAACCGCCTGGGATCCGATTCAGTTGCGGCGACGAACTGGTTACGTAATTCAGGAAGCAGGATTGTTTCCTCATTTCACGGTGGCTGAGAATGTTGGCCTGGTGCCGGGCCTGGAAGGCTGGGACGAAGCGCGCATCAGCGCGCGCGTGACTGAGCTGCTTTTATTGGTAGGGCTTGATGCAGACAAATTTTCTCAGCGCTATCCGCGCGAACTGTCAGGCGGACAGCGCCAGCGAGTTGGCGTGGCGCGCGCGCTGGCTGCCGATCCGCCGCTGCTGCTGATGGATGAACCCTTCGGCGCGCTCGATCCGCTGACCCGCGCTTCGTTGCAAAAAGAATTTGCTGAACTGAAATCGCGACTGGGCAAGACAGTGATCTTCGTGACCCACGATGTGCGCGAGGCACTGTTGCTGGGATCTCGCATAGCCTTGATGGCGGCGGGAAGAATTGTTTTGCTGCGCACGCCGCAGGAATTTGCAACGTCGGATAACAAACTTGCACGCGCATATTTAGAGACGCTGCGTAGTGAATTCGTTATCGCTCCGTAGGAGCGAGATATTTAAATTTATAGAACCGATCTTGTCCCGGCAAAGATGCTCGAATTCCTCAAAGCTAACTGGGCCGACATTCTGGGGCACATCGCACAGCATGTGTGGCTGGTTTTTATCTCGACCGCGATCGCGATCGCGATTGCTTTGCCGCTCGGCATCCTGATTACCCGGCGCAAGAATTTGCGCGGGCCGGTTCTGGGGATCGCGAATGTAATGCAGACGATTCCCAGTCTGGCCCTTTTCGGCTTCCTGATTCCCCTGCCATTCATTGGCGGGATCGGCCCGCGCACCGCAATCGTCGCGCTTGTTTTCTATGCCTTGCTGCCAATCATTCGCAACACCGTGACCGGAATACTCGGCGTTGACCGCAATGTCCGCGAAGCGGCCGTGGCAATGGGCATGACCGATCGACAAGTCTTGTTTCAGGTGGAACTGCCGCTGGCAATTAGTGTGATTCTGACAGGCGTGCGAGTAGCGGTGGTGATCACTATCGGCGTGGCAATAATCGCCGCCGAAGTAGGCGCCGGCGGTTTGGGCGAATACATTTTTCGCGGGCTGCGCTTGAATGACAATCGCCTGCTCCTGGCGGGCGCGGTACCTTCGGCGCTAATGGCGTTGGCAGCCGACTTCGGATTTAGCCTGATCGAGAAGCGTTTCGATACTGAGACCCGGCGAGCCCGAAATCCTTTGCGACTGTTCGCCCTCGCGGCGCTGTTGCTGGGCGTCATCGTGCTTGGCTACGCTACGTGGCGAGGAATTCACAGTCGTTCAGGTTCGTCTCAAAACCGCGGGCATGTCACGGTCGGCTCCAAAGACTTTACCGAATCGATCCTGCTCGCTGAAATAATCGCGCAGATTCTGGAAGCTCAACAGGTCGAGGTCGATCGGCAATTCGATCTCGGAGGTAACCTGGCGCACAGTGCTCTGCTCGGCGGCCAGATCGATCTTTATCCTGAATACACCGGCACGGCATTCACGGCAATCCTTCATCATCAGCCGATCACCGATCCCAAAGAAGTCTACGGTCAGGTGAAACGCGAGTACGAAACTCAATTCAATGTCGAGGTCAGCCCGCCGCTCGGTTTCGACAACACCTTCGCGATTTTGGTGCGCGGCGAGGACGCGCGGCGATTCAACCTCAAAACAATTTCGAACTCGGCAAAGTATGCTCCTCAATGGCATGCCGGATTTGGCCACGATTTCATGGTTCGGCCAGACGGTTACCCGGGCTTTTCGCGAACTTACAGTCTGGATTTCGCCTCGGTAAGCGACATGGCGCTGGATCTGACCTACACGGCGTTGGCTTCACACAAAGTCGATTTGATTGCCGGCAATTCCACGGATGGCCGCATCGCCTCACTTGATCTCGTCCAGTTGGAAGACGATCGGCACTATTTTCCGCCATACGAAGCTGTGTTCCTGGCCCGGAAAGATACGCTCGCGCGCGTGCCGCAACTCGCTGCCGCCCTGCAGAAACTGGCGGGCGCGATCTCGACTGAAGAAATGCGTAAGCTCAACTACGAAGTTGACGGCCAAAAGCGTGACCCAAAGCTTGTCGTGCGCGAATGGCTGAAGAGCAAAGGGATGATCAACTGATGCGAATCCTGGTTACCGGCGGAGCAGGTTACATCGGCAGTGTCGTCGCGGAAGAGTTGCTCAATCAGGGCCACACCGTCGTGGTGTATGACAATTTAAGTTATGGCCATCCTGAGGCGATTAGTCCCGCCGCGGAATTTGTGCCAGCTGATTTGCTCGATGGCGACACACTAGGCCGCACCCTCAAGGATCACGCGATCGAAGCGGTCATGCACATGGCCGCCTATGCTTTGGTCGGCGAGTCTGTGACCGAGCCTGCAAAGTACTATCAAAACAACTTTGTAGCCGGATTGTCTCTGCTTAACGCAATGCGAGACTGTGAAATCAAGCTGTTGGTATTTTCTTCAACCTGCGCAACCTATGGCCAGCCCGCAACAGTCCCGATCGACGAAGGAGCAGGTACCAATCCAACCAATCCCTACGGTGAATCAAAACTGGCATTCGAGCGCGCGTTGCGCTGGTATGAAAATGCGTACGGTTTGCGCTACGCGAGCTTGCGTTACTTTAATGCCGCGGGCGCGACTGAGCGGTGCGGAGAGTGGCACAATCCTGAAACCCATCTGATTCCGCTCGTCCTGCAGGTAGCTGCCGGCATGCGCTCCGAGATCACAATTTATGGCGATGATTACCCAACGCGCGACGGCACGTGTATCCGTGACTACATTCACGTAACAGACCTGGCACAAGCGCACGTGCTCGCGCTGCGAATCCTCAATGAGCGCAGCGCGATCTACAACCTCGGCGGTGGCGGCGAGGGCTATACTGTCCGCGAAGTGATCGAGGTCGCCCGGGAAGTGACAGGCAGAGACGTTCCTTTGCGAATAGGTCCGCGGCGTCCGGGCGATCCAGCCGTATTGATTGCCGGGGCTGAAAAGATCAAACGCGAGCTTGGCTGGCAACCAGGATCTCAGGATCTAAGATTAATAATCGAGTCAGCCTGGAAATGGTTGCAGGCCCATCCGCAAGGGTACGCCCACTGAAGTCAGTACTGCACTCGCCAGCGGGTGGATCCGTTGCTCACCTTGCCAATTTGCCTTGACCCATCCGCTCACGCCGATGGTACTGACCAAACCTCTGTTAATAGATCGTCTGCCTCTGTCGTCTTCTCAGGGGGAACATTGCCGGACAATTCTTGTCCAAACTTTTGGTAACAACTGGTCGTACTGACTTTAGAGCTGCCCGGAATCATCCGCTACCTTTACTCAGTTTATTTCGATGCGGCCAGGATCGCGCTTCAATCGATCCTGGCGCATAAGCTGCGCGCGTTTCTCACTTTGATTGGGATCATCATCGGCGTGGCGGCGGTCGTTGTCGTCGGCGCCTCAGTAAGCGGCCTGACGACGAAGAATTCGAACGCCGCAATCGCCGGAATAAACGGCTTAATTGGGACGATTATGAGTGGGTCCGCGACCATTGCGTGTCGTGCGCTGAGGTCGGGGTGGAACTCGGGACCCAGGTTGATTTGAAACAGGACGGCATCGAGTTTCCCGGCGCCATTGTATTCGGTGTTACTTCGAACATGGCGGACATCGAGGACAAGACAATCTCTGACGGCCGTTTTGTCTCTCCCGACGAGGTGCAGCGCTCGGCTTTGGTCGTAGTCCTGGGCGGAGACATCAAGGACAAGTTCTTTCCCAATACCGACGCGATCGATAAGACTCTGAAAGTGCGTGGCCTGCCCATGCGGATCGTCGGGGTCGAAGAAAAGCGTGGCGCTTTTTTTGGTGACTCGCTTGATCGCCATATTTACATTCCGGCGACCACTCACTTACAGATCTTTGGCCGCAACGGTTTGCAGATTCACGGGAAGG
>WNGL01018075.1_pt1 | contig 12192 bp, 6 predicted proteins | sample 5400591 | NCBI WGS metagenome assembly WNGL01 (sample SAMN13153377, study PRJNA577476) | soil metagenome | isolation source: 80 cm soil or saprolite under Garry oak tree replicate 1 | place: USA:California | collected 2016-06-15
CACCGCCACCTGCAGGATGTTCACCGCGCCGCTCACGTAGCTGAAGCTGTAGTTGGTGGCCACCGCCCCCGAGCAACTCGTCGCAGGCGAACTGCCGGCGTTGCTGGCCGTGGTGTAGGCCGTCGTGCACACCGGCTGCGTGCTCAGCACCGCCGAGGTCTGGCCGTTGACGAAGCTGTTGCTGAAGCCCGCCGTGATCGTCGGTACCGGGTCGCCGTAGTGCACCGTGGGACTCGACGCCGTAATGGTCACCGCCACCGGATTCACCGTCAGCGCGCCCTTGTTCTTGATGATGTTGTAGTTCGAAGCGCTGCCGGTGGTGAAGCTGACCGCGTCCACGGTGATGTCATAGGGACCCGGCACGGCTGCTGCCGCCAGCAGGCCCGTGGCGCTGCCGTAGGTGACGTTCACCGCGTCAGGGCTCACCAGCCCTGTGACCGTCCCGCTGAACGGAGTGTCCGGGCTGGTCGCGCCGTACGTCTTGGTGTCGTTCGCCGGCTGGATGGTTAGATCCTTCGGGTTCACCGTCTGGCCGGCGCTGAGCGCGCCGCTGCTGTCGAGGAAGATGCCGCTGTGCGCAAAACTGGCCGAAACGGTGTGGGCGACGCCGCCGTTGACCGTCAGCGACGAAGTGCTGTAAGTCGCGCAGAAGCTGTTCGCCGGAGAGCCGCCCGGGCAGGTTGCGTTCATGCCTAGCAGGGACCCGCCCCCGTCAATCGAGAAGTTGATGGTGCCCGTGGGAGCTGTGGTGCCTGTGTTCGGGCTGACAACCGCTGTGAAGGTGACAGACGTGCCGTACGTCGGGGAATTGTTTGAGGCGGAAACAGTCGTGGTTGTCGCGACGGACTTGCTGACTGTGTAAGTCGAGCCGGGAAAGCTATAGGTTCCGAGAATGACTCCGCCAACCAGGGCGGTGTGGTCGCTTCCGCCCAGCGGAATGTTGTTGATGTCCACATGCAGATCATTGTCGCCATCGTTGTAGTCAAGTTGGATCGTGCCGTTGCCGGACCCGGTGTTCACCGCGACCGTATAGACGATATTGGCGTTGGGGTTCGGGCTGGCCGGAGTAGTCACCCCGGTGATGGAGGGGCTGCTTACGGTCGTGTTGGTCGAATCGAGTACAAAGTCCGCGGCGTCCACTCCGAAGACCGGCTCACTAAAGGTCACGATGAAATTGACGTTGTTCAGGTTCGTCGTGTTCGGCTGCGTGGTGATGCTCGCCTGATCCATCACAATCGACTTGATGATGGGGAACACAATCTTGTAGGTGACGATGGCGGCCGCCCAGTCCTCGTTTAAGTTGGTGCCTGGGCTCGCGGTTGCTGTGGCCTGGTATTGGGCCGCGCTGCTCACCTTCTGGTATTCGGACAGCCCGAAGACACCGGAACCATTAGCCGCGTTCGAGCCGGTGCCGCTCGACCCGGAGCCCAGAGCCGTGAAGCTGTTGCCCGCGCTAACGGAATTATTGTTGCTGTTCAGACTGTAGCGGTTGTCATCGATACCAAAAGCCCCGATCAGCAGCTCGTCTGCCTGAGCGGTTTGCGCGGTCTGGCCGGAAGTCATGGTGAATTGCGAGCCGCCAGTTCCCAGATTCAATTGCGACTGGTCCTTGGCGGGCGAAGCGAGACCCGGAGAAGAGAAGAACGTGGCTACGATGTCCACAGCTACCGTGGAGTTGACGGTAATCATGCCGTTCGACAGGGGATGAGTCACCTGCGCCGAGAAGATCAGGGTCCGGACGCCGGCGCCACTGCTGTTGCTCTTATCCGCGTCTTTGGTGTAGGTGTTGCTCCCGCCGCTGCCCGTATCGCTGACTGAGAAGGTCGAGGTGGTCCCACCCGAATTCGCGTCCGTGGCAATGGTCACGAAGACGGTGCCCGAACTAACGGTAACGCCAGATAGACTGACGTTGCTTCCCGCCTTATTGGGCGCCACCGCCCCGAGGAACGTTGGCTGGATGCTCTTGACCACCTGGATGCTCGTCGCGCTTGAGGCCGGCGAGGTAGCGTTGGCGGCGTCGGTGAATGTCGCAGTAACGGTGTAGGATCCAGGGGTCAGGGGCGTGCTGGGCTGGACGCCAGCATTATTGGCAAGATAACTTGCCAAACTCGCAATCCCGGTGGCTACCAGGGTGCTGCTGCTGTTGTAAACGGAGATTGTGACCGTCCCGGTCTGCTCGTTTGTGAAGTTGGCGCCATAGAACGACGGCGTGGGAGAAGATGTAATGCCGTCTTCCGCGTTCGGGGTGGTGTTCGGGAGTAGGGCGGGCGTGGATGGTGGCGGCGGCGGTGGCAGCACGGTGAGAGTGAAGTTCTGGGACGCACTGCCCACCAGGTTGCTGGCCGTAATCGTGATGTTGTAGTTGCCTGGCGTGGCCGTTGTCGCGCCGGAAAGTATCGCTGTGCCGCTGCAGCTATCGGAAAAATTGACGCCCGTCGGTAGCGTGCCGGGCAACACGCTCATGCAAGGCATCGGGGAGCTCGACGACGTCACATTGTAGGTGTCGTTATGGTCTTGTCCGAAATACATAGGGTTCATGCCACTGGGCACGGATGGAACCGTATCCACCGCTTGGGTTGTGCTGCCGCTGCTGCCGTTAAAATTGGTGGTCTGGGCGTAGGTCGCAGTGACTGTGTCAGTGCCCGCCGGAAGCGCAGTGGTGGTGCACATGCCTTGACCGCTCCCGTCCAGTGTGGAGTTCGAGCAGCCAGTGTTTGCGGACCAGCTCACGGAGCCCGTTGGCGTACCGCTGCCTGGCGAGTTCACGCTGACCGTGGCCGTGAAGGTCACCGACAGCCCGAAAACCGCGGGATTCGCCCCGCTGCTGCTCACTATCGTCGTTGTACTGGCCCTGTTCACCGTCTGACCCGCCGTGGTGGTTGTGCTGCCGCTGACGGTGCTCGCATTAAAGTTGGAATCTCCGAGGTAGCAGGCTCGGACGTTGTACGAGCCCTGTGTGAGTGACGAAGTGGCCACCGACGCCGATCCGCCGCTTAGGGTTTGGGTCGCACCGATCTGCGGCCCTGGCGAGGCGCAGGAACCGCTTTGGTAGAAGTTCACGCTGCCTGTTGGGGTGCCGCTCCCTGGCGACACTGCACTCACTGTCGCGGCAAAGGTCACAGATTGGCCGAACACGGAAGGATTCGGCAAGGAGGTGACCGCGGTGTTCGTCGAGGCCTTGTTCACCGTTTGCGTGATGCTGGTGGACTGAGCGCTGGCATTGAAATTGTTGTCGCCACTCGTGTAGGCAGCCGTAATCGGGTGGCTTGCTAGCGAGAGGGAAGAGGTGGTGAAGGTCGCTCGATCCGGACTCAGTTGATTCAACGTTCCCGCGCCAATCGACGTTCCGTTATCGTAGAACGTCACCGTGCCGGTGGGCGTGCCGGAGCCGGGTGAGTTGACCGTCACAGTGGCAGTGAATGTCACAGATTGGCCGAACACGGACGGGTTCGCCGAGGAAGTGACCGCAGTGGTGGTCGAGGCTTGGTTGACTGTCTGGCCGCCGGAGAGGGAGCCGCCGCTGTTCGCATAGCTGGTCGAGTCTGAGTAGTTGGCCGTGATCGCGTGGGATCCGACCGAGAGCGTAGTGGTCGCCCCGCTCGTGGCGGTGCCGCCACTTACCGAGACCACCGAGCCAAAATTTACGCCATCGATCAGGAACTGGACTGTTCCCGTGCTGACCGTTGCGGTGCTGGGCGATAGCGGGCTCACCGTCGCGGTAAAGGTGACAGACTGGCCGAAGACCGACGGATTCGCCGAGGAACTTACGGACGTAGTGGTCGAGGCCTGGTTCACCGTCTGCGTTAGCGCCGACGATGTGCTGCCGCTGAAGGCGCTGTCGCCGCCGTAGACTGCCGTGATGGAGTGCGATCCGGGAGCGAGGCTCGCCGGGGTAAGGGTAGCAGTTCCGCCCGAGAGCGCGCCCGTCCCGAGCGTGGTCGTTCCGTCCTTGAAGGTAACCGTGCCGGTCGCGCTGCTTGGAGAAACCGCGGCGGTGAACGTCACCGGCTGGCCAAACACTGAAGGATTGGCCGACGAAGAGACTGTGGTGGTGGTGCTCGCCAGGAAGGTAACGGTCACTGTTCCATTGCTGTTACCACCCGTTGTGACTTTACAAGTGGTAGTACTGATGCTGGGCGAGCAGAGGGTCCATCCGTTTCCGCCGGCGGTAATACTCCAGTTGGCATTCGTGCTGCCCGTGAACGTGACCGGCTGGCCGTTAGTGATGTCGATGCTGCAAGTACCGGACTTCGCGCTGCCGTTATATGAGCAGTTAACCCCGGCTGGGCTGCTTGTCACCGTTCCGCTGGTGCTCCCTGAAAAGTTGAGCGTCACCGTGTCCGTGCCCGCATCGGTAAACGTCGTCTGCGCCTGGGAGACTGAGCCGGCGGCGGTGAGGGTGAACTTCACGTTGAGGTCGTGAGAGTCAGTGACGAACGAGCTATCAGAAATATTTCCGTTGCCGTCGGCGGTGACGGTAAAAGGTCCGTGGGTATCAATGAGGGGCGACTCGACGAGCGTCAGGGTGACGGTTTCGCCGGGCTTCCAGCCGGAGCCGGTGATGATGACGATGCTGCCCGGTGCGTAATCGGCTTGGTCGGTTTTCACAGTGGCGAAGCCGTAGAGTTCGGTGCTCGCGAGCGAATTCCCATTCGCATCTTTGCCGCCCGCAACGAGGAGCAATCCGTCCTGCTGCAATGCGGTGCCGGCGGCATTGCTGTGAGCCGTCGTAAGAGAGCCGGTTCCTGAAAAAGTTCCCTGCCAGGGCGTGAACAGTTCGGAAGAAGCGACGGGTGCGCCGGAGGATGTTCCTCCGACGATGAGCACGTTATTGTTGTGGGGGAGCAGGAAGGCGAGGTGGCCCTGTCGAGGAGCGGCGAGCGCAGATGCGCTCGCCGTGAAAGTTCCGGCAGAGGGATCGAAAATTTCCGCCGAAGCCAGATCAACGCTAGTGGTGCTCCCGTCCGGGTTAGTGACGATGTTGTTGCCCCCCGCGACGAGAACCTGCCGGTTCAGAAGAGTGGTGGCCGAATGGCCGGAGCGCGGCGTGGCGAGGCTCGGCCCGGCAACGATGGCGCCCGCGACGGGATCGAAGATGTCGGAGGAGGCAAGCGGAACGGAACCGTTGGACCCGCCAATAATCAGAACGCGGCCATCCGCGAGGAGCGCCATTGCGTGCTGCGTTCGAGGAGAAGCAAGCGCGCCGGCATAACTGAACGTGCCAGCGTTGGGATCGAAAATTTCAACTGTGGAGCTGACCACGCTCCCGTTCTGTCCGCCGGCGATGAACACGCGCTGATCCTGCAGCAATGCCGCGGTAGCTCCCGAGCGCGCCTCGATCATGCCGCCGGCGAGACTCGTCCAGGTGTTCGCGATCGGATCGTAAATCTCGGCTGCGTTGGTTACTCCTCCGCCGGGGACTGTTCCGCCGGCAACCAGCACACGGCCGTCCTGCAAGACCACGGAGATGTGTTTGCTGCGCGCAACGTTCATCGGCGCTGCGGGGGAAACGGAGCCGTCCGTGTTGAAAAACTCCGCCGTCGCGAGTGGAGCGCTCGCGCCGTCGCCACCGGCGATCAGGATCCGGCCGTCAGTAAGCAGAGCAGCGGATGAGTTCGCGCGGGCATCGGTGAGGTTCGTTGTGGGGGCCCATGTGCCGCTCGGGACTAGCAGTCCGGTTCCCTTCACCGCTACGACCACACAAAGGACCAACAGACCCCCGAGAAGGACAGTCTTAGCAGTTCGTCGCATGATTGACCTCGGCGAGCACAATTCGCGTGGTGCAGGCGCAAGCGAAACTCATCCGCCCACACAGCCACCCTTTAGTCGCTGGAGGCGGTCTGCCGTTCGAAATAGAAGGAAAGCCCCCCTTCAACGACTACACGTCGAAAGGATGGCCACAGGGGACGATACCTGTAGTGCAATCGAGCCGCCAAATCAATGGGTCAAGTCGAGGGAGCACAGTGGAGCCATCTGGAAACTGAGGAAGGCCAGAACCACAGGTGCAGAAAGTAAAGGAGTTACAGGCCAAAATGATGATCGGTAAGCGTCAGCGTAAGCGTATAGGGAACGGAGTTCGATCTTCTAGTCGTATCGAGGCATTCACGTTAGTGAAGAAAATGGCTCCTTTCGTGACCGGATTCCTTTGTGCTTACGTCAACCGGCGGTGGCTGCCAACCGCCGATTTTGGCTAAAGGTGAAAACATTTGCCAGACGCCAAACAGTAAAAACCACATCGAGCAGAGCGCGGGTGGCAAATACTAGAGCGTTCGCATCAGCAGCAACTGAACGGATACCGCCGAGAATCTCTGCCGTTTCCGTACCAATCGGGATGGTTCGTGCACTGCGCTTCGTCTTGGGCCTATCAAAATGCCTGTCGTACACCATTTCAAACTGAACAATGCGAAAGGGAGACCTGATTCTAGGAATGGAGTTGTCCTGTGAGGCAATTTTCATGCTTCTCTTCATGAAATAAAGTTGATTGCTCATGATTTGCTGAGAGCGACGCGGAATCTTCCCTGGATGACTGAGGAGCCCAGAGCAGTCCCCGCATGATTGCCAAGGTCGCGAGAGCAACCACAAGCCCGGTTAAAGCAAGATAAAGATTCGGCATGAACGCGCGTACGAATATAAGGATCAGGTAAATGGCGATAACGCAGGGGATGATAAAGGACCAGATGATAAGAGAGACGATGAGCGTTTTCACAGGGTCACCTCTCGCGGTGCTTTGAGCATGCTTTCGAAACCGTGAGTCTCGAGTTTCCGCGGAAAGGCGAAATCTCAAGCTGGCCTGCGCGAAAACGGTGTCGGTATGCAGCTCCAGCACACTCGAGGACTTCAGCGAGAACTACGAGCAATACAGGTGCCAAAACGCTCAGCCTGGACTAGCAGCCTACTAGCAACTTGATTTTCTCGAGACCGGGACACCTCGCGAGTTCACGTAACGCGTCGATGCGGCCCTTCCCGATGTGCATTTCCAGATTGACGAGTTGCAGTTCGTCAATGATTCACACCTTAAAGAGTTCGTTTGGGTGTCACAAGAGAGGCTCATTCGAGCTCGTAGTCCCCCTTTCTTGCTTGACGGGGCCTGTGAGCGATCCCAACTTCACGGCGATGAATTATAGATGCGCTCCGTGCTAAGATTTTGTCGCATCTATGCAAGACTTTTCCCTCATGAATTGATGGAAATGGATGCTTGTCTTCCAATCCTCCCGCATGGCATTTGGTTTCAGCAACATACGCTGTGGTTCGAGTGGGGGCAACTGGCCCCCACCTTGCTTTCAATCATTGTTACGGCCCAGTCTGAGTTGCATGGTCGGTTAGCCCGTCCCCACGAGAATTTTGGCCGTCTCGCAACTGACATCTGAGGCTAAGCAGAGGACCGTGAGCGAGTTACACATTGCATTGGGTGGCGACTCGGGAAGCGATGGCGCGGCGATTTCGGCGGCCTCAGAGGCTTGCGCACCGACGGCAGCGCTTGCGCCACCAGTCGTCACAGTGGGCGCGCAGAAATCGGTCTCGTTGCTGAAGCGCCTGTTCTCATTTCCTGCCATGTTGGGAACGATGCTTGTCGGTGCAGTCTTTGTCGTAGGACGCCTGTTCGCAGTGGACCCCGATCTGTGGTGGCACATCAAAACCGGACAGGACATATTAGCAACCCATCATTGGCCGACTGCTGACCCGTATTCCTTCACGGTGGCAGGAACTCCCTGGATGGCCTATGAGTGGCTGGGCGATGTGCTGTTCGGGGCGGTGGCCCGCTTCGCTGGCTTGCAGGGACTCGACGCCCTGCTCATCATTTTGGGCAGCGCCATCCTAATTGCTCTCTACGCCTTCGCGACTCTTCGCTCGGGGAGGGGTTCGTGACCGCTGCAGGATTGTACGCGCTGGTGACGCCTTCGCTTTCGCTCCGCCCTCAGATGCTTGGGTATCTCTTCATAATCCTGACGCTCATTGCGCTCGAGCGTTTCCGCCAGAACAAGCCGCGGGCATTATGGTTTCTTCCGCTGCTTTTCTTGATGTGGGTCAATACGCATGGTTCGTTCATCATTGGGTTAGGAATAATTTTTGTCTATTGGGCAGCCGGCCTGAAGGCATTCCGTCTCGGAGGAATTGAGGCGAGACGCTGGGCTTTCGACGAGCGGCTCCGTCTTGCATTGGTTTTTCTTCTGTGCCTTGCCGTGCTCCCGGTCACCCCCTACGGAACCCGCCTAGCTGTTTACCCCTTCGATATGGCCTTCTCCCAGCCAATCAACGTGGCGAACGTGGTGGAATGGCAACCCATGCCTTTCAATATGCTTCGTGGAAAAATCTTTCTCGTTTTTCTGCTCGGCTACTTCGGCCTGCAACTGGCCTTCGCTTTTGCCTGGCGTGTTGAGGAAGTACTGCTGTTCCTCAGCGGCGTCGCACTCGCCTGCCTCCATGTGCGCTTTCTCCTGCTTTTCGTGCCATTCTTCACACCCATTCTGGCAGCGATCCTCGCCCGTTGGTTACCAAGGTATGAGAGGGCCAAAGACAGATACACTCTAAATGCGCTCCTGATGGCCGGAATGTTAGCTGCCATGGTCCACTCCTTTCCATCCACAAAGGACTTGCAAGAAGAGGTTGCGACACAGTTTCCGGTCAGGGCCATTGAATACCTGCGCCAGCACCCGGTCCCGGGCCCTATGTTCAACAGTTATGGTTATGGCGGATATCTGATCTGGGCCCTTCCGGAGCAGAAGGTGTTCATTGACGGTCGCGGCGATCTCTACGAGCGTGGCGGCGTTTTCTCCGACTATTTGGAAGCCGCTCAACTGAAACCCGCAGCGTTTGCTGTTCTCCGAACGTATCGAATCCAATCCTGTCTTCTGGACCGCGAGCGTAGCCAGGCGCTTGCGACGGTCCTTACCAATCAGCCGGATTGGAAGAAAGTCTATTCAGACAATGTCAGCGCGCTGTTTGTCCGCGCAGGCGCGGCCGATCCCTTGCGACGCCAATGACCCTCTTCTCGATGGGGAGCCCTGCCTACCGTCGTGCACTGCCGTGGTTCAGCTTATGCTGCATTTTGATTGTTCATGCAATCTGCGTTGCGCGGCTTAAGCCTGCAAATTTTTTCGGTCTCAGCGAAGATGACTCAATTTATTTCAGCTCAGCGCAGGCGCTTGCGGAGGGTCGCGGATACATTCTGCCCAGCGTGCCGGGCACGCCACCCGCAACAAAATATCCGCTTCTCTATCCGTGGATCCTCTCTTGGGTATGGCGGTGGAATCACTCCTTCCCTGCTAATCTAAGAGGCGCACTGGTGCTTAACGTGGCCTTCGGCTTTGGGTTTCTTTCTGCTGCCTTCCTCTTTTTTCGAAGGGTTGCTGGCTTCAAAGATGCGGAATCGCTGGTTCTAACGGCATTCTGCGCGCTGCAACCTTGGACTCTATTCTTCACCGCCAATTTACTGACCGAGATTCCATTTGCAGCGCTCGCACTGGGAGCGATCGTTTTGGCTGGCGAGACTCTGCGGAAGGACCGCGGAATAAGACCTGCGATGGCTTCGGGGGTACTGGCGGGACTGTCCATTCTGATCCGGGTGTTCGGTATACCACTCGCGGCTGGTCTTTCGCTGGCAATCCTTCTTCGGGGCAGTTGGCGGAAATCCATCGCTTTTGCGGCGTGCGTTGCCCCGTTTCTCGGAGTTTTCGTCTGGCGCTCAATCGCTATTACGCCAGCTGCAGCGCACATCACTGCTTCGTCTTGCTCGCCCGTTTGGGACATGAGCTGGATGTATTACACGAGTTATTTAAATTTCTGGAAAGCGGATGTGCTTCAGGGCCACGTAATCTGGCAGATGCTGAAAGGGCACCTCGCCCGCCTGATGATCCAGCCCGGCATGTATTTTTTCGATCCCCGTTTCGTCGGCCTCCAGACTCTGCCCTTCGTTCTCCCTGCGATGTTATCTGCTGGAGTGATGCGGGGCTGCTGGAGGCAAACCCGCGGTGCAGGATGGGGACCCGTTCCCTACGCCCTAGCGTTCTACAGCATACCAATCATTTTGTGGGACTATCCCGCAGTTGATCGGTTTTTGATGCCCTTTCTTCCGCTTATTGCCGCAGGGCTGTGGATAGAAGGCAGATATCTGACGAAGCGCATCTGGCTGTCTCTTCGAGATCAGAGTCTAATAACAGAAAGACCAGCCGCACTCTTTCTGGGCGCTGCGGTCGTAATCGTGGTCTCGAGCATAAGCTGGTTTTTCTGGCAGGGCGCTGCTTCAATCCGACAAGCAAGCGATCTCCGCAGCTCGATCCTACAGGAAAAGCGAGAAGCGTATTCGTGGGTTAGAGATAACAGTTTGACCGACGCCAAAGTCATTGCATACGAAGATGCAAGTCTCTATCTCAATTCGGGCCGGGAAGCGATGCGACCCGTCATTTTCGCTCCTGCCGGAGTATTTCGGGCAGAGCTGTTGAACGCTGAACTGCGTTGCATGATTGAGGGAGCGCGAGCCATTGATGCAAGCTACTGGTTGGTCTCCGACGACGATTTTAGCTACGAGTGGGAGCCCGCTATGTCGCGCGGCAAAGCAAGGGAAAGAGAAATCGAAGGTGTTCTTCCGGAGGTATTTCGGAGCGGAAACGACCACGTGCGGATCTACGCGCTCAAATGCGTTCGGCATTCGGACGAACCGGCCTGCGGACCGGTCTCTTCGACCCTCTTCCCTTCGGCTGACGGGAATCCGCGTCCCTGAGCCGATGAAGCGCTAGTTGGGCGTCAGTACGTGTCCCGGCAGAAGGGGCTTGGAGACCCCGGTCTGTGGAAAGAGTTTGCACCATAGCTGCAAGCCTTTGGCAACCGTGCATCTTTCATTGATCGATAGGTTGCCTTCCGACCCTCCAATGTGGTTCTGATTCAGCAACTTACGTTTGGTGGGGCGTGGCGCGAACCGGGGACGATTTGGTCCCAGGCGTGCACTAACTACAGCAGTGTCCCGGACCAGTACCAGGTGTTTGCTCTACAAGATCAGAGTCTTGGCGCTGGGTTCGTGTACATAAGTAAAAAATTGAGGAAGGAGATTTCGCATGACGTTCCTACAGTTCATTAGCGACCTGCATCGTGAAGAGTCGGGTCAGGATCTGCTCGAATACGCGCTGGTTCTGGCTGCGGTTTTGTTCGCAGTTGTGGCCGGTTCGGGCTCTCTGGCAAGTGACATTAACCAGGCACTGAGCACGATCAACACCAGAATTCAGAGCGAGGTTAAGTAAGTAAAAAAATTGAGGAAGGGGGTTTCGCATGACGTTCACACAGTTCATTAGCGACCTGCATCGTGAAGAGTCGGGTCAGGATCTGCTCGAATACGCGCTGGTTCTGGCTGCGGTTTTGTTCGCAGTTGTGGCCGGTTCGGGCTCTCTGGCAAGTGACATTAACCAGGCACTTAGCACGGTCAACGCCAGAATTCAGAGCGACGTTAGTTGATAACGGTTTGGAGGCGCCGGGTAGCACTGTACCCGTGGGGTACGGCGCCACTTTTTTCATTCGAAGTAGAATTATGAATTCGGCTCAATTCATCCCCGTGCTGGCGGCGGCTCTGGCGGTGTGCGCCGCGGTCAGTGACGTTAAGGAACGGCGCATCCCGAATCTGCTGACCTATCCCGCCATGGTTGCCGGCCTGCTGTTGCAGAGTGCGCTCCACGGCTGGAGAGGGATGCTGGTGGGTGCGGGTGGCGGTCTTCTTTTCGGCGGGGCGTTCTTGCTGCTTTACATGATCCGGGCCATCGGAGCGGGGGACGTCAAACTGGCTGCCGCTCTCGGCTGCATTGTTGGGCCTTCCGCCTCGCTGCAGGTGCTCTTTGCGACGGCTCTAGCCGGAGGCGCGCTGGCCGTTGTCTTCATGGCGCTGTCTGGCCGCATTGTTGAGACGCTGCGGAACACGTTGTGGGTGGCGGCATTTCACGCCCAGCACGGACTACAGACACACCCCGTAGTGAACCTGGACAACCCCGGTTCAGTGCGCATGCCGTACGGGCTGGCCTTTGCCGCCGGCACGTTGTACTGGGCTGTTTTTTTGCAATTATGGAGGTAATCTCATGGGTACTCGGCGACTTGGTTTCGCGCTGCTAGCTGCCTTGGTGATTTCCATCGGCATGACGTCTGTTTTCTATTTGCGGATTACACGCGCACAGGCCAGCGCCCGGCCGAAGACAAAGGTCATCGTGGGGGCCGCGG
>WNGL01014252.1_pt1 | contig 12191 bp, 12 predicted proteins | sample 5400591 | NCBI WGS metagenome assembly WNGL01 (sample SAMN13153377, study PRJNA577476) | soil metagenome | isolation source: 80 cm soil or saprolite under Garry oak tree replicate 1 | place: USA:California | collected 2016-06-15
GACGAGGACTTTGCGTCCTTGCCGGGCGATGTGGTAGGCGATGGAGCTGCCGATGACCCCGCCCCCAATGACCAGCACCTCTACAAGTTCTGCTGGATGCGACATGCTTGCGGTCTCTGCTTTCATGACGCTCATTGTAGCAGAAACGGTTTGTCAATACAATGAATCATTTTATGCGTAAAGGGTCAGACAGTCACGCACCCGGCATAATCTCTATGATGCGCGTCCCCCAGTTCTCATAGCGCGTGACCGCGCCTCCGGGGATATACTCGCTCGCTAGCCAGATATTCCTAAGGCCGTCAACGGCAGCCGCCGAGTAGTCGCCCCACGTACAGATGCCTCCATACGCGGGCCGACATGCTCCGATATTGGCAGGTCCATTGCCTGAAACCACGAGATGCAGCGGGCTGAAGTTCTTCTGCGTGCCATTGGCTGAGAAGGTTGTGTACACCACGCTTGGATAATAGTTCGGGCCGACAAGCGCCATAATGATCAGGCCCTTACCCGCCTGATTCACTGTAAGAGCGCCATAGAGTAGATACTCGCCCTTGGTTGCGATATATCCCTGGTCTTCGATGCGAGCCTGCGTCAGTTGACCATGCTCAATAGTCGGCCTGACAGCAAACCAGGCCACACCGGCGCGATTGACCGACTCCCCATCAACATTAACCATTATATTGAGCGTGACCCAGATTACACCGTCGTAGTAGGTCACATCCTGCATGCGGGCGTCGTCGGGGTCTATTGGCGCACTGGAGCCCTTCTGTATTGCCAGTGGGGGACGGCCGTACACTTCGCTTGAGATGAGGGTACTACTGAGCTGTGGTATCCCGCCGCTATCGAGTTGGGCCTGGTCGGTAAGCGCCCAGATGCCGAGTTGGTTGTCGTTACTCAGGCCGCGATAGATCGAACTCATGAAAAACTCGGCGGGTGCAGAGGTTTGCGTGAAAACGGGATAGAGGGCATCCGCAGGCATCCCTCCGATTGTCAGGTCCCCATAATGCACGTAGTAGGGCGCGGGCCGCAGGGCTTTGAGTTGTAATTTCGAGATGGCGTAAATCTGCGAACCCTTGAAGATGACAGGGCCGCGCTGCAGAGCAGCCCCGTTGAACTCGTTCTGGGTTATGTAGACGCCGTAGCGGTCCGCCGCCAGTCGATCATTGTCGGGCCAGCATGGACAAGCAGGGAGCGAGGCATCGGTCGTATCAATGCGATAGATGGTCCAGGCGGCGGTTGGATCGAGGCCGGGGTTGACCGCCAGGTCCAAATGCGAGTTCTGGATATTTTGATCGAATGCGACTACCGTACTGACCCAAAGGCCGGATGTTGGATCGAAGTAGCAGCGCGGGTCGGCAATGAATTCCCTTGGGTCCTCGGCGAAGAAGGTGGTCAGCGAGAACGGGCCGACGGCCATACTGCCGTTATGATGATAGACGGCCATCGCCAGGTTGACCTGCTCGACCACAAAGGAAGAATTGACGCACAGACCCTGATCTGGTGGGTCGTTGTCGTACCCATTGACATGGAGGTCCTTGACGGCGTTAATGCCGTCAAAGCTCTGCACAAGCCCTGGCGCATGCGTATCAAGGCTTGTCACTGCAAGAGCACCGTTGCCTGGGGTCACTCGTGGTGCCTGGGGATTGGTGGCAGCATACTTTGCAGCTTGCCTGGCATGGGTAGCAAGCGAACTGCTGGAGTAGGGAAGCGTGAAAGAAAACGTGCTGGATGTTGGCAGCTTCGCAGGGATGATACTGTCGACGCGAGTCAGCCCACCCGTCGAGACCCCCTTCGGCAGACCAATCGCCTTCGGAATATTTGGTAGAATAGAGCTTACACTCAGCAAACGCAAAGTGGTTATGAGTATGGCGGCGATAACGACAAGGGCGAGCATTGCACCTACTAGATAGCGTCTTCTCACGCTGAAACCAGCTCGTATCAATCGCATGAGAACCCCATTCCTCTCTGGTTGAGTTCTTTTTTATGTGGTATGGGCAGTTCGTGGCAGAGCCACGAACTGCCCATACCACATGTTTATTTGCGAGCGACCCTTGGGTCGCAAGCCCTTGAGCAAAAAAGGGTCAAGGCGAAAGCCAACTCCGGTACCTGCCGCTCGTCTTGCGGACAAGGCTTAAAAAGTATACGGCTCACTTGACGAAAATCTCTCAGAGATCGCAGGTCCCTTGACAAACGCTCTATTTCTAATCAAAATTATCTGCATTAGGAGGTAATCGCCAGACGGATGGTGACCAGAGAGAAGGAGAGAATCAAGATCAAGGTGAATGGTATTGGCGGCGTCTTTATTTATGCCAACGATCCAAAGATACTTGCCGAATGCTATGCAGCCCATTTGGGGATCGAATTTCAGCATAATGACCTCGCTTTCCCTCCCTCGATAAGCCAGATGCGTCAACGCCAAAAAAGGGGGTATCCTTGTAGGGCAAAGCGTAGAAACCACGTTGCCATCTGTTGAGGAGCGTACGGTTTCTCGTTCTCCAGCCACCATGCCACGCTGCCCACAAACACGTTGGCGGCGAACGCGATCGCCACCTCCTCAGGCATCCGCATCTCGCTCTCTACGCGCTTCACTGCCTGGCGCCTCTCCCACACGACGCTCTCGAAGTGATCGCGCATCCTGGCCGCGAACCAGGGGCTGCCGCTCCTTCCAAGCATGGCCCGGTATAGCTTGGAGTACTCCGCGAAGTGCTCAAACACCTGCACCCAGATCTGGGGCGGATGCTCAAGATCGAGGCTGTCAGGAGCCTCTATCGGAGGACCCAGGTCGACACCCCGCCTGATGGGGCAAAAGGTATTGACAGCCTCCTCGAAGATACTGGCGATCAGGTCGTATTTGTCCTGGTAGTGCCGGTAGAAAGTGGCCCGATTGACCATGGCTCGTTGGGCTATCTCCCCCACGGTAATGGCGTCAAAGCTTCTCTCAGCCATCAGGTCAACCAGGGCATCGCGCAGCAACTTGTGTGTGCGCCTGACCCGAAGATCGGTGTGTTCCTGCGTCATTTTCGCCTCCTTGTTGTCTAAGCAACATTCTGCCGAAACTGTCCCTTGACCATACCATGCTCTTCACTTATGCTCTTTCCAGGAACAGTATGTCACATACACGAACAGACTGTTGCACACAGTGGGCCAACGTCAAGGCTCACTCACAGATTGAAAGGATGAGCAAATGTATGAAGAAAGGCAGAAGATCCTATGACCGACATTGAAGTATTAGCCGATCTCGTCGCCTCCCTCGCTCTTGGCATCCACCAGGCAGTGACAGGATTGTCCGTTGCGGAACTGACGTGGCGGCCAGATGCAGAAGGCAACAGCATTGGTGTGACGGTATGGCATTGTAGTCGCGGGCTGGATGTGCTGAAAGTGCAATTCTTAGAGCACAAGCCGTCTTCAGCCGAGCAATGGCACACCCAGGGATGGGCCCAGAAGACCGGATATGATCCCCGTGGCATCGGGGCCGGAGGCCTGGGCATCCTTTCTGGCTACACGCAGGAGGAAGTCGCTGCGATCCCTGTTTTGACCGCAGAGGAACTGCTGGCCTATCTGGATCAGGTGGCCGAAGCCCTTCGTCAGCACCTTCTCTCCCTGCCGGAAGGGGTGCTTGCACAGCCAATCACGGTCGCAGGGGAAAGACAGACGGTGTATCAGCGCATCAAAGACATAGTCCTGGGGTGCGTTGGGCATCTTGGGGAGATCGAAGCGCTCAAGGCATTGCACCTGCGAGCCACCCAGCACTCACCTGAGCGTTCGAGAGGCGCGGCTCTGTCACACCAACAGATGGAAACCGTGGAGCGGCTGTTTGATGCTGTTCGACGACGCGATCACGCTGGTGTGCAGGAGGCGTACCATCCCGAGATCGTGATTCATGAAGCGCCCTCCCTCCCCTATGGGGGAGACTATCACGGTCATGAAGGAGCCATGCAACATTTGAATGGTTTCTATCGAACCTGGAAGGCGTTGAAGCCAAGAGAACTCATCGAGCAAGCCCAGCGGGAACATCCCCCAATCGTCCTTGAAACAACGCAGGATTACGTGGTAGTACTCGGGCGAAATACAGCGGTGGCACCAGGGAGTGGAAGAAAGCTCGACCTGCCGGAGGTTTTTGTGTTCAAGATGCGGGATGGCAAGGTGGTCGAGTCCTGGATGGTTCACCAGGATACGGTGGCGATCCGCGATTTCCTGAAAGAGGCCGAGACGCAGATCCCATAACACGACATGTGACACCTGCTGAAATTATTCATATTTATCACCGGTTTGCAAACACGCCTAGTGACAGAACACCTTTCTTAGTATATAATACCGTCCGACTAGAGAGGACACTAAGAATATCAGCCATTGATACTCGGAGAGGCAACACTATGACCACGACTACTACTACTATTGCACGCGGGAAATACCATATCTGGACGGTTGGCTGCCAGATGAACCAGGCTGATTCGCAGCGCATCCAGACCATGCTTGATGAACTGGGCTGGGAAGAGACAAGTATGGACCAGGCCAATCTCGTGGTCCTCAATACCTGTAGTGTGCGTAAAGCGCCTGAAGAGAAGGCACACAACCAGCTTGCCCAACTGAAGCATGCCAAGACGAAGCGCAGCGATCTGCTGGTGGCACTTATGGGCTGCATGATCGGGAACCAGAAGACCATCGACGAGCTGAGCAAGCGCTATCCACATATCGACCTGTTCATGAAGGTCGAGCAGGCGGATATTCTACCTCGTTTCCTCGAAGAACGCTGGACACCTATCTCCGGCGCGGGCTGCCTTGATGTTGAATATATGCCCGATAGCGAGTTTGGTGAAAACGTTCCCATTTCTAATGCGGCAATCTTGCCGACCTTTGCCACCTCGACCAATACTGTAGGGAAGCGCACAGTGCTGCCAATGGCGATCACCCCCAGGCCTGGTGAGCGCATAGCACACTATCCCACCAAGATCGAGCCAGCGAAGGCCAGTCCAACGGCCTGGCTGCCCGTGATCCTCGGTTGCAACAAGGTCTGCACCTATTGTATTGTTCCGTATCGCCGTGGACGCGAGCGCAGCCGCCCGGTAGAGGAGTTGGTCATCGAGGCGCGTTCACTGGTAGCAAAGGGGGCAAAGGAGCTGACGCTGCTGGGACAGACCGTCGAAGCCTACGGGCTAGACCTGCCGCATAAGCCCGACCTTGCTGACCTGATGAGTAGTCTTAGTGAAATCGGCGGGTTGGAACGCATTCGCTTCATGACCTCTTATCCGCGCCACATGACCGACAGCATGATTGAGCGCATGGCAACATTGCCTAAGGTCTGCGAACACCTGAACATTCCTGTGCAGGCTGGTGACGATGCAACGCTGAAGCGCATGAAACGTGGGTATACGCTTGCCGAGTACCGCGAACGGATTGAACGGGTGCGAGCGTTGTGGCCTGGAGTCTCGCTCTCCACCGATGTGATTGTGGGCTTCTGCGGCGAGACCGAAGAAGAATTCCAGCATACCCTCGACCTGATTGAGGAGATTCGCTTCGATGTTGTGCATGTGGCGGCTTACTCGCCACGGCCTGGCACCGTAGCTGCACGCTGGGAGGACGATATCCCCTTGCCAGAAAAGAAACGCCGACTCCATGCAGTGGAAGAGGTGCAGGAACGTATTGCCTTCGAGATCAATCAGCAGTATCTTGGCAAGGTGGAAGAGGTATTGGTTGAGGAGGAGAACAGCACGCATGGACGGCAGCAATGGAAAGGGCGCAACCGCACCAACAAGCTGGTGTTCTTCCCACAGCCTGAAGGGGAGAGGTACATTCAACCAGGTGACCTGGTGAAGGTGCGTATTGAACGAACTACCGCCTGGTCCTTGCAAGGTTGCGCGGTTGCTGTATAATAGGCAAATTACAGACCAACACATCCTCAGTCAAGAGGGAGGGAGCGTTCGATGACACAGACACTATCAGCCGAAGAGAAGGCGCGGCTGAAGAAACAATGGACAGACCTGGCTATTCAGCAGGCTTTGGCAAGTCAATGGGAAGAAGCGGTCAAGACCAACAGGAATATTCTGAACCTCTTTCCCGCTGAACCTGAAGCCTATAACCGGCTGGGGAAGGCGTATAGTGAGCTAGGACAGTATACCGAGGCCCGACAGTCCTACGCGCAAACGCTGAAATATAGTCCTAACAACACCATTGCAAAGAAGAACCTGGATCGGCTTGCATTAGTACGGGAAGAACCTATACAAACGCATGCAGGGGCAGAGCGCATTGATCCCCGGCGCTTCATTGAAGAGCCGGGCAAAACTGGCATGACAGAGTTGATCAATATTGCTCCGACCCCCGTTCTTGCGAAGGTGGGCGTCGGAGACAATGTGCAATTGTATGTCAACGGCCATACATTACTCGTCCGCAATACTGTCGGAGAAGACATTGGACAAGTGGAGCCACGTCTTGCCAATCGCCTGATTAACTTCATGGAAGGTGGCAATCGCTACGCGGCAGCCATTCTCGCCATGGATCATGGACAGGTGCGCCTGATTATCCGCGAAGAGTACCAGCACCCCAGTATGTTTGGAAAGGTCAGCTTCACCTCACAGGGTGGTGGGGAGACTATCCGTGCGTATATCAAGGATACCATGCTACGTTATGACCGCGAGGATGACGACGAACTGGGGAACGACGACGAGTACTACGATGGTGGAGATGAACCTGAAGAAATGACCGAGATTGATTTCGAGGGTAGCATCGAAAGCGAAGAATGATAAGCATTTTTGAAAGGCAGAGCAATCATGAACAAGACCAAAAAAGTAGCCTGGCGCAAGCACCGTATCAAAGCAAAGAAGTACAAAGAGAAGCGTCGAGCACAAAAACCAGGTGGCACCACTGCCACTGCTACGTCTACAGCGCGGCGTTAAGCGTCGCGCTTCGATGTTTAGGTGAGCTATGAGCAGTTCGCCTCCCCCGGTATCATCGGCCTCTGTCCGCAACATTCTCACCTTACTCGCCTCGCAAGATGCACACCTGGTGGCAGGCGCGGGGGGGCAGGAACGCCGGGTTACATGGTCCTGTCGTATGCGTGCGCGCACGCCAGCATTTGAAACCATGCGTGGGGGCGAATTTGCCCTGCTCTCGCTATTGCAACTCCGCCGACTCAACGAAACGTTACCTCATTTGTTAGAAAGCCTGCATAAAGCGGGCGTATCGTCAGTGGCCGTGGCCGCATCATCTCCCGAAGCACTGGGAAGTGAGGCCTGCGCTATTGCCGACCAGCTCCATCTCCCCTTGATCTTCCTTCCCCTATCGGCATCGCTTGAAGAGATTGAGCGCGAGGTGATTACCTTTGTCGTCGGTTTTCGTGGTGAAATTGAGCGCAAAGCTACGGATATCTCCCATCAGCTTATGCAATTGAGCATACAGGGGGCAGGTATACAGGGTGTGTGTGAGCACCTCGCACGCGGCTGCGGCAAGTGGGTCGTCGTGCAAGATGCCGGGCAGCACATCCGCTTGCAAGCCCCTCCGACCGGTGATGCCTCTCCACCTCTTCCACCCACTCTAAGCGAGGAGATGCTCCAGCAACAGGGTTTGACAAGCGTAACAGCCCCTATACTGTTACGCCATGAAGTCGTTGGCCACCTATCATTGATCGGAAATGATAGCGACTTCGATCACACGGAACGGATCATACTGGGACAGGTGGCACCAATCCTGGCGCTCGAATTCGCCCGTGAGCGCGAGCGCAGCGAGGTTGAGAACCGCTATCAGGTAGAAGCCTTGCTAGATGTCCTGCAGGGCAGCTATCAGCAGCCCGAAGAGATGTTGGCTCGCGCACGCTTGCTTGGCTACGATCTCACCACACCGCAAGTTGTCGTCATCTTTGAAACCTCCCCCACCGAGTCTGAGCATGCAGTTGGCAGTCCCCAGGCTCAATGGAGTAAGAGAGTGCGCGAAGAACTACAACGAATGTGGCCAACATGTTGGGTGTTAAGTGAGCCTCGACGAGTGACGGCCTTGCTTCCCGTGTCTTTAGCAGACAATAGTACAGACGACGAGCGTGAAGGTGAGAATATCATCTTTACGCGCCTGGAACGGGCGCAGGCGCGTCTGCAGCAAAGCAGAGGAAGTTTGCCTGTCTATTCAGGTGGCATTGGGCGTGTTGCGAAAAAACTGCCAGGGATACCACAAGCGTTCCGCGAGGCTCAGCAAGCGCTAGAGATCGGGCGGCGACTCTTCGGCGATGGCAAACTCCATGCATTTGCACACCTGGGCATCTATCGACTGCTCTTCTACCTTGATGGACAGAGAGAGCTCAACGACTTCTATCAAGAAACGCTGGGTCCGCTCCTGGATGCAGACCACCGTAGCAATGGTACCCTCATCGAGACACTAGAAGGCTTCTTTCGCTGCAACGGGAATCTCAGCGAGACAGCCCGCACGCTGCACTTACATCGTAACTCGGTGCTTTACCGCCTGGGGCGCATTGAAGAGATACTGGGACGTTCGCTTGAAGACCCCGAACTGCGGCTCTCTCTGCAAATAGCTTTGAAGATACATCGTTTGCATAAGGGTTAACAGACCCCAGACCCTGGTCTGGGTCGGCTGGACTTGGCGCGTATTGCATGCTATACTTAATCTATACACAAACCTAGCAATTAATGAGTCACTGGCGATGAAGCTCGCCTATAAACTGCCCGTGGGGGCTAATGGCTTCTACAACGCTACCATGCGTGTTGTAGAAGCTTTTTTTATCCCACACTGGAAAGGAGATGCGTCTCGATGACTGATGAATCTGCCTCCCTCTCTTTGAGCATGGTACAGGAACTGGCCGAAGCCGTGCGTGCCAATATCGCACGTGTGATCGTTGGCAAGCTCGATGTGATCGATCTCCTGCTGGTCGCGCTGCTCTCTGATGGGCATGTTTTGTTGGAAGATGTGCCGGGCATGGGAAAAACGGTGATGGCCAAGGCGCTGGCGCGATCCCTCGGTGCGACGTTTCAGCGCGTGCAGGGGACACCCGATCTTGAGGCGATGGGCGAGCGCCAGGTGACGGTTGAGCGCGAGACGCTGCCGTTGCCACGACCATACCTTGTGCTGGCTACACAGAATCCCATTGAACTGGAGGGGACATTTCCCCTGCCAGAGGCGCAACTCGACCGCTTTTTGCTGCGCGTGCGGGTTGGCTATCCTGCTGAAGATGAGGAAGAGGCCATTCTACATCGCTTCAAGAACGATGAGCCACTTGAAACCTTGCAACCGATGGTCTCTGCCGAGCAGGTCGTGGCGCTGCAACAGATGATACGGCAGGTGCAGTGGCAGCCGGAGGTGGAGCGCTACCTGCTCGCCATTGTGCGGGCCACGCGCCAACACCCTGCGGTAAATCTTGGGGTGAGCCCACGCGGCACGCTGGCCCTCTATCGTGCATGTGAGGCATACGCTGCGATGCAGGGACGCGATTATGTCGAGCCAGACGATGTGAAGCGCCTGGCACCCAGCGTGCTGGCGCACCGACTGCTGACCACGACGCGCGCCCGCTTGCGAGGAAGTGCCAGTGAGGCGATCATTGCAGAAGTCGTGGAAGCTACCCCCGTGCCAGTTGAGACGATAGCCCTACCAAACAAAAGGTGATCGCCATGGATACTGATCTCTTCAACAACTCCCGCGATGAGACGCTGATTTCCCGTCGTCCCTGGTATGTGCTTGCAGCAGCCCTCTTTGTCCTCAGTGCCATCACACAGCAACCGCTTGCTTTTCTCGCAGCCCTGTTTGCCTTCGTGCTCGGCATTGTCCCGGAAATCTGGTATCGCTATGCGCTACGCAATCTCGTCATCCGCCAGCAAGTTAGTCAGCGGCGTGTCTTCTTTGGGGAAACGATCACTCTCTCGATCAGCGTCGAGAACCAGAAACTGGTGCCGTTGCCCTGGCTGGAGGTCGAGGATGAAGTTCCTTCCCGCCTCACTCTCCTGACAGGACGAGCGCAGCCTTCATACAAAGTCAATCGGGCAGTGCTCGTCAATACCTTTTCGCTCTGGGCCTTTCAGCGCGTGACACGACGACATCGGCTTCGCTGCCCAGCGCGTGGGACCTATAGCTTTGGGCCAGCAACCATACGCAGTGGCGATCCCTTTGGCTGGCTCATGCGCGAGGAGCAGGTGCCTGCGCGTGAGACGCTGCTGGTCTATCCACTTATCGCGCCGCTTGAGTCGTTTGGGTTACCAGCTCGTCACCCATTTGGCGAACGAGCGACGCCGCGCCGCCTCCTCGAAGATCCACTACGAGTGGCGGGCGTGCGCGAGTACATGTTGGGCGACGACCCACGCCGCATTCATTGGAAAGCGACCGCTCGTGCAGGGACACTGCGGAGCAAGATCTATGAACCTAGCAGCCAGTATCGCCTGCTCATCCTCCTGGATATCAATACCTATCCAAAATCGTGGATGGGCCCCGATCCTGAGATCCAGGAATTGACGATCTCTGCGGCGGCTTCCCTGGCTATGTGGGCGCTCGACGAAGGTTACGCAGTGGGCCTGGTCGCCAATAGCCTGATGATAGGGCTATCAGGCGAGAGTACACCGGGAGTGATGAGGCGACATCTGAAGCGATGATAACTGCTCAGGCCTTCATCCATCGGGTGCGTGTGCCTTTAGCGAGCGACAGGGGGCAGCGCGAACACATTCTCTCGGCGCTTGGCCGACTCGTCCCCTACTTTGGCTCAGCAATGGACACGCTCATTGAGATTGAACGTGTCACCTTACCGATTGGTACGACCGTCGTCTTGGTGAGTGCAGCGACGGCGCTCCATGAGGCAACCGTCGAGAGCTTAGTGGACCTGCGCACCTGTGGAGCAGCGGTGTACCTGGCTCTGACAGGCGACGCGGATAGCAAGGTGGGCGCAGATACCTATGACCTGCCTGTACATCAATTGGGCGGAAGAGAGGTATGGCATGAACTCGTCAGCACCGTCGGCGACGAAACGTCCGACAACCTCGGTCGAAGCGCGGGTCTCCAGGTCGGTGGAGAGCTCACCCATCGGAGTGGGAGGCATTGCGCTCATCGCGTTGGGCTTGCTCTGGTGGGCTATGTTTGTTGAACGCCTTACCGGGCGTTCGGGCGATGAAAGACGGGCAGAAATGTTGCACATTCTGGGCTGGCTTGTAGCCCTGGCAGTGACCGTTGGGCCACTCCTTCCAGCTTTGGCCTTGGGCAATGACATTCCTGCGGCACTCGTCAACGCAGCGCTTGTGACGTGGCTCTGGCGGCGCGGTATATCTCGTGCGCAGATTGGCTTCGAGTATGTGCCGCTCGCGAACTCCTTTAAGATAGGCTTCGGTGTGCTACTCGGCCTCCTGGTCTTGGTGATCGCGCTCCCAGGATTGGAGGCACTGCGCGATGCGCTGGCCAGCAGCTTGCCCGTCTACTTTCTCAGCGGGTTGGTTGGGCTCTCGCTGGCACGCCTGGGAGCCATTCGCAACGCTCGCCGCTCGGTGGATGGCTCGCAGGCTGATCCAACACGCACCTGGCTCCTGGCGCTGACGTTATTTGGAGTTGCCTTGATTATCCTCGTTATCGCCATCGAAGCGCTCTTCTCGTTCACCTCATTTGAGCAGGTGCTGACGGCTCTAATGCCACTGTGGAGAATACAGCGCCGAGACATCAGCCCTTCCAGCAGCCGTGGAGTCCTCAGACCATTCCGCCAGAGCTTATGACCCTTGGCCGCTGGCTTTTCCTGGCACTCGCGGTGATCGTTATTCTACTGGTGGTGCGAGCCAGCCTGCGACGCTGGTACAGGATGAGCGGTGGCGAGGGAGTCGAAGAAGTGCGCGAGGGGCTGGATGCCCGCTCTTTGCTGAGTCAGCGCTGGCGTGAGTGGTGGAACCGCAGGAGGCGCGGGACGGAGGCTCTCCCTGCCCTCGAACCGCTCGATCCAGAGTCTGCCCGTGCTCGCTATCGCGAGATGCTCTCGGCAATAGCCGCAGCGCAGGATAACCTGGCGCGGACCCCTGCCGAAACGCCTGCCGAATATGAAGCACGCCTCCTCCGGCATCTAAGTAAAGGAACCGAGCACTCGCGAAGCCTGGCACATAACGATGAGCTGCCAACGGACCCTGCGATTCTAGACGAACTGACCCGTGCGTATGCGCGAGAGCGCTACGGCGGCAGGGATACTGATAGTAGCCGCAGGGCATACCTGCAAGCCTGGGTGCCACGCTTGATCTTGCGACTGA
>WNGL01008268.1_pt1 | contig 12190 bp, 10 predicted proteins | sample 5400591 | NCBI WGS metagenome assembly WNGL01 (sample SAMN13153377, study PRJNA577476) | soil metagenome | isolation source: 80 cm soil or saprolite under Garry oak tree replicate 1 | place: USA:California | collected 2016-06-15
AGCCTATTGTTTCTGTTCTTGTTGCTGCAGGTTCTTCGCTTCGTTCGGATACCAGTACTTCAGATGACAGTTCTCGCAGGCTCTATCGATGCCGTCACCCGAGTTCAAGAGGCCTTCCACGTCTTTCTTCTCGATCGCCTTAAACGATTCCATCGCCGCATCGTGGAGCCCGTGCGCAAACTTGACCCAAGACGCCCGGTCCTGATTGATGAGTGTTTCGATCTGCTCGGGAGCGAGTTCGACTTTCGGATCCTCTGCCTTCTCACCCGGTTTGGCAACATGGCGGCCCGGGATCAACAACAGATTTGTACCTTCCAGTATCATCAGCGCGTGATTCCGCACGTTCTTCCATTCTTCATCCGTGCGCGGCATTTTCTCCTCCGTGCCTTTGGCGCTGACGATCGTCTCGACCGAATCCCAAACCACGTCGGACCCGGGGTCGATCATCGAATCCATGATGTCCTTGATGGTGGCCGTCGTCCGGAACTCCGGTTCCTGCTGTCCCTGCTGGGCTTGCTTGGCCGTGCAACCGGAAGTGGCCAGGATCACTACGTTCACTAAGGCAAAGAACAAATACTTTCGCATTGCAACCTTCCTGCAAAACAAGTTAATAGACCGTGCGGCGGTGAATTGTAACTCCAAATGGCACCTCGGGTATCTGAAGAATTTCTGAATTGGCTGTCAGGGACGCATTCCCCTGCTTTCAAAGCCCCTCAGAGGATGGGAATGACTCTATTTGTAGTACGATTTCACGGGTAAGCATCAGCAGGCTCGTCTCCTGAATTGCGATGGGGAATCCCACTCACGTGCTTGTCGTTTTTTACTCGCGGTGCGGCACAACCGAGAAGCTCGCCTTAGCCGCTGCCGTCGGAGCAGTGCAGGCACGGGCCGATATTCGTCTGAGGCGTCTAACGGATGTGACGGAAGTTGCACAGTGTAGAGATGAGATCGCTCGAATGAGGAAAGAATATGTCGCGCCGGCGGAAGGGGACATCCTCTGGGCAGACGCCATCATCTTTGTGTTACCGCCAGAGCTTGATGCTTCGTCGGCAGAGTGCGCGGTCTACGTCGATCTGCTGCGACGTTTGAATAAGGCCGGAGGCCGATCGCCGGCGCGGTTCGAAAACGCCGCTCAGGCCACTAGTCACGGTCGCAATGTCGCAACTGCCCTCCGAAATTAGCTACGGGCAGCTCCTCTTCTCATCTCGATCGGCTTATGAGGAGAGCTTTACAGGTCCCCCTGTTCTGGCGTATGGTTAGCTCACTTTAGGCTGCAATTCATATCGGGGGAACGAACCATGTTGGGAAAACCTTATCGATCGCTGTCGGCGTTGGCGTCGTTTGTCGTCGTCTTGTTGGGGTTGACCATTGTTGTATCAAGCCAGACCGGGCAACCCAGCACGGCAAACGGCGAGTGGCCCAGCTACAATGCGGACCTGAGAGGTACAAGATACTCGCCACTCGATCAGATCAACGCGTCAAATTTCAACAAGCTGGAAATTGCCTGGCGGTTCAAAACCGACAATCTGGGACCATTCCCGGAATACAAACTCGAAGGCACGCCGTTAATGATCAAAGGCGTTTTGTACACGACCGGCGGAACGCGGCGCTCGGTCGTTGCGCTGGATGCCAAAACCGGCGAGATGATGTGGGCGCACAGCTATCGTGAAGGCAAACGCGCTGCGGTTGCGCCAAGACAGTTATCCGGCCGTGGTGTCGCATACTGGACGGACGGCAAAGGCGATGACCGCATCTTGTACGTCACGACAGGTTACCGGCTCATTGCGCTGAACGCCAAGAACGGCGCGATGGTCAACTCCTTCGGCAAAGATGGCATGGTTGATCTGAAGGTTGGCGCCGTGAAGGGCAACAACGAGCAGATCGATCTGGAAACCGGCGAAATCGGAATTCATTCCACACCGATCGTCGTCAGGGACACGGTTATCATCGGTTCCTCGATGAGAGAAGGTGCGACCGTCCCCACGCATAACAATACGAAAGGCCTGGTGCGCGCCTTCGACGCGCGGACGGGAAAGCAGCTTTGGCGATTCAATACCATGCCCGGGCCGGGAGAATTTGGGAATGACACCTGGGAGAATGGGTCATGGGCGGTGAATGGGAACACCGGTGTTTGGACTCAATTCACAGTCGACGAAGATCTCGGTCTGGTTTATCTCCCGGTCGAAACGCCGACATCCGATTATTACGGCGGACACCGGCCGGGAAACAATCTCTTTGGCGAGAGTCTTGTGGCTGTTGACCTGAAGACCGGCCAGCGCAAGTGGTATTACCAGCTCGTTCATCATCCGATTTGGAATTTCGATAACTCGTCCGCGCCAATGCTGGCGGACATCAACGTCAACGGCCGCGCTATCAAAGCTGTGGCGTTGCCGCATAAGATCGGTTGGCTCTACGTCTTCGATCGCGTGACGGGCCAGCCGGTATGGCCGATTGAAGAACGTCCGGTCGAGCAATCGACCGTACCGGGCGAGAAAACGTCGCCGACGCAGCCGTTCCCGACCAAGCCGCCGGCATATTCGCGGCAATTTCTGAAAATTCCGGACGATGTGATCGACTTCACGCCTGCGCTGCGCGAGCAAGCGCTACAAGTGCTCGAAAAATATCATGTCGGGACATCGCCCTTTACTCCGCCGATTCTCGGCAGTGTGAACGGGCCGGTTGGGGCAGTCGGAGCGGGCACGGCGACAAATTGGCCCGGCTCGGCGTACGATCCCGAGTTGCACACTGTGTTCGCACAAGCATCCAATCTGGTAGCGGCTCGATCGCTGGTCGCCCCACCCCCGGGTTTCTCCGACATCCGTTACGTCGAAGGGGTTGGCGGTGAACAATTCCGTGTGGTGCTCGGCCCCGGCGACTGTTGCGCAGCCGATGGCACTCGAACTCAGAGACCGGAGAACATTCCACCGCCGGCCGCCAATCCACAGGGTGGCAATTCGCCTGCCGATCCGCCTCCCGCACGCACGACCCTGAACGTTCAAGGACTGCCGATTGTGAAACCTCCATATGGCACATTAGCAGCAATTAATCTGGATCGCGGCGAAATCACGTGGCGCGTCGCGCACGGCGATACGCCGGATGTCGTTCGCAACCATCCCGCGCTCAAGGGAATCAATATTCCGAAGACAGGCCAACCGGGGACTTCCGGCGTGGGTTTGATGGTAACGAAAACGGTTGTTGTGATGGGTGACTCTCAGATCACGGCACCCGCGGGAAGACCCCGTGGCGCAATGCTGCGAGCCTATGACAAGAAGACCGGCGAGCAAGTTGGCGCCGTCTGGATGCCCGCTCCGCAGAGCGGATCCCCGATGACCTATATGGTCGACGGCAAGCAGTACATCGTGGTCGCCGTCAGCGGCGGGGCCTATTCGGGCGAGTATCTGGCGTTTAAGCTCGGCGAGTGACGGGAACTTGGCCACAAAGAGGCACAAGATTCGCACGATTTTAGCTTGGCCTGTAGCGGCGGTCATAAGACCGCCGCTACAGTTGGACAGCCTGACCGACCGTAATCTGTGGCCCCTTGACTTTTACGGACCGAATCAATATTAATTTTGGGGGTAAGCGCGACCATAGCGTCCCCAATTGTCGCGGCGACGTATCGTGCACTAATCAATAACAGTAATAGGAGGATCAATATGCATAAGATAGTATTCGCGACCCTCGGAATTCTGGCGCTTGCGTCGGCAGTTGCTGCGCAGTCGAATGCGGTGCAAACAGCAGCCGACGCGCTCGGTGCAGCCCGGATCAAGACGCTTCAGTTCACAGGGTCGGGACAAAATTTTTCTGTCGGACAAAACTACACCCCGGCTGAAGCTTGGCCGCCGGTGACAGTAAAGAGCTATACCGCATCGATGAACTACGACACGGGCAGCATGCGTGTCGAATTAGTGCGCGAGATGGGCGCAGTGATGCCGCGCGGCGGTGGTGGACCGTTCTTTGGAGAGCAGCGCCAGGTGCAGGTCGTCAGCGGCAACTATGCGTGGAACGTTCCACCGGCCGCAGGCAACGCACCTGCTCCGCCGCCCCAAGCCAACCCGGATTCGCAGCTCGAACGCATGCTTGCGCTGTGGGCTACGCCTCAGGGATTCGTCAAGGCAGCCATGAACAACAAGGCCACGACGAAAAATGCAAGCGGCGGAACCGAAGTATCGTTCACGGTTGGCGGCAAGTACAAGATGACGGGCATCGTCAACGCAAAAGGTCAGGTCGATAAAGTTACCACGTGGATTGACAATCCGATCGTCGGAGACATGCCCGTCGTAACCACCTACACAGGCTATAAGGATTTTGGCGGCGTCATGTTCCCGTCCCGCATTGTGCAAACCCAGGACGGCTTCCCTTCGCTGGACATCAATATTTCGAACGTGACCGCCAATCCATCCGTCGACATTGCTGCGCCCGACGCGGTTCGCAACTTTACCCCGCCGCCCGTCCGCGTGGAGACGAAGCAGATGGGCGAGGGCGTATGGTATTTGACCGGCGCCACGCACCACAGCCTCGTTGTTGAAATGAAGGATCACATCGTCGTGGTCGATGTTCCGAATAACGTTCCGCGCGCGAGCGCTGTGCTCGCGAAAGCGAAGGAACTTGTTCCGAACAAGCCGATCCGGTACGTCGTCACGTCGCATCATCACTGGGATCACCTTGGCGGAATTCGGATGGCGATGAATGAGGGCGCCACCATCGTGACGCACCAAACCAACAAAGCGTTCCTCGAGCGCGTCGCGAAAACACCGCATACGATCAATCCGGATCCTTTGGCTACATCGAAGAAAGGCGTCAAGATCCAAGCGGTGGCGGATAAGGGCGTACTCACGGACGGCAACCGGACGATCGAACTGCATCTCCTGAAGGGTTATGAGCACACCGGTGACATGCTCGTCGTGTACCTGCCCAAGGAAAAGCTGCTGGCTGAGCCGGATGCCTTTACGCCTCCCGCACAGGCCGGCACCCCGCTGATCCCGCCGGCCCGACCGTTCGCAAAGACGCTCTACGACAACATTCAGCGGCTGAAGCTCGACGTGCAGGTGATTGCCCCGTTCCACGGCAATCGCACCACCGACGTCGCCGAGTTGTCCAAAGCAGCGGCAACCAGCTCGAACTAGGCGCCCGGCGCCCATTCCCCTCCTCGCGGAGGAGGGGTGTGGGCGCGACAGCTCAGTAGAAGCTGCGCGCCGGGGTGGCGCGAAGCGCGAGCCCGGCAGGGCGAAGCCTCAATTGAAGTTTGGCCGAACATTGCTCCGGTCTGACCACCCCGGCTGCGCCTTCGCTTCGCTCGGCGCAGCCACCCCCCTCTGGCGAGGCTGGCGAGGAGGGGAATACTCTAGTGAAACTATTCCCATTACATTGACACCATCCTCGACGCTCTGCTGTAATTGCTCCTCTATGAGAATCCGGAAGTCGTTGTTCGTCTTTTTGCTCCTTCTGTGCGGCCCGGCCGCACTTGTTCTGTTCTCGCAACTGAGCGGCGACGTTGCACCGCTTCGTCAGGTGCGGGATCGCTTCCCCGTATTCGCAGATGTCGCCGTCGATCCGGAGTCGAACATCGTGACAGTGACAGACGAGAACCTTTTTAGCCTGCGCACATACGACAGGGATCTCGCCACCAACGATGTAGCCGATCCGCGAACCGTGGTCACCGGAAACAGGACGAGAGTCGATTTTGTTTGCGGAGTGGCTCTCGACCCGGTCCACAAGGAGATTTACACCGTCAACAACGACACCGCTGCGGACATGCTCGTCTTCAAGTACGACGCTACCGGCAATGTGCCCGCGTCGCGAACTCTGAGACCTGCGCCCGTCAGCACCTGGGGTGTGGCGGTTGACCTGAAAAACGATGAAGTCGGGGTCACGGTCCAACAGGTGAACAAAGTAGCGATCTTTCGGCGTCTGGCAGAAGGCGAGGAAAAACCGTTGCGTGTTATTCAGGGGCCTGACACCGGCCTCGCCGACCCTCACGGCATCTTTATCGATGCCGAGAACAATGAAATTTTCGTTGCCAACCACGACTCTTACCACCTCGCCGAAACGAGCCAGGAAGAGTCAACCGACGTGCAGGGACAATTGGCGCGAGGCATCGCTACGATATCGGTCCCGCAGGCGCGGCTCCAGCCTCGCGCCTCCAGCGGAAAATTCGTGGAACCGGCGGTCACTGTGTTTTCACGAACCGCAGAAAACAACGCTTCCCCGGTTCGCGTTATACGCGGACCAAAGACCGAACTGAGCCTGCCCATGAAAGTCTTCGTCGATACCGTGCACAACGAGATCTTTGTTGCAAACAGCGGCAGCAATTCCATTTTGGTGTTCAGCAGGACGGCGAACGGCGATGTGTCCCCTCTCCGAAAAATCGAGGGTCCCGCGACGAAGCTCAAAAAACCCGTCGGGCTCTTCGTCGATCTTAAGAATGACGAAGTCTGGGCAACCAGCCCCGAGGAACACGCGGCGATGGTCTTTCGCCGCGCGGCCCGAGGCAACGCCGCGCCTCTGCGCATTGTGCGGGGGGCGCCGGATGGCACGCCCGCCCCGGGCATCGGGAATCCGGGAGGCATCGCTTACGATCCGATGCGCGAACAAATTCTCGTGCCCAACTGAGTGGCCAATCCGCGAGTCGCGATATTCGCCAGGTTGGCGAACGGAAACGTAGCACCGACAAGAGTTATCGAAGGTCCGCACACCCGGCTTTCCAGGACATCGCACGCGATCGCTTTCGATGAGAAGAATGACGAGATTGTCGTTCCAAATCCTTTAGCGGAAGCGATTCTTGTTTACCGTGGAGACGCGAGCGGTGACGCGGCGCCGATCCGCACGATTCAGGGTCCTCGAACTCTTCTCCAGGAAAATGACGAGTTGGCGCTGGACAATGTTCATAACGAAATTATTGTGCCCACACGCCAGGCGATTTTGGTTTTCTCCAGGACCGCCAACGGCAACGTGGCGCCGCTGAGAATCATTGCGGGCCCGAAGACGATGATGTTTCGCGCGCGGGGAATCGCTGTTGATCCCGTTAACAACATCATCGCCCTCGGCAACGCCAACCCCCAAGGTATTCTGATCTTCAACCGCACCGATGAGGGCGATGTCGCGCCTCGTTCGATAATCACCGGCCCGCGGACCGGCATTTATGCGACGAAAGGTTTTGCGGTCCTGCCCGATCGCAAAGAACTCGTCGCAACCGTCGAAGCGCGCGGAGTACAGGTCAGCCGCAATGTTGGTGAATCCTTTGTCGGAATCTGGAATTACACCGACACCGGCGATATTCCGCCGAAGGCCTTGATCAAAGGCGAAACGAGCCTGCTCATCGCCCCACGCGGCGCCGCGCTGGATTTCGCGCACCAGGAAATCTTTATCATCGACAAGGTTCAGAACTCGTTTTTCACGTATAGCTGGCAAAAAATCCTGCAGAGCATGCGGCGCTAGCTGGACCTTCTGAAGAGAGTGTGTTCCCCCCTTGTGAAGGGACGTTCGCTACGGATTGACCAGGCACACCCTGGGTCGTTAAGATGGCTTGGCAGTTATGACTCATCATATGCTCGTCCTCATTTCGCTGCTGCTCGTCGTCACGGCCGCTTGTTCTCCCAGCCCTCCACCGGTCGCGGCTCCGTCGCCCTATAAGCTGAGTGGGCCATTGGTTTCTTCGGCAACGAATATGGTGACCGCCTGGTATTTGCCGAAAAATCCGCTGACCGATAGATCTTTGGACAATTCCAAGCTTTCCCAAGATATCAAATGGGGATTCCGGCTCTTCACCAACACGCCGCATGAGGCTCCGCAATTTGCGCCCAGCAAAATGTCGTGCAACAACTGCCACCTGAATGCCGGGCAGCGCGAGCGATCGCTTCCGCTCGTTGGTGTCGCCGGAATGTTTCCCGAATACAATCGGCGATCGGCCCGTTTGTACAGCCTCAACGATCGAATCGTCGACTGCTTCCTGCGAAGCGAAAACGCCACGGGCGGGGTGGAAGATGAATTACCGTCGACCACTTCTCCCGAGGTTCTGGCCCTGTCGGCATACCTCACGTGGCTCGCACGGGGATCAGAGGTGGGGAAAAATCCGCCGTGGCGTGGCCAGAACGTCATTGAAGCTTCGAACTTGATTCCGGTTGAAAAACTGGATCCCCGCCGCGGCGAAGCGCTTTTTATGGAGCATTGCACGAATTGTCATGGAGAGGACGGCCAAGGTGTCGCGATAGGCGATAAAAAACCCGGTCCGCTGTGGGGACCCGACTCGTGGAACGATGGAGCCGGCGCAGCCCGGATTTACACGCTGGCCGGAATCATCCGTTATGCAATGCCTTATCTCGATCCCGGCCGTTTGACGGATGAGGAAGCGCAACAGATCGCCGCGTTTGTCAATTCGAAACCGCGTCCGCAATATCCCTTCAAGCACCAGGACTACCGCACGGAGAAGCTTCCGCCCGACAGCGTGTATTACCGGAAGTGATCTCCACTCTCAAGTCGCTTAAGGTTGTGCGGCCACGGAAGGTTTCTGCGCGAGCCGGAGTTCGAATCCGAAGAACGTGTTGCTACGGCTACCCTCGAATTCGACAAGATAGCGGTAGACGCCGGTAAAGGTGACCGCGCGCACGATGCCGATCGCGCGGAAATAGTTCTCGGCGATCGGGCCAATGACATATACCCTGTCGCCCTCTTTGAATCGCTGCATCATGCCGCCCTCGATTCCGCTTCCCTGCCTGCGGCTCTTTACTCTGGAGCCGGTGGCTTCGGAGATATAGGTTTGGAACACAGCGAAAACCCTGCTGCACTCTGCGCAATTCCGCAGGTGTCCTTGTTCGTTGTCGTCGAACTGAACTCGTCCCTCAACGGCGCCGAAGAGCTTTGAAGGTTCGATGTGTGCCATGCCAGGCCGCAAAAAGGCTAACAAAGTACGCTGAGTATAAGTATTCCAAGTTCGTAGAGGAGTCGGACGAGCACTCTGCTTAGTGTAGATGATTCTCTTACTTTAAATTCCACGACGTCAGGACGTCTGAATTTAAATTCTCGGTGTCACATGCGACTTCCAGTCTACAATTCGGCGGATCCGCAACAATGGAGGTAAGAAAAATGGGTGATTTAAAACCAGGCGAGGTCGTTCGGGTTAGCCCTCTCAAGGGACCTTGGATGATTGTTGAATCGTGTGAAGGCAAAAGTGCGGTCTGCTTTTGGTTCGACAAGAACGACGCCCATCATAGAGAGACTTTTTCCACCTCGATTCTAGAACCGAAGAAGTCCGAAACCAGCGGCATTTCCGGATTTGCCGGCTCCCTACGTAAAAGCGGGTTTTAGCGCGATCGAAAGATTGCTCTCGAATACAGCTACTCGCTATCATTCGAGAGACGTCGAGGAGCATCAAGAAGCTCCCCGACGGATCCAAGTGGAATCCGACGCCATGCTCAGCGAGGTAGGAAGAATGCGTAAAAGCGTTTTGATTCTGTGTTGCGCGATTGTGGCGTGTGCTGCCGATGCTCCTCGAGCTTCTTCGGCTGAGGTCAGACCGCGGATCCGCGCTGTCACTGCGTTTATTGAAATTGATCCGGGCAACTATACCGAGCGGATTCAGGAAGCGCAAAAATTTCTGGCAACGGCGAAGGACGCGCTGAATAAGGCCGGCTTCGACGGTGCCGGCGGGAGAATCACGACGCAGCCGTTTCCGCAATACACCCGGGGCATGAAGACCGCGGATGCTGTCCGGTTCATCGGCAAGCTGCGAGAGGCCGCTCCAAAGGAAGGTTTCAATATCGCTTCCGCGATGCTCCACGACAGCGACGATCCCGCTGCCGCATCGCTGCTTATCGAAATTCTTTCCAAAGTCAACGTTACTGCGAATCTGATTACGGCCGACGAGCAAGGAATTCATTGGAATGCGATTCGTCAAGCAGCGAAAGTAATTAAGGAGCTTTCCCAGCGCAGCCCGCATGGTGATGCGAACTTCAACTTTGGCGCGATTGCGATGATGAAGCCTTACGGCCCGTACTATCCCGGGTCTTACCATATTGGGAAAGGTCGTGCATTCGCGATCGCGATGGAAGGCGCGGAAGTTGTCGGCGATGTGTTTCGGCAATACCGCGATCCGGTCGAAGCGGAAAAACATTTGTCTGATGTGCTGAATACGTACGCCAAACAAGTGGAGTCCGTCGCAATCCAGCTCGCCAAGACCACCGGCTGGACTTACGAAGGCATCGATGCCACGCCTGCACCCCTTGGTGACCGCTCGATCGCCACTGCGATTGAGCATTTCCTCGGCGCGCCGTTTGGATCTGTTGGAACGGAGACCGCTTCAGGAATCATCACTCGCTCAGTGCAGTCGACGGCTGTAAAGCATACGGGTTACTCGGGCATTATGATTCCGATCATGGAAGACAATGTCCTGGCAAGGCGCTGGTCCGAAGGGACGTTCACTCTGGATTCCATCCTTGCTTATTCCGCCGTTTGTGCCGGCGGAGTCGATACGCTCCCGCTTCCCGGTGACGTCTCGGAGGAACAGATCGCCAGAATTCTCGGCGATGTCGCGTGGCTCGCCTACCGATGGAACAAACCGCTCGCCGCGCGATTGCTTCCCGCACCTGGAAAGCGCATCGGGGATCAAACCGAATTCGCGAATCCGAGTCTTACCAACACCACGATCCAGCCGCTTCCCGGCGCGAGGCGCTAAGGAGAGGAATGCGGCCCCAGCAACGTACGGAGCGCGTCGATTCGTCCAGTGGAACCGGCGAACAGGCCATCGGGAAATTTGCGATAGCTCAGGATCGTTCGATAGATTCCTTGAAACGCCATCGAGTTCAGCCCGAGCCCCGCAATGTATTGAAGGCGTAAATTCATATCGTTATTGATCTTCGCATTGACGAGCAACGGCTGCAAATCCAAAGCGCGTCCGGCATATGTGGCAAAGAACTCGACCGCGGAATGAAAACCCACGTCGTTGAGCGAGCCGGCAACAGCAGCGTATTTCGGCTCATCCAACCGCCGCTGCACGTCATCGACATTAATGGCGCTGGCGCTTTCCTGGCCGATGAGCACGAGATCATAACCGTCGCCTTTCAGGTTGTTGCTCCAGATGGTCCCGCTCGGAAAGACATCGAAGAATGTGGCGAGTTCGGTCTTTATAGTTTCCGGATCGCTGTCGTAAATAGGAAGCCATTGCGCAACCACGCCGCCGGGATTCAAGTGGGCCTTCACCAATTCATAGTATTCCCTGGAATAAAGCGTGGAAGTGCCTTTGACCCACGGGTGTATCGGATCGGTCGTAATCACGTCGAACTTTTGGGAAGCGGTGAAGATATAGTGCCGCGCATCGTCGTACACCATTCGAGTCCGGCGGTCGTGCAGGACGTCATAATTTTCTTTTCCGAAATATTGGGTGGATATGGGAGGGATTTTCGGTTCCAGTTCGCAGATCGTGATGCTTTCGATCTCCGGGTATGTAACGAAGGCCCCTGCCGTGACTCCCGCGCCAAAACCGACGGTTAATGTAGACCTGGGATGCGGATGAATCAGCGCGGGAACATGTCCCATCATCCGTTCTAACCGCATATCGAGAGGCGCGGTCGAAGCCTCGGCTTTGCCGCTGACGAAGAATTGCCGCTGGCCTGCGCGTTCAGCGATCAGAAATGAGGAGTTGATTCCCTCACCGCGATACAGAACAGTCGTGGGGTGACCATGATCGAAGTCGAAAGCTCGCACAATGGGCGCAAATCGCCTTCCGTATGCGATGACCTGCCAGGGCACGTCCGAAATCATCGGCAATAGCAGCGCACCCAGCACTACTGTGGCGGCTATAGTTGCAAACTTCAGGCGGCGCAAAGCCGGAATCACCTGCGCGCCGCCGGCGGCAACCACGGCGCCTACGGCCGCGAGTACCAACAAAAGTTGTTGCGAACTGCGGGTTCCAAGCACCGGAATCAGAACCAGACTAAAAACCAAAGCTCCAACAATCGAGCCGGCGGTATTCGCAGCGTAGACTTCTCCGGATAGCTTCCCTGGATCTTCCCCCGCACGCGCAGCCGCAGCCAGCGCCAGCGGGAAACTCGCGCCCCAGAGGAGGGTTGCGGGAAAAATTGCCCAGACTGTGCGTACCAGGTCGAGCTCAAAATTGAACCAGGGATTCAGTGACAGCCAGGGATCAACCGGCCAATACGGCAATGAGTGCGAAAGCGTGTAGCCGGTCCATGCAATCGCT
>WNGL01008274.1_pt1 | contig 12188 bp, 9 predicted proteins | sample 5400591 | NCBI WGS metagenome assembly WNGL01 (sample SAMN13153377, study PRJNA577476) | soil metagenome | isolation source: 80 cm soil or saprolite under Garry oak tree replicate 1 | place: USA:California | collected 2016-06-15
TGGCGGTATCTCGCAGTCAAAACAGATTAAGTTTTATGTTTATCGGCCCGGATAGGGACAAACCAATGCTAACCTTCAGGATTAGATGGAATCGAGGGCGCACCATCCAACGCCGCGGTTTTACTCTACTCGAGATCACGCTGGCGGTCGCGATCCTCGGGATGATGTCGCTGGCGATTTTTCGCTTTGTCCAGTCGAACCTCGCAGCGCTGCGTGTCTCAGCCGATGCAAGCGTGGCGGACGCGCAATATAATGGCCTGCGCGATCTTCTGGCAGCGGAGTGGCAAAGTTTGACTCCAATACGCGGTAAGATGACCGGGGAGCCGTTTAAGCTTAATGATCGCGAGCGCGATGAGATAAAGTGGAATTGCAGTGCTGGTCCCGGACTGCTTACGCGGTACGCGCCGGACGACTTTACGGTCTGGCTGCGATTGCGACCGGAAAATGACAGTAGTAACCAGCTCGACCTTGGTTTGCTTCGAAAACCGCAGAATGATTCCGGCATAGGAGAGGAAGACGAGAGCTGGGTGCCATTGATTAAAAACGTGAGCAGTCTCGAAATCCGTTATTTCGATCCCCAGATGAACGTTTGGGTAGACCGATGGTCAAACGCCTTCCGGCTGCCCCGGCTTGTGAAACTAACCGTTGGACGCCCTGATGCATCGGTACCGTGGGAAGCCATTATTCCACTGGGCCGAACGCCGTATTAGCCATGTCCTCTTTGAACTCAAAATTCGAAATTCCCGCCTTCGCAAGGCTATGGCGTGGCAAGCGAAATTCGAAATTGCGTAATGGCGCGGCGCTCATGTTATCGCTTTGGGCGCTATTTTTGCTCAGCGTGATGGTGATTTCATGGGCGCTCGACATTGAGTCGCGTCTCACCCTTTCTGGAAATGCGAACCGTGTCCTTGGGGCCGAAGCAATGGCGTCGTCGGGTGCGGACGTTGCGTTGCATCCGAGCATCGCCCCCGGCTCACCAAATTTACACAGACAAATGGGCGACCGGGAAAGTTATGAAGTTCGCGTTACCGGTGAGGGCGGCCGCTTAAATTTGAATTGGCTTACCGCAGGGGAGGACCCCACGCGGGTCGGAATTCTGCGCAAATATCTTGAGCTTAAAGGCATCGAGCTTAATGACCTCGACACGATGATGGATTCTCTTCTTGATTGGGTATCGCCGAACAGGGGACTTCATCGCTTGAATGCGCCGGAAGAGACGGATGACTATCATCCGCCACATGCGCCACTGACTTCTGTGGACGATCTTAAGAAAATCTTTGGATGGGCTGAGTTCACTTCGCGGCCGGGTTGGGACGAAGATTTTACGATCAACAGCTCCGGTCCGATCGATCTTGCCTGGGCGTCGCGCGACGTGCTGCGCGCTTTGCCGGGCATGAGAGATGACTCGGTCGATCGCTTCCTGCAGTTGAGGCGCGGCCCCGACGGAATCGATGGAACGGCCGATGACGTTCCGTTCAACAATTTGACTGATGTTCAGACCGCCCTTGGCCTTACGGCGGAACAATTTCAGCAGATTGCAGGCCTGGTCGGATTCAAAGACCAAGTTTTCCGCATTATGAGTGTAGGAAAATCAGGTGACGTTACACGCTCCGTGCAGATGATAGTGCGAAAAGGGGGTAATATTCCTCAGCTGATTAACTGGAAGGAGCTTTGATATCGAGACCGCGGCGACATCCGTTTTTATAATTCCAACCGCGCACGGCTGGAATTTCCTGCGCTCAGCCGAGCGAAACGGCTCTTGGAATGTACGCAAGCTGCAAACGTTGGACGAAGCCGTGCCGTTACTTACAGCGACCGATGATTTTGTGCTGGGTCTGCCGGTTGCGGCCGTACTTGCCCAGCGATTTCGTTTGCCAACTGTCGATCCGGCAGAGTTTCCGGAAATGATTCGGATCCAGATCGAGAAGGTGCTGCCGTTCTCGGCTGATGAAGTGACAACTGATTTTGAGCTGATCGAGCAAAGCGAGAATGAAAGTGTGGTTTCGGCTGTCGTGATCAGAAACGAACAGCTTGCCGAGATGGCTGCTCCCCTGCTGGAGCAAGGTTACATCCCACGACAAGTCACGGTCTATGCCGCGCAACGGGCGAGTACTTATGCTCCGCAGGGAAACGCTGTTCTTATTTATCCAGAAGGCGAGACGCTTGTTTACGCCGTAACTGAGAACGGCAAACTGAGCCTTGCCCGAGCGCTTGAAAGCACGAATGGAGAGCAACTACAACTGGAATTGCCCCAATTGAGATTGAGCGCCGAACTGCAAGGCATAAACGCGTCCTTTCCGAATGTGTTGCTGGACGAGACTTGCTATCAACTGCGTCACACGGTGCAGGGACTTCTGGCGGGCGCGGCCGAGATAGTTGGCATCGAGCTGCCACCTGCTCCGGTTAAATTAAACCTTCTGCCGGAAAGCTGGCGTCACCGCCGCTCACAACTGATCAGGCAAGCGGAATGGCGGAAGCGACTCGTCTGGGCAGGTGGCGCTTACGCTGCACTTCTCTTTCTCTTGCTCGCGTATCTCGGCTTCATGCGGTTCGCGATTGGACGTCTTGACCGGCGTATTGCGCACGATGCGCCTGAGACGGAGTTTGTCCGCGCGACGGAAGAAAACTGGAAGGCGCTCGCTCCGGCCATCGATTCGCGTTATTACCCGGTCGAAATCTTGCTGCATCTCTTCGAAAGTCTGCCGTCCTCTAACGTGCGCATCACTGCGTACAACCAGTCCGCGCGGCAGATTTCCGTCGATGGCGAAGCGAATACGGCTGCCATTGCTTATCAATTCATCGAGGACGTAAAGAAGAATCCGGAATTGCGAGTCTTTCAATTCGACATGGCTGCGCCTCGCATTCTGCCGAACGACCATGCGCAGTTTCGATTGGAGGGAAGACCACGATGATGCCGGCTTGGTACGCGCGAATGAATCCACGCGAGCGTGTGCTTTCATGGATAATCGCCGGCGCGATATTTGTGCTGCTGAACCTTTTGATTTTGAGCTGGATGTTTGGTGCCTTGGGTCGCGCCCGCGCGGAGCTGGCTGCGCGCAAATCGGCGTTGGCCGAACAAGCGCTTTACATCAAAGAACGAGACCTCTGGACTAAACGCGACGAATGGATCCGGAAACATCAACCGACCCTAAAGAATCCTGCGGAAGCCTCCGCCCTGCTTGACCAGTTGAAGCAAGTGGCCGAAAAGTATAATGTCTTGATCGAAAATCCCGCGATTGGTTCGGGCGAAACGACCCCCTACCATCAGACGGTTTTCGCTTTAATTGAAACCAAAAGCCCATGGCCGCCGCTGGTGCATTTTCTTTATGACGTGCAACAACCGGACGCTTTTGTCGTATTCGAAAATGTTAACTTCGCAATCGATGGCAGTGATCCCACGATGATGCGCGGCAAGTTCAAAATCGCTCGTTGGTTTGCACCGGCGCAACGGGCAAAATAGTAAGAATAGTAATTATGAAATATTCCCTCATGCTTATGTCGATCTTCGCGTTGCTTGGTGCGAGCCGCAGCCGGGCCGAGGATCTTCTGCCGCCGCGGTTTGACTTCGATCGCTACTCACGGATGGTGGATCACTCGCCCTTCGCAATTGCCACGGCGGTTGCGTTGCCTTCGGCAACGCCCGATTTTGCGAAGGACCTTTACGTGGCCAACGCCGCGCACTCGCCAGAAGGCGACTTGGTTACGATCGCTTCGAGTTCGGATCAGAATTTCAAGAAATATCTCAGCACCGCAGAGCCAGTTGACGGCTATGGCATCGCTAACATCGAATGGTCGGACCGCGTGGGTGCGACTAAGGTGACAATTAGCAAGGACGGAAATTTCGCGACTATCACGTTTAATCAGGCACTTCTGTCGCAATCTCCGCCGAATGTGCCCAGCCAACCCAACGTAGCTGGGCGGCCAGCTCCCATGGTGCCGCCTTCAGTCCCGCTGCAGGCGCCTCGTCCGCACGTGCGCGGGGTGATTCAACGGAATCCGAAGCTCCCCAACAATCTGTAAATCGCCAAAAGTGAAGCAGAAGGTCAGATCGATCGCCAGCTCGGCTATCCGCCGCCCCAATCGTCGTCCGCTGTATCTGGTTTTCGGTCGGGTCCTGCGGAATACAGGTCGTAGCCGTTTGGATTTTTGAGACCGGGGTTAAGGTAAATGTAATCGTTCTGCCAGGGATCTTTTGGCAACTCTTTATATAACTGATACCAGCGTGTAGGCCTTGGATCGGTCTCGGGTTGGGTCACAAGCGCCTGCAAGCCCTGTTCAGTGGTCGGGTAAAAACCGTTCATGCTTTCATAAAGCTTCAGCTGGGTATTGATTGACTGAACGTCAGCCTGAACACGTGTATGTCGCGCGTACTCCACGTTGCCAGCCAGTTTGTAAATCGCCGTGCCAAGCAAGAGGGCGATGATCGTAACCACGAGCATAATCTCAAGCAGCGTGAAGCCCTGTTGTTTTCTTTTCATGGTCATCTAAGCAGACGAGGAACCTCTCATCTGGTTCGTCCGTACGCTAGCTGGATCTCCGGGAATTTCTAGTGGCCGGTTTTGAGAAGATAATCCGCCTTGTCCCAAAGATATTTTAATTGAATCTGGGTGGCGCGGATTGCAGAAGATCCGCTGCCCGTCCCGTTCACGACGATCAGGTCATTGGTTCCGGCTTTGAGGCTTGCGACCGGTACAATTTTTTGCGCCCGCAGCCAGCCGGTATATTGGAATTGCATTTGCTTGACGAGCGGTTCCATTTCCCCGCGATAACCGGGGTCAGCCAGTTCCGGCAACGCCAGAGAAACTGGCCCTACATCCTCACCGTTGAGATAAATCTCAGGTGGAACATCAATGCGCGGGTTTGCGACTTCGAAAGTCAATAGCGCCGCCAGCGGTTGGGCCTCCAGCGCAAATTGAAACGCCGCGCTTTCTTGAATATCCGGACCAATCTGGATTGTCTCTGCCGCAAGTGTTGCGGTGACAGTTCCGAATTGCTCGGCGTCCTGATTGGCAGAATGCAACGGCGGCATCGATGAAAACGGCTCCGGAATTACGTCACGACGTTCGGAGCCGAGCGGATGAACCACATCGCTGCTCATCATCCAATCGAGATACGCCCCCCGCACAGTCTTTCCATCTCCCGGGACCTCGATGTCGACGGTCGAAGCACCTGTCATCGGAATTATCGCCGAATCGGAACTCGGCAGATTGATTCCAGACCCAAGTGCGCCTGAGCGCAAAACGTGTGTGCCGGATTCATCCCATGCGATTAGCTCCGGCTGTTGACCTGGTTTGTCATCGAAAAATAACCGGAAAAACAGGACTTGATAATCTGCGCTCGGTTGCGTGACGCGGATGCGAAAGACGCTCTTTGGCATCGTGTCGCCCGTCGATTGTCCCCGAAGAAGCGTGACTGCTTCAACCCATGGCGGCGCGGCCTGCGGTGTCGAATTACGGGGCGAGTTCTGGCGCAGATCCAGCCATGCACTTTCCGGCGTCGGCTGTTCCAGCTTTGCATCGTTCGAGGGTCGCAAAGCGTCGCTGAAAGCTTCCTGTGCCCAAACGCGGGAAATCGTGCTAAACAACAGCAAAAACAAGAGAGGAAGAAACATTTGGCGCCCGAGATTATTTTGGTGTGGCCCGGAATTGCAAGCTTTTAATGCGGCCGAAATTGCAAGCTATGTGTCATCTCGAATACCGCCGACAGAATGCTGAAAACGACAAAGCCAACCAGGACCGCAATCACCACGATAATGACCGGCGGAATTAGTTGCGAGATTACTGCGACAGTCCGGTCAAGTTCGCGCTCATAAACATCAGCAATGGATTGCATTGCCTCGGCGAAATGTCCCGTTTGTTCTCCGACTGCCATCATGTCAGTGAGCAAATCCGGAAACAATTTTTGCTCCTGCAATGCGCCGGACAGTGTCGCGCCATCGATTACAGCTCGACGGACTTCTCCTAGTTTCAGTTCCAGAAATCGGTTGCTTGCGATTTCGGTGACGAGATCGAGGGAGCGAAGCAAGGGGATTCCGTTTTCTATCAGTGTTCCAAGCGTGCGCGAAAACTGCGCGTAATAACGGTGCCGGATGACACGCCCGTAGCCGGGGATGAGGAGACGAAAACGGTCCCATGTGATGCGTCCTTCATCGGTGCGGACAAACGCGCGGAACCCAATAATCGCACCAATCGCGAGCAACGCCCCAACCCACCAATATCCCGTGATCGCATGATGAATGTGCAATAGAATGCGCGTGGGTAATGGCAGCGCACCGCCGGTTTCCGACATAAAACCGGTCAGTTGCGGTACCATGAACGTGATGAAGATTGTGATCAGAATTGCGCCAGCCAACGCGAGAAATGCCGGATAAATCAACGCTTGCTGCACGCGATCTCGCAAATCTTTGGCCTGCATCAAATGTTTGACCAGCCGGAGAAGAATCTGCGGCAGCGCGCCGCTCGCTTCACCAGCCGCCACCATGTTTACGTAAAGCGGCGGGAAAATGCGTGGGAACTCGCTTAATGCCCGCGAGAAACTGCGACCGTCAACTAGGGCCTGATGCAGCGCATGCGTCATTTGCTGGACGCGTGGCTGTTTCAAACGTTTTTCCAAGATCGACAATCCTTCGTCGAGCGTCATTCCCGCTTGCAGCAAATGGCCGAGCTGTTCCGTAAAAACCAGTAACTGGCCATGCGGAATTTTCAGATTTTGCGTGGCAGCTGCCGGGGGTGCACCGTCCCGATGTACGGCTTTGGGCTCTGCGCCGACTAATTCGATCCGGATCGGAATACATCGTTGCAACTCAATTTGCCGAATGGCAACCGCTCGATCCGGGCAATCGAGCACGCCTTCAACCAGGCCGCCCTGTGCGTTACGTGCACGATAAGCAAACTGTGGCATTGACGGGGAAAATAATCCGAAACCCGAAATCGGAAACCTGAATCTGAGACCGGACCTTTTGGTCACGGGTGATCCAGTGCGGCTTGGCGGCGACTCAAGGTTCAAAATAATTCCAGGCGAACAACGAATTACGCTGATGCGGCGTAGATTCGGAATACAGACTTATATTTGTAGTCTGTGCGAACAACTCCCAGCATCTTCGCGCGACGATTAGCCATATGTGTTTATCCGCTAAACACCCTAACGAATGCGGAAAGCTTAAAGATCAGAAGTCAAGGCTAGTGCTCCGTTTTCCGGCGTCATTTGGCGGATCAGCGCCGTTAATTACCGAGATCGCGAAAAATTTTCCTTGCGATGGCGATTGATTTTGATAAAAGCGACGAGCATGAAATTCGCAGCAGTGTTTATATTCGTTTCCCTTGCGCTTGTATCGCAAGGATCTGCGGTCTTACGACCGCAGTATCCGGTCAAGGCGGCGTCGCCATTTCGCGGTGACGTGATTGCGATAGGAAACGATGCGCTTCGAAACCTCCCAGATCGTATTCCTGCTAAGGCGCCGAATTAATTCGAAGCCTGCGCGGGTGCAGTCATTGGCCCGGCGGCAGCCAGTTCAGAAACTGCTCGCCGCAGCTGCAGCCTTCATGTCTTCAAATGCAACGGAGCCGTATCCGGCAATCTCAAGATTCACGAGGCGGGGGCGGGAATCGAACCCGCGAATAGCGGTTTTGCAGACCGCGACCTTACCACTTGGCTACCCCGCCATTTCTGAGAAGACGCAAACTATCTTGGCACGACGCACCGGTGTCAATGTAGAGTCGGAATGATTGAATCGTTCGTTACATCGTTGAAACGTTGAGCTGATTACGATTTAGCGATTATCTTGGCCGCGTGACTTCTCGTTCATCTGAGCTTTTCGCTGCGGCGCAAGAACGTATCCCGGGCGGCGTAAACTCACCCGTGCGTGCATTTCGACATGTTGGAGCGCAACCTTTTTTCGTCGAACGTGCGCGTGGCGCCAAAATATGGGATGTCGATGGGAACGAATATATCGACTACATCGGCAGTTGGGGTCCTGCGATTCTGGGACACGCTCCCAAGGTAATTGTCGACGCGGTGCGCGAAGCTGCCGCGCGCGGCCTAAGTTTTGGAATTCCAAATCCGCTCGAAGTCGAGATGGCGAACCTGATCTGCGCGTGGATGCCCTCGATCGAGAAAGTGCGAATGGTAAACAGCGGGACCGAAGCGACCATGGCGTGCGTTCGACTTGCGCGCGGTTTCACCGGCCGCGACAAGATCATCAAATTCGATGGTTGTTATCACGGACATGTCGACGCGCTGCTCGTGAGATCGGGAAGCGGCGCGCTGACTCATGGACGGCCTGATAGTGCCGGGGTGCCACAGGCATTTGTCGATCTCACGATTTCGCTGCCGTTTAACGATGCCGATGTTGTGCGGAAGTGTTTTGCTCAGAATAAAGGGCAAATCGCAGCAATCATTGTCGAGCCCGTTCCGGCCAACGCGGGTCTTTATTTTCCAACTCACGATTTCCTATTGACCCTACGTGAGGAATGCACGAAGAACGGCGCGCTTCTGATTTTTGACGAAGTAGTGACCGGTTTCCGTGCGGCGCGTGGCGGCGCTCAGGAAATTTATGGAGTCAAACCTGATCTGACCGCACTGGGGAAAATAATTGGCGGCGGATTACCGGTCGGGGCGTTTGGCGGAAGCGCGGCAATCATGGACCAACTTTCACCCGATGGTCCTGTTTACCAGGCCGGAACACTATCCGGAAATCCGCTCGCGATGACGGCCGGCCTCGGTCAATTGCATGAACTCGAACGCATCGACGGCTGGAAGCTGCTCGAAAGACTTGGAGCACACTTTGAGAAGCTGACACGAGATGCCATCGCGCAAGCAAAGATCGACATCACATTTCACCGGATCGGCTCAATGTTTTGTTTATTCTTCGCCTCAGGACCGATTGTCGATCTTGCCGACGCGCAGCGAAGCAATCTGGAAACGTTCTCGAAATTCTTCCGCGGCTGTTTGAAGCGCGGCGTTTATTTCGCACCATCACAGTTTGAAACCGGCTTTATTTCCACGGCGCACACGCGGGAAGATATCGAGCGGACAGGCGCCGTAATGCGGGAAAGTCTGAGCGAGCTGTAGTCGTAGCCACACGCCTGTGACCCGTTTAGAGAGAACGCGGCCGAGGACGACGGCCCACAGGGCCGTGGGTACAGTCTACAGTTAAAATCTTTGCGTCGGTGCGGCGGTTGGACTAGGGAGTTGCCGCTGTGAGCGCAAACTCGCGAGTTCGCCCAGTCGCGAAATTCTTTTTTGAGGGTGACCGAAAGTTTTTTATGAAGGGAGTCACGTATGGACCCTTCAAGCCGGACGCCGAAGAAAATTACCTCGGACGACCTGAGCAGGTGGACGTCGATCTTGCGCTCATGCGCAAGGTTGGTCTCAATGTTGTGCGGATTTACCATGCGCCGCCGCGCTGGTTTCTTGATCGTTGTGCCGTTGCCGGAATACGTGTCCTTGTGACTCTTCCCTGGGCAAAACACATAGAGTTTCTGCGCGAACGATCCATCCGCAAACAAATTGCCGAAGCGGTCCGCGTTGCGGTAAGTGCACAGGCCGGGCATCCGGCAATCTTTGGTTATCTCGTGGGCAACGAAATCTCGAGCACAATGGTGCGTTGGCTAGGCGCGCGTCGTGTCACGGAATTTGTCGAGGATTTGATTCGGATCGGACGGACGATTGATCCCGATGTGCTGTTTTCTTATGCCACTTATCCACCAACGGAATATCTGCTGCCACAGAATGTCGATTTTTGCTGTTTTAACGTTTATTTGCACAATCAGCATGACTTAGAGCGCTACCTATTGCGGCTGCAGAATCTGACTGACGAGCGCCCGCTTATCCTTGGGGAATTCGGCATGGACACGATCCGGCATTCGCAGGAGGAGCAGGCTGAAATGCTCAGTTGGCACATCGATAGCGTGGTCAAGTGCGGTCTCGCTGGGACAATTTTTTTTACTTGGACTGATGAATGGTTCACTGGTGGGCAAGAAATTACGGATTGGGCATTTGGGATTGTGACTCGGGAGCGGGAGCCGAAGAAGGCGTTCTACGCTCTTCAGGAAAAACTTGGCCACGACAGTTCCGTATTGCGTCCGCCCTTGCCTCGTGCGCCGTTCGTCTCGGTAATTGTTTGTTCATACAACGGCGGCCGAACTCTTGCCGCTTGTCTCGATTCGTTGAGCAAACTCAACTATCCCGACTATGAAGTGATTCTGGTCGATGACGGCTCGACTGACGACACAGCGTACATTGCCGCACAGTTCCCACAGGTGCGCTACATCCACCAAAGCAATCATGGATTGAGCCACGCGCGCAACACAGGCGCGGCAGCTGCGAGGGGCGAAGTGTTGGCTTATACAGATTCCGACTGCATGGCCGATGTCGATTGGCTCTATTACCTGATCGGTACGCTGATAAGCGGCGATTATGCGGGCGTGGGCGGACCGAACGTGACGCCACCAGCGCAAAATTGGGTTCAAGCCTGCGTCGCGGCAGCGCCCGGTGGCCCCAGCCATGTCCTGCTTAGCGATACAGTCGCAGAGCATATTCCAGGCTGTAACATGGCCTTTTATCGATGGGCTTTTGAAAGCGTCGGCGGTTTCGATGCCGAGTACCATAAAGCCGGTGACGACGTCGATTTTTGCTGGCGGATTCAGCAGGCCGGTTGGGTCATTGCTTTCAGTCCGCCGGCAATCGTCTGGCATTATCGACGTTTTACCTTGCGGGCCTTTCTAAAACAGCAAGATGGTTACGGCGAAGCGGAATCGCTGCTGCGCTTTAAACATTTGATCTTTTTCGGCCCAACAGGCACGGCGAAATGGCGCGGTCAAATCTACGGGACACCACGCTTCAGCTGGTTCATTAACCGGCCGGCAATCTATCACGGCACTTTCGGAGAAGGATTTTTCCAATCAATTTATCCTACGCCACAATCGGAGGTCGCCACGTATCTCAGCAGTATCGAATGGTTCGCGCTGACGATCTTTCTGTTTGGTCTCGGAATTTTTCTGCCGGCACTGCGGATCGTTCCCTACCTCATGCTCGGTGGCACGCTGTGCGTAGCGCTTTCATATATGGTGCGGGCTTCCATCGAACCGAAATTCGATACGATGCACGCACGGCTGCTGGTGATGCTCCTGGCTTTCGCCCAGCCACTGGTGCGAGGCTGGTCGCGCTATTTCACATGGTTGCATTTCAAACGTACGCCGGGAAGTGTGATTCGCGCGCACGAACATTTGCCAGAGCGCACGTATTTTGGGCGGAATCTGAGTCGCCGCGTCTTCTGGAGCGAAGAAGGCAGAGATCGTCATTATTTGCTTGGCGCCATTTTCCAGTTGTTGGATGAAGAAGGCTGGCGCTATTCCACAGATACCGGGTGGAATGAATGGGACATTCAAATTTACGGAAATTTCTGGTGGAGTATCGCGCTCCAGACCGTCACCGAATATCACGGCGGCGGGAAGTGCCTAACGCGTGTTCGCCTTCGTGATCGACTGGTTACTACGACCATCATCTTCAATCTCATTGCGTTAAGCTTGTTGATATATCGGCAGCTTAATATTTCTCACGCCGATCTTTGGGGTATTATTCCGTATTTGCTCTTTGTTGTCTTTCTAGGGACGCGAGCGCGTCTGCTCAAGTCACGAGTCGCGGAGCTTGTCGATCTTGCGGCGCAGCGCGCGGGTCTGCAGCCGGTTATGCGCCGAGTTAAAATTGCCGCTGTCACCGGTACACCGCAGACCCGAGTGCCGGCGAATGCAATAGAATCCGGTTCGTCGCATCTGCCCTAAGAGTCCGAGATACTCATGCGTTGCAGCCTGACATTTAGGTAAGGGATGAACCGGAGTTCGTTCCGAGCGAGTCGGAATGGAAGTGAGGGAAGGGTCCGGCCTGTCTTTTCATCGACATCTTGCCGAGACGTCTCTTCGTCAGAATAGGAAGCGTGTTTTGCCCGTGCCGCGCTCGATCCGGCCAATTTGTTTCGCGCGCAATATCGACGACACGCCTTTCGCATGGCCCTTCGAAACGACTGCCACCATACCGATGCCCATGTTAAAAACCTGATACATCTCCACCGGGTCGACATCTCCATTTTGCTGCAAGATTTTAAAAATGCGCGGCACGTGCCAGCTTTTCGTCTCGATCACCGCGTCGCAATTCTTGGGTAAAATGCGCGGCAAATTATCGATTAAGCCGCC
>WNGL01008275.1_pt1 | contig 12186 bp, 8 predicted proteins | sample 5400591 | NCBI WGS metagenome assembly WNGL01 (sample SAMN13153377, study PRJNA577476) | soil metagenome | isolation source: 80 cm soil or saprolite under Garry oak tree replicate 1 | place: USA:California | collected 2016-06-15
CACGACCTTCCCCCGTACGTCCCGCACCTCGGCACCTTCGGGAGTCCCGAGCCCGGTGCCGACCGCGGCGATCGTGCCGTCCTGGATGAGGACGTCGGCGACCTGGTCGAAGCCCCGGCTCGGGTCGATCACGCGGCCACCCTTGAGGAGCAGCGGCCGCATCATTCCGGGCCTCCCGAGCCCTTGGCCGCGTCGGCCAGCTCGGGCCGTCCGCCGGCCAGCAGGTACAGCACCGCCATCCGGACGGCGACGCCGTTCGTGACCTGGTCGAGGATCACGCTGTGCGGCCCGTCGGCGACGCGCGAATCGATTTCCACGCCACGATTCATGGGCCCCGGATGCATGATCGTCATGGGACGCGTCGCCTTCTCGAGCCGCTCGGCCGTGACCCCGAAGACGCGGTAGTACTCGCGCACACTCGGGATGAATCCCATCTCCATGCGCTCCAGCTGGAGCCGCAGCACGTTCAGCACGTCGGCCCACGCGATCGCCTCCTCGATGCGGCGGAAGCGGCAGACACCGAGCTCCTCGATGCCGCGCGGCAGGAGCGTGTCGGGACCGCACACGCCGACTTCGGCGCCGAGCTTCAGGAGGCCCCAGATGTTCGAGCGGGCGACGCGCGAGTGGAGGACGTCGCCCACGAGGCACACCTTGACCCCGTCGATCTTCCCGTGCTTGTCGCGGATGGTGAGGAGATCGAGCAGACCCTGCGTGGGATGCTCGTGCTTACCGTCGCCGGCGTTGATGACGTTGGAGCGAATCCGGTTGCCCAGGAACTCGGCGGCGCCGGAGGAGGGGTGGCGGATGACGACCATGTCGATCCGCATCGCTTCAAGGTTCCGCGCGGTGTCGACGAGGGTCTCGCCCTTCTGCACCGAGCTGCCGCTCGCCGCCACGTTGACGGTGTCGGCGGAGAGACGTTTTTCCGCGAATTCGAACGAGATACGGGTCCGCGTGGAGGCTTCGAAGAACAAGTTGACGATCGTCTTGCCGCGGAGCGCCGGGACCTTCTTGATGGGTCGCTCGGACACCTCCTTGAAGGGCTCGGCGGTATCGAGGATGAGTCGGATCTGGTCCGCCGAGAGGTGCTCGAGCCCGACCAGGTCCTTACCGAGAGGGGGGGCGGTCACGCCGGGGCTCCCTGGCGCACCAGGTCCACCTCGTCCCGTCCGTCGAGCTCCTCGACCAGCACGTCGACGCGCTCTCCGCTGTTCACCTTGACCTGCTTGCCGACGATGTCCGGCTGGATGGGCAGCTCACGCCCGCCGCGATCCACCAGCACGCAGAGCGAGATGCGCTTGGGGCGGCCGAAGTCGGCCAGCTCGTCGAGCGCGGCGCGCACCGTACGGCCGGTGTAGAGCACGTCGTCCACGATCACGACGTGCTTGCCGGTGAGCTCCCCGGGGATGCGGGTCTCGCCGATGACGGGCTTGGGGCCCACGGTCTCGAGGTCGTCGCGGTACAGGGTGATGTCGAGGGCGCCGCGCGGCACGACCACGCCCTCGTCCTGCTCGATCAACTTGGCGATCCGCTCGGCCAGCTCGACGCCGCGCCGTTGGATCCCGATGAGCACGAGCTCGTCGGTCCCGTGGGCCAGCTCGAGCACTTCCACGGCCATTCGCTGAAGCGCCCGCGCGAGTGCGCGGGCGTCCAGGATGATCGTGCGGTCGGGCCGGCTCATCTCAGGCTTGGAAGCTAACCGGCGGCCCAACAGGGTCAACGGCGGCGGGCCACGGGTGAGCTGACCCTTACGGCCTCCAATCGGGCTCGTGATCGTCGCCGGCGCTGCTCAGCTGAACGAGCGCGCTCCCGTCGGGGTTCATGACATAGAGATCGTACTCGTCGTAGCACCCGTTATCGGGATCGCACCCGCCGTTCTCCTGCGAGAAGGCGATCTTGCCGCCATCCCGGGACCACGCGGGATCGAATCCGCGCGTGCCGCCGTTGATCCTGGCGACGCCACCTCCGTCGGAATTCATCAAGGCGATTTCGAAGGCGCCGTACCGGTTGGTCGCAAAGGCGATCTGCGAGCCGTCCGGCTTCCACGCTGCAGCCCCGTCGGCCGCCGGATCGCTCGTGAGCCGCGCAAACCCGGTACCGTCGGCATGGATGACGCAGATGTCGTCGTTGCCCGGGTCCACTTGGCAGTCGAACGCGATCTTCGTGCCGTCCGGAGACCAGGCAGGCCGGCCACGGTAACCGACGTTGCTCGTGATCGGCATCGCGCCGCTGCCGTCCGGGTTCATCACGTAGAGCTCGAGCGTCCCGCCTCGGCGGCTCCCCGCCGCGATCTGGGCGCCGTCCGGCTTCCAGGCCGCATCGATGAACCCCGGTGCGTGCTCACCCGTCACCCGGACCAGCGCGGTGCCGTCGGGCTTGACGGTGCAGACGTCGTACGCGCCGCCACTGCCCGCACAGCTGAACGCGATCCGCGACTCGTCGGGCGACCAGCTGGGTGCCGACCCTGCTGCGATCGTAACGAGGTTCGATCCGTCGGCATAGATCACGCCGACAGACCCATAGCTCGAGAGCGCCAGCTTCGTGGTATGCACGCACGTGACCTGGAACGTGGACGTCGTCGTCGCGCCCTCGGTAACCGCGAGCATGCGGGGGTTGTCGCCGCTCACCGTACAGTTGCTCGCGACGTCCGACAGCGCCACGCTGTAGGTGCCGGCGAACAGCCTCGGGAGATCGGCGGTGGTATTCACCCCGACGCCGCCGCGCAGGACGCCGCCCGCGCGGAGGACGTACCCGGTCGGGTCGAGATCCGCGCCTCCGGTCAGGTTTGTGATCCGGAAGATGCCGCCCAGCTCGACGACCGCCTTGCCCGTCCCGCTCGCGCCTCCGGCGCTGGCGGTGATGGTCGTCTTCCCTGCCCCCACCGCTTTCACCATACCCGTGAGGTCGACCGTGGCGGCGGTCGGATTGCTGCTCGACCAGGTGATCGGGCGACGGAACACGCGGTTGCCAGCCCCATCCCGGAGCGCGATGCTGAGCCGCGCCGAGTCGCCCACCAGCTGCCGGAGCGAGTCCGGCGACACCGTTACCGTCGCGGGGGGCCCACCCGGATGCGCCTGCCAGGTGCCCTGCGGCCGGGTGAGCGTGTCGCAAGTCACGACACCGCTGATGCTGCTCGCGGGATCGCCGGAGACCACGCCGCGGTAGACGCACGTGGCCACCGCGAAGCGCACGCTGTCTCCCGCGTAGACCAGACCGCCGCTCAGCAGGTCCGAGCGGGCATTGTCGATGACATTTCCGGACCCGCTGCAGGTCCCCACCTGATCGGACGTGCCGGTGAAGCTTGGGCCGACCTGGGCAAAGGCGTACGATCCTGTGTCGCTGCACGTGTAGCCGCCGGGAGGGCTGATCCGCTCGGTCCAGTCCCACACTCCGACGACGCTCACCGCTTTGATCACACCGGTGCTTGTGCCTGTCGGGTCGCTGCACCCGGCCAGTGCCTGCAGCAGAATCCCCATGACGACGCCGCTCCAGCGGACGCCCAGATCGGTCACGCTTCGCATACAGCCTCCTTGAAATTGCCTTTCCTTCACTGGCACGCACGCTACCCAGCCAGTTTGAGCCGCCAGGGTGACGGCGCCGTGAGCCAACCGTGACGGGCCACGTGACGGCTGGTTCTATCACTTCCCGTGAGCCCGTCCCCTGCCATGGGTCTTGGTGCTGTGCTCGGTCTGCGTGCCCTCCGCCACGTCCGGCCCGCTGAGGAGGCTGCGTGTGGTCACGTACAGATCCCTCTTACCGACACCGCCGGGTCGCTCGGAGAAGAAGTACAGCGTGGTGCCATCAAACGAGAGCGCCGGCGCGCCATCGAAGGCCGTGCTGTTCACCGTGGCCCCCAGGTTGACCGGCGTGGACCACGGGTCGAGCGTTGTCGCGCGCGTGGAGACCCAGATGTCCTGGCTGCCGATCCCGCCGACGCGACCGCTCACGTCGGACGACAGGAAGATCTCGAGCCCGTCGCGGCGGATGGCGGTTCGCGTGTCGCGACCCGGCCCGGACAGCTCCAGGACCAGCACGGCGGGCCCAAACTCGCCCTCGTCGCCTATGCGGGTGCTGGCGTAGATGTCGAAGTCACCGGGCCCGCCGACCCGGGTGCTCGTGAAGTACAGGGTGGTGATCCCCGTTATATCGTCCTCGAAATACGTGGGGCCGTTATCGTTGGCAGCGCCATTCACGATGCAGCCGAGGTTCTCCGCAGGATCCCAATCGAAGTCGTCCCGCTTTTCGTGACGCCGGGCGACGTACAGGTCGGCGAGCCCGCAGAACCCGGGTCTGTTGCTGTGGAAGTACATACGGTGCCCGTCCGGTGTGAACGTGGGGGACCCGGTGTTGCTGCCCAGGCTGTTAATGGCCGGTCCGACATTGACCGGCGCTCCCCAATCGGCGTCGCGGCTGGCGCGCTGGGAGACCCAGATCTCTTCGAATTGAGGGACGTTGGCGCCGTTGACGCCGCCCGGCCGGCCCGACGTGATGTACAGGCTCAGGCCATCCTTCGCGATCGCCGGGTGATTGTCGTTGTACGGGGAATTGACGACAGGGCCGAGGTTCGTCGGCGCGCCCCACGGGCCGTACATCGGCTGGTCTGCGTCGGACGCGTCGGCCGTCAGTCGCATCGCCGCGCCGGGACCGGTCGGGCTATTGTCCGGACTACACGCGTAAGCCACAACCCCGAGTGCGCAAAGCAGCGTGATTCTCTCGATCGGTTTCATCGGACGCCTCTTAGAGTTGATTGCCCTGATCCGAACCAACCGGTACTTTCAGGTCGACGGAGTGAGTTTGCGCCGGTCGCGTCACCAGGACGTGACCGGTCCGTCACCGGTCGCGGTGACACCGGCTGCTCCGCCAGCGCCGAAGGGGCCCCGCATGATCGAGTTCCGGCTGCTCGGGACTCTGCACCTCACCGACGCCGAGGGACGCGAGGTCAAGAGTCTGCTCACGCGTTCCCGGCGCCTGGCACTACTCGCCTATCTCGCTGCCGCCGCCCCCCGCGGGCTCCACCGCCGCGATACGCTCCTCGCGCTGTTCTGGCCCGAGCTCGACCAAGAGCACGCCCGCGGCGCACTGCGCCAGGCGCTCCACGTGGTTCGGAGTGCCCTCGGCGCCGACGTGGTCGTGACGCGCGGTGACGAAGAGATCGGGCTCAACGTCGACCACCTCTGGTGCGATGTCGTCGCCTTCGATGAGGCGATCGCGGCACAACAGTTCAGCGAAGCCCTCGAGCTCTATCGCGGGGAGACGTTGGACGGGTTCTTCATTTCAGGCGCCGCGGAATTCGAGCGCTGGCTGGAGCGGGAGCGGGCACGACTGCGCGAGGCGGCATCTCGCGGCGCGCGGGCGCTGGTGGAGCAGTGCGAGGCGGCGGACGACCTTCCTGCAGCGGCTGAATGGGCTCGCCGGGCTGTGTGGCTCGCACCCCACAAAGAGGATGCCCTGCGCCGGCTGGTCACGCTGCTCGACCGCCTCGGCGACCGCGCAGGCGCCGTGGCAGCCTACGAGGAATTCACCAAGCAGCTCGCTGCAGACCTCGAGACGGAGCCCGCTGCCGAGACCAAAGCCTTGCTCACGGCGGTGCGGGCCCGGCAGACTGCGACGCTGGTGGAGTTGCCGAGCCCCTCATCCGGCGAAGCCCGGCACGTTGCAACGGCGACCACCTCGCCGCGTGTGCGTCGCGTCTGGTGGCCTGCCGGCATCGCCGCCGTCGTCGCCGGTATGGTGTTGTCGAGTGCCAGCGGCTGGCGCGGACGACTGTGGCCGAGGCCCGTCACAGGCCGCGTGCAGTCCCTGGCCGTGCTGCCGCTCGCCAACCTCTCCGCAGACACCCTGCGCTCGTGGTACGCCGATGGACTCACCGAGGCCCTGACGACCGACCTCGCCCGCCTTCGCGCATTGCGAGTGGTTTCACGAAGCTCGGCGACTTCGTACCGAGGCACGACCAAATCGCCGCGGGACATTGCCCGAGAACTCCAGGTCGATGCGCTCGTGGAAGGCGGCCTCCAGGTGTCGGGAGATCGGGTGCGAGTCGACCTGCGGCTGGTGGACGCGGCGTCGGGGTACCAACTCTGGGCGGACCGATTCGAGGAACCGGTGGAGCGCCGATTCGCCCTGGAAGATCGAGTGGCGCGCGGCATCGTGGCGGCGCTCAAGTTGCCCCTGAGCGCGTCGGAGGAGCACACTCTCCGGACCGCTCCGACCAACAACCTCGAGGCATACGACTCCTACCTCCGCGGGAAGATCCGGCTGCGGCGTGAAAATCGCGAGAACGATTCGGTCGCGATCACGCTGCTCGAGCGGGCCGTGGCGCTCGATCCAGACTTCGCGGCAGCCCAGGCCGAGCTGGCTCGCGCATACCTCCTGCGGGTCGAACAGTTCAACCCTCGCGACACAACCGTGGTCGAACGGGCCTGGGTGCTGACGGAGAAGGCGTTGCGTCTCGACCCGAACCTCGCGGAAGCGCACTTCGCCCGGGCGTCTCTCCTATCGAGCGTATCGGGCCGGCTCGCCCCCCAACCGGCCATCCAGGAGGACCGCCGCGCTCTGGAGCTCAACCCGAACTTGGCTCAGGCGCATCATCAGCTTGGGAGCATGTACCTGCACCTCGGGCTCCTCGACAAGGCCGTCGATGAATTTCGCCGAACGCTCGCCATCGATCCGGGCAACTACGGCGCGACCCGGCGGATCGGCCTCGCCCTCGTGTACCAGGGACGATACGAGGACGGTTTGCGCCTTATCCGCCAGGTGCCGCCCGAATCCAATCAGTCCCTCTGGAATTACCAGGTCGCCTGGGCGCTCCTCTATCTCGGCAGGAACGCAGAGGCGTCGGCGGTCATAGAGCGATATCTGCGGGAGCACGCCGAAGACCGCGGCGGTGTCGTGACGAGCACGCGTGCCATCCTGGACGCCAAAACGGGGGACGCCGGGCGGGCCGAGGCGGATATCCGGACCGCCATCGAGAAGGGAAAGGGTTTCGTCCATTTTCATCACACGGCCTACAACATCGCCACGGTGTATGCCCTGCTCCGCCAGCCCGTCCGTGCCGTTTACTGGCTGCGACAGGCGGCGGACGGTGGCTGGCCCTGCTACCCCTACTTTGCGAGAGACCCGAATCTCGATCGCATCCGGAGCGATCCGGAGTTCGTCGTCTTCCTAAAGGACTTGAAGTCCCGGTGGGAGCGCAACCGGGCGGCGCTGTGATACCAAAGAAGGAGGATTCGATGAAGCGTCCATGGAGGTGGGCTCAACACTTCGCAGCGGTTTTGGCGGTCGCCACCGCCGTGCTGTTCGTGCCGCGACCATCCTTCGCGCAGGGGTGAGTCCCGATCCGATTCACAACCCCCAGTTTGGGGGGACACGGCGAGTCGCAATCGACGGATTTGCGGGCTGGCCAGTGGCAGGTCGCGGTGGACTACCGCTACCTGCACGCCGACCGGTTCTTCTTTGGCACCCAGTCACAGGCTCCGCCCCAGTTCTTCGGCCAGCCGCTCATTATCAACGTTCATTCCGTAAACCTGAACGTGACGTACGCAACGAGCGATCGCTTCAACCTGCGACTGACCGTGCCGGTCTCGGATGGGACACAGTCGCGGTTCTACCTGGATTCGGCGCGCCACATCGTGCGGTCCGCCGGGATCGGCGACATCGGTCTGGTCGGCACCGTATGGCTGCTGAACCCAGCGACGCACTCCAGGGGGAACGTCGCATTCGGTGCGGGAGTCAAGATGCCGACAGGGAGCAACAACTTCGCTGCCGACTACTTTCTGAAGGGCGGCACCTCCATTCAGTTTCCAGTGGATCAATCCGTCGAGCTCGGGGACGGGGGATGGGGAGTGATCCTGCAAGGGCAGGCTTTCCGGCAAGTGGCACCTAGGACGTTTGTCTACTTCACCGGCTCCTACCTGCTGAGCCCGCGCAACCAGACCGACGTGACGAGAGCGCCGGTGGGAGAGCCGAACGCCACGGTACACATCTCGGTCCCCGACGTTTACACGGGCCGGTTGGGCGTCATCTATGGGGTGCTACCGGAGCAAGGGCTCTCCGTCAGCCTCGGCGGACGCGTTGACGGGATCCCATATCACGACATTATCGGCAAGAGCGACGGGTTCCGGCGGCCCAGCTACATCGTCTTCGTCGATCCGGGCATCGCTCTCGAGCGGGGCCCGAGCACGTTCACCATCAGCACTCCGGTCCGCGTGGCCTCCCGCCTGGCTACGCAAGCCATGGCCAAACAGTCGAGCGGGACGATTGGCGCCGGCGATCTCGCCGGCGTCCTCATGTTCTTCGGCTACGCGCGGCGGTTCTGAGCGCGTCGGTCACCGCGACCAGGTGGGGTGTCCATCCACGGCCCCCACCCCGGTCGTGAGCTCCATCTCGTCGGTCCCATCCGCCTTGATCCGCGCGATCCTTGGGCTGCCTGGGAAGATCTTCGTGAACACGACGTACACACCATCAGGCGACCAGGCCGGCTCGGTCCCGTACTCCCCACTGGGCAGCAACGGCACCGGATTGGACCCATCCGCATTCATCACGACGATGCCGTGCGCCAGATCGTGCACGGCGAGTCGCATGCCGTCGGGTGACCAAGCGGCGTGGTCCACCGTATCGCCGACGAGGGCAGGCAACGGCGCGGCACCGGAGCCGTCCGCGTTCATGACGTAGATGTGCGGCGTCCCGCCGCCGGTGTAGGCGATCTTGGTCCCGTCCGGCGACCAAGCCGGCCAATCGAGATATCCGGATGTCACCACCGAGGTGAGTGCGGTCTCGCCCGTACCGTCGACGTTCACCACCCCCAGTTCTGCCCCTAGCGAGAACAAACGGCCGAACACCAGCTTCGACCCGTCGGGCGACCACGACGGAGAATCGTCGTACGTCGTGTCCGGGACCGACGGGCCTGTAACATGCGCCAGCCCGGTGCCGTCGCGACTCATCACATAGAGATCGAAGTCACCGTCGCGGTTGGAGCTGAACGCAATGCGGGCCCCGTCCGGCGAGAACGCTGGCGACTGGTAGGTCGCGGGGCCGCCCAAGAGGGTCCGAACGTTGCTCCCGTCCGGATCCATCACTCTCAGCTCGGGAGGACTGCCGGGCCGGGTGGACTGGAACACGATCTGCCCACTCTTCGGCGCGTTCGGCGACGCGGTCTTCGGCCCGGTCCCGTTGCTGCACCCCGCCGCCAGCAGTGCGAGCAGGACTCCTGCTATTCCGCGTGTCGTCTTCATCGGACCACCCCCTGTATCGATTGCCGAGACCCCTAAGAACGGGCACCCGCCAGTGGACTGCGCCAGTCTGGGGCCAGGGCGTCACCGCGTCGCAACCGCAGCGTCACCGGCGGCGTGACGGCAATCAGTCGTGGCTTCCCTCCCTTACGGCACCACCACCGCAGAAGCGCGCGACCGCTCAACCGCGAACTGCGCCACGTGCCGCCCGAGTTGCGCCCCGGTCGCGACGTCGAACCGGTAGTGAATGCCGGCGTAAATCCGCGCGAGCCCGGCCTCGGTCACCATCGCGTCCAGGGTGTCGGTCTTCCCCGGGAAGAACGCGCTCAGAATCCCGGCGGCCGCACCGCAGTAGCAGCTGTGCGCGGAGGGGTACGACGGGTGATTGGGGAGACCGATCGCGGGGATGAGCGTGATGGCGGGGTCGGCCTGCGGAGGACGAATGAACCAGTACGTGAGCTTGGCGTCCCAGCAGCCAATCGCCGCGTCCATCATGGCCGCATCGAGCAGCGCGAACACATGCGTCGCTTCACGCTCGCCCAGCCCGCTCTCCTCGATCCACCCGGTGGCGATCGTATTCCAGCGACCCCCGATGCTGCTCGTGCCTGCGCCCCTCGCCCAGGACAGGGCGATGTTCACCTGCTCAGCGGTGCGGGTATCGGAGATGCTTCGCACCTCGGCGAGCGCCGCGAGGTAGTCCGGCGACCCGAACGCCGGCGGTGGGGCCGGCCGGAACTGATCGGGCGACGTCAGGAAGAACGGACGCATCCCCGGGAGCTGCGCGGCGGCAGGTGGCTGAGGCGGCTTGGCGCTGCTGAACCACAGCCCCGAGCCGACCGGCACGGTGCCCGTCCAGGGCAGGTCGAAGCCGTCCGTCTGGGCTCGCGCGATCGCCTCCGCGCCCACCTGCCGGCCCGCGGCCTCACCGCGAGCGAAGTCGGGATGCGGCTGCCCAGGTCCCGCGTTCGCCTGTTGCTCGACCTTGTCCTCGAACAGCTGCGCGTCGGCCGGATCGAAGTAAGTCAGCACAGCGGCCGACGCGCCGGCGACCGCCCCGCGGTCGGCTTCGAGCTGGCTCCGACCGCCAGGCCCAAGACCGTTTCCGGGCGTTGGCTCCGCCTCGGACTCGCTTCCGCCAATCGCGTCCTCGGCGCGTACCACCGCGTCATGCTGCGCCACGCTGAGGTAGGCGTACACGCGCGTGGCCTTCGTGGAGTTGCCCGACAGGGCGGACTGCATGATGAAGTTGCGCGCGAGCTGCTGCCACTCGGGACTCGCGAGTCCTTCCGTGGATGGGACACCAACGGCAGCCGCCGATGGCTTCGGAACGCCGGACCCCGTGAGTCGTTTGTCCGAATCGCACCCGTACGCCAGCGTCGCGAGCGCGCACAGCAGCGTGATGCTTCCGATCGGTTTCATAGGACACCTCCAAAGGGTTTTCCAGAGTGACGACTCCGAATTGCCTCGCCCTCGTTGCCGGGCTAGGTTTCGCTTGCGGAGCCAGTTTAGGAGAGAGGCGTAGCGTCCCTGTGACGCGAGCGTGACGCCGGCCGTCACGGTGTCCCAAGGGTGCGTGGACCTCTGGACGGCGCCGCGTGCGCCACAAAGGCATCACATGATCGAGCTCCGCATGCTCGGGAGACTGAGCCTCACCGGTGCCGACGGGCGGGAGGTTCGGACGCTCCTCGGTCAGCCGCGGCGCTTCGCACTCCTCGCCTACCTTGCCGCCGCGACACCTCTCGGCTTCCACCGCCGCGACAGCCTGCTGGTGCTCTTCTGGCCAGAGCTCGACCAGGAGCACGCGCGTACGGCACTGCGTCAGGCGCTCCGTGTGCTTCGCAGCGCCCTCGGCTCGGGGGTCGTCGTCGGCCGCGGGGATGAGGACCTCGGCCTGGACTTCGGGCAGGTGTGGTCGGATGTCGGTGCCTTCGAACAAGCGATCGCCGCCGGTGAGCCGCTCGAGGCCATGGACCTGTACCGCGGTCCGCTCCTGGAGGGGTTCTTCATCTCGGACGCGCCCGACTTCGAGCGTTGGCTCGAAACCGCACGCGCCCGGTTGCAAGACGCGGCATCCCGCGCGGCGCGGGCACTGGTCGAGCAGTGCGAGTCGCGGGGCAACCTCACGACCGCCGCGCACTGGGCCCGGCGAGCGGTCGCACTCACGCCGCACGATGAAGCCCTGCTGCGGCGCCTCATCGCGCTGCTCGACCGCCATGGTGACCGCGCCGGCGCGCTCGAGGCCTATGAGGCGTTTACGCTCAAGCTCGCCGAGGAGTACGCAGCCGAACCGGCCGCGGAGACGCAGGCGCTGGTCGCCGCGGTCCGGGCGCGAGAGCGAGCGGCGCCCGTCCCCCTGCCCGCGATGGACCTGCTGGCCCGCCTCCGGACCGGTCTGGCCGGTCGCTATCGGATCGGGCGCGAGCTCGCCCGCGGACGGACAGCCACGGTTTTCCTGGCCCACGACCTGAGGCACGACCGGGCGGCGGCGATCAAAGTGCTGCACCCGGAGCTTGCCGCCGCGGTGGGTCCGGTGCGCTTCCTGCGCGAGATCCAGTTCGCTGCCCGGCTTGATCATGCTCACATCGTCGCCCTGCACGACTCGGGCGAAGTGGACGGCCTGCTCTACTTCGTCATGCCCTACGTCGTGGGCGAGTCACTCCGGGACCGTCTCGACCGTGAACCGCAGCTTCCCATTGCCGAGGCGCTCCGCATCGCGGGCGACGTGGCCGCCGCCCTGGGCTACGCCCATGGCCTCGGCGTGGTGCATCGGGACATCAAGCCGGAGAACATCCTGCTCGCCGACGGGCGCGCCCTCGTCGCAGATTTCGGGATCGCGCGCGCGATCACGGCCGCTGGGGATGAACGGATCACCGAGACGGGGCTCGCTCTCGGGACCCCGACCTACATGAGTCCCGAGCAGGCGACCGAGGACGGGGAGGTGGACGGGCGGAGCGACCTG
>WNGL01026743.1_pt1 | contig 12186 bp, 12 predicted proteins | sample 5400591 | NCBI WGS metagenome assembly WNGL01 (sample SAMN13153377, study PRJNA577476) | soil metagenome | isolation source: 80 cm soil or saprolite under Garry oak tree replicate 1 | place: USA:California | collected 2016-06-15
GCAGCTGCAGCCTCGACGCCCGGCAGCGCGCGAACGCGCGCCACGGCCTCGCGATAGAACTCGCGGCATCGCTCAGCGGTATATCGCGCCGGCGAGATCGCCACCTTCATCGTGAGCACGTCGTGTGCGTCGAATCCCATGGGTGCGCGATCCAGCGCGATGAGCGTGCGAACGAGGACGCCGGCGCCGCACAAGAGCACGACCGTCATGGCGACTTGCACGACGACGAGCCCCTGCCGCACACGAGGCGCGTGACCGACCTTCGAGCCGCGCGTCCGCAACGCGTCGGCCATCGATCGCCGCGCGAACAAGATCGTCGGTGCGAGGCCGGCGATCGCGCCGGTCGCGAGCGACACTCCGAACGCATAAATCAGAACGCGTCGATCGATGAACAGCTCGGAGACGCCGAGCATGTTCGCAGGGGCCACGGCGAGTAGCGCGTCGAGACTCCCGCGCGCAAGCCCGAGGCCGAGCGCGCCGCCGACGCCGGCGAGCAACAGGCTTTCGACCAGCATCGATCGCGCAATCGCCCAGCGTCCCGCCCCGAGTGAGGCGCGAATCGCGATCTCTCGTTGCCGCGACGCCGACCGCGCCAGGAGCAGGTTGGCGACGTTGAAGCAGGCAATCGCGAGCAGCGCGCCCACACCGGCAAAAAGTACGAGCACCGACGTCCTCACCTGGCCTGTGAGCACCTCGCGCAGCGGCGTCACGATCACGCTCGTGTTCCTGTTGAACGGGTACGTCGCGGCGAGACGCCGCGCGATGCTCTCCATCTCCGATCGGGCCGTACCGATCGTCGCGCCGGCGGCGAGGCGTCCGACGACCTGGATGAAACGTCCGTCGGTCGTCTCCCGCCACGGACGGTTTCGATCGAGCTGCGATGCGGTCCACACGTCCACATCCTGCTGCACGAAGCGAAAGCCGGGCGGCATCACGCCGACGATCTCGTACGAGAGTTCGTCGAGCTGGATCGTGCGGCCGATGGCGCGCTGGTCGGCACCGAGCTGTTCCTGCCAGGCGCGGTAGCTGAGCACGGTGATGCGTGGCCCGTTCGGACGGTCGTCCTCCTCGGAGATCGTGCGGCCAAGGAGAGGTGCGACGCCGAGCACGGGAAAGAATTCCGATGACACCTGTTGCGCGTTCACGCGTCGCGGCTCGCCGGTGCCGGTCATCGTGAACGACCACGACCGCCAGGCGGCGAATCGTCGAAACGTTCGGCTCTCACGCTGCCAGTCGAGCCAGTTGGCGGGCGAGACGTCGGCGTGCGAATTGGCGCCGACCGACTCTGCGACCATCACGAGTTGGTCGCCGTCCGGGTACGGCAGCGGCCGCAGCATGAGCTGATCGACGATGGAGAAGACAGCGGTGTTGCCGCCGATGCCCAGGGCCAGCGTCAGGATCACGGCGAGCGAAAAGCCCGGGCTGCGCCAGAGCCCGCGACCGGCGTGTCTGACGTCGCGCGTGACATCTTCCACCAGGCGCATCGTCCGCTCGTCGTGGCCGCGTTCCTTGAGCCGCGTCACATTGCCGAACTGCCGCCGGGCGGCGCGTTGTGCGTCGACGTCGCGCAGCCCGTTGTGAGCGTAGTCACGTGCGAGCGAATCGACATGGAATGCCATCTCGCGCTCCATGTCGCGATCCCTCGAGTGCCATCGGAACAATGCGAGTACGCGGCGAATGAAGCGCGGCGGTCGCAGTACCACGTCACGTCTCCTGCTCGAGCGCGCGCAGCACGCGCGCGACGGCGCCGGACAGCCGCAGCCAGCCGTCGAGTTCGGCCTGCGCCGCGCGGCGTCCCTTCCGGGTCAGCGTGTAGAACTTGGCGTTGCGGTTGTTCTCGGTGGGGCGCCATTCGGCTTCGATCAGGCCCTGTTCTTCCATGCGATAGAGGGCCGGATAGAGCGATCCCTCTTCCACGTGCAGCGCATCATCGGATAGCAGATGCAGCCGCGTCGCGATGCCGTAGCCGTGATTTGGACCGGCCCCCAGCACTTTCAGCACCAGGAGATCCAGCGTGCCCTGGAGCAGATCGCCTTTCCGAACGGCCATCGATCCGATCCTCCCCAACGCGGCTCACTTAGAGCGTCTTGGTGAGTGTCAGTAGAGCACAGTCTTACTTAGACGGTCAAGGGAAGACGAGACACTCAGGCGGAGCTGTCGGACTCTGAACCGCCGTTGACACGCTCTGTCCATTGACCGCGGCGCACGGAGGAACTGAAGATGGTCGAGAGCCGGGAGTCCCTCAGCAAAACCGCCAGGGACGCTCCTCAGATCTCTTTGAGCCGCCCGGTCGCGTACTTGTGGAGTAGGCTCGCGATCAACGTCTGATACGGCAACCCCTCTGCGAGCGCTCGCTTCTGGATCGCCTCCAGGTCCTTGCTGGACAGCCGGATGTTCAGCCGACGGTCCTTGCGAAATGTGGCCTTCGCGTAGCGGGAGTACCCGGCGCGCTCGCGTTTGCCGCCCTTGGCGGACTTCCACTCGCCTCGCTCGACCGACTCGAGCAGCTCCTTCTCGTCGGCATCAAGTTTCATCGTCGGACTCCTCACCGAAGTATTGCTTCGTAGCCTTCCGACTGGGAATGATCGTCTTCAGGAAGACCGTCTGCTCGTCTTCGACGAATGGCACGAGGTACACGTAGTCCTCCCGCCGAACAACGAAGATGCGCTGGCCGGCGTAACGGCTGGGGTTCGGATGTTCCAGGATGTCGAGCAGGTCGTCGCACTCGATGTGGAAGACGATGTCCTCGAACCCGATGCCGCGCCCCGCCCTGAGCTTCGCGTTCTTCGCGTCGTCCCAGTCGAAGTACTTCACCGGCATTCAGGGTATCACGATGTGTGCTTGATAGGCACACATCGGCATCGGCCTCAGTGTGCCCAAACCCGGTCCGATGACCGTCAAACGGCGGCCAACGCCAACCAATGAGCCAATAAAAAACGGGCCTGAAATCATCGATTTCAGGCCCGTTCTGAGATCCCTGGCAGCCTTAGCAAACCGCCGCCTTCAGCCTCTCGGCCACCTCACCGCGGCGAGAAAGCTAAGTATAAACGAGGTCGCGACTTACGCGCTTCGCGATTGTCCCCATGATTACCCCTGAAATTGTCCCTGCCGGCCTTCAGAACCGCCGCGGAATGGCGCCGCGCACGCGCCCGGAGCGGTGATCCGAACGCAGCGGTTCTTTTCGCCGACAACCATCCCGGCAACTGATTGGCGCGCATCGCTTTAATCGCATGAGCCGGCATCCGCAGATCTGAGCTGTCGTGCATTCGGTGATGCGGAGCGCGCGCGGATCGAACGCGCGAGCGGGCTACCGGCAGACGCCGGTCTATGGAACCGCTGTGCCCACCGTCATGAACGAGACCCGGTCGGTTCATCGCGTTCATTCTGTAAACGACCGCCGCGGTCAGCTCTAGCCGATGACGGAATTTCGAGATAGATGGCCGAGGGGAACTGGATGGAGGCCACCCGCATAACCGTCCGGTCCCGAATCGGACGCTGTGGCATGCTGAGCACGCGACTCGGGCTGCTGGTTGCGGATATGGCCGCGTGGTGATCAAGACATCGGGCGCTGTTTGACGTCACAGCATGCGTCCTCGATCCCGAAGACGGGCGCGACGTCGAAACCCATGACCTGCGGCATTACTCACATTTCAGGCTTTCAAGCTGGCCTCGGAGATTCTGAAGGGCGAGCGTTCCGCTGATGTTGAGTCCGTCCCTATTTACGGACTGGTACGACAATGACTGATCCTTCCAGCGGGGGTGTTGTTTGATCAAGTTTTCATAGCCTTTCCGCAGGTCGGCCAAGACCTGCGGATAGCTGCATCGACAGGTCTCCAACCGACGTCCTGCATCGACGCATGCCGTAACTTTCTGGCTGAAAGCCGTCAGCCGGTCGTTGACGACCTGCACGTCTTTGAGGTCCCTCGGGGCGTTGACCGTAATGCTAGGGACGGGTTTGCCGGCCTGTTCCGCCGCCGGTGCGATCGTGGAATTCAGACCCGGCAACGCGAGCAACAGCAAGGCAATCATGAACATCCGTTCGTCCTTCCATTCCATCAGCGCCGATCGGTGTGTACGATGTCGTCTCGGACGCGATGAGTCTGCGGTCCGACCTACGTCTCACGAGAATCAGCTTCCATGCGCGACCAGTACGCCTGAATCCGGTTCCGCAAAGCGCAGAATCTCTAGCCCCTTTCGATCACGCGCGTGGCCACGTTGACGTCCCACTCGAATGTCTGGTTGGGCATGCCCAGGGACTTCATGTCGCATACATGGACACCCTTCGCCGTCAGCGTCAGCCGTCCGTTCTTCAACTGAAGGGTCTGAACGGCCTTCTTCGCGTCGACATCGGATTCCGCGATCGTACACGTGTACCCCGGCAGCGCGAGATCGACCTGCCACATGGTGGATTGCTTATCCAGACTGAATTGAAGCACCGCCGCCCAGTGTATGCGGCGCCCTTCAGCTTCACCCCGTTCCACCTGTGCGCGCTCGCTCGCGGTCAGCGACGAATAAAAATAGACCCGAAGCCAGCGGTACCCAGGCGCACCCGGCCGCGGCTCCATCGTCGCGACGACCGTTGAGGGCGTGCTCGTCACGCCGTCGACGCGAAACCTCGCCGTCTGAGCTGCGGCGGCGACGCTCGCAATCAGAAATCCCAGCAGCCAGACGATCAGCGTTCTCAAGGGGAACCTCGCAATGAATGAAGGGCCGGCCACGTTTCGTTCCGGTGTCAGCGACCCCGGGCAGCGTGCTCCACGACCACGTGGGAAGGCGGCACCTTGTAGACAAGGGGCTCAGCGGCGCGCCATGCTTTCGCATCATCGCCTCATAGTCGGCGATCGTCATCGCTTCCACAGAGGGGCTCTGACTCAACTTGTTCAGGATGTTGGACCTCAACTCGAAACTGTGGGAAGTGACGGCACCAGCGTGACACAGGGATCCCATGAGCTTTTCGTAGCCGGCGAAGTCCCCGGCTTTGGTGATGGCGTAGACCCGCCTGCAAAAGCATCCGCAGCCGGATCCGCCCCCGCCGATGCGGTCGCCCGACAAAGGCCCGGTCTGTACCTGCGTCCGGCCGCTACGCAGGAAGCTTTGGGCCCACCTCCTTCGCTATTGGGCGCCCTCGGGTACTCGATTGTGGTGCCCTCGCCGGATCAACGGAGCGTTTGACGTTGACCCGTTGCCGCGGCCGTCTCGATCGCGTTCAGCATCCGATGGCGCGTGACCGCGTCGTCGAACGTGGGGCAAAGATGCGTGCCCTCGCGATAGTCGCGAGCGAAACGCGCGTACGCTTGGGCGATGTTAGTGGAAGGACCCGGGCCTTGCAGCGGCGACCACCGATACTGCTCTGGCACGGGTAGGACCTCGAGCGAGGACTGCGCGCCGTTGCCGCCGTGCACCGTCATCTCGAAAATCTGGGCCTGGCCGCCTGCGGCGGTGAGCTGCAGATCGCCCTCCGTGCCGTTGATCTCCCAGAGCAGGTTGGTGCCGCGCGAAACGCCGCCGCGATAGTGGATTGAGAATGCTGCCCCGCCCTCGAGTACTCCGCTGACGCCCACCTGGTCCTGCGTGGTCATGGCCTTGCGTTCGCCCGTCCCTGCGATCGTGAAGGACTTTCGCCGCATGGTCATGGTGGCCGAGAGCTCTCGGACCTCGCCCAGGCAGTGACACAGTGCGTCCGCCGCGTGGCCCACCGCGATCGAGAGCATCGTCGCGCCGTTTTTCTTGTCATTGAGGTATGCGTTGTACGGCTCCACCGTCGGTCCCCAACCCATTCCCGAACCGATCAACGTGGTAGAGAGCACCTCACCGACGTAGCCTTGCGTGATCAGGTCACGCACGTACGCCACCGACGGCGCCGAGCGGGCCTGCAGTCCCGCCACGGCGAGGACGCCCTTTTTCTTTGCCAGTGCGGCCAGAGTCTCCGCCTCATTCAGGCCGTTGCCAAGCGGCCATTCGCAGTACACGGCCTTGCCCGCGTCGAGCGCTGCCGTCGCCAGTTCGAGGTGATAGGGCACTTTCACGGTGACGGCGACGACGTCGACGGCGTTATTGTTCACGAGCTCTTGGTGATTATCGAACGCGAGAGGCACCCCAAAGCGCTTGCTGGCGGCGTCGGCGGATTCGTGGCGGCTCGTGGATAGCGCCGTGATCTCGAAGTCAGCCGAGAGCGACTTCAACGCAGGAATATGCGCCTGCGCCGCCCAACCGCGATCCGGATTGGCGCCGATGATGCCGACACGAATGATGCCGACACGAATTCTCTTGGCTCCAGTCACTTTTCGTCTCCTGGCTCCAGTTGTTGGTCAGCAGTCGTGCCGAGCCGTTTCAGCAGATCGGTCAGCGTCGCGCGTTCGGTCTTCGATAGTCCGCGCATCGCCCGCTCCATCGCTTCCTGATGTCCGGCGAACACCTTCGTGATCAACGCCTCGCCTTTCGGCGTCAGGTGAATCACCCATGCTCGTCGGTCGGTCGCGTGATCTTCCCGTGTCACCAGGTGCCGCGTCTCGAGCCGATCGATCGCCGTGGTCATCGACCCGCTGGTGAGATCGATTCGGCGGGCCAGTTCGCGGACGGACTGCGGGCCCTTGTGCAGAAGGGCTTCGAGAATCGCGAAGTCCGACAGACACATGTCGAGCGCCTCGATGCTGCGCGTCGCATGACGCGTCAGGGTCCTATGCGCTTTCATGAGCACGAGCCAGGTGTGTATGGCCGACGTGTCAGTTCTCCGCTGGGTCATGGCTCCGAACCTGGACCGAATCGCCGGTATCCGGCTTCCGGATCATGTTTGACAACAAGTATATAGATATCATATAGCTTTATGTCAAGCGATTTTACAGTGTAACCACATCGTTGGAGTGAATTGAGAGGGAGATGCCATGGCGATTGGACTGTTGCTCGTTCGATTGGTGTTTGGAGGACTGATGGCGGCACATGGATCGCAAAAGCTCTTCGGCTGGTTCGGAGGGTACGGCCTGACCGGTACGGGGACGTTCTTTGAGCAGCTCGGCTTCCGCCCAGGACGACTCTTCGCTGCGGCGGCCGGGTTGACCGAAGTCCTCGGCGGAGTGCTTGTTGCGGTGGGGTTTGGAGGACCTATCGGACCCGCGTTAATGGTGTCGGTCATGCTCGTCGCCGTGGTGAGCGTACATTGGGGTCATGGGCTGTTCGCCGCGACGAACGGGATCGAAGTCCCGCTGCTCTATGCGGCCAGTGCCGCAGCCCTCGCCTTCACGGGTTCGGGACGGTATTCGCTTGATGCACTCTTCGGCGTGACGTCGATGTGGACGACCGCGAATGCGGGAATCGCGCTAGGCCTTGCCGCCTTAGGGGCAATCGTGAATCTCGCGGCACGGCGGTCAGCAGTGCCATCGAGTGTTCACGCGTGAGGCTCATTCTGCCGCACGCGTTCCACGGTCGCCCGAGGGCATGACGACCACGTGGACCGACACGTTGCGCGGCCGCTTCGTGAGATCCGCTCTTCAGATCTCTTTGAGGCGACCAGCTGCGTACTTGTGCAGTGCGTCTTCGCGATGCGAGCGAATGAAGTTTGGGCACGCTCGCGAACATCATTATCAGAAGTTTGTCTGGTGGCTTCCAGCCGCTACGAAAACGGGCGCAGTGATCGGCGCGCGGCTCTCACTTCGACGCGCTGTGCGGGTGTTACAAAGCGGCAACTGAAGATAGCGCGCGCGCTGCCGCTCGCCTGCTTGGACTGTCCCATCAGCGCGTGCTCCAGCTCACGCAGGGCGAAGCCGAACGATACGAAGAGGCTAAGCGGGGAGGACTGGAGTACCCGTAGCGACTTCACGACAGCCGAGACTCTCGAGATCATGCCGCGCGGTGGTCCCCGTTGAAAGCGCGCCCCACCGGCGGCCGCTGCGTCGCTCGCGGTCAGGACCGCTGGGCAAGGCAGCTCTTGACAAACCGTGGCCATGTGTCATACTGTCATATGACAGTTTGAATATGCTGTTTCAGTTGAATTACAAATCGGGCAAGGCCGTCTACCTGCAACTCGTCGACCAGGTGAAGGCGGCCGCCGCATCCGGTGCGCTCCACGCAGGCTCACCGTTGCCGGGGATCCGTCCACTCGCGGAAGAACTGCGAGTCAATCGGAACACGGTCGCCAAGGCGTACTCGGCGCTGGAGAGTCAGGGCGTCATCGAGACCATCGCCGGCAAAGGCTGTTTCGTTCGCGCGAACCATTCGCCATTCAAAAAAGAGGTGCGCCGAAAGCTGCTCGCCGAAACGCTCGACGGTGCAGTCATTCAGGCGCACCACCTGCAAATCGACAAGGCGGACTTTCTGCGTGTCGCCGAGGAGCGCCTCGACGCGCTCGAGCACAAGCGCCACGCGGCGAACTCCTGAATGCTTATGACCCACAACAATCCCGTGATCGAACTCCGCAACCTGGTCCGCCGCTACGGACGCACCGACGCCGTTGACGGGCTGAGCCTTTCGGTGCCGGCGGGCCGGTGCTACGGGTTTTTCGGTAGGAACGGCGCCGGAAAGACGACGACGATCAAGTGCCTGTTGAACCTGCTGCGGCCGACGAGCGGAGAGGTGCGGGTGTTCGGGATGGATCCCGCACGCGAGGAAGTCGCCGTCAAGTCGCGCATTTCCTACGTCCCCGACTCCGTCGCGTTCTATCCGTGGATGACGGTCCGCGACGCCCTTGGGTACTTCGCGTCGTTTCGTCCGAAGTGGAACAGCGAAACGGAGCGCGCGCTCCTCGAGCAGTTCCGCCTCGATCCGCGCCAGAAGACGAGTCACCTCTCGAAAGGCCAGCGCACGCAGCTCGCGCTCGTCATCGCAATCTGCCCCGAGCCCGAACTGCTCATCCTCGACGAGCCGACGTCGGGACTCGATCCGATCGTCCGCCGCGAGTTCATCCGGACCGTGATCGGCGCGTACCAGGATGGCGATCCCGGCCGCCGGACCGTGTTCGTCTCCACCCACCTGATTTCCGAATTCGAAGGGTTGATCGACGAGTTCACGATCATCGATCGCGGGCGTGAAGTGCTCACGCTCGACGCCGACGCTGCGCGCGCGCGCCACGAGAAGAGCCTCGAGGAGATTTTCGTGACGACCCTTCAACCGCATGGTGTGACGGCATGAACGGGCCGCTGACGGCGCTCGCGTCGAAGGAATTCCGCGCGCTGCTCCCGGTGTGGGCGGCGGCGGCCTTCACCATCGGGGCCGACACGGGGCTGCGCGGCACGGGGATGCACTCGCTATTCCCGCTGGGCATGTTCGCGTACATCGCGGGATCGCTCGCGCTCGGCGCGCACGTCATCGGGCACGAATTCACGAACCGCACGCTGGCATCGCTGCTCGTCCAGCCGTGCAGGCGATCGTCGATGCTGTTGACCAAGGCGTCCGTTCTCGCCGTGATGCTGATGGCGCTCGGGTTCATCGCGAGGGTCGTGTTGTTCCAGTCGCTTGCGCGCACGCTCGGCAACTTTCCGCGATACCCCACGCTGTACCTTCCATTGATCGGCGGCCTTTGTGTCGCGCCGTACCTGACGATGCGGCTGCGGAGCCAGATGGCGGGCGTGGTGTTCACGGCGTGCATTCCAGGGATGACGTACCTCCTCGCGCTGCTGGGCGGCGTCATCATCTACGGCACTGGAACGGCTGCCGCCGTCGCGCTGGCCCTCGCCGTCTGGACGCCGGCGATGTGGATCTTCGCCGCCGCCGGGGCCGTCCTGTCTGCACGATCGTTCATGCGTCTGCAGGACACTGAGGGTGGGCGAGAGGAACTGCGCCTGCCGCGATGGTTCACAGTGACAGACGCCAACCCGACCCGGCCGCCGCTCTGGATGCTCGCGAAGAAGGAACTGCGCCTGCAGCAGATGACCTTTGCCATGGTCGCTGTATATGCGCTCATATGGACCGGCCTGACAGTTGCGGGCCGGCTCAACGTGGACTTCGCGAGGGAATTCCCGATGCGCGGGGTCGGCATGCTCTATTTCGCGCTGCTACCGCTGCTCATGGGATCCCTCGCCAGCGCGCAGGAGCGGCACTTCGGCATGCTGCAATCGCAGGCGATGCTGCCCGTGCCGCGCGCGCAGCAATGGGCGGTGAAAGCGAGCGTCGTGCTCGTCCTTGCACTCGTGCTCGGCGTGGTTCTGCCGTGGTTCGTATTCGCGCCGCCGCAAATCCCACGCACATGGTTCTGGCCGCTGGCGGCGAGCACCGTGCTTCTGACGACGTGGAGCCTGTACATTTCGTCGTGGTGCGGAAGCGGGATTATTGCGCTCGCGCTGCTGCTTCCTGCAAGTGCGGCAGCCATGGCGCTCGCGAGGTGGATGGATTGGCTCGTTAGCGCGCTGGTGTTGCCGCAGCATTCCGCTGGCGCTTATGGGGTGCTGACGCAGCCATCCGTCGTCTTCACGTCATGGTTGATTACCGCCACGCCTCTCGCAGTGCTGCTGCTGTTGTTCGCAGCACGCAACCATTGGACATCCGACCGGAAGCCGAAGACCCTTGCGGTGCAGGTGGCCGGACTCGCGGGCTGGCTGCTCTTGATGGACGTTGTGGCGACGGTGCTATAGCCGTCCAGCAATCGCAAACAGCAATCGGAGATCACCAAATCAGCGATTCTCGCAAACTGAGCTCGGCTACCTGGACGGCGCGTTCGGACTCCGGCGTCTCGCGGGCCGTCGCAGTCGATCACACTCGCGGACGGCGAGCGCATTGGCGAGGTGCGTGCGGCGGTGGAAGCACGCCGCGATCGCGGGAGCGGCAACGCGCTCGGCGCAAGTCCGACGCGGTCGCCGTCATAGCCGGTTAGAAAGCCATTTCGCGCGATGGCGAACATTCTCCGAGTGTGCCCAGGAGTGTGCCCAAACGCAGTCCGAAGAGCATCACTCGGCAGCCAACGTCAACCAACGTCCAATAAAAGACGGGCCCGAAATCATCAGTTTCAGGCCCGTTCTGTGATTCCTGGCAGCCTTAGCAAACCGCCGCCTTCAGCCTCTCGGCCACCTCACCGCGAACGCTAAGTGTACGTGAAATCAGCCCTTGGCCGATCGAGATTTTCATTCGGCGAGGCGGCGGTTTTTCAAACGTAGCCTTCTCGACAAATTCGACCGAAAAACCGGCCGATTTGGCAATGACCGCTCACAGACTCTGGGCACACTCGCAGAGAGACATCGACAAAACCGGGCGCGCTGATGGCGCGCCTGTGCGTCTTGCGGTTTCGCAGGGTCGCGTCACCCGGATTGAGGATTTTATGCCGCTCATTTGCAGGCCCGGCGGCGCGCGCCTGCACATCCTCGTGTTCAAACCGGCGCTGCGAGCGGACTGACAGATGCAGATGGAAGTCGAAAACTTACGGCATCGGCATTGCTGTGCGTCACGACGATCTCAGAGCAAAAGCGTCTCAATCCGATTCAGCCAATCATCCTTGACGTGGTGCGGTGCCGCCGGCGACGAAACCGTGATCGCGCTGACGCCTTTGATGACCCGGCAGGGAGGACTGTCTTGAGAGTCATTGCACTCGGACTTGCGCTCGGTATGTCGGTCGCGTGTAGCTCAGGTTTGGAAAGCCGTTACATCGCGAGAGTCCTTGTCGAGAAAGGAAAGGATGCAATCCTGGAGGCCAACGGCTTGAAGATGAAGAACCGGCCGGAGGCGGCGCAGACTCGGTTGCGGCGACATATAAAGGACATTGACGAGGCAATCGAGAAGGTCGGAAAGGACGAACGCATCAACGACCGCGATAAGACCGCGCTGCTTCAGGGATTGCAGGTCTATCGGAGCCAGTTCGTTGCAATCTCACGGTCCGAGGTGGAGAGAATGAATGATAACGAGGCGATGGAGTGGCAAATTCGGCAAACCCCGGGTATCCGCTGAGGATTCGCTGCACCACGCGCCTGTTCAATCAGCGCCACGACGCGAAGCCGCCCGCCACACTGGGGACGCGCTGACACATCGAACCCAAACGTTCGCCGCATCAACTCGGCTCACTCTACGCTAGGGCCGGGACGGGTTCGCCTGTCGCGTCCCTGTCAGCCCGCCCGACGGTTCCGCCGACCGCCGCAGCGCGGGTAGAACCCGCGGCCCCCGCAGGAGAAGGCCACGAGCGGTTCGCGATGTCGGATCTCGCGGTTCGTATGCGCGCGAGGGCTGCGCCACGCACAGCTCACAGGCGCGTCACGTGCCACTGCGCGCGACCCG
>WNGL01008282.1_pt1 | contig 12185 bp, 10 predicted proteins | sample 5400591 | NCBI WGS metagenome assembly WNGL01 (sample SAMN13153377, study PRJNA577476) | soil metagenome | isolation source: 80 cm soil or saprolite under Garry oak tree replicate 1 | place: USA:California | collected 2016-06-15
ATCTGGGTGATCTTGGCGTCGCGCATCATCCGCTCGACCGGGTAGTCGTTGACGTAGCCGTAACCGCCGAGCAACTGCACCGCGTCGGTGGTCACCGACATGGCGACGTCGGAGGCCAGGCACTTGCAGGCGGAGGAGAAGAAGGTCAGGTCGTCGATCTTCTCGCCGGCCATGGCCCGCTCCGACCTGGCCGCGGCGGCGTAGGTGAGCTGGCGCGCCGCCTCCAGCTTCATGGCCATGTCGGCGATCATGAACTGCAGGCCCTGGAAGTCGGCGACCGACCGGCCGAACTGCTTGCGCTCCCTGACGTAGCCCAGCGCGTAGTCGAGCGCACCCTGCGCGATACCCAGGGCCTGCGCCGCGATCGTGATGCGGGTGTGGTCCAGCGTGCGCAGGGCGACCTTGAACCCCTCGCCCTCGGCGCCGATCAGCCGGCCGGCCGGGATCGCGCAGTCGTCGAAGTAGAGCTCCCGGGTCGGCGAGCCCTTGATGCCGAGCTTGTGCTCGGGCGCCCCGAACGTGAAGCCCGGGTCGCCGTCCTCCAGCACGAACGCGGAGATCCCGTTCGCGCCCGCCGACGGGTCGGTGACCGCCATCACCGTGTAGTACTTCGACACCCCGGCGTTGGTGATCCAGCGCTTCACCCCGTTCAGCACGTAGCCGGAGTCGATGCGCACCGCCTTGGTCTTCATGGCCGCCGCGTCCGAGCCGGAGTCCGGCTCGGACAGCGCGTAGGAGAACATCGCCTCGCCGCGCGCGACCGGCGCCAGGTACCTGGCCTTGACGTCCTCGGACGCGGCGATCATCAGCGGCACCGTGCCCAGCTTGTTCACCGCGGGGATGAGCGACGACGAGGCGCAGGCGCGGGCCACTTCCTCGATGACGATCGCGGTGGCGATCGCGTCGGCACCGGCGCCGCCGTAGGCCTCGGGGATGTGCACGGCCTGGAAGTCCGCCTTGACCAGCGCCTCGTACACGTCCCAGGGGAACTCGGAGGTGCGGTCGACGTCGGCGGCGCGGGGCGCGATCTTGTCGTCGGCCAGGGCTCGCACCGCCTCGCGCAGCGCCTGGTGCTCCTCGGACAGGGCGAACGCCGGGAAATCATCGCTCATGGCTCGATGGTAGATCGGCGGTCGGCCCGGCGGTCAGCGGTGGCCCCGGACGGTGATCCGGTAGACGGCGGCCTGGTAGTGGCCCGCGTTGTCGGGGGGCAGCTTGGTGAACCAGATCAGGAGGTAGCGGACGTGCACCGGCGCGCCGGGCTTTAGCTGCGCGGTGCCGCCCGCGTTCGAGACGTGCGCGACCACGGGGAGCCAGGCCGGGACGGGCTTGCTCCCGGCTCGCAACTGGATGTCCGCGCCCGAGTTGACCAGGGACAGCCGGACCGAGGCCACGGTGACCGGGCGGCCCATGTCCAGCAGTAGCCCGGTCCCCTGCTTCAGCGCCCCGAAACGCGCGGTGGCGTACCACTGGCTGATCCAGGGGCGGGCTCGGTCGCCGCCGATCGCCAGCGCCGCCCGCTGCGGGTCGTCGCCGTCGGCGGTGCCGGCCGGGCCGAACGCCGCCACGCGGGCCGGGGCGAGCACCTGAACCGTCACGGGACTGGCCGAGGGCGTCGGCGAGGTGGAGGCCTGGGACGCGCTGGCCTGAGCCGTGCTGCTCTGCGCCGTGCTGCCCTGGACGGCCGGGGCGCTGGCCGGCTGATTGGTGTGGCCGCCCGGCGGGGAAAGACGAGGGCTGGCCGCGGCCGCGGGCCGGGCGTGTCCCACGCCAGAGGCGAACTTGTAGCTGGCGAAGCCGAGGACCGCCAGGACCAGCGCGGCCAGCACGGCGGTCCAGCGCACCCGCCGGCGCTCGCGCTTCCGCAGCGGCATAGCGGGCTGGAACGCTTCGGCCGCCGTGACCTCCTTGGCGGATCGCCAGGTCGAGTCGAACTCGTCAATCAGCGGCACGGGATCCTCCCCCACGGCCCGCGCGATGGCGCGGATATGGCCGCGCGCATAGAAATCACCGCCGCACGCAGCGTAGTCATCCTGCTCGATACCCCGGATGATGGGTTCGGTGACACGAGTGCGCTGACTGACCTCGCTGACGGTGAGCCCGGCCCGGCGGCGGGCCGCGGCCAGCGTCGCGCCGATGCTCACGCGCGCCTCCTCGCCCGGGGCGGATCCCTGTTCGGGGAGCGTACCCGGACCGGCATCGGGGCAAGCACCGTTATCCGGGCGGAAAACGCCGCCCGTTCGGTACGAAACTACGGGCGCTGGCCGCGCAGGGCGGCACCCTTGGCGCGGGCCTGACCGGCGAGGGCCTCGGCGAAAGCCGCGAGCCTAGCCCGCAGCGCGGCACCGCCGGGGCTTTCCGCCGCGCCGAGGATGCGGACCGCGAGCAGGCCGGCGTTGCGGGCGCCGCCGACCGCGACGGTCGCGACCGGGATGCCGGCCGGCATCTGGACGATCGAGAGCAGCGAGTCGAGGCCGCTCAGGTTGGCCAGCGGGACGGGCACACCGATCACCGGCAGCGGCGTGACCGAGGCCAGCATGCCGGGCAGGTGCGCGGCGCCGCCGGCGCCGGCGATGATCACCCGCAGCCCGCGGCGTTCGGCCGACGAGCCGTACTCGATCATCTCGTGCGGCATCCGGTGCGCGGATACCACGTCGGCCTCGTAGGGGACCTCGAACTCGTCGAGGGCTTCGGCCGCGGCGCGCATCACCGGCCAGTCCGAGTCGCTGCCCATCACGATGCCGACGACGGGGTTCTCGCTCAATCGCCGTCCTCCTTGCCCCAGCGCAGGTAGCTGGCCGCGCGGCGAGCCCGGTCGGCGAGGTCCTCCGGGTCATCGCCGATCGCGGTGACGTGGCCGATCTTGCGGCCCGGGCGGACCTGCTTGCCGTACATGTGCACCTTCACCGCCGGGTCGGCGGCCATCACGTGGATGTACCTGTCGTACACGTCGGCGTCGTCGCCGCCGAGCACGTTGGCCATGGCCGCGGCCGGCGCGGCCATCGCCGGGTCACCGAGCGGCAGGTCCAGGACGGCCCGCAGGTGCTGCTCGAACTGGGATGTCCGGGCGCCTTCGATGGTCCAGTGGCCGGTGTTGTGCGGGCGCATGGCGAGCTCGTTGACCAGCAGCCCGGCCGGTGTCTCGAGCATCTCCACCGCGAGCAGGCCAGTGACGCCGAGTTCCTTCGCGATCCTCAGGGCCAGCTCCTGGGCCTCGGCCCGGCGGCCGGAGGCCAGGCCGGGCGCGGGGGCGATCACCTCGCGGCAGACGCCGTCCCGCTGGACCGTCTGCACCACCGGGTACACCGCGCCCTGCCGGTGCGGCGAGCGGGCCGCGAGCACCGCGAGCTCGCGGCCGAAGTCGACGTATTCCTCCGCCATGATCTCGAGGTCGTGCGCGAGGACCCCGCCGGCCTCGGCGGCGGACTCGCAGATCCAGACGCCCTTGCCGTCGTAGCCGCCGCTGACCGCCTTGAGCACCAGCGGCCAGGAGCCCTGCGCGAACGCCTCGGCCTCGGCCACGGTGCGCACCGGCGCGAACCGCGGGCAGGCGATGCCCAGCCCGGCCAGCCGCTCGCGCATGGCGAGCTTGTCCTGGGTGAAGCGGAGCGCGGCGCCGTCCGGCCTGACCGTCACGCCGTCCTGCTCGAGCGCGGCCAGGTGCGGGCCTGGCACGTGCTCGTGGTCGAAGGTGAGCACGTCACAGCCGGCCGCGAAGCCGCGCAGGTCGGCCAGCGAGCGGAAGTCGCCCAGCCGGGTCCCGGCCACGACCTGGGCCGCGCTCTCGCCGCGGTCGCCGGCCAGCACGCGGAAGCCGATGCCCAGGCCGGTGGCGGCCTGGCTGGTCATCCGGGCGAGCTGGCCGCCGCCGACCATGCCCACCACGGGGGGTGCTGGAGCCGAGGCCGTCGGCTCCGCGGAATCGGTCACGGTCCGTACCCTACGGGACCGCCCCTCGGCTGGCACTGCGGTGCGCGTAGCCAGGATGTAACGCAACCGTTTCCCCATCGGCAATGTTTTTCTGCTACGAAACAATGGAGCCTTTCGCCCTGCATGTATCGGGGTAAAAAGACTTGTGATCATGGGCCACTCCGAAAGGGAGCGCGCAGATGGCGGCGAGCGATCAGGACATCACACACAGCGGCGACGCCGGGCCTGGCGTCCTTGTCCGGGAGGGCAGTTACGGCACCCAGGTCTTCGAGGTCGAGCCCGGCGGGGCGGAATTCATTCCGCTCAACGAACGGCACGGCCGTCCGCTCCAGCTTTTCTGGACCTGGACCTCGCCGAACATGGAGTTCGCCACGATCTTCGTCGGCGTTCTCGCGGTCGCGGGATTCGGCCTCGGTTTCTGGGAGGCCGCGCTCGCCCTCGTCCTCGGCAGCGTGATCGGCGGTATCACCCAGGGGATCCTGTCCCTGCGCGGGCCCAAGTACGGGGTACCGCAGATGGTGCTGAGCCGCCTGGGGTTCGGCTACTGGGGCAACGCGCTGCCCGCCGGGCTGAACTCGGTCACCGCCGGGATCGGCTGGTTCGCGGTGAACAGCGTCAGCGGAGCGCTGGCGCTGAACGTGCTCACCCACCTGCCGCAGGTGCTCTGCCTGCTGATCATCGTGGCGCTGCAGGTCGTGGTCGCCTTCTTCGGCTACAACCTGGTGCACCTGTTCGAGCGGTACGCCTTCCCGGTGCTGGCCATCATCTTCCTGATCGCGTCCGGTGTCATCCTGAGCAAGGCCCACCCCGGCGCCCCGCACCACACGATTCCCGGCGCGTTCCTGCTGACGTTCGGCGCCTCGTTCGGCTATGCGGTCGGCTGGAACCCGTACGCGTCGGACTACACCCGTTACTTCAAGCCGGACACGAACCGGGCCGCCATCGCCTGGTGGTCCGGGACCGGCCTGTTCCTGTCCTGCGCCCTGCTCGAGATCGTCGGCGCGGCCGTCGGCACCGCGGTCAGCGCGGACAACGCGCTTGCCGGTCCCGGTGGCATGACCGGGCTGCTGGCCACCCCGCTGGCCGACCTGACGCTGGTGGCGATCGCACTGGGCGCCGTCTCGGCCAACGTGCTCAACATCTACTCGGGCGCGCTGTCGTTCACCGCCCTCGGCATCAGGCTGCCGCTCTCGATGCGCCGCGCGATCGTGGCCCTCGGGTTCGGGACCATCGGGTTCTTCCTGGCCTGGAGCGGGCTGCACAACGCCGGCAGCAAGTACGAGAACTTCCTGCTGATCATCGCGTACTGGATCGCCCCGTGGCTGGCCGTATACCTCTGCGACCTGCTGCTGCGGAAGAACCCGGACGAGGCGCTGCTGTTCGACAGGCGGTGGACGAACTGGGCCGGCCCGGTCGCCATGCTCGCCGGGATGGGCATCTCGATCTGGCTGTTCTCCAACCAGACCGAGTACGTCGGCGTGGTGCCCACGCACGTGGGGGACGTCGGGGACCTGACCTTCGAGGTCGGCTTCGTGATCACGGCCGTGGTGTACCTGACCTGGCACGCCATCGCCCGGACCGGGCGGGAGAACACGCTCACCGTGTGACGCCCGGCTGGTCTTCGGCGGCGCGTCCGGTTCGCGGCTTGTGTTCCGTTTCATACCGCCGTCTGAGGCAAGGCGGAGTCGTCATTGAGCCTCGGCCGGTAGCATGTGCGGGTCTTGAGTGGAGCCTGTAGGGGGGTATGCGCACAGGCCAGATGATGATGCCGTCCCGAAAGGACCATTTCGTATGCCCAGGATGGTGAGCCTGTCCAAGCGCTTCGCCGAACTGATTCCTGAGCTCGCGAAATTCGGCCTGGTCGGCCTGGCCGGTTCGGTCGTCGACCTGGGCGGCGCGGCCTACCTGCACGGCGCGCTCGGGATCGGGCCGATGGTCTCCAAGGGGCTGTCCATCATCGCGGCCACCGTGCTCACGTACCTCGGCAGCCGGTTCTGGACCTTCAGGCACCGGATGAACCAGGCGCTGCTGCGCGAGGGCGTCCTGTTCGCCGCGCTCAACGTCGTCGGCCTGGCCATCGCCGAGTGCGTCATCGCGTTCGTCACCTACGGGCTCGACATGAAGGGCGCCCTGGTCTTCAACGCGGCCAGCCTGGCCGGCACCGGGCTCGGCACCGTCTTCCGGTACTTCTCGTACAAGAAGTGGGTGTTCCTGGCCGGCGCTCCCGGCGCCGCCGTGGCGGCCGGCGAAGCCGCCGTGTCCGGGTTCGTCGACGTCACCGAGACGAGCGACGCCGCAGCCGTCCTGGCCGGGCCGGCGGACGAGTACGGGCCGTCGTGGGAGCTGCTCGACACCGCGGATGCGCGGCGGCGCTAGCCCGAGTTTCCGATGATCATGGTGCGGAATGACTGTTTCCGCTGGTCAGCTATGGTCCGGGGGGGTGGTTTTCGTGTATTACCCATGTCAGCGTCTGGGGGCGTAACGGGCGAGGCCGAAGATCTCGGTGAGCTTGTCTTGGACCGGGCTGGTTTCGGTGAGCATGCGGTGGGCTCGGGGCCGGCCGCGGCCGCCGCCCTGGTAGAGCAGGATGGTCTCGCCGATCCCGGCGAGTTCGCCGAGCAGGGCGCGGACGGACAGGTCCAGGCCGGCGCGGGCGGCGGTTCGGCGCATGAGGTGGGCGATCTGCAGGGCCAGGACGCAGGTGAAGACGTGGACGCGGATGTTGTGCTCGGTCCAGTGGTGCATCGGTGAGAAGGACACGACGCGGGTGTCTTTGAGCTGGCGGAAGGAGAACTCGGCCTCGGACTGGGACCGGTACCCGGCGACCACCTCCGGGACGGGCCAGTCGTCGTGGCCGGTGATCAGCACGTGCTTGCCGAAGATTTCTTCTTCCAGCGCGGCGCGGGCGCCGACGTCGATGTTCCAGGTCAGGCGCAGGTCCTTGGGCTGGTTGCCGGTCAGTTCCCAGGTGATGACCCGCCGGACCCAGGGCTTGCCGGTGATCGCGGTGATCTCGGCTTCCACCTTGTCCTTGCCGCGGCGGGTCTTGCCGCGGGCCAGGGTAGCGGCCAGCTCGTCCAGCTTCTTGCCGGCCTTGGCCAAGGTGGTGCCGTCGAACCCGGCGGCCTGGCTCTTGTGCAGCTCGGGTGAGTGCGTCAGGATGGCGCGCTGCTGCGCGCCGTAGACCTCGCGGCGGGTGTCAAAGGCGGTCAGCCCGCCGAACCGGTCCTTGTCGACGACCGAGCGGGCGGAGGCGGGCAGGGCGGTCAGGTCCGGGCAGTCCGAGGCCGGCACCGACCCGATGTAATGCAGCCTGGTGCAGGCCAGGTGGGCGAAGTTCGCCTCGGAGTTCTGCCCGGCGTCGAAGACCACGGTCAGGTCAGGGTCGCCGCGCGGGATGCCGGCCGCGGCGGCGACCGTCTCGTACTGGCCGCGGAGCTGGTCGATCATGGCGGTGAACTGGGTGACATCAGGCCGGTCGCCTGGGTAGGCGTGCCAGGTCAGCGGGATCCCGCCGTCCCGGGTGACCACCAGCCCCAGGCCGACCAGCCGCAGGTCGGCGCGTTTCTGCTTGGCCTTGCCCCGCTGCGCGATAGGCGCTCTCCCGTTCGCCGTGTCAATGAAGGTGGCGAAATTGGTCATGTCCAGCGCAACCGAGGAGACGTCCACGCCAGAGGACTGCACGATCCGCACCGCGATCGTCCGGCTGATCTTCTCCAGTTGCTCCAGGGTGACGGCGTGCATCGCGTCCCAGAACCGGCGGTGGTCCAGCGCCGGAGCGGGGATCTTGGTGAACCGGGCCGCGGCGGTGGTCTTCCACCAGTCCGCGAACGCGGCCTTCGAACACGGCGCGACCAGCCGGTTCAGTGCCGCCAGCGCCAGGTACGTCCCCGTGGACAGCGGCTGCCCGGCCGGGCGGGGGCCGGCCGCCTCGTCGATGATCCCCGCCACGCCGAGATCTTCCAGCATGCCCCAGGCCGCGGCGACCGCGCCGAAGTCCTTGTGCCCGGTCCGGTCCGGCAGGCCCAGCCCGCCGCCGCGCATCGCGGCGGCGAGCTCCTCGGCGGTGCCCAGGTACTCCTGTGAGACGATCCGGGGCCTGCCGTCCACGCGGGCGGACTCCACCAGGTAGTAGTACGTGGCCGTGCCGCGCTTCTTCCCCACGATCGACGCCATATATGGGTAATACACTAATCCAGGTCGGGAATCAAACACCCAGCCGTCGTGTCACCTGGGAGAACTCACCGAGCCGGCAGTCTGGCCAGGCCTCAGGAACCCGTGATCATCGGAAACTCGGGCTAGCTGCCTACTTCGCGTTTATGCCGGACCGCGGACCGGCTGGGCGGCCGTCTGCGGCGGGTTCCTGGGCAGGAAGACCGCGAACGTAGGGGGCTTCGGCTTGATCAGCACGACGCGCCCGCCGTCCGCCGCGGCCATCGTCCGGGCCAGGAACAGGCCGAGACCGGTGCCCTCCGGACGCCCGCTGACGCTCCGCTCGAAGATCCGGGAGGCCAGCTCCGGCGGGACGCCCTTACCCTCGTCCCGCACTTCGATCACGACCGAGCGCGAGTTCTGCGAGGTCTGCAGGGTCACCGTTCCCCTGCCGTGCATGAGCGCGTTGTCCAGCAGCGTGGCGAGCACCTGCGCCAGGCCGCCCGGGGAGACGTGCGCCTGCAGGCCGCCCACGCCGATCACCACGAGCTTGCGGCGCGCCCGGCGGAAGGCCGGCTCCCACTCGACGACCTGCTGCTGCACGATCTCGTCGATGCCGGTCAGCGCGGCCGCCGACGCGGTCGCCCGCCGGGCCGGGCTGAGCAGCTGGGTCACCACGTCGGCCAGCCGCTCGGCCTGGGCCAGGGCGGCGCTGCCCTCCTCCCGGACCACGTCCGGGTCGTCCGCCGCCGCGATCATCTCCTCCAGCCGCATCGACAGGGCGGTCAGCGGCGTGCGCAGCTGATGCGACGCGTCCGCGGTGAGCTCGCGGTCCGCGGCCAGCAGGCTGCTGAGCCTGCGCGCCGACGTGTCGAGGCCGTCAGCCACCTGGTCCAGGTCGGCCACCCCGTACCGGCGGCCGAGCGGACGGGGGTCACCCCGGCCGAGCCGCGCCGCCGCCTCGGCGAGCTCCTCGACCGGCCGGCCCAGCCGCCCCGCGAGCAAGGCGGTCAGCCAGCCGGCCAGCGCGGCCGCCGCCGCCATCGCCGCCACGGTCACGGCGACCGCGGCCGCGCCGCGCCGGGCGGCGATCACCAAGGCGGGCACGCCCACGATGAGGACGGCGATCACCGCCACGGCGAAGCTCGAGAACCACAGCCTCTTACGCATGCTGGTGGCGGACGGCGGCGGGGCGGTCGAGGGCGGGGCCGTCCAGGGTGGCGCCGTCCAGGGTGGCGCCGTCCAGGGTGGCGCCGTCCAGGGTGGCGCCGTCCAGGGTGGCGCCGTCTAGGGTGGGGCCGTCAGTCGCCGCGTTCAAAGCGGAACCCCACGCCCCGGACGGTGGTGATGTACCTGGGGCTGTGCGCGTCGTCGCCGAGCTTGCGGCGCAGCCAGGAAATGTGCATGTCGAGCGTCTTGGTCGACGTCCACCATTTCGCGTCCCAGACCTCGCGCATGATCTGCTCCCGGGTGACCACCTTGCCCGCGTCGCGCAGCAGGATCCAGAGCAGATCGAATTCCTTGGTGGTCAGGTCGAGTTCGGTGTCGCCGTGCCAGGCCCGGCGGGCATCCGGGTCGATCCGCACACCGTGCGCGGCCGAGCCCTCGGCCGTGCCCCGGCGCAGCAGGGCGCGGACCCGGGCGAGGAGTTCGGCCAGCCGGAATGGCTTCGTGACGTAGTCGTCGGCGCCCGCGTCCAGGCCGACCACGGTATCCACCTCGTCGGCCCGCGCGGTGAGGATCAGCACGGGCACGGCGTATCCCCCGGCCCTGACCCGGCGGCAGACCTCGAGCCCGTCGAGTTCGGGCAGGCCGATGTCGAGCAAGATCAGGTCGACGCCCTCGCCCAGGGCCTTGTCGAGCGTGCTGGGACCGTCCGCCGTCACGTCCACCTCGTATCCCTCCCGGCGCAGCGCGCGGGACAGCGGTTCCGAGATGGAGGTGTCGTCCTCAGCGAGGAGTACGCGGGTCATGGGTAAATAGTAAAGGAACGGTAAAATATTTACGCCCCTCGGGGGTGGGCTCGGGCGCCTCCGGGTGCGCGAGTGGCCCGCGAGTGCGTCTTCGCCTGCGCAGGTGCGGATTTTCCATGATCGCGAAGGGTTTACTACTCTATACGGTAGTAAACCCTTCGCGATCATGGTGAGGGCGGTACCAGGGCGAGGCTAATGTCGCGGTGAGGCATCCGGCGTTGGGGCGGGCGGTACGAAGGTTGCGCAGCGGTGCCCGTGGGACGGGATTTGCGCGCGGGGGCCGGGCCAGGCGGGGAGTTGCGCGCGCGGGCCGGGCCAGGCGGGGGGCTGGCGCAGGGGCAAGGCTAGGCGGGGGCTGGCGCAGGGACAAGGCCAGGCGGGGCCCGGGCTCAGGGGCAGGGTCAGGCGGGGCTGATGCCGTGGTGGCGGCGCGGCGGGGTGCGGTCCTTGCCGCGGGCGGCGGCGAAGCGGCGGATCAGTTCGGCGCGCAGGTCTTCGGGCTCGACGACGTCGTCGACGACGAGTTCGGAGGCCAGGCGCAGGATGTCGATGTCCTGCTCGTACTCGCGCCGGAGCCGGCCGGTCTCGGCCGTCCGGGCGGCGTCGTCGGATAGCTGCTCGAGCTTGTTGGCGTAGACCGCGTTCACCGCGGCCTCGGCGCCCATGACGGCGATCTTCGCGGTGGGCAGGGCCAGCGTGGCGTCCGGCTCGAAGCCCGGGCCGGCCATCGCGTACAGGCCCGCGCCGTAGGCCTTGCGCACCACCACGCAGATCTTGGGCACGGTGGCGTCGGACATCGCGGCGATCATCTTGGCGCCGTGCCTGATGATGCCCTGCCGCTCCACCGCGGTGCCGACCATGAAGCCGGGCACGTCCGCCAGGAACAGCAGCGGGATGCCGAACGCGTCACAGGTCTGGATGAACCGCGCCGCCTTGTCCGCCGAGTCGACGAACAGCACCCCGCCCTTGAACATCGGGTTGTTCGCGATCACGCCGGTGACCTGACCGTCCAGCCGGGCGAAGCCGGTCACGACCTCGCGCGCCCACAGCGCGTGGACCTCGAAGAAGGAGTCCTCGTCGACGAGCCCGCGGACGAACCGGCGCATGTCGAAGGCCTGCCGCTCGCTCTCCGGGACCAGGGCCCGCAGGTCGGTCGGCTTGGGGTCCCGGGCCGCCGCCGCTGGCGGCTCCTCCGCCCAGTTCTGCGGCAGGTAGGACAGGTAGTCCCGGACCGCGCCGAGCGCTTCGTGCTCGCTAGCAGCCAGGAAGTGCCCGCTGCCGGACACCGTGCAGTGCAGCCGGGCGCCGCCCATCTCCTCCAGCGTGGTCTTCTCGCTCACCACCATCTCGACCATCCGCGGGCTGCCCAGGTACATCGAGGCGTTGCCGTCCACCATCGCGGTGAAGTCGCAGAACGCCGGGATATAGGCACCGCCCGCGGCCGAGGGCCCGAACAGCGCGCAGACCTGCGGGATCGACCCGGACGCGCGGACCTGGGTGCGGAAGATCCGCCCCGCCCCCCGGCGGCCGGGGAACATGTCCACCTGGTCGGTGATCCGGGCTCCGGCCGAGTCGACCAGGTAGATCATCGGCAGCCCGGCGTTGTAGGCCTTCTCGATGATCCGGATGATCTTCTCCACCGTGCGGGCGCCCCACGACCCGGCCTTGACCGTGGAGTCGTTCGCCATCAGCGCGACCGGCCGGGCGCCGATCGTCGCGGTCCCGGTGACCACGCCGTCCGCGGGCAGCCCGTCGGCCAGGGCGTTGGCGTACCGGCCGTCCTCGGTGAAGCTGCCCTCGTCGACCAGGAACGCGATCCGTTCCCGGGCGAACAGCTTGCCGCGGGCCGCGGCGGCCTCATGGTACTTGGCCGCGCCGCCCCGTTCGATGGTCTCGCGCAGCTTCACGTAATCGGTCATGGGGCAATTGTCCTGGTGCGGGGGCCGGCCCGGAGCACCTGGGAGGGCAGTTCGCGGCCGACGATGCCCTCCGCCTCGGCCGCGGCCGCGATCATCGCGTCCAGGTCGATGCCGGTCGCCACGCCCATGTCCTCGACCATGTGCACGAGTTCCTCGGTGGCGATGTTGCCGGTCGCGCCGGGCGCGTACGGGCAGCCGCCCAGGCCGCCGA
>WNGL01009418.1_pt1 | contig 12184 bp, 8 predicted proteins | sample 5400591 | NCBI WGS metagenome assembly WNGL01 (sample SAMN13153377, study PRJNA577476) | soil metagenome | isolation source: 80 cm soil or saprolite under Garry oak tree replicate 1 | place: USA:California | collected 2016-06-15
GGGGCCGGCCGAATAGCTCCGGTCGCCATGACAGGCGACCGCGCCAATCGCGACGATCGCCACGAACGGCAGGTACTTCATGGAACCGCGCACGCAGTCATCCCCAAGGTGAGATAAGGGCTCGAACTAGGAATTAAAAAGGGTTTGGCTGAATACCATCCGGCGAGGGAATCAATTCTGCTCGGCCTGGTGATCTACGTCGAAGGTGTGAGGCGCGTGTGCAACAGCGCAAAATGAAGAGGCGGCTCTGGCGAGCCGCCCCTTTTCATCATCCGCGCGGCGCTAGGAATTGTCCTACGGGATGGGTGGCGGCGGCAGAGCCCACGCGAAACGGCTGAAGCCAGGGGTGCTGCCGCCGGCGCCCAGATCAAACATCATGCGATGGGTGCCCGCGTAGAGCGGACGCGGACTGACGATAGCCGCGAACGCGCGTGCCAAGTCCCCGAAGAGAGAGGGGCGCGATCCGAATGATGGTGAAAAGTGGGGGTCGCAACGCAGGAACGGGGCCGAGACGTTGGGCAGCCCGACGCCATTACCCTCGCCAAGATCATCGATCCGGAAGATCTGAATCAGATCGAGCGTCTCATGATCCAGGTTCATCGCGGCGATCGGCGGGCAGATCCCGACGGTCGCGTTGAACCCTTCATTAAAAGTGCCGTCATTATCGTTGACGACAGAGAGCGGCGGGTCGGCGCGGAAGTCGTAGCAGCCGTTATCAAGTGTCTCCGGCGTGCCGGGGAATTGGTCGGCCAACCGCGGAATGCATTCTTCGCCCTCACGAAATCGCTGATCGACTGACTGGATGGTGATGGTGGTCTCATCATTGACCGCACCCGCGCGAAGGAACACACCAGCGTTGCCGCTGTTGCTGACAATAAGCGTGTTCTCACCCGGCCTTGCCACTCCCTCACCGCAGTCCGAGCCTCCCGATGGGTTGCAGGTCGCTCCCACGCCGATGAAAAACGTGATCGGCAACGTCCGATCATCGAGCAGGGGGATGAATTCGTCGGTATCGACGTTCTTCAGTTGGTTGCCGCTGCTCACCACATCGACGTCCGCAAAACCAAGCTCTGGCGAATTCAGTCTCGGCCCGACGTTTACCATGACAGTTGACGCCAGCAGGTCCCTGATCTACGATCGTGACGACTGGGCGGAGTTTCCTCGAGAAAACTTGGTCTGAGGGAGCGTGCTGGTTTACTGTAGGTGGGAGCCAAAAGAAGAACGCGTTACCTCCGTTCTGAATCGCGTCCTGGATTTCCGCCGACGGTCCCGGCGGTAACGCCCGATCTGCGTGACAGCCGACGATTCCGGCAAGAACGAGAGACAGGAAGGCGATTCGCTTCATAGGGCAACTCCCAGTTGGGGCTCGCGGACAACCCCCAGCTGGGCGCAGTCTGGGACGGTCGGGCGGGCAACGTGACACAGAAATACTTTCTCGCGACCTAAAGAGACGCTCAATCTAGCGACCCGTCAAGAAGTGAGCTGTGTCACGGGTTTTGTGAGCTACATCACGAATGTGGACGAGCCAAGGCCTGGAAGCCGGGAAGCTTTTGGAGATCCCACCACCACCAGGAAATGTCGCCGCCGGTGCGGAACGAATGCTCGGGGTTGGCGGCTACGTAGCGCTGTAGCAATCGGATAGCCTCGTCCTGCTCGCCCAGCAGCGTCCGCACGAACGCCTCGAGCGCCACCAGGTCGTGCTCCGGATCAATCTCGGGAGTTCCCTGCGAGCTGGCGATCACATGATGCGTGCTGTCGCGCAATCCCGCCCGCGCGATGATCGCCGCCACGAGCATCTTACTCTCGAGATGCAACAGCGTGCGCTGCGCCGGGGGAGACAGCGAGTCGATCGCGGCCAACACGGTCCAGGCGCGGGGCACGTCCGGCGATTCGAGCCGTGTCATCATATACAACTGACACTGTGAGAAGCGCCAATCCCGGGGAAAACGCCGGATGCCTTCCTGACACCAGCGTTGGGCCTGGCGCTGCTGATCGAGATCGTAGGATGTGAAGAACAGCCGCGAGATAATGTCGGCTGCGTTGGTGAGATAGGCGTCCTCCTCGTACGCGCGCCGGGCTGCGAGTGCAGCCGCCTGCAGGTCTTTCGTCTGATAGTAGAGATGGCTCAGTGTGGCGAAGGCACTCGCGAGGTTGGGATCGACCGTCGTCGCGCGCTCGAGGTCCTTGCGCGCGTCGTCGAGCAGTGCAGCCGCCTCACGCGGATCCGCCGGACGGAACAGGAACCACTTCCGGTACCGCAGCGTGCCTCGAAGTTCGATGGCGCGGGGATCGCCCGGGGCGAGCGCGATCGCCCGATCGGCATGACCGAGGCCCTCCTCGAGCGACGGCAGCGAACGTTTAAGGCGGGCGCGCCGGTCGAGCAACTGGCCGCGCAGAATGATCGGATCGACCCACTTCGGATCGGCGCGCTCGGCTTGCGCGAGGACTGAATCGGCGCGCGCCAGGAGGCCGAGGGCCTCGCTGGGACGGGCGTCGGCGTCCTTGCGCAGGCGCTCGGCGCGCTGCACGAGCGTCCACGCGTCGACGCTCGACGTGCTGGTGCGCTGCTCACGCAAGCGCACTTCGTCGCCGAGCCGCTCGCGGAGAAAGACCGCCGCCTGGCTGACGAGCGAATCGCGGATGACGAGTGGCGCGCCCATCGGCAACTCGAAACTCTGATGCCGCACCTCCACGCCGCTCGGGCCATCGACCAGGCGGATGGTCACGCGCGCGCGCGGTCCCACCGGCTCCACTTCGCCCTCGACCAGCGTGCCGGCCGCGAGGGCACGCGCGATCGAATCGCGCGGCACGTCACGCCCGCGAAACGGCGCGACGCCATTGCGCGACACGACATCCAGCGCTCGAATGGCGCTCAGCCGATCGATCAGTGCCTCAGTCAAACCATCGGCGAGATACCGCAGCGAGCTGTCCCGACTGGCGTCGTTGATGTAGAGCACGGCGACACGATTCTGCGCGAGGCCTCCGGCACCGGCACCGGCAGTGCGGTGACGACCGAACAGCAACCAGGCGCCGGCGATCAGCACGATCGTCCCGACGCCGATGGCTGCGGTTGCGGGCCGTCGCCAGATCATGCGCGCGCGTGTGTGCCGTCGCGCCGCGGTCACGCGCGACACGCGACCGGTACTCGCCGCCGTCAGCGCCTTCGCGAATTCGCCCGAGGTCTGGTACCGGTCGGCTGGCACCTTTTCGAGCGCGCGCTCGATGACGACTTCGAGCTCATCCGGAATCGCATCGCGCACGATTTTCAATCGCGGCACCGCATCGAGCGAGTGGCGCGCCATGATCGCCTGCGCGGTGGGGCCGGTGAACGGCGGTTGGCCGGCGAGCGTCTCGTAGAGCACACACGCGAGACTGTAGATGTCGCTGCGGCGATCGACCTGCCCCGATCCCGACGCCTGCTCCGGGGGCATGTACGCCGGCGTGCCGATCGCGAGCCCCGTCTGCGTCAGCTTGTCGCCGCCGGCCGCGCTGACGGCGCGCGCGATGCCAAAGTCGGCGACGATCGCGTGCCCGCCGGACAACATGATGTTCTCAGGCTTGATGTCGCGATGCACTACGTCGTGATCGTGCGCGTACGCGAGCGCTTCGGCGACCTCGTGCGCGATCTGTAGCGCATCGTCCACCGGCAACTGCGGCTCGCGGTCCAGCCGGTCGCGTAGGGATTCCCCCTCGACAAACGGCATGACGTAATACAGGGTCCCACCCGCGTCGCCCGAGTCGTAGACCGGTAGAATGTTCGGATGCTGCAGGCGCGCGGCGATTTTGATCTCGCGCAGGAACCGCTCGCGGCCCAACGCGACTGCAATTTCGGGCCGCAATGTCTTGAGCGCGACGAAGCGCTCGTGGCGCGTGTCACGTGCGAGATACACGAGGGCCATGCCGCCACGGCCCAGCTCCCGATCGATGATGTAGTGTGGCGGGAGCGCAGCGTTCAGTTCTGCAAGTGCGTCAGTCACTCGGTTAACGATAGTTCTGACGAACCCGCTGAGCGAGCACCTGGGCGAGGTCCGAAAGCCGCTCGCGAGGCCACGGGGCGTTTATGACGGTTCGCACACGCCCGGTGCCCGCATCGATCACCATCATCTGGACGAGCACCGAATCGCCCCCGCCCGCGAATGGGTCCAGGCGCCCATAGACCCCCACCCCGGCACTGGCGCGGCGCGCCAGGTCGAGGGCCGCGATCTCCGGTTGCTTTTGCCCGCGCCAGCGCTCGCGCACGACATCCTGAGACACCGCCGTGAGCGGTGGCGTGCTGTCGAGCCGCGCGGTCAATGCCTGCGCGAGGCGGACGCGCCACGGCTCGAGACCGGGGACGAAGATGTCGAACGGGGCGACTGCCACGAGCGTCGGCTGGAGGGCATGCAGACGGGCGTAGCGCAGGAAGCTCACGGCACCGGCGATCATCAGCATCGCCACCAGCGACGACAACCCGATCAGCCAGCGCCTGGACGTCATGTGCATCCTGTCATGCGCGCGCCTAGCTTCGCACTCAGCTTCCCAGTTCACAAGCCGTCCGTCCCGCAGCAATTCGGTGAGCTGGGAGTTTTTTCGGACACCGCCTCTGCTCCTCGTGATGCAGGGATGATGAATAGCGGTTGAAACGATCCGGTTACCATGAGGCCGCATGGTGACCGTATGCACGGTTCTTCCTCCCCCAGAGCGCCCGCGCATCGATGCGGCGGGGGACGGCTGCTTCGATACGCTGCACGCCGACTCGCTGCGCGAAGCGATCTACGTCGCGCGGCGCCGGCGCGTCGATGCGATGGTCATCTCCGTCCATCGCTGTCACGGGGAAGCGCTGCCCGGGGTTGCGCGGTTTGTGCGCGAGTTCCCCGCCATCCCCGCGGTGGCGCTCGTGTCGCGGCACGACCGCGAGGCCACCGAAACGCTGCTGCGCCTCGGCGCGACCGGCGTGCGCAGCGCCGTGGATTGCACCGAGCCCGACGGCTGGCGCCGTCTGCGCGACCTCGTGGGACACCCGGCGTCGCCGGTCGCGGCGCGGATTCTCGCGCGACTCGTTCCGGCGCTCGGCGAGCCCCCCGAGCCACCTCCACCGGAAGAGACGCGGCTGTTCTTCGAGGCCGTCGCGCGGCTCGCACCGGCGCTCAGCACGGTGCGCGGCCTGGCCCGCCACCTCCGCGTCCGACCCAGCACGTTGATGTCCCGGTTTCATCGCGCCGGCATACCGTCGCCGAAAAGCTATCTCGCCGGCATGCGGCTGCTCCACGCGTCATTCCTGTTTCAAAACCCCGGCTTGTCGGTCTCGGATGTGGCGTACCGCATGGACTATTCGTCGCCGCAGAGCTTCGGCCGGCACTTGCGCGCAGTCCTCGGCGTGACGGCCGGTGAGTTTCGACGGCGCTTTCCTTTTGAGGTCGCCCTGGCGCGGTATATCGATCTGCTGATCATCCCCTACCGGGAGGCCCTGCGCGCGTTTCACCCCTTCAACGCGGGGTCGTGGGACCAAGGCCCGAGCGCCGCAGCGGTCTCCCGGTCGGCTTCAGCCTTTAGGGTGTGAACGTCAATCGGCGGCGGGCCTGACGATCTGGTGCTCTGCCGTGGACTGATCGCGCCGCAGCACTGAGAAGCGCGCAATCCCTCCGCGCAGTCGCTCGGCGAGTTGGGCGAGCTGCTGTGATGTTGCCGTCAGTTCGCCCATGGAAGTGATCTGCGTTTCCGTGGCAGCTGCGGTGGTGTTAGCACTCTCCGACGAAGCTGTCGAGATGCTGGCGACTTGCTGTAACGACTGTGCCAGCTCAGCGAGGCGTTGTGCCTGGCTGCGGGATACCTCGGCCGTCGCGTTCACCAGGTCGCCCATCAGCTGTACGCCCTGATGCAGCTCCTGGAGCGCGCCATCGGCCTCCGCCGCGACCGCGCCGATGTCGCGCACCTTGGCTTCGCCCGACTGCATCGCTCGCGCCGCGGCCTCGATGCCCGTGCGCAGCTCGCTCACGAGCTCGGCGACTTCGCGCGCGGACTTCCCTGCTTCTGCCGCCAGGGTTCGCACCTCGTCCGCCACGACGGCGAAACCTTCACCATGCTCCTCCGCGCGCGCCGCCTCGATTGCCGCGTTGAGCGCGAGCAGGTGCGTCTGCCGCGCGATGCGCGCGATGGTTTGGGCGAACACCCCGATGCGTTCCGACATTCCCGACAGTCCCGCCACGGTGGACGCCGTGGCGCGCACTTCTTCGCCGACGGCTCGCAGCGTCGCGCTCGCGCGGGCGACGCGCTCGCGCCCCCGCTCCGCCGTGCCGACGAGTCGCGACGCGTCGACCTGCATCAACTCGGCGCGCACGCGGAGGGATTCGGCCTGATCTGCCGCCTTGGCGCTTTCGCCCCGCGCCCCGTCCGCGAGGCCGCGCTGAGCCCCTAGATCCGTGGCGAGACGCTGCGACGTTTGCGTCAGCGACTCGGTGGTGGCATGGAGCTGCTCTGCCGCCGCCGCGAGCTCTTCGGCGAATGCCGCGACTTCGTCGGCCTCGCGCTGCACGGAGGAGATCGTCGTGCCGATCTCCTCGAGCATCCGGTTGAAGCTCTTTTCCAGAAACCCGAGCTCGTCTGCTTCCGTGGCCGACGCCCGAACGGCCAGATACCCCTGCTCCGCTTCGCCCATCGCGCTGCGCGCGCGGCGAATGCGCTGGATGAGCGTCGCGGGGATCCGCTTCAGTGCCATCGCGACGACGATGAAGACACCCGTCTCGAGATACGCGACCGTATCGAGGCCGGTCCCGCCGGGATACAGGCTGCCGTGCGCCCAGCTCGCGAGCAGGTAGGCGATCGACGCGACCAGCACGAGGAAATCACCGACGGCCTGTCCCTGATCGAACGCGTAGGGCAGCACCGCGATGAACAGCGCTGCGACCACGCCGCCGTGCCCGAACCAGATGACGAGCACATTGACGAGCAAGACATCGATCAGCGGCAGCATATAGATGAACCACCAACGGTACCAGCCGCGCTCGTTGATCAAGCCGACGATCGCATTGATCACCGCGGCGCCGCCGGCGAGCAACACGATGGTGCCTAAGCGCGCGTCGGTGACCCCGCCGAGCTTGCCGAGGACACCGAGCACGAACAGGGCTGCCGCCATCGCCCAGCGCCGGCGATGGCTGCGCTCGAAGGTCTCGAGGTCCTTGAGGCGCTGCTCGAGCGCGGTCGCATCGTCGTGCCAGCCACGCGCGCGCGCCGCGAAGGAGAGACGATGGATCGGCTCGCTCACGTGCCTGTCCCGAGGCCGAGATCGGACGCCGTCACGAACGCCTCCACGAGATAGCCCGCGCGCTCGATCGCCTCACGGCCGCCTTCCTCGCGATCCATCACGGCCAGCACGCCGAGCACATGGCCACCCTCGCTTTCGACGGCGCTGATCGCCTCGCGCGCCGAGCGCCCGGTCGTCACCACATCCTCGACGATGACAACGGGGTAGCCGGACGCGAAGCAACCTTCGATGCGCTGTCCGGTGCCATGGTCTTTCGGCTGCTTACGCACCGTGAAGGCGTCGAGCATCTGCCCGCGCCGCCGCGCGGTGAGCGCCAGCGCGTAGGCAATGGGATCAGCGCCCAGGGTCAAGCCGCCGACGGCACGCGGGCTCCAGCCGCGCGCGGCCAGGCGGTCGAGCCCCAACCCACCGACGACGGCGAGCCCCTCGCCGGACATCGTGGTGAGCCGTGCATCGATATAGAAGGAGGAGCGGCGGCCGGAGGCGAGGACGAAGTCGCCGCGCCGCACGGAGCGCGCGAGGAGGAGATCCTTGAGCGTGTTTCTGAGGTAGTAGTAATCGCTACTACTATTCACTATTCCGCTTGCCGACAATGTTTTTCAGCGCTCCCAGCAGCCCGCGCGACTTGGGACCGTCCTTGGCTCCTGCCAGTGCCGCCTCCAAATCCTCCGCGAACGCCGTGACCGTGGGCTGGCGATCGCCCGGCTGTCGCGCGAGCCCTTTCATGACCGCCGCCTCGAGGGCCGGCGGGAATTTGTGGCCGCTCGCGTCCGAGAGCGGCGTCGGCTTGCCGCTCAAGAGCTGCTGGAACAGCTCGCGCGGGCTGCGCCCGTCGTGCGGATGTCGTCCGGTCAGCATGTAGTACGTGATTTTCGCGAGACTGTAGATGTCCGCGCGCCCGTCGACGAGCTCGCCGGACAGGGCCTCGGGCGCGACGTACTGCAGCGTGCCCACAAAGAAGCCGGTTCGCGTCAGCCGCTCCTCCGGTGGCAGCTCGGCGTCCCGCGCGATGCCGAAATCCAGCAGCTTGACGCTGTGCGCGCGCGCGTCGTACATGATGTTCTCGGGTTTCAGATCGCGATGGATGATACCGGCCGCGTGTGCGGCGCTGAGCGCATCGGCCAGCTGGCGCACGAGCGGGATGGCATCCGCGGGGGCGAGCGGGCCCTCGCGGTGTAAGAAGTCCGCCAGGGGCTCGCCGCTGGCCCACTCGAGCGCCAGGTAGTACAGACCGTCGGATTCACCGAAGTCGTAGGTGCGCACCACACCGGGATGCACGACGCGCGATCCGTATCCTGCTTCCCGCAGGAAGCGTTTGACCACGGTGGGGTCGCCCCGCAGACGCTCGCGCAATACCTTGAACGCACAAGCGCCGCGCGCGGGATGCTCGGCGCGGTACACCTCCGCCGTCCCTCCTTCGCCGACGCGCTCGAGGAGGCGGTAGCCGGCGATTGACCTGCCGGCCAGGTTTTCGAGAGCCATGGGGGTTGTGCGCGAAACTAACGTCCGGATTTGAGGCTCTGCAAGTGATGCGACGCGTGGACGCACTGCTGGCGATGGCCGTTCTGTCCGGCGGCTGCGGCCCGCTGCAGCCGCCCGCCCCCGGCACGTCGGGCGCAGCGCCGCAACGAGGGCCGTCCCTGCCGCGCCTGTTCGACGCGTCATCCGTCTACCGGTCGATGGGCGCGCTCGTGGGTGGCGGCGGTTTGCCGTTCATCGGATCGGTGCGCTATCTCGCCGGACCGTCGCCCGACTCCACGCTTGCGCTGTTTTCGGTCTCGCTCACCAATCAGACGCTCACCTTTCAACGCCGCGGCGCGGAGTTCATCGCCGAGTACCACGTCGAGGCATCGTTCCGGACCGATAGCAGCAGTCGCGTGACGGTGCGGCAGATCGGCAGCGACGAACAGGTCCGCGTCCGCAGCTTCCAGGAGACGCTCCGCAGCGACGAGAGCGTGATTTTCCAGCAGTTCCTCACCGTGCCGCCGGGCTCGTATTACGTGATGGCGATGGTGCGCGATCGCAACGGTCCCGCCTACGCCCGCGCGGAGCGCGCCGATACCGCGCCGCGCTTTGCCGGGCCTGCAACGGCGAAACCGATCGCCGTCTATTCGGCCGATGGCCGGTCACGACGTGCCGACTTTCCGAAAGTGGTCGCCAACCCGCGCGCCACGTTGCCGTTCGGTCCCGATTCGATGCGCTTTTATGTCGAGCGCTACGGCGCTCCGCCTGCGACCGTGCTGGCACGGGTGGTGGATGCGGCCCATCACGAATTGTGGCGCGACTCCGTTCGCCTGCGTGGTGACACGGGCGTCGCGTCGGCCACCGTTGTCATCGTCCCCGCCAATCTCCCGGTGGGGCAAGCCGAGCTGGAAATCGTGCCACCAAACGGGGGCGGCGGGGCCGGCGGGGATACGGCTCGCACCCGTTTCTTGGTAAGCTTCTCCAGTCAATGGGTGATCACAAACTTCGATGAAATGATGAGTTTGCTCCGCTATTTCGACCGCCAGGACTGGGTCGACTCGTTGCGCCGCTCGCCGGCAGACCGTCGTCCCGACGTGTGGCGGCAGTTTTGGAAGGCGACCGATCCGATCCCCCTCACGCCCGAGAACGAGGCGATCGACGATTATTTCCGGCGCGTGCAGCAGGCGAACATTCGATTTCCCGACGAGGGCGAGCCTGGATGGCTGACCGAGCGGGGCGAAGTGTTGATCACGCTGGGCGAGCCCGATGAGATGACTGATCTCTCGAACGGCATCGACCGGAACGGCACGCGGCTGCTGCGGTGGACCTACGCGGCGCATCGTCTCGTGCTGTACTTCCAGGATCAGACCGGCTTCAGCCGGTTTCGTCTGACGCCCGGATCCCGCGCGGAATATCAGCGGGTCCTGGCGCGCGCGAGGCAGGCGAGCAGGTGAAACGACGCGGCGCCCTGTGGATCGCGGCGCTGGCCGGGGACCTGCTGCTGCCGCCGGCGCGGGCGGCTGGGGCCCAGGCGGTCACCCCGCCGGAACACACCGCCACGTTTCGCGCCGATTCGCTCCGCTTGTCGGGCCGTCCCTGGCACGCGGCCGAGAGCCTACTCGCCGCCGCGCGTCGCGACCCCAATCCCAACGCGTTCTTGATCGTCGAAGGCGCCAAGGCGGAAGTGCACGCACGCCGTTACGAGCACGCACGGCAGTTGCTCGTCGGCCAGCCGTGGCTGCTCGCCTATCTCGACGGTGAGGCGCTCGCCGTGCTGGCACAGGCCGAGTTCGGCACCGGGCGATACGGCGATGCCGCCACGCACTTTCAGCTGGCGCGCGCGCGTGCACCCACCGCGCGCGTGCCGCTTCTCGCGGTGCGCGCCGCCCTCGCATTCGACGCTGCCGGTCAGCCTGACAGCGCGGCGGTCGCCTTCGCCGCCGCGCGCGCGGGAGGGAATCTCGCGAGCATCGATCCGTGGCTGCGGATGCGTCAGGCTCGGGTCACGCGCGACACGGCAGCTGTGGCTCAGTTGCTCGCCGACCTGCCCCCGCCGGTCGCGCGCGAGGTGCCAGTGGCGCGCGCGCGCGCGCTGTTGCTCGCCGGCGACACGACGCGCGCGCTCGATGCCTTCGCGAGGGCAGGGAGGGGCGGGACGCTCGACGCGGCGCGGCTCGCTCTGGCAACGGGCGATTCGACGCGCGCCCGGACGCTGCTCTACGCGCTGCTAACGCGCGATCCACTGAGTGATGATGCCGCCGCTGGCGTGACCCTGGCCCTCGGCCCGCTGCCTCCGCGTGCCGCCGCGGAGCATGTCGCCCTGGCGCGCGCCCTGAATCGGCGCACCACGACGCGCGATGCACGCATCCACGTCGAGCACGCGCTGCGGTCCGGCGACTCAAGTGCGACGACCCTTCTTCTGTATGGCGAGCTGCTCCTGGGCTCGGGTCGCCTGCGCGACGCCGTGCGTGCCTATGCCGCCGCTGCTCGTGACTCCGCGAGTCGCCCGCTCGCGCTCTACCGTCGCGGCCGTGTGCTCGTTCGCCTGGACGATTCCACCGCGGTCGCCGCGCTGTCGGGATTCGCGGAGCGCTACCCCGCCGATACCGCCGCGCCGGGTGCGCTCTACATCCTGGGCGACCTGGACGAGAGTCGCGACAACTGGCCGCAGGCGGGGCGCTGGTATGGGGCGCTAATCAGCCGCTATCCCGTCGACCCACGCGCCTCCCTGGCTCGCTTCCGGCTGGCGGCCCACGCCGAGAGTACGGGCAACCCCGACAGCGCCGCCGCGCTGTATCAATCGGAAATCGATGCGTCCGGACCGCAACGCACCGCGGCGCGCTTCTGGCTCGGCAAGATGGCCGAGGCACGCGGTGACACGACGAAGGCACGCGCGATTTGGCTCGCGCTCGCGCGCGAGGACTCGCTGGGCTACTACGGCATGCGCGCGCGCCGCGAGACGGGCCTGGCGCCGCTCGCGTTCGTGTCTCCAACGGCTACGTCGACCACACCGCCACCGGCGGTGCTCTCCGGATTGGCGCGCATTGACACGTTGCTCCTGGCCGGGCTCGACAGCGAAGCGCAAGCCGAAGTCCGCGTTGTGCTCGCGCATCCGCCCACCGATCTCGAGGCGTTGCTTGCCTGGAGCGGGGGCCTGGGATTGCGTGGCTACGGCTCGGCAGGTGTCCGGCTGGGATGGCAAGCCGCGCTGCTCGCGCCGGGCGATGTCCGTGTGCTGCGCGCGATCTTCCCCTGGCCGAACCGCGCCGCGGTGGAAGCCGAGGCGGAGGAGTTCGGCGTCGACGCGCTCCTGCTAGCGGCCCTCGTCCGGCAGGAGAGCGTGTTCGATGTCGAGGCGCTGTCGCCGGCCGGCGCGCGCGGGCTCGCCCAGCTGTTGCCGAGCACGGCCTCACTGATGGCGCGCGGCCTGGACGTCACGTTCTACCCGGGCTGGATCACGGTCCCCGATCTCAACCTGCA
>WNGL01011175.1_pt1 | contig 12183 bp, 5 predicted proteins | sample 5400591 | NCBI WGS metagenome assembly WNGL01 (sample SAMN13153377, study PRJNA577476) | soil metagenome | isolation source: 80 cm soil or saprolite under Garry oak tree replicate 1 | place: USA:California | collected 2016-06-15
TCCTCTCCACTTCAGCGCTGGAACCGAACCTCAGTCCTTGGGAGTCGCGGATTTCAACGGAGACGGCCATGCTGACTTGGCCGTGGCTGGTTCACTCGGCACATTCGCGGTGATCTCAGGCAGGGGCGATGGCACATTCCAGCCGGCTGTGGAATATGCCGCGGAGTCAACGACCACGTTCTCTCTGGCAGTGGGCGATTTCAATGGCGACACCAGGCCGGATTTGGCGGTGGCCAGGATGGGTCCGACTTTTCCGCTCCCACCATTCATCAACGCCGGGGCTTCGGTTTTTTCTGCAAATGCCGATGGCACGTTTCAGAAGTACGGTGGTTTCATCCTGAACACGGTTCCTGTCTCGATCGCAGCAGCCGATTTTGATAAGGACAACAAGTCCGATTTGGTCGTCGCGCCGAGCGATGGAGAGGCAATATCAACCTGGAGAAGTCAAGGCGGTGGCTTCTTTCAAGCGATCAACACCTACAACGTCGGAAGCCATCCAACTTTCGTAACAACCGGCGATTTCAATGGCGACCACCGGCCTGACCTGGCAGTGGTCCACGATGGCGGTGTCTCGGTGATTCTAAGCAACTCGGTGGTGCCCATTAACGGGTTTGAGTCTCGAGTAACTCTCGCGGCCGCGGACCTCAATGGCGACGGCAAGTCCGATCTGGTAGTGGCCCACAAGGACGGGGCCAGCGTCTCGGTGTTGCTAAGCAAAGGTGACGGGTCATTCCAGATCCCGGTGGATTACAGTGTGGGAAGAAATCCCGCTTTTGTTGCCGTCGGCGATTTTGACGCCGATAATCAACCGGACCTGGCTGTGACCACTTACGACGGGATCTCGGTGTTGGTAGGCAATGGGGATGGCACTTTTCAGGCGGCCGTCAACTACAGCGCGGGGGCCATTCCTGCTTCCCTCGTCGTGGATGATTTCGACGGCGACGGCAGGCCGGATGTGGCGGTACTCAGCGGTTTCCCTTTGAGGAGCATTTCCGTGTTGCTGAACAAGTGTCGTTCCGTTCGCCCGACTCTCTCCGTTCTGCGCAGCCGCTCCACTATGAATCTTTCCTGGCCGTTTCCGTCCGCGGGGTTAGTTCTCCAATCCGCCAGCAGTCTCAGCCCGGCGAACTGGCAAACCGCCGCTGAAGAGCCGAACACCAACAACGGGAGTCTGCAAGTCACCGTGGCCTTGGACCAGATTGGACGCTACTTCCGCTTGCGCGGGCCGTAATCCCTTACGCCAAGTTCTCGGCGGTGTGATAAGCCATCTGCCGGAACATTCGCTTTGTCATTGGGCAATCTGCGTCCAACCTTTTCGAAAAACCCCGCGCCAATTCGGCTAATTGTTCCGGCGCGCCCGGAAGAAGCTCTGACTGTTCCTGGCGGCGGTGTCGTCGATCTGGAACCCTGTGCCGGTGCTGTTGGTCACATTCAAGAACAGGGTCCACGCGAATAAGTCACCCGACCGATCGATCACGTATCCGCCGCCCGGCTCGGAGTCCAGTCGGAATTGAAACGCGCCGTTTGCATCAATCCCGAGCGCGGCGAGCGAAGGCGGCGGGTAAACCACACCGGCGAGGTCTTCGCGGAAATCGGGCAGGAGAAGCTTCAGGATTCCGTTGGTAGCCGTGCCCTGCGTGTCGCCGAGGCGCTGAGCAGTCGCTGGAACAAACCATTGCGCGAGGAAGCTCCCGACCGGCCAGTTGGTGAGCGTCACGGATTTTGCCTGCTGAAATGGCAGCGTCGCGTTGGTCGCGCCCGCGGGAAAGGATGCGCCGGGCGCGATGACGTAGAGCAACGACTCGCGCTCGCCATGCAAACCGATGGAGGCTGGTGACGGTTCCCAGCCACCGGTATAGGTGGCGGGCAATACTTTTTCGAGGCGGACCCAGTCGAGGTAGAACCAGTCGGCGCCGGCATTGCGGATTTCGACGAGATGATTGCCGGTCGGCACGTTCGCTGGAATGTCCGTGTTGTATTCGTTGTTCACCTGATAACCCGCATCCAGGTTCGGCAGGTTGGTGCGATAGGTTTCCACCCCGTCAACGCGCACGGTCAAGACCGCGCCGTCCGAGACCGAATTCAGGTGCATGACGAGTCGCGCGCTGTTCGTGAACCACGCGCTCAATCGAAACGGCACGCGCAATTCCGAGTGCGCCGTGCCGTGGACGAAACTGTCCAGCGTGCCGGCGGCGTAGCCCGCGGCGTCGGGATTCGGCACCGCCAGCTGGCCCGGTGGCTTCGCGCCCCATTGGCCGCTCGGCATCAATTGAACGGTGAACGGCACGGCGTTGGTCAAGCCCGGGCCCACGGTCGTGGGTGGCGGGCCGGTGGTTTGAAATCCGATCGTTTTCCACGCGCCTCCGCTCCAATGCGTTCGATTGAGAATCGAATTCAGCGCTTGATACAGGGGATAAACATTTTCGCTGTGAAGATTCTCCCACCACCACGACATGCCTGTGCCGACCGAGCCGCCGAGCGCGCCGCCCCAGACGCCTTGGCGTAGCCCGCGCAGATACGGGTCCTGCGAACGCGACCAGCCACGATAGTCGATGCCAAATTCGCCAATCATCACCGGCTTCTGGTAGCGCGAGAGAAACGATTGCGTGACCGCGGCGAGGCGCGATGCCGGGGAAGGTTCGTTGTAGGAATGGTATGCGGCAAAGTCGAGTTGCGGCAGGCTCCAGATTTCCGGCCGGTCGCTGTTGCCGGTCAGGCTGGTGGTGACGAGATGCCCGAAGGGGTCGTTCGCGTGCAGCCACGCTCCGACCGCGCCGTGCCAGGACGCCACCGAGCTGGCGTTGAGGTATTGATAGACGTTGTCGATCTCGTTGAAGAACTCCCACGCGAGCAGGTTCTGGCTGCAGCCGTAGCGCGCGATCAGGTAGCGCAGGCGCTTCTGATAGATGGTCCGCGCCGTGGTGCTGGTGAAGAACGCGTTTTGATCGGCGCACGGACCGCCGTTTGCAGTGTTGTAGGGATTCTTCGGCCAGTAGTTGTTGCCGCCGAAAATGTCGGGCTGCGTCTGGAACATCCCATGGTAATCGAGGCAGAGCAGGAGGTACAGCTTCAGTTGCTCGGCGCGGTTGAACACGTAATCGAGCTGCCAGGCGCGATCGAGCCGATAGCGCGTCAGAGAGTTGGTTTCGGTTTCGATGCCGAAGGCCCACGGGCACATCCAGAGACGGGCATAATTCTCGCCGGCGCCGGACATCGCGGAGAACCAGTCGTCGTAATCATAAGTGCCGCGCGCGCCGTGCCAGCAGACGTTAGCGCCGATGAGGGGAAGCGCGGCGCCGTCGGTCGTCTCGAAATACTGCTTGTTCGTGCTGACACGCACAAAACCATACCGACCAACCGGCAACACATCGGGCACGGTAAAGTTGGTCGTCGCGGCGGCGCTGAGCGGCTGGCCGTTCGTGAAGACGGACAGACCCACTGTATGGTTTCCCGATTCGGCCGGGGTAAACCGAATCCGCCATTCGGGCGCGCCGCTCGCCGTCAAACGTTCTGAGCCGCTCTGCAGGGAACGCTGATACGCCTGATACCAGAAGGCCGGCACAACGAGCGTTTTGCCGGACGGCAAAGTAAACGTCGCGTCCACCCGAATGATGTCCGGATCGAACGGGTTGGAGGTCGAGGGAACGTTAACGACGCGGAACTCGACGCGCTGCCCGATTTGGGCCGGGTTGAGTTGGACCAGTTGCGGCGGTGTCTGGGCGCGACCGAAGATTGCCAACGCGACGGCAAAAGTCGCCGACCATGCCCGCAACTTGAGCCAATACGCCATGTGCCGAAGGTAGCCGAACCCGGTTGAACTTCAATGCTGGGCGAAACGCCGGGCAAATGGGCGGTGGCTATTGCGAAGTTCCGAAATCAGCATTGAAGAATCGAATTCAGCGCTTCCTCACATTTTCTGCGCCTGAATTCGCCTCCACAAACTCCGGCTTCAGGTTGCTCTTCGGCACGGCGACAAAATGAAATGGCGCAGTCAAGGCCTGAATCGTCATCGCGTCGGGAGGCGGAGAACTCTTTTTGACGGAGATTTTCAAAGCCTTGTCCCGCGCTTCCACGCCCACGATTTCGATCGTGTAGCCGCCGGAGCGTTTCGTGCCCATCGTCGCCACGACTACCATCTCCTTGGAAAAATCCACCGCAGGGATCTTGTCTGACTCTCCGGCGGCGGTGGCGTGCTGTTTCCAGAGCTTTTCCCAGGCGTCGGCGCTCTTGACGATTTCCTGCTTCACTTCACGGATGCCGCTGAACGCGCCTTTTTTGAGAGAGCGGATTGGCAAAGACTGCGCGCCATTTGCGCTGACGCAATTGAACAGGCACGCCAGTGAGAGGCCGAGTCCGACTGTTTGAATGACATTCATATCGAGTTTCGTTTCGACCAATTTAACACTGCGCGAACACAGAACCAAACAGCGCTTTTTCCTGTTTTTTGAAGTCCACACTGCCACAATGGCGGCCATGATCCTGACGGCTAAAGAATTGGAGAGCCTCGTCAATGTTCAACATCGCTCTCCTCATACGTTGCTCGGCGCGCATCCGCTGGGCGATGGCTCCGGTCTGGTGGTCCGAGCGTTCCTTCCCGACGCGGCGGCGGTCGAGATCGTTCCAGTCCACGAAAAAAACCGGCCGGCAATCAAGCTCAAGCGCCTGCATGCGGCCGGTGTGTTCGAGGGCGTCACGCGCGAGGCCAATCGAGTCTATGCGTACGACCTCGTTATCGTCGATCACCAGGGCAACCGGCGTCGGACGCGCGATCCGTATTCGTTTCTGCCGACGCTGGGCGAAACCGATTTGTACTTGTTCGGACAAGGCAATGAGCGCCGCATCTACGACAAACTCGGCTCAAAACTGCGTGTTATCGACGGTGTGCCGGGCGCCAGTTTCGCGGTCTGGGCGCCGAACGCGCAGCGGGTCAGTGTGGTGGGCGACTTCAACGGCTGGGACGGACGGTTTCATTCGATGCGGCATCTCGGTCCTTCGGGCGTCTGGGAGCTGTTCATTCCGGGCATTGGCGAAGGCGCCCTTTACAAATACGAAATCAAGGATGCCACCGGCGCGCTGGTATTGAAAACCGATCCCTACGGGTTCTTCTTTGAACCCGCGCCCAAAAACGCCTCCATCGTGTGGGACATAATGAAGTTCTCCTGGGGCGACGACGCGTGGCTCGACAGACGGCGCGAGCAAAACCCGCTCCGCTCGCCCATGAGCATTTACGAGGTTCACCTCGGCTCATGGCGGAAGAAATCGATGGCGGAGTCGTTCAGCTACCGGGAGGTTGCCGGCCCGTTGATCGACCATGTGAAGAAGCTGGGCTTCACGCATGTTCAATTCCTGCCGGTTTTGGAACACGCATTTTATCCGTCATGGGGATACCAGGTGACCGGGTTTTATTCGCCCACCAGCCGTTACGGCACACCGGACGAATTCCAGTTTCTGGTCAACGCGCTGCACGAGGCCGGCATCGGGGTGCTGGTGGATTGGGTGCCGGCGCATTTTCCACGAGACGACTGGGCGCTGGCCCGTTTCGACGGCACGGCGCTTTATGAACACGAAGACCCGCGCAAAGGGGCGCATCAGGACTGGGGCACGCTCATCTTCAATTACGGCCGGCGCGAGGTGGACAATTTCCTGACCGCCAACGCGCTGTTCTGGTGTGACCGTTACCACATGGACGGCCTTCGCGTGGATGCCGTGGCCTCGATGCTTTATCTGGATTACTCGCGGAAGGAAGGGGAATGGATTCCGAACCAGTTCGGTGGCCGTGAAAACCTCGAAGCGGTCGATTTCCTGCGGAAATTCAACCATCTGGTGCACACCGAGTATCCCGGCGTCGTCACTGCGGCTGAGGAATCGACGGCGTGGCCATTGGTCACGCGCCCGCCTTATCTCGGAGGGCTTGGATTCTCCTTCAAATGGAACATGGGCTGGATGCATGACACGTTGAATTACTTCAAACGCGACCCGGTGCATCGCAAGTATCATCAAAACGATCTCACCTTCGCCATGCTTTATCATCATCACGAGAATTTCATCCTGCCGCTGTCGCATGACGAAGTGGTGCATGGCAAGGGGTCGTTGCGCGGCCGCATGCCGGGCGATGACTGGCAGGCTTTTGCCAACCTGCGCGCGTTGTTGGCTTATCAATGGCTGTTCCCCGGAAAAAAGCTGTTGTTCATGGGCTGTGAATTCGGCCAGACCAACGAATGGAACGCAAACACGGAACTGGACTGGCGGCTTCTCGAGGCCGGCCCGTATCATCGCGGCGCGCTGCGCTTCGTCGAGGATCTGAACGAGCTTTACCTCGCTGAACCAGCACTCTGGGAGGGCGATTACGAATCCGACGGTTTCTTCTGGGTGGACTGCTCGGATCACGAAAGCAGCGTGCTGTCGTTCGTCCGTCAGAACAAAGGGCGCACAAGCCGGGTGCTGGCCATCCTGAACCTCACGCCGGTGGCTCGCTACCGATATCGAGTCGGCCTGCCGCAGGGCGGCTACTGGCGCGAGGCGTTGAACAGCGACTCGGCAATCTATGGCGGCAGCAACGTGGGCAATCTCGGCGGCGTGCTGGCGCAGGATTATCAGACGCACAACCAGCCGTTTAGCGCCGAATTCACGTTGCCACCGCTGGGAGTGATTGCCATTACGCTTCAGCGCGGTTGATCCGGTGGGGGCCTCGCTCTCCCCATGAACCACGCTTCGCAAATCCGAATGACGAATGACGAAATCCGAATGTCCAAACCACTGGCAGCATTCCTGAGTGTCGTTCGACATTCGAACTTCGGATTTCTTTCGTCATTTGTCATTCGTCATCCGTCATTATGCGACTCGGGTTCATGGTCCCAATAATGCCTGCGCGAAGGCGATAGGCGCTCCCCATGAGCTGCGCGCTCCGAGAAGCAGCGCCCGACCACATCCTCTCTTCGGCTTCATCCAGCTCCATCGCGTTGCTCTGGTTATGGACCTGAAATCCCTCGGACTAGGGGTGCTCGTTCTGATGTGGCTTGATTCGCACGTGTGAGAAGGCGTCCGCCAGCTTCACAACCGTTGCGAGAATTTCTTCACACAGCGGGACTTGCAATCTCGGGCGTTTGAAATTCCAAGCGACAAAATTCAGGCGCAAACCGAGGTGTCGTCGGTCAGGGAGCTGTCCAAGCACTGTACAAACCTGCTCACAATTGAGACGGCACTGAGCTTGCTTATTGCTCGATACGCGAACAGCACGCCTGAATCAGCCCGCAGTTCGTGGAGGTTCCTCCCATTGGGAGAGGTCGCGGATTTATTGCGACGCATATGCGGCAAGGGTCACGTACCCATGAAGTCAAATTCTGCAATTTTGAAAAATTGAAGCTGATCCCGAACACGTGTGGTCCGTCGTGCCGCGCCAAACGGCACTCTTCTCCTTTTGAACACTTTTTATTTTATGCCACCAAACTCAAATAGTTCGCCCAGGTGTCGAGTCGAAACTCTGGCTTCTCTCGTCCTGCTTTATTTTCTCGTCTTCGGGAGCCAGCCGGCGCTGGCATCCCCGCCATCTGCTGGCGTCGCTCCGGTCAGCGTGCCTGCCGGAGGCTTCAGCATCGACGGTGATCTGTTTGCCAACATCCCCGACGCGAATGTCGGCGACTGGATAACCAATTCGGTGAGCGGCGGCGGCGTTTTGAATCAGGCCGGCGTGCCCTTAAACGCTCTAACCACGTTCCATTTCATCGACCAATACAATGGCAACGACATAATCTTTTCAGGCGGACTCAAGTGGACGGACAACCCAACCAATTGGTCCTGGACCGTAGGCAAGGCGAACGGCAAGACCGACATCAACAACGTCCTTTTGCACACCGCGACGGACACCAACGGCCACAGTTGGATCGCGATTGCCGCCGACCGGCTCAGCACGTCGGGCGACTCCTACATCGACTTCGAGTTGCTCCAAAACACCTTGGTCCGAACCGGCAGTGGCGGGTTCCTTTCCGCGGGTCCTCACGGCGGACGCACCACCAACGATTTGTTGCTCAGCCTGGCATTCACCAGCGGGGGCACTGCCGCCGGTTTCTTTGCCTGGCAATGGCAGCCCAATGGCAGCGGAGGCTATGCGTATGTGGACGTGACTACGAACTTGCCGGCCGGTCGCGTCTTTGTCGCGATAAACACGAACAACATCTTTGTGCCTTACGGCGCCTTCGGCACCAACAATTATGCGCCGAATGCCTTTGCGGAGGCCGCGCTCGATCTGACAGGGCTTCTGGGCAACTTCGATCCATGTCTGTCGCTTGGAGTTAAAACGTTGCTGGTCAAAACCAAGAGCTCGCAATCCAGCTCGGCCAGCATCGAAGACTTGGTGGACCCGATTCAACTCAACTTGCGGTTTGGTCCGAGCGCCGACGCGGGTCCGGATCAAACACGCTGTACGGAAGGCGATTCAACCGTCTTCCCTCTCAATGGCGTCGCCACGCCCGGATTCCAGCCGATTGTTTCCACCACCTGGAGCGTTGTGTCAGGAACGGCCGCGATTGATTCCCCCAGCTCGTTAACCACGAGCGCTCACGTGTCCTCGGCCGCGGCGACGTTGCGATTGACGGTGCTGCAGGCCAATGGCTGCTCCGAAACGGATGATGTCGTCCTGACCGTTTCGCCGCTGCCGGCCTGTTCGATCACGGGACTGGCTTCGGTTTGTCCGCAGTCAAGCAGGCAGTACAGCGGCCCGGCTGGGATGAGTTCCTATTCCTGGTCCGTCACGGGCAATGGCTCCATTTCCGGCCCGACCAACCAACAATCTGTCAGCATTCTCGCGGGCAGCGTTTGCGGTGACACTTTCTCGCTGGTTCTGAACGTGACCTCCAATCTGTGTTCCAGCACCTGCAGTCAGACGGTGACCGTCGAAGATCACACCCCGCCGACCATCACTTGCGCGCCTAACAAGTCCGTCGAATGCACCAGTGCCTGGTCCTTTGATCCACCAACCGCCACCGACGCTTGCGGCAGCGTCACCATCACCATCCTCGACACCGTGACCAACCTCACCGGTCACTGTGGCAACACCTTCGATGCCACGCGCACCTGGCGGGGGACCGATGCCTGCGGCAACACGGCCGATTGCAGCCAGACGGTGACGGTGGAAGATCACACTCCGCCGTCCATCACCTGCGTGCCCAACAAGACCGTTGAATGCAGCAGCGCCTGGTCCTTTGACCCGCCGAGCGCCAGCGACACCTGCGGCACCGTCACCATCAGCATTCTCAGTACCGTGACCAACCTCACGGGTCACTGCGGCAATACTTTCGACGCCACGCGCACGTGGCGGGCAACCGATGCTTGCGGCAACTTCGCCGACTGCAGTCAGAAGGTGACCCTGGAAGACCATACCCCGCCAACCATCACCTGTGTTCCCAACAAGACCGTCGAGTGCACCAGCGCCTGGTCCTTCGATGCGCCGACCGCCAGCGACACCTGTGACAGCGCAACGATCACCATCCTCAACACGGTCACGAACAAGACGGGCCACTGCGGCAACACGTTTGACGCCACGCGCACGTGGCGCGCAACGGATGCCTGTGGCAACACGGCTGACTGCAGCCAAAAAGTGACGGTGGAAGATCACACCCCGCCGACCATCACCTGCGTGCCCAACAAAACCGTCGAGTGCACCAGCGTGTGGTCCTTTGATCCGCCCACGGCCAGCGACACTTGCGGCACCGTGACCATCACCATCGTCGGCACCGTGACCAACCTCACCGGTCACTGCGGCAACACCTTTGATGCCACGCGCACGTGGCGGGCGACCGATGCTTGCGGCAACACAGCCGAGTGCAGCCAAACGGTGACCGTGGAAGATCATACCCCGCCGACTATCACTTGCGTGCCCAACAAAACCGTCGAGTGCACCAGCACCTGGAACTTTGATGCGCCGTCCGCCAGCGATACTTGCGGCAGTGCGACAATCACCATCCTGAGCACGGTGACCAACCTCACCGGTCACTGCGGAAACACTTTCGATACCACGCGGACGTGGCGGGCGACGGATGCCTGCGGCAACACCGCGGATTGCAGCCAGAAGGTCACCGTCGTCGACACGACCAAGCCCACCATTACCTGCGTGCCCAATAAGACCGTCGAGTGCACCAGCACCTGGGACTTCGACGCGCCGACCGCCAGCGACACTTGCGGCGACGTGACCATCACCATCCTGAGCACCGTGACCAACCTCACCGGTCATTGCGGCAACACCTTCGACGCCACCCGGACGTGGCGGGCGACGGATGCCTGCGGCAACACGGCTGACTGCAGCCAGAAGACACTTGCGGCAACGTGACCATCACCATCCTCAACACCGTGACCAACACCGCCGGGCACTGCGGCAACACCTTCGACGCCACGCGCACCTGGCGGGCGACGGATGCTTGCGGCAACACGGCGCAATGCAGCCAAACAGTGACGGTGGAAGATCATACACCGCCAACCATCACCTGCGTGCCGAACAAAACCGTCGAGTGCACCAGCGCCTGGTCCTTTGACCCGCCAACCGCCAGCGACACCTGCGGCACCGTGACCATCACCATCGTCAGCACCGTGACCAACCTCACCGATCACTGCGGCAACACCTTCGATGCCACGCGCACCTGGCGGGCCACGGATGCTTGCGGCAACACCGCCGAGTGCAGCCAGACGGTGACGGCGGAAGATCACACCCCGCCGACGATCACCTGCGTGCCCAATAAAACCGTCGAGTGCACCAGCACCTGGTCCTTTGACCCGCCAACCGCCAGCGACACCTGCGGCAACGTGACCATCACTATCCTCAGCACCGTGACGAACCTCACGGGTCACTGCGGCAACACCTTCGACGCCACGCGCACCTGGCGGGCGACCGATGCCTGCGGCAACACGGCTGAGTGCAGCCAGAAGGTGACGGTGGAGGACCACACCCCGCCGACCATCACCTGCGTGCCCAACAAAACCGTCGAGTGCACGAGCACCTGGAACTTTGATCCGCCGACCGCCAGCGACACCTGCGGCACCGCGACCGTCACCATCGTCGGCACCGTGACCAACCTCACCGGTCATTGCGGCAACACATTCGACGCCACGCGCACCTGGCGGGCCACGGACGCCTGCGGCAACACGGCTGATTGCAGCCAGAAAGTAACGGTGGTTGACACCACCCCGCCGACCATCACCTGTGTGCCCAACAAGACTGTTGAGTGCACCAGCGCTTGGTCCTTTGACGCGCCCACCGCCAGCGACACTTGCGGCAGCGCGACCATTACCATCCTCAATACGGTGACCAACACCGCCGGCCACTGCGGCAACACCTTCGATGCCACGCGCACCTGGCGGGCCACGGACGCTTGCGGCAACACCGCCGATTGCAGCCAGAAGGTTACCGTCGTTGACACGACCAAGCCCACCATCACCTGCGTGCCCGATAAGATCGTTGAGTGCACCAGCACCTGGACCTTTGATGCGCCCACCGCCAGCGACACCTGTGGCAACGTGGCCATCACCATCCTCAGCACCGTGACCAATAGGGTCGGTCACTGCGGCAACACCTTCGACGCCACGCGCACCTGGCGGGCGACCGATGCCTGCGGCAACTTCGCCGACTGCAGCCAGAAGGTGACGTTGGAGGATCACACCGCGCCGACCATTACCTGTGCGGCAACACCTTCGATGCCACGCGCACCTGGCGCGCAACCGATGCCTGCGGCAACTTCGCCGAATGCAGTCAAACGGTCACGCTGCAGGACACCACCAAGCCGGTCATCACCTGCGTCGGCAACAAGACCGTCGAGTGCACAAACCCCTGGAACTTTGACCCACCCACGGCCTTCGATACCTGCGGCACTGCGACCATCACCATCGTCGGGACCGTGACCAACTTCACCGGACACTGCGGCAACACCTTCGACGCCACGCGCACCTGGCGGGCGACCGATGCCTGCGGCAACTTCGCCGACTGCAGCCAGAAGGTGACGTTGGAGGATCACACCGCGCCGACCATTACCTGCGTCAGCAACAAGACCGTTGAGTGCTCGAGTAATTGGTCCTTTGACGCGCCCACCGCCACGGACACGTGTGGCACCGCGACCATCACTGTCGTGGGAACCGTGACCAACTTTACCGGTCATTGCGGCAACACCTTCGATGCCACGCGCACCTGGCGCGCAACCGATG
>WNGL01014921.1_pt1 | contig 12183 bp, 16 predicted proteins | sample 5400591 | NCBI WGS metagenome assembly WNGL01 (sample SAMN13153377, study PRJNA577476) | soil metagenome | isolation source: 80 cm soil or saprolite under Garry oak tree replicate 1 | place: USA:California | collected 2016-06-15
ATTTGCAGTTCACCCGGGTCGGTTGCCGGGTCAACCTCGAACGCTCGCTACCGGTGAATGGACGTGTCGGAGGCCACTTCGTGACGGGCCATATTGACTGCGTTGGCAGGATCATTTGCTGGGAGCGCACCGGCCACGATCACGTCCTCGAAATCGCCGCGCCGGTGGACCTGATGCGTTACATCGTCTTCAAAGGTTCGATTGCCGTGGATGGAATCAGTCTGACCGTGGCTAAGGTCGCCAGGAAGAGTTTTCGCGCATGGATTATTCCTCACACGTGCGAAGTCACGGCGCTACGCGAACGCGCTTTGGGCGACGCGGTGAATCTCGAAGCTGACTTGCTCGCGAAATACGTGAAGAGATTAGTGGAGGGACGGAGAATGGGTGGCACTCTGTTGTGACAACGAGAGCAAAATAAGGTCGGAATTCCTTACACTACTCGTATTGACCCTAGCCTCTGTTCAAGTATCCTGATCCCTGGAGGTTATGAAATCCGAGGCGCGCTGAATTCTTTTAGCCATGTTAAGGCACTTTACATTCGTTATTAGCCAGGTTGAGCGTCCTCTTATGGGGACAATGAAGTAAGTCGTTTATGTCTAACATAATATGATGCTACAGAAATAGCTCATTGGACCTTGGTCTGATTCCTGCTAAGAGCATCTTAACCCAGTGCCCAGGTCAAGACGAGTCGCAGGAACCGAGTCCTTTCTGATCCGCAAAGTGCCTAGAGAAAGTTAACCGGGAGCGCTCGAATCGCATTCACGTCTGGGGTCTTTGACCTATTGCGTTGGGAAGAGCGACGGGGAAATTTTAGTCAGTGCAACAGCCAGGACATTTTAGGGCCACGGCGTACCGCTCAGGCGGAGCGCAAACGGATGGAGGGAACGATGTGGCTGACGCAAACTGGATCGGGAGGATTTGTCTTGCTGATCGTCAGCTCCGTGCCAAACTTTTTTTCATCCTTGAGCCTGGTTCGAAATCCTGCCTTGCGGGAACCTTCAACACAGAGAGGTGAATTATGCACCGACTCCCTATCCCACTAGCCCGTACCCATTATCCGAAGACAAACATTGGTTTCACACTCATCGAATTGCTGGTGGTGATTTCCATTATTGCAACTTTGGCGGGTCTGTTGTTGCCCGCGTTGGGTCGGGCCAGGAGCCAGGCGCAAGCCATCGCTTGCGTCAACAACCTGAAGCAGCTCGGTCTGGCAAACTGGATGTATTTCTCTGACGAAGGCACGCCAGTACATTACGACAACTGGCCAGATCTCTGGATGCTCACGCTCCAAAAGCGATATTCGGCGATCAACAAAGTAAGGATCTGTCCAACTGCACCCGAGCGATCATCAGCTCAATTGGCGAAAGATTCCTCGCCATACGGAACAGTGAGGCGTGCTTGGCTCGTGATGGGCGAAAAGGCCAATTATCAGGGAAGCTACGCGCTCAACGGCTATTTCTATACCGACAGTCCTTTTGGAGACCCGAAGAATTGGTTCAAAAGCGAATCGGATATTGTGTATCCGACCAAGACCCCTTTCTTTGTTGATGCGCTGTGGCTCGATGCCTGGCCCTTGGCAACCGACCGTCCGACCACCAATCTGTTGGACGGCGACAAGTTCCCCGGAGGAGGCCTGTCAAAGATCGCGATTCCGAGGCATGCATTTGCGCAGTCGGGAACGATCAAGCAACTCGACACGCATAGCACTCTACCTGGAGCCGTCAACGTGTCATTTTCCGACTCTCATGTCGAAACTGTGAAACTGGAGAAACTCTGGAGTCTTCACTGGCATAAGAACTGGGCGGCGCCGGCCGATCGTTCAGGTTTCCCTGTTGCGTCGCCCCAATGAACTTGCGCGACATGGTTGCGCTGAACAGGCGTCGAACCTGATGTTGCTGACGGAGCTGGGGAAATGCGGGCCGATTGGTTGAGGTTCAACGGTGCTTTTCGCTTGCCAGAATTTGGCGGGGACGGTTGGCGGGGGGGGTGGAACCTGAATATTTCGTGCTGTAATACGAGGCACTCTTCTTTTCAGGAGAAAGTTCTGTTCGAGTTGTCCCGATCACCCCGCAGGTTCAACTAGCTGCTCTCACAGATGCAGCTTTACAATCGCCCTGGCTTCAAGTCCGGTTGATTCAATGTATAGTCGTCACTGTTACACACCATTGGAGGCACAGAAATGGCTGACGGCGGATTCGCTGGGCAGCCAAGCACGATGTCTCAAGCCTGACTGGCATCACCCATGCTTAATCGCAATTTAGCGATGTTTCGCCGCTTGCAGTGAATGGCCACTTCTGACGGCCTGCTCGCAACTTGCGGTGTGCCGCCATTGGCCGCACTGCATGCGACTTGCTCGCTTGCGTTTAATAGCTTTTTCACAAGCGAGCTTCAAGCGGTGCGGTCTGCTCACAGGCCGCACCGCTCATGTATTCCCGGATCCACGGTTTAAATCACTTGCGCTCAATGTCTTTCGAGTATTTCCGCTGGTTTTTTCAGTCAACTTATTACGACAACACGTTTCTTTTCTTGTTAGATTCGAAATCTTCCATTGATACCTTCGCAGGTTTGAATTGCCTGCCGACTTCACTAATGAAACGTCCGGTCACATTTGCATGATTCCGAGACACCATGGTCCAGGAACGGGCCAATATCATGCCTCGAGTCCTTAACCAGCCGCCCAGGATGAATCGATTCGAGTTTATCTATCGCGATGATTTCGAATGTCGATGATGATGCGAATGGGAAAAATCCTGGCCTCTGCGGTTTTCAGCCGAATGTGAAGATTCTCCTTCACAGCAAGCCGCCGATCTGGTTTATTAAATCACAATTCCAGCTGATGTTCCGGGAATCGTGAACCAGTCGGCCCGCGCTCAAGTGACAATTTGCCGATCATCGCAGGCGAACAGAAGACTTGGTTTCACCCTCATCGAATTGTTGGTGGTGATTGCCATCATTGCCATCTTGGCGAGCCTTCTGTTGCCAGCTCTTGCCCGTGCGAAGTCCAGAGCCCAAGCCATCGGGTGCACCAACAATCTGAAACAAATCGGTCTGGCGAACTGGATGTATTTCAGTGACGACGGGAGGCCTGTTCACTACGACAACTGGCCGGATCTTTGGATGCTTCGGCTGAAACGGCAATATTCTGCGATCGACAAGGTGCGAACCTGTCCGACCGCGCCAGAACGGTCCGCGGCCCAATTGAAGAAAGATCCTTCCGCGGAGGGTTGGATAACGCGGGCCTGGCTGGTAGCCGACAGCACAACCAATTACCAGGGAAGCTACGCCCTCAACGGCTACCTTTATACGCGGAGTCCGTACGGCGATCCGAAGGACTTTTTCAAGACCGAATCGGATCTTAGTTATCCGGTTAAAACGCCATTCTTCGCCGACGCAATTTGGGTGGACGCCTGGCCATTGGTGACAGATCTCCCGGCCCGGAACCTGTTCGATGGCGATAAATTCTCGGGAGGAGGTTTGTCGAGAATCGCGATTCCGCGGCACGCTTCTGTTTTCAATTCAACGATGAGGAATTTCAGTCCGAAGAGCACGCTGCCGGGAGCGGTCAACGTTTCATTGGCCGACAATCATGTCGAGGCCGTAAAGTTGGAGAATCTTTGGAGTTTTTACTGGCACAAGAATTGGGTGCCACCTGCCAAGCGTCCGGGCCTGCCCTAAAGCAACAAAGAAACCAAAGAGCAAAGTCGGAGCCCCAATGCGGACAGGTAATGGTCGGCGCAGCAACGACCGCGCCAGTCGAGTCGCTAACGTCAAGCACGTTCGCGTCAAACTCGATATTGCCGCCGCAATGCTGGTACGGGCAGGTGACGTTGTTGGGTTCCACTGGGTGCTCAACGACCCGCTGCCACTTCCACACGCGCTTTGATGCCCAGGTCTTCGGCGATGCTCTTGACGATTACGCCCAGGTTGCGCGCCGTGGGATTACCGTTGCGATTGAGCATCCGATGCAGCGTCTTTTCGCCCAGACCGGTCTGCCGCGACAGCTCCTTGAATGTGATTTCGGCGTGGACCAGATCGCGCATGCACAGCCCCTCGGCGGTTTCGCCGTCCATCAATGCGCTCAAGGCTTCGGCATAAAGCGCACGGGCAAATTTCCGGTCGCGCTTGATCCGCGCCACGACGGTTTCGTTGTAATCTCGTGTCAGTGCCATTTTATGCCGAGACCGACTGCAATGAGGCCAGGGGTTCAACTTCGCGCTCAATGGTTCGCGCCCTCTTGTAACGCACCAGGCGCAGGTCGTAATCGGCTTGTAAGCCCGTCCACATTTCCGCGCTGGTGCCAAAGTAGCGCGCCAGCCGCAGGGCGGTGTCCGCCGTGATGCCGCGCTTTTCCAAAACGATTTCATTGATCCGGCGCGGCGGCACGTTCAACGCCCGCGCCAAGGCGTTTTGGGACAGGCCGCGCGGCTTCATAAATTCTTCGCGGAGAATCTCTCCCGGATGAATAGGGGGCAGCTTGTTCGTTTTCATAATCTTCAACGGCTCATCGCCACTTCCACACGCGGTTTGATGCCCAAATCTTCGGCGATGCTTTTGACGATCGCGCCCAGGTTGCGCGCGGTGGGATTGCCGTTGCGACTAAGCATCCGATGGAGGGTCTTTTCGCCCAGGCCAGTCTGCCGCGCCAGTTCCTTGAACGTGATTTCCGCGTGAACCAAATCGCGCAGCATGGAAAGTCCCTCGGTGGTCTCGCCTTCAAGCAGCGCGTTTATCGCTTCCGCGTACAACGCCCGCGCAAATTTGCGGTCGCGTTTTATTCGAGCCACAACCGTCTCTTTGTAATCTCGCGTTAGTGCCATTTTATGCTCTCGTCTGTTTGTATCGTTTCCATCGTTCCACAGCGGCGGCGATGTCGGCGTCTTGCCGTCGTTTGCTCCCGCCGCCCAGCAAGATGATGAGCGTCCGACCCTCGCGCCCGAAATACACTCGGTAGCCCGGCCCAAAATCCAACCGCAACTCAAACACGCCCTCGCGTAGCGGCTTGACGGAGCCGAAGTTGCCGGCTTCAAGGCGCCGGATGTATCGGTCCACCCGCGCCGCCATCACCGCGTCCAGCGAGCCGAACCATTGCGCGAACGGCGACCGCCCGGCTTCGGTGTATTCCCGAATCTCGAAAGCGCCGTTCATATAGTAGCGTTTATGTTACCATTGTCAACCGCCATTGCCCTGTCATTACGCCTTCTTGCGCGAGACGGCTTCAGGTTGATTGTCTTGGGCGTTTGAACGGAAGCCCAGTTCGGCAGCGAGTTCGCCCATTCTCGTACGGGCGCCGGAGTATTCGGTTGCTGGAGTTCACGGAAGACCGTTGGCGGAATTACAACCTGGCTGAAGAGTTGCGGCAGGGCGGTTTCCGCCCCGCACAGAATGAGGTAATGCAACGGTGAGGTGTCGGAGACGACGACGCTCACGAGCGGCCGAGGATTTTGTCCAAAGTCGGGTTGTCAGCTTCCAGGTCCGCAACGGAGTAATTCACCGGCACGCCGCGCTCCTTGAGAAAAGCTTCCGTCTGCCAGTAGTCGAGCCCCAACAATTCGCCGACCTGTCGGTGCGAAAGGCGTCCGGCGCGATAACCCTCCATCGCCGTGTCCTCCAGGACGTGACAGCCTACCGCGTCAGGCGTATCCCCCCATTGACGGGCGATTTGATCGGGCATTTTCACTGTGACTTGCATGACGCCCTGACTGTAGCACGAGGCAGGCAGGTGTGGCAAGGAGACCTGAGCGGGCGAATGAACCTTCCGAATCGCGCTGCTCACCATTGTCCTCCGCGCTGTCGCCGGACAAGCGCGCGTTGCACACTGGACCAGTCCTGCAGACAACGCCTGCCGATTTTGATTTAGGGGAGAATTCCTTTTGCCTTCCAGTTCCCCAGGGTGCGGCGGCTGATTGGCAGTCTCGTCAGCAGCCGCTTTTCGTCAACAAAGCTCGTCTCGCCAGACGCTGTTTGAGTTGTTGCGCCGCCCTTGCCGTTTTCCCGTGCGTCGAAACGTACGGGCGGCACTCGGGTGGCGTTCAGAAAATCTCTCTGCTCACTGTTCATAAAGCTACTTTCCGGTTCAGTTGGGAGAGAATTTATGCGAATCAGGAAAAGCGCGGGTGTATCACACACACACAGGTTTGAGTCTCCGAACTTTGTTGAAGTTCCCGCAGCCTGGGATAATTCAGGAGAGTGTGACCTCTGTCGAGCGCATCCAGGAGCGAGCTGTAGGCTGTTCAATTGGCCGCCGCGCGGCTACCCTTGTGGGCATGACGGTCAGCGGGTTCACATTTTTACGCGACGGACAGAAATTAGGCTATCCATTTGTTGCGTCCATCCGCTCGATACTTCCCCTCGTTGATGAGTTTATCGTCGCGCTCGGCCCGTGTGACGACGACACCGAAATGCGCTTGCGCAGCATCGGCGATCCCAAAATCCGCATCGTCCCCACCCAATGGAACGAACGGATTCGAAATGATTACAGCATTAAAGGCTTCGTGTACGGCCAGCAGAAAAGCATGGCGCTTTTCAATTGCATCGGCGACTGGGCCTTTTACCTGGAGGCCGACGAGGTCGTGCACGAGGATGATTTGCCGAAAATCCGGGCCGTGATGCACAAATACGCTGAAGACTATGAAGTGGAAGCGCTGGTGTTTGACTACATCCACTTTTATGGCAACGCAAACACGTATGCCTGGTCGCCACGCTGGTATCGAACTGAGGCCAGGATCATCCGCAACACCATTCCCGTCTGGGCTTCGGAAGGTTTGTTCTTTAATGTCATTGAAGACCACCACAAGTGCCGCTATCCCAAAGCCGCTCGCGCGGGTGCCACCATCTACCACTACGGCTGGGTACGCGACCAGGCGCAGATGGAGCTCAAGCATCGCAGCGTGGAAAAGTACTGGAGCAACCAAGTCAAAAGCATCAACTACTCAGAAATCGACCCGCAGAGCTTGCGGCCCTTCACTGGAACTCACCCCAAAGTCATCCAAAGCTGGCTTCCACCGGCGCAAGGAATGTACCAGCCCAAGTCAAACCACCTGCTCACGATAAGAGAAAAGAAGCATCGCTTGATGGTCAAATTAGAGACGTGGTTCGGACGCAACTTCAACAAGAAACACTACACGCTGGTTCGGTAACCATCAGCTTCGGGTCCTGACTGTCGGCGAACTTACCGCTACCGGGCCGGTGGCACAGACGCCCTTTCGCCGATGGCTTCTGGCCGCGTGGTGGCAACGATGATTGAATTCAGCAGCGCAGATCTCGTCCATCGGGTGCCACGACCGCTTGCGCCGGCTTCTGTCCCAGCTCCCACAATTTGGCGTATTTAAGGAATGTGCCAAACGCCCGCTCCCAAGCCAAAGCCACACCCAGCGTCCCGTGAAAAATCCCTCCCTGAAAGAAGTAAGCTGTCAAAAAAGACAAAGTGCTCCGCGCCAACAGTCCGCCTGCGCCGACGCGCCGGCTTTCACGGGCCATCGCTTGAGCGGCGATCGTCGAGTATTTGTTGTCTTTTTCCACCCGCGCCTCCCAGGAGCTGAACGCATGATGCATCAGGTACGCGTCGCCCCGGCGAGGCAAGGTCTCGACGCGGCCCTCAACCACGGGCGCCCGATGGATGCGATCGGTATAACGCACCCGCTCACGTCGAAACAACCGGAGTTGTTCGTCGGGAAACCAACCACAGCAAGTGATCCATCTCTGGCCGTAGAAGTTGCGACGCGGAATGCGGAACGCCACGGCGGAGGTGGTGTCAAGGGCACCGGCAGCCCACGACGCCAGCCCAGGCGAGACCCGTTCATCGGCGTCCACAACCAGTACCCAGGAATGTTTCGCTTGCTCAATGGCGAAGTTACGCGCCGGCTCCACATAGCCCGTGCGTTCATGTTGGAAAACGCGGCCACCGTAGGCGGCGGCGATTTCGGCTGTGCGGTCCTGGCTGTGCATGTCCACCACGACGATGTCTGCGGCCCAGCGCAAACTCTTCAGACAGGCCGGCAGATGGACCTCTTCGTTAAACGTATTCACTACAGCCGATATTGGCGCCATAGAACTGGGAAAGGCTCCCCGGCTCAGGGTGAAAAGGCAAGGTTGTTTTGGCGACGTGAACGAATTAAGAGCGCCCAACGTCAACCACAGCGCCATCTCCCTTCGATCCGCTTCTCCTTTAAAGTGTGTCGGTAGCGCAGCCGTTCAGTTACAACCCACCAGGCGGCCCGAAGGTTGTCCCGCAACTGCAGCCTCTTTCGCTTGGCCCAGGTCTGTCCGGACTTCCGACGGTAATACGCGCGGTCCCCGAGACTGGCGCCTGGCCGATTCATCGCAGCCGCGATACTCTTTTGCGTTACTGACCCGAAATGGTGGATGAAAGCCTTGCCGGTAATCGCCAAGCGGAATCCGCGCCGCCGGGCGCGGCGGAAAAACTCATCGTCCTCATAACCACCCAGCCGAGGGTCGTCGTCGAATCCACCCAGCGCGTTGAAGACCCTTCGCTGGACCATAAAACAGACCCCATGCGCGACACCCAATCGCTTGGCTCGCGCCAGAGATCGAACGAACTGGGCGGCATAACCGGACCAGTCATAGTCCAGATCTCCCTCACGCAAGGCGGGGCAGACAACGTCAAATGCTCCTTCCTGGGCGAAGCTAATCAGGCCCTCAATGCACCCGGGCGGGACCAGCACGTCGTTGTTCAGCAGCACGGTCCACGTCGCGGGAGCCGCCATCACACCCTGGTTCCAGGCAAAGCCGCAGCCGCGATTCTTGGCGTTTGTTTTCATTGCGAGATTCCTCTATCACTCTCCCCGCAGTTCCTGTGATCTTCAGGCCACCCGATTCTAAAGCGCCACAGTAAGAAGCGACAACCCAATTCGCCAGCATCGGCATGCTTCTCTTTCCTGAGGATTCCATCGCGGCACTTGACCAGCCTTGACCAAGTCCGCATTGTGGAACGGGCGAACGCGCAGGGTGGATCGAACGCGGCGGCGCTCGCCAAACGCTTTGCCAACCGGAGCTCCGAACCTGACGCTTGCGCTGCCAAGAACCAATGTCGATCGCGCAACCACTTAAAATTCTGGCGATCCAATTCAAGTATTTTGGAGACACGGCGGTCGTGATTCCGGCGCTACGCGCGATTCGCCAGCGCCATCCTGACTGCGGGTTGCACGTCCTGACACCAGAACAGACGGCGCCGCTGCTGCAGCACCTGCCCTGGCTGACACGGGTCTGGCCGATGCCGAGAATTCGCGGCCGCGCCAACTTCAGGCAAACCTGGCCGATGATTCGCGCGTTACGGGCCCAACGATTTGATCGGTCGGTGGATTTTGCTGGCAACGATCGCGGGGCCATCGTGAGTTGGCTGTGCGGCGCACCCGAGCGGTTGGGCGTCTTTTATCCGGGCGGGTTCGTGGGACGCCGTTTCTGCTACACTCAGCGTGTGGCGGCGGCGCCAGCCGACCGCCACGAAACCTTGCGCCTGATCCATGTCTTATCTGCGTGGCAGATCGCAGCCCCCGGTTCAGCCGAAATCGAGCTTCACCCTGATCCGGCCTTGGCGGACTGGGCGGCGCGACTGTTGCCGGCGCCAAGAATTCTCTGTCATCTGACCGCCAGCCAGCCCAATAGGCAGTGGCCCTTGAGTCACTGGGTCGCCTTGCACCGGATGGCCGCAGCCAGTGGGGAACAACTGTTGTTCAGCGCTGGCGACGGCGCGCGCGAAAGATCGCTGTTTGACGAAATGCAGCGCCTGGCGCCGGATGTTGCCCTGCTGCCGCCACTGCCTCTGGCTGCGTTTCTGGCGGTGCTCAAACGAGCCAAAGCGTTCGTTTCCGGTGACACCGGGCCCATGCATTTCGCCGCTGGTCTGGGTGTCCCGAGCATCGCATTGTTTGGGCCCAGTTCGGCTGCCCGTTGGGGACCGACAGGACGCGGCCATCAAGTGATGACGGGTGGCGTGTGTGCTTGCGGTCCCAGTGCGAACGTTTGCTCCAACGCCCGTCATTGTCTTGCCGCCATTACGCCGGAAGCGGTGTTCCTGGCTTTGAAAAGGATCACAGTTTGCTGAGGCCGATGCTGGATATTGAAGCGTAAGACTTTGGAGCCTTAGCCATCCGGTAATCCCCTTCTGGCGTCTAGCCAGACTCAAACCGGGTTTGACTTTCCGGTTGCTCCCCACAACACTGGCTTTGGCATTTGAGCGGCAGATGAAACTTTGCGCAGGTTGCTTTTTAGCGGCGGCTTCGTTCCTCGCGGTGATGCCGGTTGCGGCTCCGGCTGAGGATCGTGGTTCTTCCATAGTTTACGAAACGCCTCACGAGTTTTTCGGCAGCGGCGATTTTGACGGGGATGGCCGGACTGACCTGGTCATTGTTGATAAAGAGAGCGGCAAGTTTCGGCTCGGTTATCAACTGAAGCCCGGGGCTTTCGAGTGGGTAGATTGCCGGCTCAGCGGGACTAAGGACATTTCTGGCTTCAGTATCGGCAGATTATTGACGACGAACCTCGACGCTTTCGCATTTACTTCGCCGGATGCCAACCAAATCACGCTGGTGGGCGCATCCAGCTCGACGGCTCCCTCCAGGCCGGTGACGGTCCCCTTCGCTGCTGCCCTGGGCCCGAATACGGTGGTGGCAGTGGACATTGGCGACGCGGGAAAAACACGGCTCAACGATCTCTATATCGGCAGCGTTTACAATTCGCCCGAGCCGAGCCAGGCAACCTTGCTGCGCAACGATGGCGCCGCGTTTCCCAAGATCGGTGAGGCTCCGTTGCCCGGACCGGCTACGCGAGGCAATCGGCTTTCTCTCAAACCGGGCCAGGCAGAAGTTCTGTGCGTCCTGATCACCGGAGACAAAGGCGATACACTGCGCCTGGAAAACCTCAGTTCAGGCAAACCAGTGGCTATCGCTGCAGCCACCGGTCTGCCGGCAGGTTCGCAGTATGCTGCGGTGAATTTTCGTGGCGCGCCGTTGCGTGAATTCATCTTTTACAAACCGGGAGAAAGCAATTTGACGGTTCGTCCGCTGGAGGAGCCTTCCCCTGGCCAGTTTCGGTTCGGAAAAGGAAACGCCTTCGACTTAGGCCAAGCGGTTCGCCGAGTCATCGCGCTCAACGAAGCCGCCGGGCGCATGCTGCTGGTCATCTTCGGTGAAGGCCAAAAAGCCGGGGTCTTCAACTTCGACGGACAGAAAGCGCCCGTGTTGACCCAAACCATCCTGGCGACCAATGAATCCTTCACCTGCGCGGCCAGCCTGCCGGGCGGTTTCATGGTTTTTACCGAATCGCCCAATGACAAGTTCTCGACGCATTATCAGTGGTACAAACTCAGCGGCCCTGCCTACGCCTTCAGCGCGTTCGGCGGCCTGGCCTCCCTGGCGGACAATGACAACATCACCATCCCGGACATCCAGGCGCGCATTGTCGCCAACTCGACCGTCAAGACCGAGGGCGAGATGCGGGCCTACACCAACAGCATTCCCGGCACACGCGTTACCTACGCCCTTGTGCCCATTCCCGGCGGCGAGTTCATCATGGGCAGTCCGGAAAACGAGCCGGGACGCAGGCCCGAGGAAGGTCCGCAGCACCGAGTAAGAATTTCCCCGTTTTGGATGGGCCAATATGAGGTCACCTGGAACGAGTACGAATTTTTCATGTACCCGGACCAGGAAAAGCAAATGCGCGTGACGCTGGCAACTGACCCAGCCACGGACAAGCTGGCCGACGCGGTGACCCATCCGTCCAAACCTTACGTGGATATGAGTTTCAACATGGGCAAAGAGGGTTTTCCCGCCATCAGCATGACCCAGCACGCTGCCAATAAGTATTGTCAGTGGCTCAGCGCCAAGACCGGTCATTTTTATCGCTTGCCTACTGAAGCTGAATGGGAATATGCCGCCCGCGCCGGCACCACCAACGCTTACTTCTTCGGCGACGACCCGAGCAAGCTGGGCGAGTATGCCTGGTTCGAACAGAACAGCGATTTCAAGTATCAAAAAGTCGGCAAGAAGAAGCCCAATCCATGGGGCCTTTACGACATTTGCGGCAACGTAGCCGAATGGGTCCTGGACCAGTATGACGCAGATTTTTATCGGCAATGCAATGCGGGCGGCGTGGTCACCGATCCATGGAACAAAGCGACCCAGCCTTACCCTCACTCGGTGCGCGGCGGTTCCTGGGACGATGAAGCAG
>WNGL01008287.1_pt1 | contig 12182 bp, 11 predicted proteins | sample 5400591 | NCBI WGS metagenome assembly WNGL01 (sample SAMN13153377, study PRJNA577476) | soil metagenome | isolation source: 80 cm soil or saprolite under Garry oak tree replicate 1 | place: USA:California | collected 2016-06-15
CATTCAACGCGCGAATGCGGGGCAAGTCTTGCCCCAAAGCTTTGGTATCCCCAGAGCCGGAGCGCGTCTGCCCGAAAGTCGGAGCGAAGCCACACAAGAGCTGCTTTTCCTCTCCAGGGGGGAAAAGTAGAAGCGTGGAAGCGCCGCTCAGAACCCCCCGTGCTTTAGCCGGGAGAGTCTTCAGCCGGACCGTTCTATGCCGTTGGGTCCCGGGTCGCATTCGGTTGGCTCTCTGATGAGTCAGGACTCGACCACGGGGCTGCCTTCCACGGAACCGCGACACGCTGGAGCTTTACGCGACCTCCGGCAAAGGATGCCTTTTAATAATACTCCGTGCCAGTTTCAGAACACGCGCATCAGGTACAGCACGCTATTCACGTAGCGCCAGTTAAAGATACCGCGGTGGATGACAGCCCAGCCACCTTCGTTATAGCCGCTGATCACTCTCACTAGATTGCCACCGAAATTGATCCACAACCAGCGCAGGTAGGTTGCGCCGAGATTGATGTTATCCCAGAGGTGATAAGGGTCACGTCGTATGCCGGTGCCAGCGTTGATAGCCATGGCGGTGTATGGCATTAACTGCATCACGCCGATCCCACCGTCGCGGGCGATGACATGCTGGGTCCAGCCGCTCTCTTGCCATGCGATAGCCAGCAGGAGGTTCGCGGGTAACCCATAGCGAAAGGCAGCCTGGCGCAGCAGTGCGGCCACTTGCCCGCGTGTGGACCATTGCAGAGCATAGTAAGCGTACCAACGGACAACACCATTGGATAAGAGCCCACTGCCTGTGCTGCCGCTTAGTAAATACGGAATGCATAACTCTTGTCCCACGAAGATCAAATTGATGTTCCAGATGTTGTTCACTTGTGCAAGTCTGCCGACCGTAGTGTGATTCCTCGCGGCAATACTACTCAGGGTATCACCCCAATGCACCCTGTACCAGTAACAACCATTGCCGGTGCCTGGATTAGCCGCGTGCGCATCTTGCTGATTGTGAAAGACGACAAAAGAACCGAATAACAGGAAAGCAGTGAATACTAACAGCACAATATGTTTATAAACGTGGGATGGCAGAGGCAGACGGCGCTTTGGGCTGTCCTTCCTGCGATTTCTCATTGTCTGCTGTGTCGATGTTGTGGTGGTGCGTTCCTGCGCTGGTACGATTATCATAGTTAGCGAACTCCTTTCTCGTTTCACTATATTCCCCGGTCAAATCGAGAAATGTGCATCAATTGATGGAATGCACTTCATCGTTTTGCGCCCTGCCACCGCTTCGCTTCGCATGCTCTCCCGGCCTTTTGCGCAAAAAGAACCCATCCCAAGCTTGCTCTGTCTCTTGTCTGATGTTAGAATCTGAGTAGTAAAACTGAATACCATACACCAAAGGGGCAGAGAACCATGAAAACAGAAGAGCCGCTGAGCGCAACCGTCGAAGAATACTTGGAGACGATCTACAACATGAGTATGGAAGATGAAGTAGTGATTGGAGCGCGACTGGCGGAAAAGTTTCGTGTCTCTGCTCCAACGGTGACGGAAATGCTCAAACGTCTTGTGAGGGATGGATATGTGGAGATGGATAACAAGCGTCAGGTGACACTCACGGAGGCTGGGAACTCGGCGGCTGAAGCAGTGCTGCGCAGGCATCGACTGACGGAGCGCTTCCTGGTGGATATGTTGGGTATGCAATGGCACCAGGTGCATGAAGAAGCCTGCCGCCTGGAGCATTTTATCTCTGGTGCTGTAGAGGCCCGTGTCATTGCCAGCCTGAATAATCCGACAACCTGTCCCCACGGTAATCCTATCCCTGGCTCTGTAGCGAATGCACGTAGCTATCTCAAAGATCGTGATGCCATACGTCTCTCCTCTGTAGTAGTCGATGAGAAGGCAACCATTCTCTGCATCTCAGAGGTTGTGGAAAATGAAGAGGCGCTGATCCTATACCTGCATGAGAAGGGGCTGACGCCAGGCACACAGTTGACGGTTCTTGCGCAGGATAGCGCGAGTAGAGGAGAACAAGAAGAAGGCTTCGAGTTGCTAGTCGATGGCCATGAAGTATCTATTAATAAAGCAGTGGCCAGCAAAATCTGGGTCACTCGCTGAACAAAAGGTTTGAAGGGTTCGAATTTTCAGGTAGACTTCAGGAAAAACAAGTAGACTATGCAACAAAAGCCATTTTCGCGACGTAGTAATATGTACAACCGCAGTGTGGCCTATTTTATAGCCGTCCCTATCCCTTGTGCTTTTGTGGGTACATGATACACTATATCAAGTATGCGCCATGCGTCGAGGGAGAAAACCTCAACCAAATTGGGGAGAGAATCATGCAGTCAGTACAGGATTTAGCTGCCGCAGTTCAACGGGTGATTGGGAATGTCGAGAAAGTCATTGTTGGGAAGGCTGAGCCGGTCGCCTTCAGCCTGATAGCCGTCGTTTGCCGGGGGCATGTCTTGATCGAAGATGTGCCTGGCGTTGGCAAGACCGTACTCACTAAAGCTATCGCACGCTCCATCGGATGTACATTTAAGCGTATCCAATTTACTCCTGACCTCCTGCCGAGTGATGTAACAGGTGTCTCAATTTATAATCAGAAAACCAGTAATTTTGAGTTTCGACCCGGACCGATCATGTCACAGATCGTTCTTGCCGATGAAATTAACCGCGCTACCCCGAAAACCCAGTCGGCCTTGCTGGAGGCGATGGAAGAGGCGCAGGTCACAGTTGACGGTGTGACCTATCGCCTACCGGAACCATTCATGGTCATGGCAACGCAGAACCCCATTGAGTACGAAGGCACATTTCCCTTGCCGGAGGCCCAGCTTGACCGTTTCATGATGAACATCAGCCTTGGTTACCCCAAGGTTGTCGATGAGATGAACATCCTGGATAGTCATCAGCATCACCATCCACTCGACGATCTGACGCAGATTATGACCGCGGAAGAGTTGGTACGTATTCAGCAACAGATACGCGCTATTCATGTTGATCCATCCATCCGCGAATATATTGTGGCGATCACCAATATGACACGCAGCCATCTCAATATCTACCTGGGGGCAAGCCCGCGTGGGTCGCTCGCGCTATTTCGTGCTTCCCAAGCGCTGGCAGCCATACGTGGGCGTAGTTATGTTATTCCCGACGATGTAAAGTTGTTGGCGAGACCAACGCTCGCACATCGCATCCTGGTCGCGCCAGCGGCCCGTGTACGTGCTATCACATCTACAGCCATTCTGGAGGAGATATTACAGAACGTACCTGTGCCTGGTGCATGGGTTGGTGGTGGAAAGGGGCGCTAACGTTATGCGACCCTGGCAGGCTATTCTACTGATTATTGCGCTGACCTTCTTTGCAATTAGTAGTGGTTGGCATGTACTCTACATACTGGCCTATGTATTGCTCACCTTGTTCGTGCTTTCCTGGTTCTGGGCACGCTATAGTCTGCGTATGTTGAACTTTCGTCGCGCCTCCGCCGGTGGACGTGTCCAGGTTGGAGAGACCTTTAATGAGCGTCTGACGTTGGATAATCTGAGTGTGATGCCAAAACTATGGGTGCAGGTAGCCGATGGTTCGACTCTGCCTGGCCATCGCGCTGGTTATGTAGCGAGCATAGGTGGGCGCAAACGGGCGATGTGGCGAGCGCATACCCTATGCAGGCAGCGCGGGCGTTTTCAACTTGGCCCGGTTACAGCGACCAGTGGAGATCCCTTTGGCCTGTTCCGGCGACGCATTTTTCTGACGACGTCTCAGGAAATGCTGGTCTTGCCGCGCGTGTTACCCATTAGCAATTTCGCCCTCTTTACAGGTGGATTGCCGGGTCGAGGGCGTAGCTCACAACGTGCGCTGCACACGACCACCAATGCCACCACTATTCGTGACTATACCACTGATGATGCGCTCAGCCGTATTCACTGGCGTTCCAGTGCGCATTATAATAAACTAATGGTGAAGGAATTTGATCTGGACCCTGCCCTGGATGCCTGGATCTTCCTTGACCTGCACGATACGGTGCAAGCCGGCGAGGGTGAGCACTCGACCGAGGAATATGGAGTAACTGTCGCTGCCACGATTGCGACTTATTTGCTGCGTCAAGACTTGTCTGTAGGTCTGATTGTCAATGCAGAGCAGCGCGAATTCCTGTCACTGGATCGTGGTAATCGACAAGTTGAGCGCGTACTTGAATTGCTGGCAGTAGTAACGGCGGGCCCAGGCCCAGACCTTAAAGAGGCTTTAGCTCTGGATGCTCTCCATTTTGGGCGCAATACGGTGGCTATCGTGATTACACCTTCTAATTCACAGGATTGGCATGAAGGCCTGCGTCACTTACAGCGACGTGGAGTGAAGGTAGCTGTGGTCGGGCTGAACGCAGCAACATTTGAGGATAAACCTCCCGATGAGGATACATTAGTTCTCTTGGAAGGTGCAGGTATACCCGTAGTGCGTGTCAAGCGTGGAGAATCATTGGTTCAAGCGCTTGAGAGCAGTTCTGGTGTACGCTATTCACTACGGAGGTAAGAGCGATGCAAGATGCAAGTATCGAACGGCTAGCGAAAATTATCTCTGAACCGCAGGGCGGGGATAAGCGTAGGCCCACTTTCCATCTGCACATCGGCTTGGAAGAGGGCTGGTTTTCTTTGTTCTTGCTCGCTACAGTGGTGTATAGCGCCATCTGGTCTGTCCAGGCTGCACAGTGGGTAGATCACCTGAATATTCTCTCCCTGACGACGGCTTTTGGCCTGGTCGGTGGGGTGATCGCCGCCAAACAGCAGCGGCTTCCGCGCCTACCTGTCCACCTGATAGCCATCGTATTGGGCCTGCTGCTTGCTTTCTGGCAGACCGCGGGTGCTGATTATGCGGGAAGTACGACCGCGCTCGCCAACGCTATGCACCAGTGGCTGGTGACAGCATTTTCTGGGGCTACCAATGAGGATGACTCTATCTTCCTCTTCTTCATCACCGCTCTTGGCTTTGTGCTTGCCTATACCAGTGCCTGGCTCGTCTATCGGACGCGCAGTCCATGGTTGATGATTACGGCCAATGCGGTCGTGCTCCTCATTAATCTGAGCAATATTGATGCTGGCTATATCGTTTTCCTCGTCGTTTTTCTGATGGCCTCATTGCTACTTCTGCTGCGCTTTAACCTGCATGAGTCAATACGCCGCTGGAAGCGGCAGGGGTTGCGCTATGCTGACGATTTGGGCTGGGATGTTATGCAGGCGGGTGCGCTCATTTCCATCGGCATTTTGATTTTCTCCTGGCTCTTGCCCTCGGATTACACGAATGCTGCTGCGGCTCAAATCTGGAATTCTGACTCCAACCCATGGGTGCAGATTCAGAATGACTGGAATCGGCTGATCTCTGTGGGCGGTCCGTTTAACCTGGCGAATCACGGTAACTTCAGAGATACGCTTGTGCTGGGGGGGAATCCCAATCTCAATAACGATGTCGTCTTCACGGTACAGAGTGATAATAGTAGCTCTGATGAGTACCTTGAAACTCTAAGTTATGAGACCTACGATGGACGCGGCTGGTCCAATGGCCAAACGTATAATTTCCCGTTGGGGGCCAACCAGTCTGTGCCTCCTGAGGGAGCCCTGGAACATACTGCGCGGCAAGTGATTACCGTTGTGAATCCGCCTGGTGAGCAATATCCGTATCTGCTTGGGCCGTCGCAGATTGCCTCAACGGACCAGCCTGCCCAGGTGCTTGTAAGCAACTCCACCGGTTCAGTAATTACATTCTTGAGGAAGAGTGGCAGGTTGGTAGCGGGGGAGCACTATACAGTTGTCTCCTATATCTCTTCAGCCGATGAGAAGACCTTGCGCACTGTACCATTTCCCAAGGATGCGCCGCAGCTTCCTACCAGCCATGACACGCTGCCTCCTGTGACGTACTATGATCCCAATATCCTCGGCACCTATTTGCAACTGCCGAGGAGCCTTGATCCCAACATTCTTACCCTGGCAAAACACATCACGGCAAACTATCCGACCATGTATGATAAGGCTGTGGCGCTGCAGGACTACCTGCACAATACCTTTACGTATAATGTCAATATACAATTGCCTCCGGGTGAGGAAGGCGTCTCATGGTTTCTCTTCAACAGTGGGCGTCAAGGATTTTGTAACTACTTTGCTACTGCAATGGCGATTATGGCTCGCTGGCTGGGTATGCCTGCGCGTGTGGTAGCAGGCTACACAAATGGACAATTTGACGCGAACCATACACATCGCATCATTCGTGGAACTGATGCGCATGCCTGGACACAGATCTACTTTGCTGGCTATGGCTGGGTCAACTTTGAGCCATCGGCCAGCTTTTCAACCTTTAATCGTCCTGCCCCTGGTCAATTTCCAGGTGGGTCAAGCACGGTCAGTCCTGGTGGGCTGGGTAAGCCTTCAGGGACTAAGAAACCTAGCAGGCCAGAAATAACAGATACCGGGGGAAATAGTCCGACGACAACATCTGCACAGACGCAGGCTCAATGGGGTCAGCGGGTCGGACTGACACTCGGCGGTGTGATCCTGCTGGTGCTGTTCAGTGCGATCCTCTTCAGCCTCTGGTGGCGTCGCCTCTTCCGTGGCTATAGTCTGTCGGCCCAGCTCTATGGACGCCTCTGTCTCCTTGCGAATTGGGCGGGTATAACTCTAGAGCGCTCGCAAACGCCCTATGAATCTATCCACGCATTGACCGCAGCGGCCCCAGAAGAAGCAGTACCACTCGAACGACTTGGAGATATCTACGTCCGCGAACGGTGGGCGGACCCGGCCAGTGCGGAACATCCGCGTAGCACGGGAGAGGTGGGAGAGTTGCCTGATTTATGGAAGCGGCTCCAGCCTCGTTTCTTCCTCTATGTGCTGCGACATCCACACTTCTTGCGCTGGCTTCCTGCACGCACATGGGGCTTGCTTAGCACATTATGGACCCGATGGCGCGCTCACCGGCGTTTTGAAAATGAAGATTGAGCCGCCAGGACTTATGGCTGTTCGGCTTGACTAAATTGCTGGGTTTCTCGTACACTACGTTTGCAGTTTCAATCTGGCCCCTGCATTGTGAAGTTTCGCTTCACTCGGTCGGGTGCCAGGTTTGTTCGCATAACAGACCTGGGTAATCGATGCCCATTAATATCTTTCAAAATATCTGAAACAGTAAACTGGAAACTTAGTGGAGACAGCTATGCTAAAAAATAATACTATGAGCGGCGATCAAGCACTCATATTAACACAGGCTCAGCAATATCGGGGAGTGGAGATTGCCGAGGCACTTCCCATGGGGCTACAGAGGTTAGACCTGGCCCGTCACACCGTTATTGCCCCCGATGGTAGGCGTTTTGTTGTGGCGACCTACGATGACACCCGCCTCGGACGGGGCTATGTTACCGCTGCCTATCCGCAACAGAACGGCTATCTCACGCTCGTTCGCCTGGCCCTCTGTGAAATAGGCAGCATCACTCCAGAGGAGGCAGTACAGCGTCACATCGCCGTCGCCCAGGCGATTCAGCAAGGCAAGCTGAATGAGTTTCTTCGGAGTGTTCGTTGAGGCGGTTGACCTGGCACTCGCAAGGGGCACCACCTTTTACTTCACACCGTGGGCAAATCACGCCTGTTGAACACAACCAGTCCAGCAATCCCGCATACCAGCCCCGCTATCACCAGAACCCAGGGGTACCACCACGTGAAATCGTGTACGGCAAGCGCCTGCACTCCCTGTGTATAGTAGAATGGCTGGATATTCTCCATCCAGGTAAGCTTATCAGAAAGTGCCCCCAGCGTGTTCATCAGGTAAGCAAGACCGAGAATACCCACAGCGGCACCGCCTGCGGCACGGCTGGCATTGATAAAGGAACCAAACAACATACCCAGTCCGGCTGCTACAAAGAAGAATGCAAACTCGATAGCCTGGGCGATGATCAGCCATTGCCAGCTTACATTGGCATTTTGCACGAACAGTGTACTGAGCCACACTGCGAAAACTGTCAACAAACTCAGAATAATGCTAGCCAGGAGCACACTGAGCCAGGTCTCCAGATAGTAGCGCGTCCGACTGACGGGGCGTGACAGGGCCAGGTCGAGTGTGCCATTCTCAATGGTTGCAGGCAGAGCTCCACCCGCAATATAGGCAACAAGGCCACCAAAGAGTAAAACATAAATTGAGCTATAGAGTTCAAGTGCGATCAATGACGAGAAGTCTGAGGCATGTTGCAATTTTGCTCCTAGCAATCCTGCGACTGCATTTGATGTAAGGTAAGCATCGAGGTTAAGTTTGGTCATAGCTGGATAAAGCAGGCCAACCACTAAAGCGACAAACAATGCATAGAACGCTCCCGCCCCCACTGGTATTTTCGCGTTGCTCAGCGCTTGTATTGTAATTACCAGCCCCCGTACCCGCTTCCTGGGAACCGCTACACTTTTTGAAATGGATGTTGTAGCCATGATTGTATGTCCTTTCGAGAAAAAAGGCGTTTATCGCGAGTTCACAGATGATCTCTCGGCTGCTGTAAGTTCATAAAACTTCAAGAACACTTCTTCAAGCGGCGCCTCCTCAGCATGCAAGCGTATCACCTCGTGGCGGCTGAAAGCCTTAATCAATGGGTCCATAGTACCACCTACATTCAGGTGGTAGGCGTGATTATTCAGTATCACATCACTCACTCCTGGGATACGAGCCAGTTCTTCTATCGTCACTGCATCGCCAAACTCAACCGTCACTCGCTGCCCCGCCTTCTCGCGCAGCGATTCAACCTCTTCAACCGTCACCAGTTCTCCCTTGCGGATCACGGCCACGCGGTGGCAAACCTTCTCCACATCGCTCATAATATGCGAACTCATGAAGACCGTCTTCCCACGTGCCTGCTCTTCCAGCAGGAATTCGTTGAAAGCTCTCTGCAACAATGGATCAAGGCCCGATGTTGGCTCGTCCAGGATCAGCACGTCAGGATCGCACATGAAAGCCAGCACAATGCCTATCTTCTGGCGCATACCTTTGGAGTACCCCTTCAAAGGGCGTTTCATCTCAACATCGAAGCGTGCAACAAGATCTTTCAGTAACACCGGCTCGCGTCCCTGCAAGCGTGAGAAGTAGTTAATGACCTGCCTCCCCGTCATCTGCCCCGGCAGCCTCACATCGCCAGGAAGGTAACCAATGCGCTGGTGCAATGCATGTGTATCTCGTTGGGCGTCAAATCCCAACACTTGTATCGTCCCTCCTGTAGGACGGATCACGTCGAGCATACAGCGAATAGTCGTCGTTTTTCCTGCGCCATTTGGCCCCAGGAAACCGAAGATTTCCCCGTGCTCGACACTCATTGAGATGCCTTTCACCGCCTGCACACTTCCATATGATTTCTGTAGATTATCAATCACAATTGCCGGTTCCTGGGTCTGGGTACTCATAGCTCCATCTCCTTTTGACTCTGCTCTTTCACAATATCTACGGCAAGAATATCATCTAATCAAAAATATAATACGAAAAAGCGGAAAAGTCATCCTCGCAAGTTTAAGATAGTAAAAATAGAAATTTTACTTATCTAAAAACAAGATAACATGATTTTAAAAAAATGTCAAGATGTCCAAAAAAGAACACCCAATTGCTCTTGACAAAACACCAACTTATCTCGTATACTCGCTTTAGTGGGATTGCAGAGGCAATCCCAGAAACTGGTCCGCAAAAATACTGGCATTAAATCGTTTAGGTCAGAGAAGCATTACTAAAACAAAACTCATGGAAGGAGAGGCTAGCATGGTAACTGCAATGTACGGGCAGTGCATGGGCTTCGCTCGTCTGCGCGGCGATATCGCTGCTGCATATGGCCATGCTATGCCCTTTGGCCTGGTGAAGCCCTGCATCAGCGGTGGAACCTTCAATGGTCCCATCTTTCTCTTCGCCCAGAGCCTCAGTGTGCCCATTCCCGGGGAATCTCCTCCTAATTTCAGGATGATTAGGTAACAACCAAAGAGACCCCGCAACCGTGGGCACTGGCAAAAGCAAAAATCCAGTCCCACGGTTTTTTAATTGTCTTTTTACATCCCTCTGGCTGTTTCAAAGGAGGATACAACCCTTGACTATGCAAAATGTACTGGATACACCACTGACGGAGGATATCGTCATCGACACAACGAAGGATGCCGTGGTTATTGATGGCGTCTCGAAGATATTCAAGAAGTCGCGTCCTTTCGTGCGCTGGCCTGGCAAAAAAGGTGAGCAGAAGGATGAAAGGCGCGAAGTGCGTGCCGTCGATAATGTAACGCTGACCATCAAGCGACGTGAGATCTTCGGCATTCTCGGCGCGAACGGTTCTGGTAAATCGACATTGGTCCGCATCCTCTCGACGTTGCTGATACCTGATAGCGGGCATGTGAGCATCTTTGGCTACGATGTCGAGAAGGATGAGCGCATGGTGCAGCGGCTCATTAACCGCGTCAGTGTGGAAGCTTCGTTCTTCAAGAAGTTGTCGCCAATGGAGAACCTCATCTATGCTGCGCGGCTCTACAATATGCCCGGTGGCGAAGCTCGTGCCAAGATCACCAGTATCCTGACACGCCTGGGTATTAAGCCTGATCGCATAGGGGCACCTTTGGAGCAAATGTCGCGTGGTATGCAACAGAAAGTTGCCATTGCCCGCGCCTTTCTCACCGCGCCAATCGTGCTGCTGCTGGACGAGCCTACGACCGGGCTTGATCCACGCTCGAAGATCGACGTGCAGACCTTCGTCAAGGAACTGCGCAATGAGCACGACGCCACTATTCTGATCACGACACACGATCTGGACGAGGCAGAGGCCCTCTGCGATCGTGTAGCCATCATCGACCAGGGACGCATAGTCGCCATGGGAGAGGCCGATCAACTCAAACGTGCGGTTGCAGAGCGTATGGAGCGCGCAACGCCTGTATCCATGCACGAAGTCTTCTTGCACTATACCGTTGCTCATCTCATCACTGATGCTGACATCGCCCGCTACGGAAGCTGGGAAAAGGCCTTTGAAGCCTATGAAGCACAGAAGGAAGATGAGGGAGAATAAGGAGTACCACATCAATGTCGTCGTTAATGCATCAAAGGCGTGCGGCTTACGCCTTTTTTGAACGAAACTGGAACCTGTCAAAGCGTTACTGGGCCTGGGAGCTTGTCTTTCTAGTCTACAACATTGTGAACGCTATGGCAGTGACCTACATTGGGGCCAGCGCGGAGTTGATCACACATACCAGGATCGATACGAGTTACCTGATCCTCTACTTGTTGATTGGGACATCGGTCTGGTCCTACCTCAGTGTCACCTTTGAAGGTGTGACCGATATTATTACCTTTGAGCGTTGGGAAGGTACCATCGAACATACGTTTATGGCCCCTATCTCGCGTTTCACCCATTTGATAGGAAGCTGTTGGTATGCTGTGGCGCACGGATTGCTCTTTACCTTTTTGCAGTTGCTTGTGATGGGAGCATTCTTCCATCTCGACCTGAGCCATGCCAACTACCTGACGGCTGTTTTCATGTTGTTAATCGGTAGTCTCTCGTTTATCGGCTTCGGCATCGGCGCAGCAGTGTTGCCGCTTCTCTACACAGAGAGAGGCTCACAGATGTCCTATATCGTGCGGTCAGTGTTGTTGCTCGTATCGGGGGTCTACTATCCCGTGGAGGTCTTGCCGGGGTGGATGCAGCCTCTGGCACGTATTTCGCCAGCGACTTATGTGCTGGAAGGTCTACGTGCTGGTCTGCTGCGTAACCAGGTGATCTGGTCAGCAGAGATATGGAGCTACACATGGCCTCTGATTGTTACTGGTATCGTGAGTATTCCCGTCAGCATCTACATCTTCAAGCTTGCTGAGCGGTACGCAAAGCGCACCGGAAAGTTGAAAAGAAACGGATAAAGGAGAAATATAATGGCGACAGAAACACTTCCAAAGGGCTTTCTGGTGCGTCCTCCAACAATGGATGACCTGAAAGCCGTTAGCGAACTGATTACACTGTGCGACCTTGAGGAATATGGTACGCCGGACATTACGGAGGAGGAGACGCTTTCCGCGTGGCAAGCGCCTCACTTCAACTTGGAGACCGATGCCCGGGTTGTGATCGCTCCTGAAGGGCAACTGGTTGGCTATGGAGATATGGCCCATAGAGAGCATGCGCACATCTACGCATTCTCTCGTGTCCATCCCGACTATCGTGGCCGTGGCATTGGGGCGCACCTGCT
>WNGL01008288.1_pt1 | contig 12182 bp, 5 predicted proteins | sample 5400591 | NCBI WGS metagenome assembly WNGL01 (sample SAMN13153377, study PRJNA577476) | soil metagenome | isolation source: 80 cm soil or saprolite under Garry oak tree replicate 1 | place: USA:California | collected 2016-06-15
AACGGCAACGGCAACACCGACGTCGTCGTGGATGTTCAGGGCTGGCTCTCGCTCGCGGGAACGGATACGACGACTGCCGGGCTGTATCGACCGGTCGTGCCCGCACGTCTGGCCGACACGCGCCTGCGCAACGGCGGCCCGACAACGATCGGGCCAGGCCAATCCATCGATGTCCAGGTGGCGGGTAAAGGGAATGTGCCCGCGACGGGCGCGTCCGCAGCGGTCCTCAACGTGACCGCGACCAACCCCACCAGCATCGGTTATCTCACCGTCTATCCCGCGGGAACGCAGCTGCCTGGTGCCTCGAACCTCAACTTCAAAGCGGGGCAGACGGTGCCCAACCGCGTGATCGCGATGCTCGGCAGCAGTGGCGCCGTCAGCATCTTCAACGGCGCCGGCAACACCGACGTCGTCGTCGACGTCGGCGGCTGGTATACGGATGGCTCGGATGCCAACGCGACCGGCGGCCAGTTCACCGGGCTGACGCCGGACCGGATCCTCGACACGCGCACCGGAAATGGCGGCGTCCCCATCGCTCCGCTTCGAGCGAACAGCACGTTGATGTTCAGCGTCGCGGGCCGAGGGGGCGTGCCGCTGGTGGGCTCGAGCACCCCGGCGACCGCTGTGATCGTCAACATGACGGTGACGAATACCAGCGCCAACAGCTATCTCACGGTTTACCCGAGCGACGCGCCGTCAGAGCCCCTTGCGTCAGACCTTAACTGGGCTCCCGGGCAGACGGTTCCGAACCTGGTCGTGGTCAAACTGAGCGCGGACGGCAAGATCGCGATCCACAACGGCTTCGGCTCGACGGACGTAATCGTCGACGTGCTCGGCTACATCACCTAGAAAGCCTGTTCCATTTCGGCGCCGCGCGGCCGCGCCGACGACTCGCCTTCGCTAGCGCATCAGATCGGGATTGGTGCGGCCCGAGCGATCCCGCGAGGGTGCGGCGGCGACGGAGTGGGAAGCGGTGGCGGCGCAGTCGTCCGGCCGACGGGAAATGGCATGCCTGATCCGCCTGCCGCGCCTGATCGAGACGTCAGGTAGGTGAACTGATCGGCGCTCGACGTGGCGCTAGTGCCCTGGACCGTGACCCTGATGTCGACCGTCCCGGCTTTGTGGGCCGGGGTTACCGCCGTGATCTGCGTATCGGAGTCGACGTGGAAGCTGAAGGCTGGCGTCGCGCCGAATTCCACATCGATCGCTCGGGAAAACCCGCTTCCGGTGATGACGACCGTGTCGGTCGCGTTTCCACTCGAGGGCGTGACGTTCGTCACCGCCGGCGGCACGCAGAAGTTCTCGGTCAGCGTCTGCGCGTACCCATTGAAGGTCATGAAACCGGCCGCCCAAACATCGCTAGCCGAAATGGCGGCGATCGCGAAGAGATCGTCGTTCTGGCTGGCCGGCGTGGTTGGCACAAGGTTCCAGTTGCTTCCGTCCCAGCGCTCGATCAACGCGTGATCCAGCTCGGCATTAGTTGATGGATTCGCATAAGCGGAAGCGCCGACGGCATAGACGTTGTTGCCGGCGAGATAGGCGAGCGCAAAGAGATTGGCACTCAGGTCGGGCGTAACCCCCGGTACTTCCGTCCAGCTGGTGCCCGTATAGTGCTCGATCAGGACGTTATCTGACGTGCTCGATGGCGCCTGGCCCTGGCCGCCGACTGCCCACAGATCGTTGGCGGTGCCCTGGACGTCGATCAGAAAGTCTCCATTGCCGTGCGGCGGCACCGCAACAGAGCTCCACGAGGACCCATTCCAGTGGTTGCTGAACGCCGTGTCCGGTGACACCTGTGTGTTGCCCGTGAAGTCGGCTCCGTCGCCGACCACCCAGACATCGTTGGCGGTGAGCACTTTGACGCCATTCAGGCCGCTAAAGTCGAGGCCGCCAGTTTGGACCTGGGGAACAGGGGCGGCGGCGACTGACCAGGACGCTCCATTCCATCGGAGTACGACCGGGCGTCCACGAGGACCGAGGTTCGTGGTCGGAACATCGATCGAGATGCCGACGGCCCAGACGTCGTTTGACGCGTCGGCGCTGACGCTGTCTAAGAGCGACGAGGAGTTGGGGAGTAAGGGCGTCGGAACGATCGTCCAGCCGTTCCCGTTCCAATGCTCGGTCAGCGGCTGCGCCGCGGTGCTGCTGTTGCCCGTCCTCCAGTAGCCCACCGCCCACACGTCCTGCGGGCCGATCGCGGTGACCGCGATGAAGAGGTTGTTCCCCGGTCCCACGTTGGGCGTCGGGCTTACGCTCCAGGCGCTGCCGTCCCAGTGCTCGGCCAGCGTTTGAAAGACGCTACTGCCGTTGATGTAGGTGCCGACGGACCAGACGTCATTGGGAGCGACCGCGGCGATGCCATTCAAGTTGTTCCGTGCAGCACCGACGTTGGGGGACGCGACCGTGTTCCAGGCCGAGTTGCAGGGGGCGGACGATGCGGCCATCCGAGGGGTGGCGGCGGCTTGTGTCGCCCGTCCACGGGTGAGCTGGGGGACCAGCCGCATTTTGGGGCTCAGCGGCTCGGCCGGCATTCGGCTCGGCGCCGCCGCTCGACTCGGCGCCGCCGCTCGGCTCGCCGCGGCGACCGGTAGCGCTAGAGCTACCCCACTCCCAATCGTGACGACGAGCACGCCGGTCACGAGCGCAGCGCTGACACGACCCCTCATTCCGAGCCCTCCCTTGGACGAAACTTACTCCTCTGGTCTACGTAATGCAAGGAAGGCGAGGTCGGTAACGGAGCAGATTCTTCGGGTCAGTCTGAGGCTGCCTGCGCTCGCGTTTGAGTCCGGAAACTGGGCGCCTGCGCGCTCGCCGGCGGTGCGAATGTCCGAGTGCGGAAAGGGGTGCTCGTCAATGCGGCTACGGTGACGCGCGACGGCCGGTGAACCCACGCAATGGAAGACACTGCTTGCGGCTTGACGGCCGCGGCCGCCGGTAGAACGGCGGCGACGCCGCCGATCACCGCCAAAACGAGCCCTGCGATCAACGTCTTTCGTTGATTTTTCAAGTTTCTTTTTTCACTCCTTGTCCATCCCAACGGCTATTCAGCCGAGTTGGTTTCGGTCGAATTGTCGGTAACGGATCTGGACGGAGCGTGTAAAGGAACAGCGCAAGGTTCCAAAGACGCTGTCGTTACGTTCCCAGATCTTGAAGGCTGGACTCTTTCGCCTTGCCATCGTTGGCGCGGCGACCGTCACCTCAGCGTTGGCGCCGTCGGTTCAACCGGCGGCCGCGACCAGCGTGTCGCCATGGGTCGCGGCCCATGTCCGCGATGAGCACCTGCAGCCCGGACCGATGCATGTCGGCGCGCTGCGGTCCGCGGCGCCCATGAACCAGGAGCCATCGCCGGCCGTGCTGCGCGCGAAGATGCAGGCCAACATGGCCGGGACGCCGGGCACGGCGGCCGTGGCCAACACGGCGAATGCCTCGCTGCAGTTCCTGACCCGCCCCTACACCGTCTGGCACAACATCACGTCGGTCTTCGATCATTGCAACCCCGACTACACGACGGATAACAGGGTGTGCGAGTTCGACGGCTCGGTCGGCTTGAGGTCGAACGGCGTCGATCCGGGGTTCTCCCTCGGGTACGCGCAGTCGCCCGCCGGCCGCGACTACCTCTATTACGACGGCCACAACGGCTGGGACTACGCGCTCGCCTATGAGAACGTGCTGGCCTCCGCCGATGGCGTCGTGCAGCTCGCGGGATCGGATTCGATCAATCCCTGCTTCGGCCAGACCATCATCATCGATCACCAGAACGGATTCAGCACCCGCTACGCGCACCTCTCGAAGATTTACGTCAGTCCCGGCCAGAGCGTCAGCCGCGGCACGGTCATCGCGCAAAGCGGCAACACCGGATGCAGCAGCGGGCCGCACCTTCACTACGGCGTCTACGTCACCAGCTCCTGGACGGCTATCGACCCCTGGGGCTGGTCGGGCGCACCGGGCGCTGATCCCTGGCCATCGGACCCTGGGATTCTCTGGCTGACCGGCTACGCGCAATTTCCGCTCCCCTACGCCCCGACCGATGTGTCGGCCATCGCGGGCAATGGATCCGCGCGGCTGCGCTGGACGCCACCCTCCTTCAGCGGCGGCACCCCGATCACGAGTTACACGGTCACCTCATCCCCGGGCGGCCTGACCGCAACCGTTGCCGGCACGCAAACCTGGGCGATCGTCACCGGGCTCAGCAACGGCACCTCGTACAGCTTCAACGTCACGGCAACGAACACCGTCGGCGCCAGTCAATCGGGCGGATCGAATGTCGTGATCCCCTCGGGCGCGCTCGGTCTGTATCGTCCGTTGCCGCCCACGCGCATCCTCGACACCCGCACTGGTAACGGCGCGCCATCCGTCGCTCCGCTGACGGCCGGCGGCGCGCTCAACGTCGAAGTCGTCGGCCGCGGTGGCGTTCCGGCGTCCAACGTCGCGGCCGTCATCCTCAACGTGACGGTGACGAACGCAGCGACGCCCGGCTACCTCAACGTCTACGCGACGGGTCAGGTGCCGCCCACGACCTCCATACTCAACTTTGGTACCGGCCAGACCGTCGCCAACCTGCTCGAAGTCCCGGTGGGCTATGGGGGAGAGGTGACGGCCTTGACCGACGCCGGTTCCGTCGCCGTGATCTACGACGTGGTCGGCTACTACACGGGCGATACCAGCAGCGGCGCGGGAGAGTTCCGCGCGCTCGCCCCCAGCCGCATCCTCGACACCCGCACCGGGAATGGTGGCTTCAGCGCGCCGGTTGGGCCCGCGCAGAGCATCGACCTCCAGGTCACCGGCCAGGGTGGGGTTCCCGCGACCGGCGTCTCCGGCGTGGTGCTCAACGTCACGGTCACCAATCCAACCGTCGGCGGGTACGTCACGGTCTACCCGACCGGAGCGGCAACACCGCTGGCGTCGAACCTCAACTTCGGGGCCAACCAGACGCTCGCCAACCGGGCCATCATCGGCGTCGGCACTGGCGGCAAGGTGACGATCTTCAATGGCTACGGCAAGACGGACGTGATCGTCGACGTAACCGGCTGGTTCACCGATGCCTCAGCGACCGCTGATGGCAGCGGCCAGTATCACGGGCTGACGCCCACGCGGGTCGCCGATAGCCGGTTCGGGACGGGCGGCCTGTCGCGGCCCCTGGCTTCTGGGCAAGCCGTCAACGTTACGCTCGCCGGCGCCGGTGGCGTACCCGCGATGACGGCGTCGGTCGCGCCAACCGCGGTGATCAGCAATGTGACCGTCACCAACACCAGCGGGATCGGCTACATCATCGTCTATCCAAGCGGCACTCTCACGCCGCTGGCGTCAGACCTGAACTACGTGCGGCTTGACACCCATCCCAACCACGTCGTCGCCAAGTTGGGCGCCGACGGAAAGGTGACGCTATACAGCGGATGGTCGACGACCGATGTCATCGTCGACGTGCTCGGCTGGTTTAACTGATCTAGCTGTACCAGCCCTCGACGTCGCCGACGACATCCACGGACCCGAACCCGTTGAAGATATCGACCTTGCCGTCGGGTCCTACCTTGATGACGACCAGGTTCGGATTGTTTGAGAAGGGTGGGAAGTTGAGGTCGGATGCGTTCGGCATGGAGACGCCCGTCGGCCACACCGTCAGGTAGCTGTACGCCGACGCGCCCGTCGCGGTGACGTTGAGCACCACCGCCGTTGGTGGATTCGGCGCCGTCATCGGCGGCACCCCGCCAGCACCAGCCACGCTTACCGCGATCGTCTGGCGCGGTCCCAGCGGCGCTCTCGGTGCGCCGATGCCGAGGCGGGTGTCGAGGATGCGCGACGGCGTCAACGCGGTGTACTGGCTGCCGCCGGCGGTCGACGTTGTCGACGTAAACCAGCCGCCGACGTCCACGATGACGTTGACGGTGCCGTACCCATTGAAGATGCTGACGCGCCCGTTTCCGTCAAGCGGCGTGATGACCCGGTTGGGGATGACCTGGTTGGCGACAAAGTTCAGGTTCGACGCCAGCGGCTGTGAACCGGGTGGGGAAGGGGACACGGTGAGGTAGCCCTCTGAGGTCGGATTCGCGACCGTCACGTTAAGCACGACCGCTTCGACGCCGGTTGCCGGGACGGGACCATTGCCACTGACCTGCACCTGCAGGGTCTGGCCGGGCCCGAGCGGCGCGGGCTGGCTCTGCCCCACCGCCAACGGTCCGGTTCGCGTGTCGAGCAGGCGGGTCGGAACGATTGGGTTGTAGAGCCCATCCGGGGGCGTGGGTGTCGAGGGGGTCGCGACGTACCCCTCGACGTCGGCGATGACGTTCGCCGATCCCTGACCGTTGAAAATGCTGACCTGGCCGTTCGAGCCAATCGCCGTTTCGACGAGGTTGGGAATGGTCTGGCTCTGCGCCCAGTTGAGGTTGGAGGCCAGCGGCCGTCCCGCCCCCGCGGGATAGACGATCAGGTAGCTGGGCGCCGACGTGTTGGTGACGGTGACGTTGAGCACGACCGCCGACACGCCGGATGTCGGGACGCTGCCGCGGCCGGTGACCTGAAGGTTGATCGTCTGACCGTTCCCGACGGGAGTGTTGTAGCCGCCGTTGCCGGTGCGCGTGTCGAGAATGCGGGTGGGAGGCAATGGATGGTAGGGGCCGGCTCCCTGGCCGTACGCCTTCACCTGGTTCGATGAGGCGACAAAGATCTGGCCGTTGCTCGCGGTCGGCGTCATGAAGTGGGTGAGGCTGCCCACGCTGACCGAGAACTTCCGCGCCCCGGTCGCGACATCGAAGCCGTCGAGGATCCCGTTGTTGATCTGCAGCGACCAGACGATGCCGCCTGAGACGATCGGCGGACCATATCGGGTCGTGAGATGGTTCCATGGCTCGGTAAACGTCGAGCCGTTCAGCTGCAGCGCGTGCAGCCCGTTGAGGCAGCCCACATAGATCCATCCATTGGCATAGGCGACGCCGCCAAACGACAGGTCGCAGACCGCGGCGGAGAACAACTCGCCGCCGATGTGGTTGCTGTTGGCCGAGAGGGTGTTCTTGTTGAGCAGGTAGCCGCGGCCCGACTTGCCGATCTGGAAGATCATGTCGCTGTTGGGGCCAACGATCGCCGGGCCGGTCGACCCCAGGTCGGTGTCGCCCGCGTTGAGGTTGGCCCAGTTGGTGGGGGCGAAGAAGTCCTGCATCTGCAGCGAGGAATTCAGCCGGAAGACGACATTGCCGTAATCCCAGTTCGAGCCGTTGGAACCGTCGCCGGAGGTGACGTAGACGTTGCCGGTGCTGTCGATGGCGGGACCGGCCGATGCCCAGAATCCGGCGTGGCCCGATCCCGCCGTCGGCTGCGGGAATGGCGCCGGCATGGCCCCCTGGTCGTTGAACACCGTGAGCGCGCCGCTGCCGCTGGCGGGCGCGGAAACCACGAAGCCGTGGTACGGATTGCAGTCACCGTCGCGTCCGCCGAACGGGATGTAGACCTTGCCGGTGGCCGCGGAGAAGGCGAGCGCACCGCGCTGGCCCTGGGTCAACGGATTGAGGCCGGATACCGTGATGGGGAGGTCGGTGAACTTTCGCGTTCCGGTATTGAGGTCGAGCCCGACCAGGTAGTACTGCAAGGCTGGCGTGCCGCCGGTCTTCACCAGGGCGACCGCATAGACGATGCCGTTCGCGGTGTCGACGGCGGGCGTGCCCTGCATGCCCACCGGATCCTGTGGCCCGCAATTCACATCGCTGCTGCGAGCCGGAGCTCCGACGTTGGTCGACCACTGCACGGCCCCGGTGCCCGCATCGAGCGAATACACGGTGTTGGCGACGGTCGCAACGATGACTCGCGAACCGACGACGAGCGGCTCAGCATTCATGTCGTCGGCGAACGCATTGTTGTCCAGATGGATCGAGGTCCACTGCGGCGCGAGTCCGCTGAAGGCTGGAGAGGCGGTGTCGTTCCCGCCGCGCGTGGTATCCCGGTGGTAGGTGGGCCAGTCCGTCGATGCGGCTATCGCGATCGGCGACCCCAGGGTCAGCGTCGCGACCGCGAATGTCAAGCCGGCGAGGACGTTTCTCGTACGGATGGCGGGCCGATTATACGGAATCTCTTTCCAGCCCGGCTATCGATCTGTAAAGTTGTGGGCGACGCGCGCCGCAACCCAGGGAACAGGAGGAGAGCGAGGATGGCATCACACAAGCGCCAACCAGTTCCGCAAACCAAATCTCGTCCGAAACGGAGTCGACCAGCAGCGGTCCAGAGTCTGAATCGCGTCGCGAGGCAACGGGCAAGCCGCCCCGCGCCGAGCCAGACGAATTCATAAGGGAGGGCAACGATGGCAAGGAAGGTTGAACTCGAGGCCGAGGTCGCACGGCTTAGCGCGATTGTCGAGCAGCTCAAGGGCAGGCTCGATGGCATTGATGGCAGGACCAACGGGCATGGTGGCGAGATCCAGCCCCACAGCCGGCGCGACTTTGTCAAGCTGGCGGGCGCGGCCGTCGCGGGCGCTGCGGGCGGCGTGTTGCTTGGCGGCGTACCGGCCGCGGCAGCGGACGGAGACAACGTCATTCTCGGGAACACCTCGGGGGTGGTGCTGAACGATGCCGGTCACACCACGAGCCTGACCGCGACCGCCGCGCTTGGGACCCCGACCCCTCTCGTCAAGATCATCGGATCTGGTGCGACGCTGCCCTCAGCGCCGCCAAACGGGCCGGACCTCGAGGGGGCGCTCCAGGTCTTTTCCAAGCCGGGCACGCCCGGTGCGACACCCACGCCGGCGGAGGCGATCGATGGCTACGCCCCGGGCGGGATCGGCGTCGGCGTGCTCGGGGCCAGCGACGTGGGCTATGGCGTGCTCGGCGAGTCGGGCTCTGGTTTCGACCTTTCCGCCTTCGGGACCGGCCGCGTATTTCGGTTCAGCATCACAGATACGAACGGGAACCCGCTAGCGGGCCCGCCAACCTTCCAGCCGGCGTACCCGGGGAACGGCTTTCCCGGTGGTGAGTTCGTGCGTGACGCTAACAGTGTCCTGTGGGCGTCACGGGCGACTGCGCCCTCGAGTGGTGTTCCGCCCAACCTGACATACCCGAAGGCCTGGCGACGCCTCAACAGCGTGCGAATCGACTCTGAGGATGGGTCGACCTTCTTCCAGCCGGCCCGCATCATCGACACCCGCAATGGCACTGGCGGAGCCACCGGCGCGCGCGCCGCGAACTCGACGACCACCTGGGGCCCATTCCCCGGAACCAACGGAATCCCGACGGATGCGATCGGCATCGTCGGCAACGTGACCGTAACCGGCTTCACCGGCCAGGGCTTCCTCGCCGTTTTCCCGGCGGGGGCCGCCTTCAACCCGAACAGCAGCCCTTCGACGATGAACTACACCACGAGCTGGGCGTGGGCGAACGCGTTCACCGTCGGTTTTGGTGTGGGCGCCAGCGCCGGAAAAATCTCGATCTACACCGGCTTCATCGCCACCCACGTGATCGTCGACGTCGTCGCCTACATTCAGTAACCCCCAATCTCCCCGCAAGCGGGGGAGGGAGATAAAAAGCAAATAAGGGAGCGCTTTGGCGCTCCCTTTCTCTTAGCCAGATTGTGTCTGGACATGCCCCCCCGAACGCGATAAGGTGATCCCCCTTTGGAGCTGAAAATCCGAGCCAGGGTTCTTTTTGCTGCGACGCTTGCGTTGGGCATCGCGGCATTGCAGGCGCCGCTCAGCGCATTCGCGCAGGTCTCTTTCACGACGCAGGCGAGCTGGCGCATCCTTAGCGTTCCTTACCAACATCAAACCCACGGGCTTTCCTGTGAGGCCGCCGCCCTGCAGATGGCGCTGCAGTACCAGGGGATCTTCGTCAGCCAGGACAGCATCCTCAATGTGATGGGGATCGATTGGCGGCCGCCCTACTGGGACATCTTCGGCAACATGCACTGGGGCGACCCCTACACCAACTTCGTTGGCAATCCCGACGGGGCGGAGCGCAACCTCACCGGCTACGGCACGTACTACCCGACGGTCGTCCACGCCGCGCAGCATTTCGGCGGATCGGTCGTGCAGGCTGGTGAAGGAATTCCGGCATCGACCCTCTACCAGGCGCTGGCGAACGGCCAGCCGGTCGTTGCCTGGGGCAGCTTCGATTGGACGTTTCACCAGGTCTCGCACTACGTCGCCTTCGACGGTCGCACGGTGCAGTTCGGCAGCCCGTACGAGCACACGATCACCCTCGCCGGTGTGACCACGGACTATGTGCTCGTCAACAACCCGTGGTTCGGCGTCCAGTGGATCGCGAAGCCGACCTTCGAGGCGGCCTACGCCACCTTCAATCGCATGGCCGTCATCATGGGAGGCCGCGGCTCTGCCCCGCCAGCCCCTTCATCGACGTCAACCTACACGGGTACGACGCCGGTTCCCCAGGACAGCTACCGTCCGCTGCCGCCCACTCGCATCCTCGATACGCGCTACGGCACCGGCAGCGTGAAGGCGCCGCTGGGACCAAGCGGGACGCGCGACGTCCAGGTGACTGGCGCCGGAGGCGTCCCTGGCAGCGGTGTGTCGTCCGTCGTGTTGAACGTGACGGTCACCGACACCACATCCGACAGTTTCCTGACCGTCTATCCAACGGGCGGCTCGGTGCCCAATGCCTCCAACCTCAACTGGATCGCGCGGCAGACCGTCCCCAACCTGGTCACGGTGCCGGTCGGCGCCGGCGGAAAGGTCACACTGTTCAACGGCTTCGGGTCGACCGACGCCATCGTCGATGTCCAGGGATGGTACGGGCCTTCCATCCCGACAACGCGCGACGGTCTCTACAACGGGGTCACGCCGGCCCGCTTGCTCGACACCCGCTATGGCACCGGCACCGGCACCCACGTCGGACCATTGGGCCAGGGCCAGACCATCAGAGTGCAGGCGACCGGCCGCGGGAATGTGCCGGGGAGCGGCGTGTCGGCCGTGGTCCTGAATGTGACGGTGACCGAGCCCACGTCGAACGGCTACCTGACGGTGTTTCCGACCGGCAGCGCCGTGCCGAACGCGTCTAACCTGAATTTCGTTGCCGGGGCGACGATTCCCAACCGGGTCATCGTGCCCGTCGGGACCGGCGGCGGGGTGAACATCTTCAACGGCTGGGGACAGGTGCACGTCGTCGTGGACATTGGCGGTTGGTTTACCGACGCGAGCGCCACCGTCGGTGGAAGTCGTTTCGTCGCGCTTTCGCCACAACGGATCCTCGACACGCGCGGCGGCTTCGGCGCCTTTCCATCGGGCGGAACCGCCACCATCAAGCTGACCGATCCTGCCGCGATGGGCATCACCGCAGTGGTGATGAACGCGACGGTGACGAACACGACGGCCTGGAGCTACCTGATCGCCTGGCCAGATACCAGCGGCCGCCCGCTCGCCTCGGACCTGAACTACGCCGACCACCGCACGGTGCCGAATCTCGTCGTCACCAAGCTGGGGAGCGACGGCGGGATCAGTCTCTACAACGCCGCCGGTGACGCGAACCTGATCCTCGACCTCGACGGCTACTACGGTCCGGTCAGCGTCCCCTGATTTTCGCCCGTTCCAGCCCGGCTGGGGTCATTTACACTAGCGGCAATCGTGGCATCGGAGACTGAGCTCGCGCCCGGACGGCCGTCGCTCGGGGTGATCGTCCCGGCGTACAACGAGGAAGCCACTATCGCCCGGGTGTTGACCCGCGTGCTCGCCCAGCCGTGTGTCCAGCAAGTCGTGGTCGTGGACGATTGCTCGACCGACGGCACACTGCAGCAGGCTCAGCAATTTGCCGGTGACGCGCGGATGGTCATCCGGCACCACGAGCGCAACCAGGGCAAGGGAGCGGCAATCCGGACAGGCCTCGAGGCACTCAAGGCCCCGGTCGTCATCATCCAGGACGCCGACATGGAATATGACCCGCTGGAATTCGACACGCTGATCGCGCCGGTCATCGAAGGGCGGGCCGACGTCGTCTATGGCGTCCGCGGATTCGCCGCCCATACGGCGTATTCGTACTGGTTCGTGCAGGGCAACCGCTTCGTGACGACCTTCACCAACGTCCTGTTCAATTGCTACATCCAGGACATGGAGACCGGCTACAAGTTGATGCGCACGTCGCTGATGCGGCGGCTTCATCTTCGCGGCGATCGCTTCAACATCGAGCCGGATATCACCGGGCGCGTGCTGCGCCTGGGTTACCGCATCCACGAAGTCCCCATCCATTACTACGCGCGCGGCC
>WNGL01008291.1_pt1 | contig 12179 bp, 17 predicted proteins | sample 5400591 | NCBI WGS metagenome assembly WNGL01 (sample SAMN13153377, study PRJNA577476) | soil metagenome | isolation source: 80 cm soil or saprolite under Garry oak tree replicate 1 | place: USA:California | collected 2016-06-15
AATCCAGATCGACGAAGCTGCCAAGCCATCGGGCTTGGACAAGAACCACACCGCCGCCGTTTACGACATACCGACCGAACCGGGCGGGATCGCGTTCCAGAGTTACAGGCGTGGCGCAGCTCTGGTTGCGGGCTCATGGCATGAACTGGAGATCGAAGTCGTTGGTCAGACCTATGTTGTTCGCCTGAACGGGAACGAAACAACCAGGTTCGACAACGTGGACGCTTATCGTGGCAAGCCGGTAAGTGTCGATCCTCATTCCGGGTTCATCGGACTCCAGGCACATACGGGTCGGGTGGCATTCCGCAATATACGTGTTTCGACTGCGGTTCCACGACCATTTCTCGCAGTCGACGTCTCTCGCAAGGCTCAAGAGATGCGCGCACCCAGGTTTGCAAAAGTGAGAGCCTGAGTGTGCCAAGCGGGCGGCGCCGAGTCATTCGGTGCCGCTTACTTCTTTACATAGACATTTGAAGGAGGTTTTATGGCAAAAGCTGCAGCTAAAGAGATTCCGGTCGCGGTCGCCCAGACTGCGTCCGCTGACGCAACAATCGAATTTACTGTGGGGCAGGAGACACAAAACTCAGCCCTCAGCGTAATTTATGATCCAGCACGCCTTCCGAACATTCGCAACTATCACAATGGCATGCCTGCGTGGGACATAACCGGGAACTTGCGTTTTCATCCAGGCCTTGAAAGCTACAACGGAAGCGTTGTTCAGAAAACGGACACGACAAATGGGAACATCAGGGTGCTGAATCCTCCGCGGCCGCTTCCTCTTTCCGTCCGGGTTCCGCCGGACGCTATGGGATTCGAAATCTGGTTTCTGAACTCCGGAATGTATGGAGACAAAGCCTGGGACTCGCGCTATGGGCAGAACTACCGGTTCCCTGTGGCTCAAGCAGGTCCAGCACAACCCGTCAGCTTTCGCACAGGCGCATTACGAGATCCCTCTATGGTCAATGTAGTGAACTGGACAGCGACCAAGCTGGATACCCCAATAGGCTCTTCTTCAGAAGGCAGTCAACTGGAGACGCAACTGAGCTTGACGGCATGGGTGAAAAACATTGAGTACCAGAAGAATGTGTGGATTGATTTTCACGTTTTTGATGGTGGCGATAATCTGGTTCACTCCGAGACTGTCCCACTTTCTTACTATCAGCCTGGAGGCGGAGGGGGAGATCTCTTCATCTTCGACCAACGTGTTCTGAAGGGATCTGGAGGACTACCCGGTGCTGTGTGGCCGCGCCCCGATGCGCGCATCTTGGAATTTCGGCTGTACTGCGAAGTCGGAGGCAATCTCTTTTCGGATGGTTATCTCCACCAGAACAAAGTGCAGACAGACGCGGCGGTCTCGATGGATTTGGCTATCGCAGCCTAGCGTCATTTTTCGAGGGCTGTCGGGCAAACGTTGACAGCCCTCGCATTTTAATCAGAGTCTTTGAACCTCGAATGGCCTGACGCGGTGAACAAAAAGCTCTTAGGCCTAAGCCGATTTTCATGGTCACCCCAACCTGCGCAGCGCGGCGAAAACAAATGTCACAGGTCGACTGTCCTTTAACTGTCCAATAGAAATTCTCTATCGTTCCTTACAAGGTGTTTAGGTGGCCACCCGCGTCTTGTAAGTTGTTGTAATTACCAATGTCCTTGGGCTCATAACCTCCCGCTCCTTAGACTTCCTTAGAGTTCCCAAGAACTTCCTGGAGGTTCTAAAGAGCTTGAAAACTGGGCGTCCGGCGCAGCAATGCACCGGAAGATTACTCGTCAAAGTCGGTGAAACCTACGTCGCGCGAGCGATAGGGCAATACCGAACCAAGCCCCCGGAATTTGGGGGAAGGCGTAGAGACTGGATGGCGAGCATCCCTCGGGGATGAAGGTACAGTCCGACTCTCACCGAAAGGTGAGTCAGATCGCATAACCCAAAGGTCGGTGGTTCAAATCCCCCCCCCGCAACCAAAGAACTCATAGAAAATAAGCAAGTTAAAAGGGAGCCTGAAAATTGGCTCCCTTCGTTTTTGCTCAACTGTCCGTGAACTGTCCGTGTTCTCACTGGACAGCGACCGATGGCATGCTCACGACGCGTCCTGGAGACGCGATAGACTTCCGCTGCATACGGAGCAGGGCCGAAACCTTCTCGCCTTGAGCCACGATGCGATACCGGGCATAGATTGCCTCGGTTTTCCGACCCATGATGTCCTTCGCCACAGAGCGACTCACCCCGTCATTGTCGGCATTGCGCGCGAACGTGCGGCCGAGGTCATGGAACAAACGACCAGACACACCCGCCAGCTTGCAGGCAGTTTTCCAAGCTTTCCGCATGTCCCCGATGGGCAGGCCGTGACGATGGAAAATGAATTCCGACAGCGTGACACCCGCATCAGTTATGACGGCGCGGGTAGCCCGACGGCGGGCGATGATTTCCGCCAGCTCGCCCACGAGGGGCATGGTCTGCGGCTCACGGTTCTTCCAATACTTCGTGGGAAGGAACACCATCTCCACTTCCATGCGTTCCTGCGTTTCCTTGTCTTCGATGATCTGTTTGGTGACATCGGGCCAGCGCAGGTTCTTGATGCCGCTCTTCCGCCAGCCCGTGAGGAAGCCAGAGGCCCTCGGATGTGAGTGCCACAGTCCTGTCGCAATGTGCCAATTTCCTAGTGCACAGAATCCAAAACCCCGAAGACATTGACTATTTCAAGAAGATCCTTCCAACTGGATCGCGGGACATGCTGGATCAGCTTCCCGTTTTAGCTCCGGGGGATGGAATCCTTGTCGGTAGTGCAGTCAACGTTCCAGCACGGGTTAAGGTGCGGCGACCAAGCCCGCAACCGTCGAGCGACACTCCAGCGCCGTGGAAAGCGTGGCAGAAGGGCGAAAAGAAGTTCGATATATCTTCGAGTCTATCCACCTGGGTTAAAGAAGCGGGCGCGGCGCAGATGCACCCTGAGAAGAGCGGTGCTGTGAAGGGGGGCGCTACGACCGAAGGTGACAAGGGCAAAGGTTCAAAGAAAACGGAGCCAAACAAGTGACGTGGAATCGGCGCGATACACAATAGCCTCGGCGGTAGATTGTTCCTGTTCCCCGATATTGGGAACAACTGGGAACGAATCGCCGTAGATTGCCCGTTCTCATTCCTGCTGAAATGTTATTCCACTTGTCCGATGAGACCTGTCAGGACTTGGCGTTCGACAAGAACTCGCAGGGTTACTGCAAGTGAAGTGTGGCAGAATCAACGCCCAATCTGTCAGTTGGACAGACTTTGCTGACGAATGTTGGCCGCGAAGGGCAAATCGAGGCAGCAACAACGAACGGACCAAGCGTTGATCGTGCTGTCTTGGCCAAATTGGTTGATCCGTTCTACGCTCGAATCAAAAAACCGCCCGCGCGGGGGGCGGTTTTGCCGTGGACGCCTTACCACCTCTTATTTCTTGTATTCCAAAATATCACCAGGCTGACACTCCAGAGCCTTGCAGACTGCTTCCAGAGTCGATAGGCGGATCGCCTTTACTTTGCCGTTTTTCAACACGGAAATATTGGCCAACGTGATGCCGACTTTGTCGGCGAGCTCGGTGACGCTCATCTTCCGCTTCGCCAACATGACGTCGATGTTAATGATGATTGCCATGCTGGTCTCGTTACACCGTTAAGTCGTTCTCGGACTTTATATCCACGGCATTTTGCAAAATCCGTTCAAACACCGCCGCTGCGGTAGCAATCACGACCGAACCGAAGGTGATCAAAATGCCCATGAAAACCCCACCTGCCCGGTCATCTGAGGTGCTTAGCATAATGAAGATTTCTCCTACCGCAACAAAACCGATGATAGCTATCGCGCAATATTTTATGGTCCGCAAGGCTTTCACGGCCGGTTGCGAGAAAATCTTATTTTGTCCGGCATATCCCAACATCCTGAATGCCTGATAGCACGCCACGAAAAACGGAATGGACGCTATATACGCATACGCCAAAAAGGGATCTTTGAAGTAAATCTCAAAGGGCGTGGCGTGCGCATTCCTGCCCTCAATGTGGGGTTCCCAAAGCAGAAGGGCAAGAGCGCCGATGCCGATGAGCACAATGACTACCTGAAGAAATATCGTTGAGCTTCTTTTCATGGTTCGTTCCTATAACTTTTCAACTTCCCACATTTTCACCTTAATTTACTCCTTATCGTTTGTCAATATATATTTATCGTTAGTTTTTGGGTGCAGCTTGAGTCTTGTTTCAAGGCATCCCGCCTCGATGGATAAAGAACGCACAGAAGTCGCGGAAACGGATGGAGCCGGAAATCGTAAAAGCACTGCGCTCCGTAAAAAGCATTCAGCGGAATCGCCCGCGAGCGCAAGTCGCGCTGAAAAATGCGAGGAAGCAATTTAAAGCGGTGCTGAGCCGATGGGAGACAGCCTACAACAAAGAGAACTTCTATCGGGGGATACGCATCCTTCTCGAACTTCAGCGAAATGGCTCCTCGACCCTATGACGCGATGGATTATTTCAGGTGTTTGTTTACGGCCTTGGTCATTTGAAACATGTCCAATTTCTTGCCGCCGAAGATTGGCTGTAACTTTTCATCGGCAAGGATTTCACGCTTGTTCTTTGGGTTCTGGAGTTTGTTCTTTTTGATGTGCGCCCAAATCTTCTTCGTGACCTCACTGCGAGGGAGCGGTTGTGCACCGACAATTTTCGCAAGGTGTTCTGAAGGCTGCATGGGCTTCATGAAGGCGCTATTTGTCTTTGCCTTACCTGCTGCTTTTGCCATAGATTCCTCCATCCTGAAACTTCGGTTGAATCAGTGGAATTGTATCGGAATAGTCGCGTTCGGGACTTGGCCAAACCCTCTGAGCGGGGCTGGTTCATAATATCGTGGCATGTGCCCGACTGCTCCCGTAATCGACCGCGAGCCCGCACTCGACAAGAGCGGCGACACTTCTGGCCCACGCATCCGGTGTCCGCTCTGCGGTTGGTCTCCTCGCAAGGAGGACCACTGGTCATGCACCTGCGGGCATTCGTGGAACACGTTTGATACCCGAGGCGTTTGCCCCGCCTGCCTCCACCAGTGGACTGAGACGCAGTGCCTTTCCTGCACCCGGTGGTCGGCGCATTCGGATTGGTATGCGGAGTGAATCGCTCAGAAACTCGGACTGAAGTGGCGCAAAGCGTTTACTCGACGGCGAATTCTGATTACGCTTGAGACGTGAAATGTTGTGCGTTCTGTCCCAGCGAAGCAAAGAAACTCAGCGGCGAGCATATCTGGGACGACTGGCTGAACCGGGCTCTTCCTACCAAGCGTTTCCGAGTGCGACAGAGATTCTCGCAGCTTGACCCTTTCCGCCAATACGATGCGGTCGCCCTGAAGGAGAAGCTGTCGGTTGTTTGCGAGACTTGTAACAACAAGTGGATGAGCGATGTTAGCAACAGAGCAAAGAAGGTTCTCCACGAAATGGTCGTTGCGGGCAAGCGAACGATACTGTTCCAAGCCGATCTCCGCGTTGTCGCAGCTTTCGGTTTCATGAAATGCGTGGTCGGCGATCACGCGACTCGGGGAGAAGATCCTTTCTTCTCCAGAGCCGCTCGCGAACGCTTCAGAACCTCACTGACGATTCCATCCGAAGTGCAGATGTGGATTGCAGCATTCCAAGGTGCTTGCCGTTACAGCGGGAAATTCACAACGTCGCTCTTGGCACCGAGCGAGCCCGGCCCTCTTGAAGGAATCGAGTTCTATAGTCATACGTACGTTATCGGGCATCTTGTACTTCAGACGCTTGCACCAGGATGGAAGCGGGTACACGACCGAGTTAGACCCTTGCCGACGCTTGAACCCGGCACTGATTGGCTTCCGGCGGCCATCCAGTTTTTGCCCGAAAATGGCTCCGCACTTGAATGGCCTCCACCGAAGTATTTAGGTGACAGCACGATTCAGAGATTCATGGATCGATTTGACAGAATTAACGTCAGCGTGGGTTAAACAGAAACAAAGGAGTACTCAAATGAGCAGCCTCCCTATTTTGCAATCCCTGAAAGAAAGTATTCTGACTGCGAATGTAAAGGCGGTCTATGGCGAACCCATCGCGGCTCAGGGAAAGACCATCATTCCAGTTGCCAAAATCATCTACGGTTACGGAGGCGGGGCGGGCACTGGCGGTGTAGGCAATTCCGGTACTCGTGGCGAAGGGGGCGGCGTCGGCGCAGTAGCCAGAGCTATCCCCGTTGGTGTCGTTGAAGTCAGCGATCAGCAAACTCTTTTCATTCCGATCACCGACCGGAAGAAGCTGGCAAGTGCGGTCGCAATGGGCATCGGACTCGGTATGTGGTTGGGTTGGCGTAGACGGCGGTGAGAAGCATGCCCGATACCAGCCCGATCACGTCATCCGCACGCTGGCGATTTCAATCGGCGATGATTCTGGCCGTCGCTGCTGATGCGCTGCAAATCTTCGTGTTCCCCTTCTTTGCCGAAGGTGCATTTTCTCCGGCAGATGATGTACTCGATATCGCAGTCGCAGCCGTTCTGGTTCGTTGGCTCGGATGGCACTGGGAATTCCTGCCCGCATTCGCTGGGGAACTGGTGCCCGGAGTGGATTTAGTTCCGTTCTGGACGCTTGCGGTCGCAAACATCTATCGCAAGTGGAAGCAGACGGCGGTCACCGAAGAGAAACGCGACCATCCTCGGGTAATTGAGGGCGAGTACAAATCCTCTTAGCTCGTCACGTCCCCCGTTTCGTTCTCACCCAATCAATCCGCCAGCGACCAGCCGACATCGGCACCCAGAATAACCGTTTTTGCGGTGTTCCTCGCGCATGGTGATAAAGCGCAGCCGCCCGCTCGTAGAATCCGCGAGTATGCCATGAGTCGGCGAATCCGAACCGCTGAAAGTCCAGATGATGACAGAACTCGTGGCAGAGTGTGCTCAGGAACGTGCCGAATGACGTGACCTCTTTGCGCACCGCCGTTCGCATCCAAACGCGGATGAGCATGGTCTCGGGGGTATAGTCACCGAACAGTTCCGTCGCGTAATTCTCCCGGACTCGCAACGGTCTTGCCGCGAGCACCCGGATGTCGCAGTTCGGGACTGTGTAGAAATCTGCGGCCGTCTCCAGAAATTCGGCGCAGGCGGTTCGGACATCTGGGAGGCTGTCCGCCTTCATCGCCGATTCCAGACGCTTCGCCATCGCTTGTAGGTTTCCGTTGTGTGGCAGGTTTAGCGTCTTGAGGCGGTCGCGTTCGAGGAATCCTGCGCGGTTCTTTCGGGGTGAGGAGTCGGTGAGCATCAACTTTCAGGGCGGCATACTGTGCACAGGAACGAAACGCAAACCATTCCATGTGTAATATGCGGGAACGCAGGTGCTCTCAATCTGCTGACTGCTTTCAACCACAAACAAGGTGCTCTCCAGTTTGTACGACAGCCCGCAGGGATACGCGTTATTTATTAGAGGCAAATCGCTGTCATAGACGCTTCCCGTGATGGAGTCCACGACAGCATACACCACACAGTTCGAACCACAGCCCGACTCAACGACAGTGTAGTGTCCAGCGAAATTAGGCCCCTGCGCCGCACCTTTCCGAATAACCGTTCGAAACTCCCTCTGATTCCGTGTGACAAGTCTTGGAGCGGCGGGTTTTGCTTTGTAGACTCGGCCCGCCGGATAATGGTCAAAAGGAAATGCGCGGTTTGCGTCTTGACCCTGAACGACAATGGAAAAAAGTAGCGAAACGGTAATGAGACAGGATTGTCCGAGTTTCGTCCGACGCATGTTTATATCGAAGTCATTTAAGCTCTTCAATCGACCTCTCATTGGAAGCAACTGTCGAGGGCGGCGAGTTGCCCATCGCTGTAGTCCACATGAGTTGGCAAAAGGAGTCGAATCCTCGTTGGCCCCGTACGAAGCTCTTCCGAAGCTGGGAACAATGGGCTGAAGATTGCATGCTGCCAGACCACGAAGAATATTCCACAGCGGGTGAAACTTGAGACATCAAGAAAGGCTAGTGCCCCGCTCCCGGCAGTTGAAGTACCGGAGCCTCGGGCCGACAACAGACGCCGTAGCTCTGCCACCGGAACCACGGGCTGTGCGCCAGCGTTTCGTCGTGCCTCCGATTTGCAGCAGAGATATCGCTTGCGCTGAGCGGCCTGATATCCGCCGCTTCGAACATTTCCTCTAGCTGCTCGATTTCGTCAATGACGCGTTCAACATCCATTGCTGACCAGTATAGCTAACCAGCTTTGCAGCCCAGAAGCAGCAGAAAGCATCGTACTTGCGCCATGCCGAAGCGCAAGAAGACTGAAGCGGAACCAATCGTGCTCAAAGGCTGGCAGCAAATTGCCGCGTTCCTCAGCCAGCCAGTTTCGCTCGCGCAGCGATGGGCAAACGAAGGAATGCCAGTCAGAAAGCAAGGACGATATGTTGGGTCCTCCCGTGAGGAACTGAATCGTTGGCTCGGACGTGAGTCTGCGGGGAGCCAGTTCAGATTGCGACTGAGAAAACAGATGTCGGCGCGGAACTGAAGCGCGGGCTGTCGTTTGTTCGGAAGCAGAGCCGGGGTCTAGGGCAGAAGAAGGCGGCATAGCTTAACGAGGACTACATGTGATTAACGCAAAAGAGCCGATCCAGTTCCGCTTTGCTATTGCTTCGACTACAACCGAGAAGACGTCGGATGGGATATCGAGAGGTCGGGGCGCAACGACAATTCTGGACGACATCAGAGCGGAAGTCGCAGGCGGTTTTTGCGCCTGCGAAGTCAAGAACCTCAGCGGAGCTTGGTGCCTGGGCGACATCATCTGCGCCATTCAAAACGTGAAGAAACATGCAGCCGCGACGATTCCCGCGTCTCGCTGAGCTGTCCACACCAGCCTTTGTGGCTGCAATGGAGTCCTGGAATCAGATCAAGTCCAACGGAGAGGTCAAGTCATGACCAGGAAATTCGATCTAGTCGTGATCGGGACCGGTTCGGCCGCCTCGACCGTCGCCCGTGAGTGCCGTTCCGCAGGTTGGGAGGTCGCCATTGTTGATTCCAGGCCATTCGGTGGTACGTGCGCGTTGCGCGGATGTGATCCTAAAAAGGTGCTTGTGGGCGCAGCTGAACTTGTCGATTGGGTGAGGAGGATGACCGCACGCGGTATCCGCGCAGATGAGGCTCGGATCGATTGGGCGGAATTGATGCGCTTCAAGCGATCCTTTACGGATCCAGTGCCGAAAAGCCAAGAACAAAGCTTTGCCAAAGCAGGAATCGCTGCCTTTCACGGGCGCGCCCGCTTCGTGAGTTTCACAGCCGTCGAAGTTGGAGCGAATGTATTGGAGGGTCGCCACGTGGTTATTGCGACGGGTGCGATGCCGCGCAAGTTGGAGATCCCAGGAGAGCAATACGTCACCAAGAGCGACAAGTTTCTTGAACTAGAAGAGTTGCCTCGACGAATCGTCTTCATTGGTGGCGGATACATCTCGTTCGAATTCGCGCACATTGCCGCACGGGCGGGCGCTGAAGTCACGATTCTGCACCGTGGGCAACGTCCGCTGGAAGGGTTTGATCCTGATCTCGTCAATCAATTGGTCGGTAGGACGAAGCGCTTAGGAATTAACGTCGAAGTCGGCACGGAAGTTGAGGTCATTGAGAAATCTGGCGACAAGGCCTCGATCCACGCCTTAGCCGGTAATGAACGAAAGGTGTTTGAGGCGGAGTTGGTAGTTCACGGTGCCGGCCGCGTTCCAGAGATCAATGATCTCAACCTAGCTGCCGCGCGCGTGCAGACCGAGGAGCATGGCATACGGGTAAACGAGTATCTGCAGAGTATCTCCAATCCAGCGGTGTACGCCGCTGGAGATTCCGCGGCGAGCGGTTTGCCTGCTCTCACGCCTGTGGCGGCGTATGAAGGCGGAATTGTCGCCTCGAACTTGCTGAAGGGCGATCACACAAAAATCGAACACATCGCGGTACCGACAATTGTATTCACAATTCCGCCGCTTGCAGCCGTAGGCCTTTCGGAGCGCGCAGCGCGACAACAAAGCCCGCAGCTCCGGATGAAGAGGGAGGCTACCTCAGGTTGGTATTCGTCGCGCAGGGTTGCGGAAGACTGCTCAGGTTTCAAGGTCCTGATCGAAGAAACGAAAGATCGAATTCTTGGCGCCCATGTACTTGGCCCGCACGCTGACGAGCTGACAAGTTGAAGCGCCGCTATCGCGCGGGGAGCGCAGGCATTGATGGCTATCTCGACGACTACACGTTTCTGACCCAGGGTCTTCTCGACCTGTTTGAAGCGTCGTTCGACGTGCGATTGCTCTCCTGGGCAGTCCAGCTTCAGCAGGCGCAGGATCGTTTGTTTTGGGATGAGAAGCTGGGTGGTTATTTCACCACCAGCGGCCAGGACCGATCGATTTTGCTGCGCACACGGGAAGCGTACGACGGCGTCGAGCCCTCTCCGAGTTCCGTAGCAGCGATGAACCTGCTGCGTCTTTGGCAGATCACAGATCAGCAGAGTTACAAGGACAAAGCGGACAAGACGCTGGGTGCCTTTGGTCCACGCCTCGAAAAGGTGCCGGAGGCCATGCCATACATGATGTCAGCGCTCGACTTCAGCCTGGCAAAGCACAGGCAAATCGTCATCGCAGGCGTGCCCGGTGCGGACGACACGCGCGTGCTGCTTCGCCTCGTATGGCAGCGTTATATCCCCAACCGGGTGCTTTTGCTCGCCGATGGGGCTGAAGGACAAAAACGGCTGGCACGCTGGTTGCCTTTGTTGGCCACTGTGACCCGCAAGCAGGGCCGGGCGACCGCTTACATCTGCGAGAACTATGTCTGTAACCTGCCCACGACTGATCTGACGACCGTAGCGCGGTTGCTGGATGGGTCGCAATCACCTCCAAAGTAGATCCTTCATATTCCCAGATCGACCAGATTCCATGAGGGGGAGAGCTGGCTGAAGCGCGACTATTATGTTGAGGGGCTAAGTTTTGAGCGTATCGGGGAGCCAGCGGCCGGATGTCCAACAGGCAGCGAACTCTACAGACGAGAGTGATGCCAACCTGGCTGCGGCTGTCCGGCGCAAGGACCGCAAGGCAACTGCGGAGTTCGTGAGCCGCTTCGCCGATGGAATCTACGCATACGTGCATTCGCGCCTGCTTCCGCGACGTGATCTGGTAGATGACCTTGTGCAAGAGGTGTTCCTTGCCGCGTGGGAAAATCTGCAGCAGTACCGTGGCACCAGCCCACTTCAGGCATGGCTCATGGGGATTGCGCGGCACAAAGTGGAAGACCATTATCGTGCGCGATTACGTGCTCCAGGAGCCATTGACGACCTGGACCGCGACTCCGAGGTTTTGGCGTCCTTTCCTGATTTCGAAAGTTTGCTGGAACAGGAACAAGTTCGCAAAAACACCTGGCGAGTGATGTCTGGCCTTCCCGAACAATACCGGCTGGCGCTGATATGGCGTTACTGGGAAAAAGCGTCGGCGCGCGATATGGCGGCGAAGACCGGAAAGACAGAGAAGGCGATCGAGCGCCTCCTGGCGCGCGCCCGCGCCGAGTTCCGAGAGAGGTGGAACCATGGCTAGAAACTTCCAGGATGACGAATTGATGGAACGGATTGCCGAGACTGTTGAGCCGGAAGAGAGGAAGACCGCACCCTCGTGCCTGAAAGCGAACATCTACTCGGCGCTGATGCTCCGTCAGGCTGAGACTGGCCCACTCATGGGACTCACCGAAGTCAAAGCTGCAGGCAGTACGCTCTGCGTTTTTGAGGAATTGGTCCGGATTGCAAGTGCGGGCGAAGGCATCGAATCTCTCAATATTTGCCGGGTCTGTCATGCACGTGTGCTGGCCGAGCACCTCGAACATCCGCCGATTTATTGGCAGGGCTGTCCTTACGTCCAGTTGAAAAAAACGTGAAAGCCCGACTTAGAATCGCCTGATAATTCCGAAAAGGTTCTGAAAGTTTTTTAAGCTGTGCGGTCCCGGCGGCACGAGGTGATCACTGATGGGGTTCTTGGTTAGGGTTTCGCTGAACGAGTAGCGAAAGATCCAGCCCCCACGCAGTTTCACGTCCATTCCCACGGGCACATGAAGTGCAATTAGGTTCGAGGAAAAACGTTGTGCGGGAAGCGAAGGCGATCCAGCGACCAAGTCCACCCTCTGTTGGAAGCTAGAGAAATGCACGAGACCAGTGCCAACCGATAGATATGGTCTCAATCGGCTCTGCCGCT
>WNGL01012083.1_pt1 | contig 12176 bp, 11 predicted proteins | sample 5400591 | NCBI WGS metagenome assembly WNGL01 (sample SAMN13153377, study PRJNA577476) | soil metagenome | isolation source: 80 cm soil or saprolite under Garry oak tree replicate 1 | place: USA:California | collected 2016-06-15
TCGGACCCTGCCCCGCCAGCCCCGAGATCCGGCCTCGCCACAGATGTCCCCAGCGCGCGCGTGCATACAGGACGAAGAGCGCACCCAGGGCGAGAGCCTGGACGATGAAGCCGGTGTAGACGATGGTGAACACCCACTCGTGCAGGAACGGGCGGGCGGCAGGTCCGCCGGAGGGCGCCGCGGTTCCGCCCAGCAGCCGAGCGCCGAGTTGCAACGGGTAGCCGACCATGATCGGGCTGAGCAGGCCGGTGGCGGCCCAGGCCGGAAGAGTGAGGAGCCAGACCGGCGTCCGTCGACCCCATGGCTGGGTGAGCAGCAGTGCGAGCACGACGACCATCGAATCGAGCAGGGCGCTCTCGATGCTGCCGCTGATCATCGTGGTGTGGTGCTCGAGCAGCGTGCTGCCATTGGGGATGCCGACGCGGCTGCCCGACGCCCATGCGATCTTGAGCGCGAGATAGGGCACGCAGGCAGTGAAGGCCAGAGCGCGCAGGACTCGTGCCGCAGTGCGAGGCTTGTCGAACACCACTGCTCTCATCAGCGCGCTCCTCCATAACGAAAGCTTCTCGAATTGATGGTGGGCATCGATGTGTGAGGTTCAATGACGCGTGCCAGCAACATCCGGTGACCTTTTCTAACCTGAACTTTGATGTCCGAATTAGGTTCGGCCGGTTGGGGTCGATGCGTGCCGAGAGTGCGTGTGGAGATCACAGCGATTTCCCTTTGCTGGTAGGCACTTCTTGGTGTCCCCAGCGTGCTCGTGAAGCCGCTGTAGCGCGTCGGAGCGCAGGATGGTCGTCGTCCGACCGCGGGATGATCCCTACGCCGGTCGGACCAGACCGTGGTCGTAGGCGAAGATCACGACGTGGACGCGATCACGCAGTCCGAGCTTGGCCAGGATGCGCCCGACATGGGTCTTCACGGTCGCCTCGGACAGGTAGAGCCGCCGGGCGATCTCGGGGTTCGCGTAACCCTGCGCGATCTCGCCGAGCACCTCGCGCTCACGGTCGGTGAGCGCGGCGACCGCGTCGTCGTCGCGCTGGCGCGGTTCGCCGCGGGAGAGGTGGTCCAGCAGGCGCCGGGTCGTGGACGGCGCGATCACCGCGTCACCGGAGTGCACCGTGCGGATCGCCGCGATCACGTCGGCGGCCGAGGCGTCCTTGAGCAGGAAGCCGCTCGCACCGGCGCGCAGGGCGGCGTAGGCGTAGTCGTCCAGGTCGAAGGTCGTCAGCACGATCACCTTGGGCCCGTCGTCTCGCGCGGTGATCAACGCGGTCGCGTCGACGCCGTTCATCCGCGGCATCTGGACGTCCATCAACACGATGTCTGCGCTGTGCCGCGACAGCTCGTCCAGTGCCTGCGCGCCGTCGCCGGCCTGCGCGACGACCCGCATGTCCTCGCACGCGTCGATCACCATGGCCAGGCCGGTCCGTACCAGCTCCTGGTCGTCAACCAGCGCCACCCTGATGCTCACCCCGGTCCTCCCGCTGACTGCGTCACCCGCGGGAAGCGGGCCCGGACCTGGAAGCCGCGATCACCCGGCGCCACGCTGAACGTCCCGCCCACCGCGGCGACCCGCTCGCGCATCCCCTGCAGGCCGGCACCGGTGCCCGGCACCGGCATCGGCACGGGCACCGCACCGCCGTCGTCCACGACGGCGACGATCAGCGCCTCCGGCTGCCAGCTCAGGACCACCGCCACCCGCGCGCGCGGCCCGGCGTGCTTCACCGCGCCACCGATCACTTGGGCCGCTCGATTCGGCTTCGACATCGTCCTGCACGCCTGCTGACAGACCCCGTTCGATACTGAGCCAGACGAGGTCCCGCAAGCGGATCCGCTTGCGGGCATCGTGACGATCATGCCGCGTATGACACAAGCCGATCGAGCCCGTCCGGCACCCGCGGGGACGACGAGCTGCCCACAGTGCAACTTTATGCATTGGGCGGGCAGCGCGGATCCGTCCTCATTTGCCGCCGTCCGAGCGCTCGACCATGCCGATAAGCGTGGTCGTACCTGCTGATTCCCGACTGACAACGATCTACGGTGAAGGCTGCATCTGCTACCGGAATGAGCGCCATGGTCGAGCGATCTCCGTCACTGGCCGAACTCCATGCGGAGATGGACCGCGCCCGCAGTGAGTTCCACTCCTTGGTCGCCGGGGCTACACCCGACGATCTGCAGCGCAAGTCCGATGGCACGGAGTGGACGAACCGGCAACTGCTCTTTCACATGCTGTTCGGCTACCTCATCACCTTGAACCTGCGCGTCATCGTCAGGCTGATGAGCCGAGCTCCGGACCGGGTGCAACGCGGGTTTGCTGGCGTGCTCAACGCCACCGCCCGGCCCTTCCACAGAATCAACTACTGGGGCTCATGTGCCGGAGCCACCTTCGTTACGCCTGCACGGGCGGACGCGTGGTTAGGCCGAGTCATCGCATCCCATGCGTTTCCCCGTGGACTGGGACCCGTACTTTGCGTACGACATGAGCCTGCCGGACGTCTACCACTACGCGACCCTGCATTTCGACCACCACCGCCGGCAGCTGACCATGACTGACGAAGCGGCGTGACTTGCTGACTAACCATCCGGACACGCCGCTGCGAGCGCGATTTGCCGAAGCGCGGAAGGACGCAGAATTACCGCCATGGCGGCGAAGGACTTGACTCAGCTGTCGGACCGACTGCGCGACGCGGTTCGGATTGACGCCAACACCGAAGTGTCGTGGCCGCTGGGCCTAGCCGCCCAAGCCATTGACGAACTCGCCGCGTCCGGTTGTGTCTTGCTAGGCCTGGACCTACGCGACTACGACGACGAAGGGAACTTCGTCGAGGTTGCATGGTCCGCGTATCGCGGCGGCGGGTCCGGGAGGGACGAGATCGACGCTGCGCGCGTCGAGGCACTGGAAGGCGTGCAACGCGCGCTTGTCGAGGCGAGCAAGTGGAACGATCCGTGGGTCCTCGTGACCTGGAAGGCTGCCACGCCAACGCAGTGATTTGCCGCTGCGAGCGCGCTCCTGCCCATGTGCGGATCGCGAGCCGAGCGGTGCCTGGGACTGCATCCCGCCCAGGTGTTCGATCGCGTCGATCGCTCGACTCGCGCGCGTTCCAGCTGGTGCTGGCCACCAGTGTCTCCCAGTTGAGACGACGCTGGCTGAGCACATCGGTCACTGCAGCGGCCCGAAGAACGCCTGCAGGTCCGCGGCCAACTGGGCCGGGGCCTCCATCGCGGGGAAGTGCTTGCCGCGCGGGAACTCGGTCCAGTGCGCGCCGGCCGGTGCGCGGACAGCTTGCGTACCGTCTCGTCGGCGCCGAAGACCGCGAAGCCCTGCGGTACGGCCGGCGGCGCGCCCCAGTCGGACGAGTGCGCCTGCTCGTACAGGGTGTGCGCGGCGGTGGCGCCGGAGCCGCTGAACCAGTAGAGGCTGACCGTGGTGAGCAGCTGGTCGCGGTCGACCGGCAGGTCGGTCCAGTCGTGGACCTTCTCGGCGATCCAGGCGAGCTGCAGCAGCGGTGAGTCGACTAGGCCGTAGCCGATGGTCTGCGGCCGGCTGTTCTGGATCGCGAGGTAGCCGGAACCGTCCTTCGTGAAGGCGTCCATCCGGTCCAGGATCAGCTTGTCGACCGGGTCGTTCTTGTCGAGCTGGTCGGCCATCCCGGGGATGAAGGTGGCGACGTTCGCGGCGGTCAACGGATCGGTTACGACGTGTAGCCCGATCACATGCTCGCCGTCGAGGCCGGCGACCATGCCCGACACGCCGCCGCCGATGTCGCCGCCGTGCACGCCGTACCGCTCGTAGCCGAGGCGGTGCATCAGCTCGACCCAGGCGCGTGCGGTGCGACCCATCGCCCAGCCGGTCGCGCCTAGCGGGGTCGAGAAGGCGTACCCGGGCAGGGACGGCGCGATGACGTGGAAGGCCGGGCCCGCGGCCGGGTTCACCAGCGGCTCGATCAGGTGCAGGAACTCGGCGACCGAGCTTGGGAAGCCGTGTGTGATCAGCAGCGGCTTCGCGCCGGGCTGGTCGGAACGGACGTGCAGGAAGTGGATGCGCTGGCCGTCGATCTCGGTAATGAACTGGGGATACGCGTTGAGCCTGGCTTCCCACTCGCGCCAGTCGTACTGCGTGCGCCAGTATCCGGCGAGCTCGGTCAGGTAGCCCAGCGGTATGCCGCGGGTCCACCCCACGCCGGGCAGCTCGTCGGGCCAGCGGGCGTTGGTGAGCCGGGCGTGCAGGTAATCGAGGTCGGCCCGGGGGATCTCAATGCGGAAGGGCTGGATGCCGGCGCTCATCGCGTTTCTCCTCATCAACGGGCCGGTACGGCCGGGCACTTAGCCGGGAGCTGCTGTGCTCACCTGGAGAAGACTAGGAACAATAGTGGAAAGATTCGTTCCTAGATTGTGGTCAGGATTGAAGGATGTCGGAAACTGCGGCGCGATTGCTGCGCCTGCTGTCTCTGTTGCAGGCCCGCCGCGACTGGACCAGCAGCGAGCTAGCCACGCGGCTCGGCGTCACCACGCGCACCATCCGCAATGACGTGGACCGGTTGCGCGGGCTCGGCTATCCGGTCGACGCGCGGCCGGGTGTGGGCGGCGGGTACCGGCTCGGCGCAAGTGGTGCCCTGCCGCCGCTGCTGCTCGACGACGAGGAGGCGGTGGCGGTCGCGATCGGATTGCGTACCGCCGCGAGCGGCTCGATCGCCGGGATCGAGGAGACCTCGGTGCGCGCGCTGGCGAAACTGCAGCAGGTACTTCCGTCGCGGCTGCGCCACCGGGTCACCGCTTTCCAGTCGTACGCGCTGCCGATGCCATCGCGCGGCCCGCAGGCAGATCCGGAAGTGCTGACCGTGATCGCGAGCGCGTGTCGGGACCATGAACGGCTCCGGTTTGACTACCGGACGCATTCCGGGGCGACCAGTCCGCGCTCGGTGGAACCGTACCGCCTGGTCAACGACCGGCGGCGCTGGTACCTGGTGGCCTGGGACGTGGACCGTGACGCCTGGCGCACCTTCCGTGCCGACCGGATCCAGCCGCCGACACCGACGGGGTCGCGCTTCACGCCCCGTCCGCTACCGCCCGACCGGGAGATCGCGGCGCAGGTGGAACGCGGAGTCCGCGAGGCGACCTGGCGGTACCGGGCGCGGGTGATCGTGCACGCGCCCGCGGCCTACGTGCGCGATCGGCTGTCAATCCGCGTGGCGGTGGAATCCATAGGCGAGGACCAGTGCGCGTTCGAGCCAGGCTCAGACCATCCGGAGATGCTCGCCCTCTACCTAGGAATGCTGGACGCGGACTTCAAGATCGTGGACTCGCCCGAACTGGTGGACGCGCTGCGCAAGCTGACCAGGCGCTATCAGCGCGCGATCGACGCCAGCCAGCAGGCATCTGACTAACTCCGCGCCGCAGCCGATGCCCGCTTAGGGATCCCCGGCGGCTCGGGGCACGCCGGTGCCCGACACTCCTGAACAGCGTGTCTGGGTCGATCAGCTCGCACGATAGACCGACTCGAACCCCGTCGAAGCGTCAGTCGCACATCCAACCATGGCGTCCCGCCTCGCCTCGCCCTGTGTCAGTTTCGAGAAGCGACTCATCCGCTCATCAGCGTGAGTCGTTTTGCGTCAAGCGTTTGGTCGGTGCCCTTGCCCGTCGTCGTCCCTGCATAGCCGAATGGGGTTGGTCCCGGCAGCGTGTGATCGGTTGGTGAGACGACGGGCGGGGCTGCCCGTGATGAGCGTCGAGATCAGCGGGTGTCTCTATGCCGCGTAGGGCTCGCCCCGACCGCCAGCTTGAAGCGCCGCGACGAGTTGATCAGGCAGCGGCGGCTGGCTCGAATCGCTGTGGGGTGCCGTGCGTGGCGATGGCTGGGTCCCAGGCCTGACCGGTGGTGATCACTGCGTGCAGGTGCCGCAGGATCGCGGCGGCGATGACCGTCTGCGCCTGGGTCGGCTTGAGCTTGTTGTGTTCCCGGGTGGTCAGGTGGCGGTAGCGGGCGCCGTAGACGGGGTTGGCGCGCTGGGCGCCCCAGACCGCGCGCCACGCGGCGAGGCGTAGCCCGGGCCGGCCTTGGCCGGTGAGCTTGGTGCGGCCGACGAACGCGCCGGACAGCTTCTCCCGCGGCGCGAGGCCGGCGTGTTTGACCAACGCCCGGGCAGTGGCGAAGCGGCGTGGGTCGCCGGTCTGGGCCAGGATCGCCGCGGCGCCGACCGCGGAGATCCCGGTGATCGAGGTGACCAGTCGAGTCAGGCCGAGCTCGTCGAGCACGCCGGTCATGCGGGCCTCGGTGTCGGCGAGCCGGTCGTGGGCGTTTCGCCAGTCCTCGAGCAGCAGCTGCACGCGCTCCAACGCCCCGGCTCGGTGGGCGATCACTCCGGCCGGGTCAGCGAGCGCCGCGAACAGGTTGCGTGTGATGCGTCGGCACGGTTTCTGCCCGCCATGCTTGACGATCTCGCGGCGCACAGCGTGCTCGAAACGGGCCGCTCCGAGTCGTCGAGTCCGGTCGAACTCGCCGCTGTCGCGGTCCACGATCACCGTCAGCGCGGCGATCCACGTGCGGGAGCGGAACGGCTGCTGCGCAGTTCCCAGCGCGGCAGGCCAGACGCATTCGAGCAGATCACGCATCTGCTGCACCTGACTCGATGTCTCGGTGATCAGCTGTTCGCGGCGGGCGCCGAGATGCCGAAGCCGGGCCCAGGTCTCATCGACCGGTTCGGGTTCATAGCAGCGCAGCTGCGCGGTCAGCCGGGCGATGAGCACCGCGTCTTTCTCATCGGTCTTGTCGTGGGTCAGATCCTCGGCACGCCGCGCCCACGAGGTCACCATCGGCTGCACACACGCGAACGGCATCGACCGGTTCGCCGCGAGCTGGGCCAGCACCCGCCACCGGTGCCCGGTCGGCTCGCACGACACCGTCACCCCTGCGAAGCCCTTCACCGCCGCGGCTCGCCCAGCGGCCCAGTCCAGAGCCCTCCCGAGGTCCCACGCCCGACACCGAAACGTCTTACGCGCCAGGACCTTCGAGTCGTGATCGGTCACCACGACCATCTGCTTGCGGTCGGCCAGATCAATCCCGACGATCGCGTTCGACATCGACACCAACGTCCGGAGCCGATCCAGTCGAGTGTTGCGGTTGCGATCACCCCGAGACACACCATTACCGTTACCCACGAACGTCCTCCTCCTGCGATGGGACACCAAGCCCGCAGCGCATCAGGAGGACGTTCCTACGTCCTGCATCGACACGCAGAACGTCTTTCTATGCCGCTGCTGGTGCAGTACGGGTTCATCACGCCCAGGACCGGTTCAGCCGAGCGGAATCTCGAGGATTTCGCGCAGAGTGTCGTAGCGGCGCCCGAGGTCAGCCGGCCTCCAGCCCGCGCAGACCGTCGCTGCCCCGGCGATCGCCGTCGGTGCGCATACGCCGATGAGATCGAAGTCCGCCGGTCGCTTGTAGTACGCGGTTGACGGCGGTGGATCAATACCGGTCAACAGCCGCAGCCACTTGGACAGCGTGGCGTCATCGAGGTCGATCGGTATCGCGGATGCGACCTCTTGAACGGCGGGGAACAGCTCGTCGGCCTGCTCCGGGCTCACCGGCTCGCCGCCGAGCACCTCTAACGCCAATGCGGCGCAGTAGGTGGGTAGCACCGAGGGTAGGTAGACAATCATCGGTCGCTGGAACAGAGCGCCGCCGAGGATGGCGTCGCGCAACCGTTCGCGGTCTTGGTCGGCGGCCCAGCCGACCAGGTTGACAAGGCTCCGTTTCATCTCGTCGGGCAGGCGGACGGTTCGCCACGGACGATGTCGCAGCGCAGCCAAGTCGATCAACCCATCTCCGAGTCAACGTCGATCATCGTGATGGCACAAGCCTGCTCGGCTTCAGCAACCGAAATTGTTCCACGGTGCTTGGCGGCCGGCGTGGCGAGGACGACACGCAGTCTGACCTGGACCGGTGGCGTGGCCGTGCGGGACGCCGCGAGTGCCCACGGATCAACGCACGGATCTGCCGCAGCTAGAGCGCGTTCGGCGCGTCTCTGGGGTGCTTCTATCGGATGACCTGGTAGTCGACGAGCAGATGGCCACTGGGTGAGGTCGCACTTCGGATCAATTCCAGCCGAAGCCGGGGCAACCCATCGAAGAGCCTTCGTCCGCTGCTGGCGATCGTCGGCGCGATCACGAGCCTGAGCTCGTCTAAGACGTCTGCGGCGAGCAGCGTCCGGGCAACCGAGATGCTGGCGTGGACGCCGACGTCGCCTCCGAGCCGATCCTTCAGATCCCGCACGAAATCGACTAGCCCGACGTCGACCGCAGTCGCATTGCTCCACTCTCGCACGAGCGGTGTCGACGTCACGACATACTTCGAGACCCCGTTGATGAACGTCGCGAACGGCTCGATCTCGCTGCCCGGCCAGAACTCGGCCCACTCGTCGTAGCTGCGACGGCCAAGGATGACCGCGTCCTGTTCCGCAATGACGGCGGCGAGATTGGCCTCCATCGCTTCGTCCCAGTCAGTGATAAACCCATCGGGAGCTTCGGCGACGCCGTCCAGGGACAACAGCTCGTATGCGACGATCCTGCGCATGCTCAACTCCTCCGATTGACGCGATCGCCAATGCGTCGACTACCCGCGCAGCCGAACCCCATCAATGCGATCTCTGGAACGTACCCATCTGCCGCTGACACGGCATGGCGTCCGCTCTATGCCGCTGCGGGCGCGTACTTACTGAGTCGCGGAGCCGTCACTCACTTGGTTGGGCGAGTGCCGCGTGCGTCGGCGACCCGCTGATCCGACGCGAACACCACCAGGGCAGTGCCGACAATGCACTGCAGACCATCCGTAGTCGGCGCCAACGACTGAGGGCTCCGTACCGGACCAGGAGGGCGGATAACGGGAGAACCAGGCGACCCCTCCGCGCCACGGACCCTTCAGATCCGCGGTCGTGATCGGCGCCGGGCCGCGGTGGTCTCACGGACGAGGCTGTCATCGCGTCCCACAACCAAGGAACTGGAGCGGCACGTCATGCACACTGTCCGCGGCATGTCCGTGCCTTTCTGGTTGCCCGCCTCGGTACGTTCCGGCGCGTGGCCCGAACATGTCGAGTCGATCGACCTCGGGGTGACCTGGGAGCCGAATTCTCCGAATGCGGTGCTCGCGTCGAGTGACGGCGGGCTGACCGTCATGGCGGTCAGCGCACATCCCGACGATAGGGACCAGCGCTGCGTCGTGCTGGCTTGGTCCAGTACCCGGTCAGCGACGATGAGCGACCCGAACGACGAAGGCTTAGCTGGCCATCGCCTGTATGACCGTGGGCTCGCCAACGTCTTGTGGGCCGGGCGGGTGGAGGACAGTGCGCTCATTGCTGAGCTTGAGGAACGAGCTCGCGTTCATCCTGAGCATGATCCAGCGCGGTTCGCCTCGCTGGTGCACTACGTGATTCCGCTGAAGGAGTGCACCGTCGAGGTCGTCGCAGCAGCGTTGAGTACGAACCGTGCAGGGCGTTGACTGAACCGAAGCTTTGCTGTCGCCGTGGCAGTAGGTGTGTCGGCTCTGTTGCTCGGGCCGACCGAACGGGGGCAAGTCATCACCACCTGTACGTGCGTCAATTGAAGGAGGCTGCTGTGCCGACGTTTCCACCGACCGCTCACATCGCGGTGACCGTGACCGATCTTGAACGAAGCACTCGCTGGTATAGCCGGCTGTTCGGCTCAGAGCCGGTGCTCGATGAGGATGAGCAGGCCGGGGGTTTTCACCACACGGTGTTCGCGCTCGACGGTGGGCAGCTGTTCGGCTTGCACACCCATCCGCAGGGCACGGCAGACACCTTCGATGAGCACCGCACTGGCCTGGACCACATTGCATTCGCCTGCCGCGACCGGGCCGAGTTGCAGAAGGAGGCCGCGCGGCTAGACGAGCTGGGCATTGCCCACGGCGGAATCAAGGATGCCCACTACGGCTCTGGTGTTTCGTTTCGCGACCCCGACGGAATCGCGCTCGAGTTCTTCGCGCCGCCTGCCTGAGAAAGCGCGGTGACGACGACAGACGCGCTGGCCGCGTGGGGCGCGTACAGCCGGGACAATCCGTTCGCGCTGTTCGCCCAGGTCCGTGAACTCGGTGCAGTGCATGAAGTCACGCTGGCGGACGGGCATCAGGCCTGGCTGGTGGTCCGCTACGACGCCGCCCGCGCCGCTCTCAACGATCCGCGGCTGTCCAAGGACATGCACGCGGCGCTCGCGACCGGCGCCGATCTCGTCGCAGAGGGGCTTCCTGGACCGGCGTTCGCGCGGCACATGCTCAGCGTCGATCCACCCGATCACACCCGCCTGCGCCGACTCGTCTCTGCCACCTTCTCGCCACGTCGCGTCGAGGCTTTGCGGCCACGAGTGCAGGCCATCGTGGACGACCTTCTCGATCAGCTCACCGCCCAGGGACCGGACAGCCGGGTTGATCTGGTCCCGGCGTACGCGTTTCCGCTGCCGTTCACGGTTATCTGCGAACTGCTCGGCGTGCCCGAGCCGGAACGGGCCCCGCTCGGTCGTGGCCTCGCCGGAATGCTCGTCCCGACCTCGACGGCCGCGCAGTACGCCCGGGCCAAGAAAGCATCCGACGCCGTCGTGTCCATGCTCGGCGAACTCGTCCGAACCAAACAGCGCCAGCCCGGCGACGATCTCCTGAGCGGGCTGATCAACGCGCGTGACGGCGACGAGCGGCTGGACAACCAAGAGCTGCTCTCGACGATCTTCCAGCTGATCGTCGCCGGACACGACACGACCACGAGCCTCATCGGCAACAGCATCGTCGCCCTGCTGCGCAACCCGGATCAGCTCGCCCGGCTACGCGCGGATCCCGCCAGGCTCGGGGCGGCAGTCGAGGAGTTCCTGCGCTACGACGCCCCGGTGCCCCACGCGACGTTCCGCTACGCGATCGAGCAGGTGACCATCGGCGACGTGACGATTCCCGCAGGGGCTCAAGTGGTTATCAGCCTGGCGGCCGCCAACCGCGACCCCGACCGGTATGCAAACCCGGACGTGCTCGATATCGACCGGGCCGAGAGCCGACACCTCGCCTTCGGGCACGGCATCCACCACTGTCTCGGCGCCGTACTGGCCCGCATGGAGGGTCAGCTCGCGATCGGGTCGTTGCTACGTCGCTTCCCCCAGCTGCGCCTCGCCGTCTCGGCCCACGAGCTGCAGTGGGACCACGGCGACGGTCTCGTACTGCGCGGGCTCGCCGAACTGCCCGTCATCCCGGGCCCCGCCCTCCCCAGCTAGGCAGCCGGTGCCCGCGCAAGGGGCCTCGCCGTTCCCCGGCGGTGCGCACTATTACGAGAGTTCTGGTGAGGTCATGGGACGGCCGGTTGGACGGTGACCTGATATCCGAGGGCTTCGAGTTGACGGATCGCCTTGTGCTTGGCGCGCATTGGGTCGCGCTGGGTGTAGTAGTCGCCGCCGAGATCGGTGTATGTCGTGTGGTGGGTGAGCATGTTCCAGACTGCGGTGAGGATGGTCCGTTCGATGGCGACGACGGCGCGGACAGGCCCCCGCCGGGTCGCGATACGCCGGTATCGGGCCGCCAGGTCGGTGCTCTTCGTCCTGGATGCGGACATCGCCGCGACGGCCAGCGCCGCTTTGAGAGGGGCGTTGCCGTGGCGCGTGTGCGCACTCTTGACCCTGCCGGCGGACTCGTTCAGCCCCGGGCACACCCCGGCCCAGGAGGCCAGGTGCGCCGCCGTGGGGAAGACCGTCATGTCCGCGCCGGTCTCAGCAATGATCACGTCCGCCACGGTCTGCGAGATCCCCGGCATGGTCACCAACGCTTGGCGGGCCGCCGCGAAAGGGGCGATCACGGTCTCGATGCGGTCAGTCAGCGCGTCGATCGTGGCCTGGTGAGTGTCGAGCTGGGCCAGGTACTGGGACACCATGAACGCGTGGTGCTCGGTGAACCGGCCCTGCAGCGCCTCGATCAACGCAGGAATCTTGTGACGCAGGGTGCGTTTGGCCAGATCGGCGAGCACCGTCGGGTCACGTTCCCCAGTGACCAGCGCCTCAAGCATGGCTCGCGCCGACACTCCAGTCAGGTCGGTGGCCACCGCCGACAGCTTGACCCCGGACGACTCGAGGAACTTCTCCAGCCGTTGCACGATGCGGACCCTGTCCCGGGCGGCCATCGACCTCGCCCGGGTCAGATC
>WNGL01029179.1_pt1 | contig 12175 bp, 11 predicted proteins | sample 5400591 | NCBI WGS metagenome assembly WNGL01 (sample SAMN13153377, study PRJNA577476) | soil metagenome | isolation source: 80 cm soil or saprolite under Garry oak tree replicate 1 | place: USA:California | collected 2016-06-15
CCGTGGCCGCGTCCTGCACAATGGCGGGGGCCAGGCCTTGCATCTTTTCGAAATCAATTTCCATGTTTTCCTCGCGTATTTTTGACAGTAAAACAATTTGGCCGGCAAAAACAAAAAGCCTGCTGAGCTTGATCGCATCAGCAGGCCGGATTCTATGATTGCTTTACAGATTTTATCCGCACACCCTCGCTGACACGCTCGCCACGTGATGATGATGGTGGTGGAGATGATGGATCAGCAAAGTCATGCAGTTAGAATTGAAACATAACGCCACCAGGTTTGTCTAGAGCTTGTTTCAAAAAATGGGTTTGTGTCAGGGCACGGATTTATCCGTGCCGAAAAAAGCCCTAAAAATAAGGGCTTCAGCCCCTGAGGCCCGCTCTATAGATCATCTCGCGGATATTTTTTGAAACACGCTCTAGTCCTGGTTGTCGCGAATATGCCGTCATTTTTCAAAGAACGAATCCATAGACAGCATGTGCTTAAAATATTCGTCCTTCCATCCCGGATTGAGTTTATCGAGCAGCAAGCCTTCGGCCGCGCCGAATGAGTACACCACCACGCGTTTCGACCTGGCGAGATCAATCCGCCTAAGTTCACTGAGGGTTTCGGCTCGCGCCCTGCCTGCGTAGGAGTCAAACGGTTCGTAGTCTTTAAGGGCAGCATATTCCGGAGCCGGTTGGTATTTTGCCGCGGCCTCGGCTGCTTTAACCTGGGTATAGCGGGCAATGCCTTCCTGCCAAAGTTGGAAGCCCAGGTACTTGTGGTCGTCGGGTGAAAGTTGCGCAAAGAATTTCTTGCGCGCCCTGACGTACCGGGCAGCAAGCTTTGCGAACTTGCGGTTATTGGTTTCATTTACGGTTGTGAGCAGCAAATCGCGCAGATGCGCGAAGCTCCGCGCCACCTTTGGATCTTCATAAGGAAACGGATAGTTCAGCATCCACATGCCGGTCGCGTCGCCGCGGCTCAAGCCCAGCGCTTCCACTGCCTGAAAATACCCGGGTTGAGAATTCTGCAACTGATGAAAGTGCTCGTGCATGACGGTGATAAGCCAGGGCGTGCTGGTCTTGCTCTCAGTGTTCTGCGGTTCGCCGATCACAATGACAGAAGGTAGACCGAAGGCCGGGAAGGTTGCCAGGAAACTGGTCGGGAATGTGCGAGGGCGGGCATAAAAATCGTCCCCGACTTTCTTGAAGTCCTGGGGTGGCTCAGCCCAATGGGTCAGGAACTCTGTCTCTGGTGTCACCAGCAGCAACGGCAAAGGCGTGTGGCTCCAATCGGGCCAGATTTGGTCCTGAATTTGGTAGGCAAGCCGGTAGAACTCGTGGATGCGTACCGCATCCTCGATAGGAAGCTGTTCCGGGAGAGTCTGGGTCACAGCCGCTATCGCCAGCACAAGAATCGTAAACAAGAGTCGCATTGCAGTCTTGGACGTATGTGGCGCCGCCCGGTCACTCTTTGAATTCTTACTGTTCCTCACGAACCGCCCTTCGGCGCCTGGGCTTCCGTGACCACCTGCTCCGCCGGTCGCAGCCTTCGTTTCATCACCCGATCAACCACTCCCGGCAAAGCTCTATAAAGAAAGATCACGATGCGATCGCGCCCCGGCACAACCACTTCGCGCTTATGCTTCAAGTATCCGTTTAATACCGCATCGGCCACGCGTTCGGCGCTGATGCCGCGTTGCGCTCCATTAATCCGCTTTTGATCTTTTCCTCGCATGGCATTGGCCGAGAATTCAGTTACCACATATCCCGGGCAGACCGTCATCACGTGCACGCCGGTATCCATCAATTCCACGCGCGCGCCTTTGCCAATGGCGTTGAGGGCGTGTTTGGTCGCGCAATAGGCCGCCATGTTGGGAACAGCGATATGGCCAGCGACGCTCGAAATATTGATGATGGCCCCCTTCCCTTGTTTTTTCATCACCGGGATGGCCACCTGCATTGCCTCAATGGCTCCAAACAAATTGGTATCGAACATCTGCCGACACTGCTGCATGTCCATCTCTGCCACCGAATCGAGCAGGCCATGTCCGGCGTTGTTCACCCAAACGTCCACGTGCCCAAAATATTCCAGGGCCGCCTGCATCAACTGCTCGATCTGGCCTCGCTGGCGGATGTCGCATGCGACGGCCATGGTGCGTTCGAAATAACCAATCCGGTTGCGTGCAGCATCAACCCTCGCCTGCTCACGGGAAGAAAGCACCACGTTGGCCCCTTCTTCGGCAAATTTCTTCGCTATAGCTTCTCCGATTCCCGTGGAAGCGCCCGTCACCACCACAACTTTTCCGATCAGTCTCATCTAGTGTTTTTGTATTCGTTCAGCGCCTTCGGCGTCAAGCGTACAATGTGGGGGTGGAGAGCCTGCTGCCAATTTTCCCTCTGCCTCTGGTCCTGTTTCCCACCATCCCTTTGCCGCTGCATATCTTCGAGCCGCGCTACAAAGAGATGATTGGCGAGTGCCTGGAGCGCAACGCGGTCTTTGGCATCATCCATGCCAGGCAGGAGGAGATGGCAGAGATCGGCTGCACCGCCAAGATCCTCGATGTCATCAAACGCTATGAGGATGGACGTCTCGACATCCTCGCCCAGGGCCTGCGCCGCTTCGAGATTCTGCGCGTGAACGAGGAGCGCGCGTTTCTGCGCGCCGAGGTCAGCTACTTTGATGATGAAGGCAGTGATGCTGACGGCGAGACCCGCAAGCAACTTCTCAACCTTCATAAACAGCTTCTGGCTTTGAGCGGAGAAAAAAATCCTGAGACCCCGTCCGAAGGTTCTCCCGCGCTGGCCTTCGAAGTGGCGGCCAAAGTTCCTTTGGATTTGGAGTTCAAGCAGTCATTGCTGGGAATACGCTCCGAAGGTGAGCGCGTCTCTACTCTCGTCGCCTACTATGAAGCGCTGATCCCCAAGATCACCCGTGCCCTCCACATCCGCACCAAGGCAGGCGGCAACGGCCACGCCCATTAGAAACTGCTTCGCCGGCATTCCTTACTTGTAGAGACGTAGCATGCTACGTCTCCTGATCCGCGTTGTGATGCTTGTTGAGCGACTCGTTTCCCGCAAGCGTATAATCGGCTCAAAGAGCCCTGTTTTTCTTCGACAGGAGGTGTATTTCCCCTATGAGCCTTCCTCGCACCCTTGGTGAGCTTCGCCGCAGTGAATTTTCTGAAGAATGTCTGTCGCATCGCCGCGTGAAAGATGAACTCCGTGACAATTTATTGAAGCGGTTGCGCAATCATAAATCGGCCCCCATTTTTCCCGGCATTGTCGGCTACGACGATACCGTGACTCCGCAGATTATTAATGCCATCCTCTCGCGCCACAATTTCATTCTCCTCGGCTTGCGCGGACAGGCCAAGAGCCGCATCCTTCGCGCCCTGAGCGGGCTGCTCGACAAGCACCTGCCCTGCGTCGCCGGATGCGAAATCCACGACAATCCCTACGCTCCCATCTGCGCGCGTTGCATTGAGATGATCGCGGAAAAGAAAGATGAGACCTTCATCGACTACCTGGCCCCGGAACACCGTTATGTCGAAAAGCTGGCAACGCCAGACGTCACCATTGCCGACCTGATCGGCGACATTGACCCCATCAAGGCCGCCCGCGGCGGACACGACCTCGCCAGCGAGCACACCGTCCACTACGGCCTGCTGCCCCGCGCTAATCGCGGCATCTTTGCCATCAACGAATTGCCTGACCTCGCGGGAAAAATCCAGGTGGGCCTGTTCAACATCATGCAGGAGGGCGACGTGCAGATTAAGGGCTACCCCGTCCGCCTGCCGCTCGATGTCGCCCTGGTCTTCAGCGCCAACCCCGAGGACTACACCGCGCGCGGCAAGATCATCACCCCGTTGAAAGACCGTATCGGCTCCGAGATTCGCACTCACTATCCCGCAACCATTGAAGAAGGCCTCGCCATTACCGCGCAGGAGGCGTGGGAGCGCCGCAACGGACTGCCGCTCACAGTACCGCAATTCGTGCGCGAGGTTGTGGAGCACATCGCCTTTGCCGCCCGTGAGGACAAGAAAATTGACAAGCGCTCCGGCGTCAGCCAGCGTCTGCCCATCAGTTGCATGGAGAACGTGATCTCCAGCGCCGAGCAGCGCTCGCTGCGCAACGATGAAAAAATTGTCGTGCCCCGCATCGGCGATATCTACGCAGCGCTTCCCGCGATTACCGGCAAATTGGAGCTGGAATACGAAGGCGAGATGCGCGGCGCCGATAACGTTGCCCACGATCTCATCCGCGCCGCCATTGCCAAGACCTTTGATGGCTACTTCGACGGCGCCAACATGCAGCAGATTGTGCAGTGGTTCGATCTCGGAGGCGAGATCAAAGTCTCTGATACTGCCGCTGCCGCTGAGGTCTTCAGCACCTTGAAGAGCATCCAGGGACTCAGCGAAAAGTTGGCGGCCCTGGGCGTGAAGACCAAAGACATGGTTGAAGAGCAGGTGGCCGCGGCAGAATTTGTGCTCGAGGGACTGTATGCGCACAAGAGAATCAGCCGCAGCGAAGAGCGCGTCTTCAAAGCCAGTTCCAAGCAGCAACCGCGTCCCGAGCCGGAGACCAGACCCGATTTTCCCGGCGGAAGAGGCCGCAGGTCGTTCAACTGAAGCTGGGGTTTCCAAAAGGGTTGAGGAGCACGGCTTAAGAGCTGGCGCCTTCTGAGAACCGAGAACTGAGAACTATGTTCTAACAAATGTTGATGAAACCAAATTCAAGAAGCTTATGAAGTTCACCCGCTACGGCAAATACGTTCCCAACCCCGCCGGGGAGATGAGCATGGAAGACCTGCTCAACGCGCTCTCCGACTATCTGCTGCAGAGCGGATTCCAGAACTCCTACATGGATTTCTACCAGATGCCCTCCGAGCATACGCTCGACGATCTGCGCCGCGCCATCGAAGAGGCGCTGCTGAACGGCCAACTGCTCGACCAAAGGTTGCAGGAGCAGATCAACCAGATGCAGATGGAGGGCACGCTGGAGCAGCTCATCGAAGAGCTCATCCAGCGCATGGAGCGGCAGGATTTTATCTCCATCGATCAGCCGCGCGATCCCTCGCAGCAATCTCCCATGGCCGGACAAACCGGCATGCCCCAGACACAGGCGCGCTTTGAGGTCACCGGGGTCGAAACCAGCGGCGCCTCCCGCACCTACGAGTTTGGCGATACCCTCAACCTCGATATCACCGCAACTCTGAAGCGGGCCATCCGCCGTGAGGGCCTGCAAATGCCGCTCAACATTGAATACTCCGATCTGCAGGTGCATCAGTGCGAGTATCAGTCTTCCTGCGCCACCGTGGTCATGCTCGACTGCTCGCACTCCATGATTCTCTATGGAGAAGACCGCTTCACCCCGGCGAAAAAAGTCGCGCTGGCGCTCTCGCATCTCATCCGCACGCAGTACCCCGGCGATTCCCTCTCCCTGGTTCTCTTTCATGATTCGGCGGAAGAGGTGCCGCTCTCGCAGTTGGCGCGCGTGCAGGTAGGACCGTACTACACCAACACCCGCGAGGGCCTGCGCCTGGCCCAGCGCATTCTGCAGCGCCAGCGCAAAGACATGAAGCAGATCGTCATGATCACCGACGGCAAACCCTCGGCCCTGACCCTGGAAGACGGCAGGATCTACAAGAACGCCTTCGGCTTAGATCCGCTGGTGGTAAGCCAGACGCTGGAAGAAGTTTCCAAATGCAAGCGCGCCGGCGTCCTGATCAATACCTTCATGCTGGCCAGCGACTACGGCCTGGTACAGTTTGTGCAGAAGGTAACGGAGATGTGCCGCGGCAAAGCTTACTTCACCACTCCTTACACCCTCGGCCAGTACCTGCTGATGGATTACATGTCGCGAAAGACCAAAACTATTCACTAGCGCATTTTCGAGGTTACTGTTGACTTTCTCAGGGCAGGCTCATAATCACAACTAAAGTCTCTCCGTGTCGTAGCTTATCTGCGTTGATCTGCGTCCAGCACTTGCCTTTCTTGATCGCATTCATCCGGGCCAATCCGTGGCAAATAATTTCTTCTCCGTGCCTCCGCGGTTTAGCCTTCTGTGTCCTTTCCCTCTAATCCGTGCCCTGACACCTTATCTCCCTTTATTCACGGCCGTACCATATCAACCTACCCGTGATACCATACTTTCCTCTAGGCAGAAATATGAACAACCGCTGCGAATGCTACCGCACCACAGGCGACCCCACCGGGGAAAACGCCGTTCTTTGCAACGCCCCGGCGGCGTATTGTCCGGCGTGCGAAAAGATGGTCTGTACTGAATGTCACTCCCAGACTTAGACCACGGCTCGGTCCTTATGGCCACACTCTACGCTGGCACCTCTGGATGGAGCTACCCTAACTGGAAGCCCAAGTTCTATCCGGCCAAGCTGCCCGCCACGAAATTTCTTCAGCACTACGCTACCCGCCTCAACACCGTCGAGGTCAACTACACCTTCCGCCACTACGCCACGGAAAAGACCCAGTGCAACTGGCTCGCCGTCGTGCCGCCGGAATTTAAATTTTCCATCAAGGCGCATCAGAACATAACCCACATCCGGCGCCTGCAGAATGCCAGCGAACTCGCCGCTGGGTTCCTCAACTCCCTGCAGCCGCTCACCGAAGCCGGCAGGGTGGGTATGGTGCTGTTCCAACTGCCGCCGTTCCTGAAGGCCGATGCCGGCCTGCTGGAAGCCTTCCTCACCGGCCTGCCCAAATCAGGACGCCTCAGCTTCGAGTTCCGCCACCAATCCTGGTTCACTGATCCGGTCTTTGCCCTGCTGCAGAAGTTCAATGCCGCGCTGTGCGTCGCCGAAAGCGAAAAACTCGAGAGCCCTGACGTCGTCACCGCAGACTTCTGCTACTACCGCCTGCGCAAGGGCGAGTATTCGAAGAAAGAACGCGAGCAGTACGCAGCGAAATTCCGGCAGCACCTGGCCAACAACCGCGATGTCTTCGCATATTTCAAGCACGAAGAAACCCCCGACGGTGCATTCTACGCGGAAGAGCTGCTGGGCCATCCGCAGGAATCGTGACGCCGGAGTGCCCCAACACAGGCAGCCAAGCCTGTGTGGGATTTCATCAAGCCTGTGTGGGATTTCATAAGGTGTGGAATAACGACGGTACAACGATACATCAGCGCCTGAGGCCGTGTGTACCCCCCTTGCTAGCTTGGGTTTGGAAAAGGAGCTCTTAGTTCTTTGCCATCATTGAAACTTGAAGATTCGCCGCAATCTCGTCATGAAAAAGCTGGACGCATTTCCGGTGGTCCGATTTAAGCCGTGCGCGGTCCCTATCTCCATCCGAAGTCATTAGGAGTTAAGGATTTTCGAAGATCTATCAGAGCTTTTTAGCTTTTATTTGATAGCTACATAACAAATGTCCCATCTTCCGAAACGCCGGGGCTGAAGCCCAAAGTCATTTCAACCTTATCCCCGGCTTGAAAGCCGGGGCTCCCACCATACGCCGCAAGCGGCACAATCGGACATTACTAATACAGGATTCAAAGAGCCAAAACAGAAGCTCGTCACGCGTGCCGGGCTTCGGGATGGTCTGCTGGGTTCACGGTGGCAAAACCGAGAACGGCCGTATGCGGCTCATGATCCTTCGGCGGCTTGGAGGGGACGATTGGGGTGGTTGCAGCTTCTATGCTGTCATGGCGCGGGGCCTCTGGGCGAGCATCTTGGGCTTGGCGAATGGCGGCGGCCGGGCGATTGGCTTCCCCTGCGGAGGCGGCTTGTTCTTCGAGGATGGCTTGTTTGATGGCACCGAGCATGAGGGAGGCGAGATGGCCGATGGTTTTGGCGGCGGGGAGCTCGAGCTGGCCACAGCGGAACTGGTTGATGGTATCGGCTAACAGCTCGGCCACGGATGGCTGGGTGTTCGCTTTCAGAGCGCGCAGCAGGAGGGAGGCAAGATAGGCGATGGTCTTGGCGGCGCGCATGTCCATCTGGCCACGGCGAAAGTGGTTGACGGTCTGGGACAACAGCTCGAAGACATCGGAGGCTTTCTGCAGGGGGATGGCAGAGAGATTGGGCGGCAGGGTGATCTCGGGTTCGGTCTGACGGCTGCGAGCCTCTCCGCCTTGCCTGCGGGCGGCGGCTTGTTTGCTCTTCTGGCCGGGGTCGTGGAAAAAACAATAGGCCTTGCCGGTCTGGGGATCGGCCTGGCAGCGTGCGCCGATTTTGCTGATGTACTGGCAACGGGGCTTTTTAAGGGGAGTTTCAACGTTGTTCATATCCACCTCTTAGATCTATAGAGACAGGATGGCATGAAATCAACGGAATGGAGCTTTTGATATCACTCTCTTGACAATTTTCGATTTATGATTTTCGAGTTACGATTTTGGGTTAATTTATCGTCGAATGCCCCACACAGGCTTGGCCGCCTATGTGGGGCATTCGCGAAAAGCGCTCCCAAATACGGTCTACCGCATGCAAGCTTCCCCACCCTTGCAAAAAGCGCGAAAGGGTGGGCCACCCGGCAAAGTCGAAAACAGGTTAAGAGATGCGAATCAAAATACTGGCAAGCATTGAGCCTACATATCCAGATCGCGGGCCTTATAAAACGCTGGATATAGTTGAGATATCCGCGCCCTATTCTGTGGGAGATATGACGCATTACGGTGAAGTCATCGTTATCCTCCCGCCCATCTATCAGGACGTGGATCAAAGCGTAATCGTAAAACTGAATCCCCCCAGTTTAGCCACAAGACCGGACGAAAGCGTCTTTGAAAAGCCGCCGTCTTCCTACGACAAAATTGGGTTCTTTCCGATCCATACGGATCGGTTCGGGTATTGGAATCTCCACTCTCCAAATGGAACCTACACAATTCTGCCTGAGGAAAACCTCACGATTGAGGATGTCTCACGGCTCATAACCAAAAACACCTTCTCAGTTTGGAAGAGCGACTGCTTTCTAGCCAGCGACACCATTAAAGCGTTAGAGGGCGTCAAATACGCCATTGTTCACCGTTATTCCACGAAAAGCGACCGGGATGTGGAACTTGACCAGCGATCAGCCGACATCGTCAACTTGGCGGCTACATGCTTGGCACTAATCAGGCCTACTAGAAGAAGTCGCGCTGGCAAGATAACCGGACTGATCAAAGGAGATGGAACGTTTGATCCGCAGGGTTTTAGTGCGAACACCGACCCTGCTGATGTGCCGGAAGTCCAGAAGCTCTTTACCGTCGAGAACCAACACATCGACCTCTTGCGTTCCGTTCTGCCCGAGTTCCTCCAGCTTTATCAGAAAGATGAAAAGACAGGACGGTTGAAGGATGAATACGAACCGATCAGGATGGCGGTGCAATTATACGAACAGGCCTACGCCATTTCCTATTGGAAGGCTCGACACATTCTCTGGTGGGCAGCCATCGAAGCCCTCTATGGAAATGCCGAAGATGCTGTTATGGCGAGAATCTACGCTCTGTTTGGGAACAAGAATCTAGGCGATGGATACCGCTGCTCGATCTATGAACAGGGTGATGTCGCGTCTTGCTTCACTGTATCGCACGCCAACAATCATACGCTGGGCGAAATGCTGCCTCTCATTTACGAAGTCCGCAATTCTTCCGCCCACGGGCAAAAAGTTCCCGACCCGCATTTCATACAAGTCTCACACCCGTTTGGCAACACCGTCTGTTTACTAGATGTACTCGCGGAGGCTGCCACTTTCATCATCCGCAAGACCGTCATTGAAATCCTCCGGCGCGGCTTTCGAACAAAGTTCAAAGACCGGGATACTCGCGAAGAATTTTGGCTTCTTGAGTACGGATTGAACCACAAACAGAGTAAAAAGCGGCTAAAAGAATTATAAGGATAATTTGGAAGCCAACCCGGTTTAACGGAGAAGACATGTCAACACAACCGATGGCGGCGATCTTTCCTACTGCGGTTTCTTGGCTTTCGAACCCAAGCGCTTGTAGCTCGTGTACTTGATAATCTCGCGGATGTGAACGTCATTGCCCGAGAAATGCAGAATGTCATCGGCCCGTATGTACGTGGGGAACCAGTATTCTCCGTCAATCTGTTCCCGGTAGGTAACGAACTTGGGAGACAGGTTCTCCCTGGATGGGTCTGGTTTCTTCTCGCCCTTGCTGGTCACATCGGGCACGTTTCTGCCGCAGGTTTTCACGATCTGCAGGTCGCGGTTGTCAACCCAGATGCGACCCTGGAAATAGCGTTTCCCCTCTTTCATGGTCTTGGGCGCCATGTCAAAAACATAGGTGTCGATTTCGTCCACGTGTTGCTGGCCGGCGTAGTGAACGTCATACAGGGGCAGGTCTTCCGTGGTAAGAACAAAGGGCAGCCGGTTACGAATGTCGTCGAGGTCTTCCGCGGTCATTCCGATGCGAACCAGCGTGTTCCGGGGTGCAAAGGTAACGGTCTCCACGCGGCCGCCCTTGTCGTCATAGGAAATGTCTGAGATTTGCCGGTATTCGCCGTCCACGGTGCGGCCATCGAGAGTCTGGACGGTTACGTCCTGCGTATAGGTGTAGTTATCCCGGGCCTGCCGAAAAACAGATTCTCTGGCGGCAAACTTTTGCATGATCTCCTGCACCGTCATGCCCTGCGGCGCGGCGGGGTTCAACGCTGAGTTGCCTTCCTCGCAATTGGTTTGACCCGGCAAAACAACCGGCGCCAAAACCGCGAAGAGGCAAATTCCAGTCCAGCGGGCGAGAGCACTTTTCATAAAATCTTCCTTGCTTGCTCGACCTGCGGCCATGTGCAGTGGAAAACTGCAAAGATTGTACTCCGATCCGCATTGCGATGAGCTCGGCGCGTTCTTTGGTGCCGGCGTGCCCTTCTCCCAGCTTTGCTAGGGCGGGGGTCTAAGAAGGGCCTTTCAGCGCACCAGCTTGGTTGCTTCCAGCATCTGCTCCGGGGTGGCGCGGACCCAGTAGTTTTCTGTCAGGTTGACCCAGCGGACTGTGCCGCCGGAATCGAGCAGGAATTCGGCCGGGCGGGCGATATCGTGCTCATCGGGTCCGGCTTTGGGGTGCAGCAGGTCGTAGCGCCTGATGACCTCGGCGTTGGGGTCAGAGAGAAAGGCATAGGTATAGCCGTGCTTGGCGGCGAGATTGCGGGAAACTTCGGGCGGATCGACGCTGATGGCCGCCACGCGAATTCCGTGCGCCTCTAATTCCGCCAGGTGCTGCTCGATACTCCGTAACTCGGAGTTGCACGAGGGTCACCAGTAACCACGATAGAAGACCAGCAACACGCCCCGGGGCGCGGCGCCATGCAGCGGCGCTGCTAGCAGTTCGGCGAGCGAGACGGGCTTATTGCCGGAGTCGCTCAGGGTGAAATCCGGCGCTTTGGCGCCTACATGCGGCGCCGCGGCGGAGGCGGGCATCTGGCGCCCGGCAACAAAGATGGCAAACGCAAAGAACCCAAAGATGAGGACGCTGAGCACTGCCAGGATGGGGCCAAAGATTTTTCCGCGGTACAGCGCCGGGCTGCGGAAGGCGCGGCGGATGCCAACCCAGAGCAAACCGGCGGCAATGGCGAAGAGCAGCAGGTTCATCCAGGGGAAGTTGCGCGTCAGCGCAAATTGCACAAAGAAGAGAAAGTAGCTGGTGAAGGCCAGCACGGCGAGCAGAAATCCTGCCCACAACGGCCAATTCCAGCGGCGCTCGGCGGCAGCGTTCATGGTAACGAGTATAGCTAATGAGGAAGTTTCGAATTTGAGGAAGTTTCGAGTTTCCAATTTCAAGTTTCGAGTTTCGAGAAAACCGGATCCTTCGACAAAGAGGGTGCGGAAAAAAATCTTTTCTGCGGCGCTCCGCTCAACATGACAGGGACATACTGCATGGCCCACTCGACTCTTTACAGAAACACTGATCTTCATATTTGCTATTTGGACCTCTAGAACGGTTCCAAAGATGGTGTATCCGCGCGGCACCGGGGCTGAAGCCCATTTGGGTTGCCATCCTAACGCAAGCCTAAAGGCCTGCTCTTCCACGGTGGGTGGATACAGTAACTATGGAACCGCTCTAGTGGCTTAAATGCAGGCTGATTTGATATTGTTTCATCCCTGTAATAACCCACACTTTCTTGGGCTATGGATCTAAACGTACAATCGGCACCAGTTCCTGACGTTAAGAAACAGCTCCGCCGCGAGATGGGCCTGTGGGACGTATTACTGTTCAACATCGCTGCGGTGCTGGGTCCACGTTGGATC
>WNGL01008299.1_pt1 | contig 12172 bp, 9 predicted proteins | sample 5400591 | NCBI WGS metagenome assembly WNGL01 (sample SAMN13153377, study PRJNA577476) | soil metagenome | isolation source: 80 cm soil or saprolite under Garry oak tree replicate 1 | place: USA:California | collected 2016-06-15
CCGCCGCGATCACCCTCTGGCCGGGGGGCAGCAGCCTGGGATAGTGATGACGACTCCACGCGATTAAAATTGGGCTCGTCGCCTTCTTCGAACTCGGCTCCACCTTCAAGGGTCAGAGCCGCGCCAGCAGCAGGTACGCCTACCGCGACCGAATCTGCTGGCGGTTCTACACCACCCTCAGCGGGAGGCGCGCCACCCCCCATCTTCGCGCGCTGCTCTTTGAGAATAGCTTTGCGTGAAAGGCGAATTCGATTTCCTTCCACGGCGAGAACTTTCACCAAGACCTGATCGCCCTCTTTCAGTTCGTCGCGAACATCTTTAATGCGGTGCTCGGCGACTTCGCTGATGTGAAGCAGGCCTTCGGTGCCGGGAATGATTTCGACGAACGCGCCGAAATCCGCCAGGCGTGTAACTTTGCCGAGATAGGTCTTCCCTACTTCGGCCGTAGCCGTGAGATCGCGAATGATCTGCAACGCCTTATTCGCGGATGCCTCGTCGTTCGATGCGACATTGATTTTGCCGGTATCTTCGACATCAATCTTGACGCCGGTCTGCTCGATGATCGAGCGGATCATTTTGCCACCAGGCCCAATCACGTCGCGAATCTTGTCCACTGGAATCTGCAAGGTGTAGATACGCGGAGCATAAGCGGAAACTTTTTCGCGATGGGTGGTCAGTACTTCTTCCATTTTGCCGAGAATGAACAGACGTCCACGTTGCGCCTGGGCGAGGGCCTCGCGCATGATCTGCGCAGTGATGCCGCCGACCTTGATGTCCATTTGCAGCGCGGTAATGCCATCTTTCGTGCCCGCAACTTTGAAGTCCATGTCACCGTAGTGATCTTCAGCGCCGGCGATGTCCGTCAGAATGGCGTAGTCTTCTCCTTCTTTGACCAATCCCATTGCTACCCCTGCGACCGGAGCTTTCAACGGTACGCCAGCGTCCATGAGCGAGAGGGCTGCACCGCAGACGCTCGCCATCGAGGACGATCCGTTCGATTCCAGAATGTCGGAGACGACGCGCATGGCATAAGGCCACTTGTCTTCGCCCGGAAGCACGGCAGAAAGCGCTCGCTCGGCTAATGCTCCGTGACCGATCTCGCGACGTCCCGCGCCGCGCAGAAATGCCACTTCTCCAACGGAAAACGGAGGAAAGTTATAGTGAAGCATGAAGCGCTTCTTGGTCTCGCCTTCGAATCTTTCCAAGCGCTGCATGTCATCGCTGGTTCCGAGCGTGGTGGTCACCAGGGCCTGGGTTTCGCCGCGAGTGAAGATAGCGGAACCATGAGTACGCGGCAGCACGCCGACTTCGATCCAGATGTCGCGAATCTGATCAAAGGCCCGGCCGTCCGGACGCCGCTTCTGCTTGATTACCGACTCGCGGAAAATTCGTTCACGCAGCGCCTCGTAGTAAGTCTTCAGCTTGGCCTGCGTCTCTTGGTCATCTTCGGGAATCGCAGCCTGCAATTCCTTCTTCAGCTCCCGCACCAGGTTGTAGCTCTCGGCCTTGGGGTGCTTTTGCGTGTCGAGGCGATCGGTCAAATCCGCTCCGATCTTTGACTTCAGGCTGTCATAGTAGGCATGGTCGAACTCCGGCGGCGTGACTTCCCGCTTGGGCTTGCCTGCCTTGGATCGCAGTTCATTGATGGCCGCACAGATTTTCTTAATCTCAGCGTGGGCAAATTCGATGGCGTCAACCACCGTCTCTTCTTTAACTTCCTTGGCGCCGGATTCAATCATCACAATTCCGTCGGCGGTGCCGACGACCATGATGTTGAGCAGGCTGTCGCTCATTTCGCTGTACGTCGGATTGATGAGGAACTGGCCATCAACCAATCCAACGCGCACCGCCCCAATCGGGCCATTGAACGGAATGTCAGAGATGGTGAGCGCCGCAGACGCGCCATTAATGCCAGCAACGTCCGGGTCGTTCTCGGTGTCAGCCGAAAGAACGAAAGCGATCACTTGAGTTTCGCAGCGGAAGCCGTCGGGAAAAAGTGGCCGCACGGGACGATCAATTTGCCGGCTGGTGAGAATCTCGCGCTCGCTAGGACGGCCTTCTCGCTTGATGAAGCCGCCGGGGATGCGTCCACCAGCGTAGGTGTACTCGCGGTAGTCCACGGTCAGCGGAAAGAAATCGATTCCCTCGCGTGGGTCCGGGTTTGCAGTGGCAGTGGCCAGCACAACGTTATCGCCAATTCGCACCACGACCGAGCCGTGGGCCTGCTTGGCCAGCTTTCCGGTTTCAAACGAAATGCGTTTGCCGCCGGCTAGATCAACAGAAATTTCTTGTTTCATTATTGTTTTCCTTTTTCAGGAGAGCGGAACGCATGCGGTATGAACCACAGCGCAACCCGTTAGTGAATACCAGCTCGCGAATTCCATGGAGGGATGGGAACGCCACCTGCTTTTGCCTCAATTGGCCGCCAGACACACTACGGCCCGGTCCCGATGGCGAAGGAACAAACAGCCCAACAGAATCAGCCCTTTACTTGCGGAGGCCGAGTCTTTGAACAACCGTTTTGTAGCGCTCGGAATCGTATTTTTTGAGGTAGTCGAGCAAGCGGCGACGCTTGCTGACCAGCATGAGAAGACCGCGGCGTGAGCCATGATCTTTTAGGTGCGCTTTGAAGTGCTCCTGTAATTGACCGATGCGTTCGCTCAACAGAGCGATCTGGACTTCTGGACTCCCGGTATCGGTAGGATGGGTCCCGTACTGGTCAATGACGGATTTCTTTTGCTCTCTGGCTAGCACTAACCTGATGCACTCCTTCTATTTTTTTACTCTTTCGTTGTATGTGTTTGAGGGTAACACGGGGGTGAGCAGGGTGTAAAGATTGGGTGGGGTTATGAGGTACTGGGTCAGATTATCAAATCGTCGCGGCACGCTTGTCAGACGACTCATATCCATCGAATCGTACATCGAAGCGTAAAATGACACGCCGTGGCCAACATTCCGCTGCTCCTTGGGCACAGGAGTTCGCGAGTCTCTGCTTCGGTCAGGGAGAACAGCTTGCCGGCGTTCGATCTCGCGCTTCAGCATGGTTGCGACGGTTTCGAATTCGATGTCCGTTTGATAGGCGACGGCTATGCGGTCGTGTGTCATGACGCGTAGTTTCAGGGGCTTCAATCGCGGACGGGACGATTACGCAATTTCGCGATCTCCCTCTTCTTGAGGAGGTCGTGGCGCGTTTTTCTAAACGCGCTTTTCTTGACATCGAGCTCAAAGTCCCAAGCCTTGCACAGCAAGTGGTCACCGCACTGCGCGAGCATATCCCAGAACGAGGGTACGCAGTTTCATCTTTTCTAGCTGATGTGCTGGTTGAAGTACGGGAGTACGATGAGTCAATTCCATTAGGAATCATTGCGAATGGAAATTGCCATCGTGGCGGGACCTGCCGATTGAATACCTACCGCATGCATCACTGATTACGCCGGCACTGGTGCGAGAGGCACACCACGCCGGGAAGGTTCTGTTTGCCTGGACAGTGAATGATAAAACTTCGATGCTCCGCCTCGCGGACTGGGGAGTTGAGGGTATTATTTCGGACAATACTGAGTTGCTGGTCAGAACGTTAAAGCCTGGTTAGCCAGACTTTGTGGATCCGACTGAGAAGAGCGGATGTTGAGAACACGCCTTTAGAAGGTGATGCCTAATGGCAAAGTACATCGGCGCTATTGATCAAGGTACGACGAGCACGCGTTTCATTGTATTTGATCGTTCCGGCAAAATTATTAGCGCAGCGCAGGAAGAGCATGAACAAATTTATCCCAAGCCCGGCTGGGTGGAACACGATCCTGCGGAAATCTGGCGCCGGACTCAGGACGTAATTACGCGAGCGATGGAAAGTGGCGGATTGCACTCCTTAGATATAGCCGCCATCGGTATCACCAATCAGCGTGAAACTGCAGTGGTCTGGGATAGAAAAAGTGGGAAAGCCGTCTATCCTGCAATTGTCTGGCAGGACACTCGTGTCGCTGGCAGCGTGGCCGAGTATGCTGCCCAGGGAGGCCAGGACCGCTATCGCGCAAAGACTGGCCTGCCTCTCGCAACCTATTTCAGTGGATTGAAGATTCGATGGATTCTCAACGAAGTCGCGGACGCACGTGCGCAAGCAGAAGCCGGTGAGCTGTTGTGCGGAACGATAGACAGCTTTTTGATTTGGAACCTCACCGGCGGACCAAACGGCGGCTTCCATGTCACCGATGTCACCAATGCCAGCCGAACTCAACTGATGGATCTGGTCACGCTGCAATGGGACAAGGGCATTCTGAAAGATTTCGACATCCCGATTCAGATGGTGCCGAAGATCGTCTCCAGCAGTGAAGTTTATGGACACGCGATCCTTCCGGCCATACAGGGTGTCCCGATCGCCGGCGATCTCGGCGATCAGCAGGCCGCACTGGTTGGTCAGGCGTGTTTCAAGCCCGGAGAGGCCAAGAATACCTACGGGACCGGCTGTTTCATGCTCATGAACACCGGGCAAAAACCCGTCTTGTCGAAGTTCGGCTTGATTACTACGGTGGCGTACAAATTCGGAGAGAACCCGGCTCACTATGCTCTCGAAGGCAGCATCGCCATTACTGGCGCGCTGGTGCAATGGCTTCGGGACAACCTGGGGATCATCCAGAACAGCGCGCAAGTGGAGGAGCTCGCCCGCAGCGTGGACGATAACGGCGGAGTTTACTTCGTTCCGGCGTTTTCGGGACTCTATGCGCCGTATTGGAAAGACAACGCTCGTGGCGTGATCGCCGGACTCACGCGATATGTCAACAAAGGGCACATCGCTCGCGCCGTTCTGGAGGCCACCGCACACCAAGTCCGGGAGGTCGCCGAAGCGATGGCGAAGGACTCCAATATTGTTGCTGATGTTTTACGCGTTGATGGTGGAATGGTTGCGAATGACCTTCTGATGCAGTTCCAGGCCGACATTTTGAACACGCCAGTCGTGTGTCCGGCGGTGAAAGAGACGACGGCCCTGGGTGCTTCTTACGCGGCTGGGCTGGCGATCGGTTTTTTTAAAGACATCGACGAACTCGCCGCAAATTGGGCTGTCGATAAGCGTTGGGACCCGAGGATGGACGAACGGAGTCGCGAGCGTCTTCATCGAATGTGGAAGAAGGCAGTTATGCGTTCCTTCGATTGGGTTGAATAGGTCGATCAAGCAGTGTATGGAGCGAATTAATTCGCACTCCGCGGAGGTGTGTTCAACATGCATGGACCGTTCGTAGGTGAGTTCATGGGCACCCTGGTGTTGATTCTGTTGGGGGACGGCGTGGTAGCTAATGTTCTGCTGAAAAAATCGAAAGGCGAGAACTCAGGCTGGATTGTGATTGCGACCGCGTGGGGTATGGCCGTGGTTGCGGGAATCTGCACGGCGGTGGCATGCGGCAGTCCGGGGGCTCATATCAACCCGGCAATCACCCTGGCGGTCGCTTTGTTGTCAAAAGACTGGTCGAGCGTCGCCGTGTTCTGGGCAGCGCAGTTTCTCGGGGCCTTCGTGGGTGCCATCCTGGTTTGGCTGGTGTACTTGCCGCACTGGAAAGAGACGCCTGACAAATCGGCGAAACTTGCGGTTTTCTGCACGCAACCTGCAATCCGTAATATTCCAGCGAACCTGCTGTGCGAAATTATCGTTACCGTCTGCCTGGTGGTAGTCGGGTTCAGCTTTGGAAGTAAATCTCTGGCGCCAACCGGTCTGGCGCCGGGATTCAGTCCGTGGTTTTGGGGAGTTCTGGTGTGGGTAATTGGCTTGAGTCTCGGCGGTCCGACTGGGTATGCGATCAATCCCGCTCGTGACTTTGGCCCACGCGTGGCCCACGCTGTCCTGCCGATCAGCGAAAAGGGCGGTTCGGACTGGGGGTATGCGCTGGTGCCGATCATTGGTCCATTCATCGGCGGGGGCATTGCCGCTGCGATTATCAAGATCGTAGGAATCAGTTGACCTGGGTCTCATGAGATATCCATGAATCGACCCGAGATGTGGAGCCGCGTAGAAGCGCATCGCGGTTCCTGGGACATGATCGTCGTAGGTGGCGGCGCGACCGGAGTGGGAGTCGCTATCGATGCCGCTTCACGCGGCTACGATGTGCTGCTGCTCGAGCAAAGCGATTTCGGAAAAGGCACGTCCAGCCGCAGCACCAAACTGGCTCATGGCGGAGTGCGTTACCTGGAGCGGGGCGATATGGGACTGGTCATGGACGCTCTCAAAGAGCGTGGCCTTCTCCTGCGGAACGCGCCTCACCTGGTGCGGGATCTCGCCTTCGTCGTGCCCAATTACGAGTGGTGGGAAGCGCCTTTCTATGGGATGGGCTTGAAGTTGTACCAGCTCCTGGCTGGCAAGTATGGCTTTGGCAAGTCGCGCCTGCTCTCCCGCGAGGAGACCCTCGCACAACTCCCGACTCTGAAGACAGACGGGCTGCGCGGCGGCGCAGTTTACTACGACGGGCAATTCGACGATTCTCGGCTTCTAATCCACATGGTGTTCACGGCATTCGAACAGGGCGCCACGTTGCTGAATTATGTCGAGGTCACGGGCCTGAGCAAAGACGCCCAGGGATTTGTGGACGGTGTGGTGGCACGCGACGTCGAAACCGGAGAGGAATTTCGGGCATCGGCGAAGGTAGTGATCAATGCTACCGGAGCGTTTAGTGACCTGATGCGGCGTAAGGCGGATCCTTCAGCAGACCCGATGATCGCGCCTAGTCAGGGTGTTCATCTGGTTTTCAAATCGGAGTTTTTGCCGGGCAAAAGCGCAATCATGGTTCCGCACACCAGCGACGGACGTGTGCTCTTCGCGATTCCCTGGCACGGTCATGTGTTGGTGGGAACCACTGACACTCCGGTTGCCGTTGCAACCTTGGAGCCGGTTGCACTGGAGTCAGAGATCGAATTTATCCTCTCCACTGCGGGCCAGTATCTGGCCAAAGCGCCAACGCCCGACGATGTCTTGAGCGTTTTTGCCGGTATTCGCCCGCTAGTGAGCGCACAAGGCGCCGTCAATACGGCTGTTCTCTCACGCGATCATGTTATCCACATCGACAGTTCCGGACTGATGACCATCTGCGGCGGAAAGTGGACCACGTACCGCCACATGGCAGAGGATTGCGTTGATCAGGCAATGACTCTGGCGCAGCTTCCGGAGAGGCCATGCGCGACACGAGAATTGAAAATCCATGGCTTTCATGAGTCGGCGGAGCAGTTTGGCGCGCTGGCAGTTTACGGTTCGGATGCCCTCGAAATCCGCAATCTGATGGAAGGCGAATCCCGACTCGGCGAGGCGCTGCACGGCGAACTGCCTTATGTGAAAGCTGAAGTCATTTGGGCAGTTCGATGTGAAATGGCTCGCACTCTGGAAGATGCGCTAGCTCGACGAACGCGCGCGCTGTTCTTGAATGCCCGAGCTGCATTGGAAATGGCGCCCGCTGTTGCAGACTTGATGGCCCCAGCACTGGGCTGGGACGAAGGTGCCAAGGCAAAACAATTGGGCGCGTTTCGTGATCTTGCGGCGAATTACATACCACGCGGCTGAACAGCGTCACCGGTAACTCTTAGAACGATGCAACGTAGGGTTCTGCCCTTGCGTTGCGATCTCGAACCCCAGGATAGAGCGTCTACAGAGCTACATACCAGTGTCGCCGATCGCCAGAGATTCTTCCTTGGGCTTGCGACTCCACGCTCCGACAATCTCCGACCGCCCAGCGCTACTCAAGAGAATCTGGCGCCCTTTCGCTGGCGGTCTCAGGTCGGCTTGCGCGACCAGGATCCCACGAGCGGAATGAAACTAACTACGGTATTAGCCGCAGTAACTTCGGCCTGAATTCTTTGCGGGAGGGTGTCGAAATCGCCCAGCGCTTCGAGGGAGACATTTTGCAGTTGTGCCAAGGGACGCAGACTGCCGAGAACGTCGAGAATTATCCCCGTAGATTCCGCGTCGCTCCCTAGGAGCAGTTCCATATGCATGCTTGGTGCGGGTAGGCCCACTTCCTGGAATATGCGGTAGAGGTCAAGCCCCATTTCTGGATTTACTCGTGAGCGCAAAAACGTTTGATGGATTGAGGACAGAACTTGAGACCAAAGCGGCGGACGCGCGCCCAAGGCAAGCATTGGTATCCATGACGGCTCTTGGAAGGCCAATACGCCGCCAGGACGAACCAGCCGAGCGACGGAGCGCAACACGGACAAGGGATCGGGAAGGAACATCAAAATAAAGCGGCCTACGGCGGCATCGAAGGGCTCGTCGCCGGAGATTTGATTCACATCTCTCTGAGTGAATTTCACATTGCGCAGTCCCGCCGAGGCCACGCGAGCCTCAGCGCGCGCAATCGAACTCGCGTCGCGCTCAATGCCCACAACTTCGCCGGAGGCGCCGACCAGCCGGGCCACGAGCATCGCAACATCGCCAACGCCGGAGCCGAGATCAAGAACCCGCTGGCCGGGACCTATCCCGGCACTACGGAACAAGCGCTCGGTAATCGGTGCGATGCGCTCAGCCTGACGAATCAGGCGCTCGTGCTCCGCGTTGGTGTAGCCGAGTGCATAATCAGATTTGGAACTGCCGGGGTTGTTAATCGGACTTGCTGCCATTCTGATCTCCGGTGTGATCGATGTTCGCAGGCGACTGCTGTCGCAAACAAATTTCAACTCGCTGTCTAGGCTAAACTGCTTGCAGCTGCCTGCGGCCACATTACCTGCTTAACTTCTCCGACCAAGAACACCCAGACGAGGGCACCAACCAGGCAGACACCGGCGGTGATCTCGATTGCCACTTGAAAGTGGACTGTCCAATCCACTGTGAATCCGGTTAGCGCCGGCCCAATAATGCCCGCAAGGTTTCCGAAGCCGTTTTGCAGGCCGCACCACCTTCCGACTACTCGCGGCCCGGCCAGCGTCTGAGAGAACGCCCAGAGGCCCGAGTTGCCGGTTCCCGATCCTACACCGGCCACCATCAACCACGCCAAATAAGAATGCGGTCCCGCCGACGAGCAACCCAGAAAGCCGATGGCAGCCATTGTCCATCCCAGAGCCATCGCTGACTTGCGTACCACGCCGGTGGCCAGACCTCGCCGAATCCAGAAGTCGGCGACCCAACCAGTCGTAAGCGCAGCTGCGGCGTCCACAGTGTAGTAGAGCGCAGCCTTGTTCACCATGTCATGCATCGAGAGATGCTGCTCGTGGACAAGATAGAACGGAAGCCAAGTGAGAGTGAAGTACAGCGGGTATGCAGTACAAAAAGAACCTGCGGCAGTCGCCCAGAACGGACGTTGTCGCAGGATATCAATCACGCGAGTGCTGCTGGCGGAAGGCGCTGGTGCCTCCGCGTGCGGCATCCATCTTATCCAGCCGGGCAACCATATCAAACTAAGCAGTCCGATGCCCAGGAAGACCGGACGCCAGCCAAAGTGTGTCATCAGCAATCCAGCGCCAAGGGTTCCCGCCGCGGGTCCGAGTTTCATACCAGCAATGATGGCGCCGTTGGCGAACCCGCGAGCATGCTCGGGCAAATGGCGCGCCAGGATCTTCGAATAGCACGGAAATGCGATGGACTCGCCCATGCCAAGGATCAAGCGCATGATCAGTAGCATGGTGAATCCGCGAACCATACCGGTTGCGGCGGTGGCGAGCGACCAGACCAGGAAACCAACTGCCAGCACTCGATTGACGTCAAAGCGGTCCACAAACCAGCCGCAGACAAACAGTAACGCGGTGTAGGTCCAGAAAAAAGAGGAGAGCAGAATGCCAAGTCGTGAGGCAGAGATGCCCAACTCGTTTTTTAGCAACGGCGCTGCGATCGAGAGATTGCCGCGATCAACGTAGTTGATGAAGACAGAGAGCACGAGCAGCGTGAGCACAACTGACATGGGGCGAGAAGGCAGTTGATGAATTGTTGCCGAGTTGGCTTTAGTTGGCTGGTAGCTTGCCATGATTACTTCCTGAGATCAGTCTTCAGGTACAGGCGGTCTCGGATTTATCTCAGTGTTCCTCCGTGCCCACTGTGGTCAAGACAAATAACCACAGAGGGCACAGAGGTGCACAAAGGAAAAACCCGCACAGAGGTAGCCCTACCCCTCAGATCAGTAACGGAATCCCGCGCGCACACCTTCTGTATTGAAACTCGACGTGTAGGGGCTCCGGGCCTAGGATTCACGAGTTACCGAGTTACAAAGACCGCAGGAAGTCCAGAATTGCCTGCTTGTTCGCCGGGGACAATTTGCTAAAGTTCTGAATCACTCCGTTCGCCTCCGAAGCCGGGTACTTGGTGGTTGCCGGAGAGGCGTGGTTGCTAATTGCCTCGAGCAGATCGGCGGTTCTTCCGTCGTGCAGGAAAAAGATTCGCTGACCAACACCCCAGAGAGGCGTGCTTCGGAATTCGTCGGGACCAGCCTGCCCCTGGATAATGTCGTCCGCGAGATTTGCACCCATGTGGTGCACCATCAGGTCGGAGAACAGATTGACGGGCCGGTCTTGCAAAACTGGACTGAGCATCACCGGGGCGGTTTGCATGCGCGGAGTGTGGCACAGGGCGCATCCGACACTGGCGAAGATTTCCCGGCCACGCTTGGCACTCTGACTGGGGTGCGAATCCGGGGCGGGTCCATCAGTGAAGCGCATCATCAATTGGAACTGCATCCAGTCGGGCAGGATGTGTAGCGGGTTATTAAACGCCTGGTTTTTGATTTCGTCCTTATCCGTCCGGATCACATCGTTGGGCTCCGGTTTGTTGGGGCCTTGGCAGTTCGGGTCTTCCTCGGTCGCCGTCGGAAACAGTTCGTTGGTGATTCCCATCTCGACGTTATAGGCCTCGCCCGCAAACATGGTGATGGACTTGTTCTGCGCCTTCCACCCGAAACGAGTCATAGTGCCGTCGTTGCCGCTGCGGTTGGGATGTCCAGCGATGCCGAGTGGCGCCCGCTGCAAGGCAGTCACGTTGTGCTGTGCCAGAATTTCGCGGTCCTGGATAGATTCAATCAGGCCGAGGCCCAACATCTGTAATGGAATTCGGAAGGCCAGGTTGCCGGCTTTGAATTGCGTTTCAAAATCAGGTTGCCTGAGTGCGCAGTTCGGAATAGTGGGATCGTTGATATCCCCGCGCACAACCCAAAGCTGATGCACACCGCCATCGCGAGTGCCATCGGGTTTGTACTTGAAGCGCACTTCGCGGATAGGACCATATTGCGTTTCAAAAGAGGGAGAAACATTTTGCCTTCCGAAGCGATGCGGAATCAAGCGGAACTGAGGGTTCTCTGCGGGCTGAGGAGTTTTGTCAGCTGGGTTAGGAACAATAAAGCCGCCTGATCCACCTAACACTGGCTGGGCATGGCAGGCAAAGCACTGGTCCGCATTGTGGCGGGCACCCAAGCCGTTTGAATTCGTGTGGACTTGCGGAAATACGGGATCGAGTTCCCCGAGGACAGGCGAGCCGTCCGTGACCTGCGCGCAATTGTCGCAGGTAGATTCCAATTGGCCCGCACGCAGAATTCCTTCTTCGAAGGATGCGAGTTCGTTGTCGTTCACAGTCGCGCCGGTCGTCGGGTTGGGGCTGATCAACGGCGGGTGTGGAATTGGAATTCCTTGCTGCTGCAGTCCGCCACCGGTATTCTGGATCCCGCCGCGTACGCCGGGATCTTTCTGGGCGAACACGCTGTGGCACGCGAGGAGCAGTACAACCCCAACAAGTCCTTGAGCCCGCGTTACTTTTTTCATAGATCCTCCCAGAGCAGCCGTTACTCCCACAAAAAGTTGTATGGGCCGCAATCCTTCCCTAAGGTGGCTGATTTGGTCAACGGAACTGTGGCGGAAACGTAGCTGGCGAGGTAAATCACTGAAACTTAATGCCTTGTTTGAGCGGCTGACCCGTTTCGGAATCAAGTATTCGGGCGAAACCTGGCATGGTACACTTACGTCCAATCCACAGAGTAGGGGATGGAGCAGTGGGCCATCCGGTTCAATCACCTTCTATTATTTATCGTTTTGGGCTTTTCGAAGCTGACCTGGGCAGTCGAGAACTGCGCAAGCACGGCATCCGAGTGCGACTCCAGGAAAAGCCTTTCCTTGTCCTGACTGAGTTGCTGCGTCGTCCCGGTGAAGTCGTGACCCGGGAGGAACTTCGCCAGTGCCTGTGGTCGCCTGGCACCTTCGTTGACTTTGACGAGGGCGTGAACACCGCCGTCAA
>WNGL01010332.1_pt1 | contig 12172 bp, 12 predicted proteins | sample 5400591 | NCBI WGS metagenome assembly WNGL01 (sample SAMN13153377, study PRJNA577476) | soil metagenome | isolation source: 80 cm soil or saprolite under Garry oak tree replicate 1 | place: USA:California | collected 2016-06-15
GTCGTTCGACGCCATCAGCATGATCGCGCCGCCGCCATAGACGAGGATGTACCAGACCGCGTTGGTGGCCGAGACGATGCTCTCGCGCAAGGATGGGCCGGTTTGTACGACGCGCTGTGCGATGCGGCCGGCAAAGTCGTTCTGGAAAAACGCCCAGCTCTGCCGCACGACATGCCAGTGGCTCTGCCAGCGGACCAGGTTGGAAAAGCCGGGGACGATCCCCTGGTTGGTGATCAAATTCTGCAGCAGCATTGCCGCCGGGCGCGCCACCAGCAGGACCAGCGCCATGCCGACGAGCTGCGGCCAATTATCCTGCAGCAGCGAGCCCGGCGTGTGGCCGGAGACCAACGTCACCACGCGCCCGATAAAGACGGGTATGGTCGTGTCGAGAATCGCGACGATAAATCCGGCGACGAAAAGCGCCGCGACGAGGCGCCGCGCCTGCCGCGCATAATGCCAGTAAAATGCGGCGAGCCCCGCCGGAGGCGGTGCCTCGGGCGGGAGCGCGGTGGGCTGCAAGAGATTTTCGAAAAACCGGAAGACGCGCATGATCGAGATACGCTTTGAGATCCCTGCTCGGAGAAGGAGAGAACGAGACGGCGGCATGGCAAGCCGCTGCCTATAATATCAGCACAGGTACGATGGCGTAACGGAGAAGATCCCCGATTTTTTCGGCCTGGAACCCTTGACCCTCATGCTCGAAGGGTTCTTCTGTTTCTGCGGCGAGAAGACTGGTCTCGTTGGATAGCCGAGCGCGACGCGGCCGCATTGCTCGTTATAGTTTGCGATGCTGGCGCCCCCGCACAGTAACCGTGGCCCTCGCGAGCGACCAAGGGCGAATGTGTGTCATGGTAATGCTCATTTGTCAATATATGTCATTTTCACAACACAGACCTGCACCCGAAGCCACCCCTCGATGTCCCCGGCGCAGTTCGCAAAACCTTGCCTTTGTCGAAAATCCCTTGCATCGCGTTGCTCTTCGGTATACCAATTTTATTGGGCTGTCGGGTCGCCTTTAGTTGGTATGGTGAGCCGATAAGCCGCGTTACTTTACGGTTAACTTTAACTGGCGTGACCGCGGTTTCTGCGGGCCGCACCTTTACCAGCCGCGGGCAGAGCTGCAATTGCTTCTCGACGACGCATTCGCACTTTTCAAGCGGCTCGGGATCGACGTCCGGTCGATCTCCGCCAAGGAATTCACCACCGCCTATTTCGTCCTCGCCAAGCGCTACCACCCCGACCGCGGCAATCAGGCGACCCACGAGTTGATGGCCAACATCAACGCCGCCAGGACGATCATCCTAAAGTGCCATCGCATGGGCTAACCCTCGTCACCAAATGCCGCCGGCGAACGAGAGGACGCACGCGCGCAAATTCATCATCGAGCCGCACTTGCGGCTGCAGGAATGGATCGCCGACGAAAGGGGGCATGTCACCTCTGAAGGCCTCGATTACGAGTTTCTATGTCCGCTGAAGATCGCGGCAGGTAGCACGAAACGCCGATTTGGGATCGGGCTCTACCAGATTCCATGATTTCCCCTTCCCGGCCGGACGAAGGGACGACCGGCTCGCGTCAAGATCAGCGCAGCTCACGATCGAAGTTCGCGGGCATTCACGCCATGGCCACCACCTGCGCAGATTGCATACGCTCCGCGATGACGTGCACCTCGATCTCGTCGCTGGGCGCGGCGAGCCCATTCTCCGCTGCGATTTCGGGAGCAATTTCGAGCACGCGGGAGCCTAGTTGCTCAAAGGTCGACGCCTCGGTGCTTAACGGCAGCTCGTCATTCGAACACCACCACACCCCGGCCTCGCTATCCCACTCTGCCCGGATCTCGAAGATCCTTTCTCTGCTGCAAGCTCGCCGTCCGGCTCCCTTTCACGTTGTCTCGCTCGCTTTACGAGATGGTAGCGAATGCGGGCAAACAAAAACCACCAAGGGCAACACCCGCCTGGGCGCGCGGCTGGTTATCGAGCCCGGTACAAAGGAAGCTCACGCCCAGACATTCAACTGAACCGCCCGCCATGGCATCTTCGCCGACACCGGGATGGGGCCGCGCCCGAAGACTCGGTGAGTCGCTGCAATCGGCGGAGTAGTCCACACCGTCCTTTCGTAAGAACCGCCGCGTTCTGGCCGACACGGGTCAAACACGCCGCCCACCATTAGGCCCGTGCTGCGCGCGTCCTTAATCACGCTCAACGAGAACTCGTGACGGTCTGTGGGAGGGTGAACCGTTAAGGTGACCGTGATAACTATCTAGCGTTGAGCTTAACGAGAACATTAGGAGAACTTTCCCGTTGAAAGTGTATCAAATGCGTGTCATTCTCGGGCGTTCTCTCGGCCTATAAGAGGTCGTGGGAAGGTCTGAGCACAGCATCTTGTCATCTGACGGAAATTGTCTACTATGGCTCGTAGGGGTCTTCAAATGGCAAAAAAGAGCGCCGCATGGCTGTCCGAAGAGGCCGCTCCGTTTCAGCAGCGGCGCGATATTCCGCACATCCCGGCCACGGACAACGAGCCTGGAGGCCCCGAAGCACTCCTAAAGGCGAACAGGATCTTCCGTGCGCGCCGATGGCCGGCGCCCTACGATCGGACGCGGCACGAAATGATCCTCGGTGATGCCCGCGATCTCCGGACGATACCCGACGAATCGGTGCACCTCGTCGTTACGTCGCCCCCCTATTTCAACCTAAAGCCCTATGCTTCTGATGCTGGCGGGCGTCAGCTGGGTCGAATCGAGGATTACGAGGGCTTCCTTAACGAGTTGGACCAAGTTTGGGGGGAATGCGAGCGTGTTCTCGTTCCGGGCGGCCGAATTTGTTGTGTGATCGGTGACATTTTAATCCCTAGGCGGGCGGATGGCCGCCACAGGGTCCTGCCCCTTCCTTCCGATATCCAGGTCCGGAGCCGCAGTATCGGGCTTGATAATTTGACACCCATCCTTTGGTTCAAGATTGGGAATCGGACGAATGAGGCCGGCGGCGGATCGAGCGGATACTACGGCAAGCCTTATCAGCCCGGTGCAATCATAAAAAATGATCATGAGCATATTCTCATGTTGCGTAAGCCTGGCGGATATCGAACAACTCCAATGGTCCAAAAGGCGCTCTCAATGCTCCAGCGCGACGAGATGGATGCCTGGATGCGGCCGGTTTGGTCCGATATCCGAGGCGCAAGCCTGCGAGCGGGACATCCCGCGCCATTTCCGTCGGAGTTGGCAGAGCGCTTGATCCGGATGTTTAGCTTTGCAGGCGATACGATACTTGATCCGCTTGCCGGTTCGGGATCGACCGCGGTTGCTGCGATCAAGGCTGGCCGACACTCTATTTCGGTTGAAATCGAGGAGGAGTACCTGAACTCCGCAACACGGCGCGCAGCACGGGAAGCTGCCAGCCGGCTAGTCGAAAGCCACACGGCGATCGTCATTGGGTCAATGGCTTCGGCTGCATTGTTAGACGACCGCCAGAAGCCAAGCTAGTTTGAACGATCCACCGTGCCAAGTGCCCGGAAATCTGGAAGCCGAAGGAAACCGTTACCGCCAACGGGGATAGAACGAATTGACCGCTGGACGGCGGATCAGCCTTGTTCCGTTGATGACTACCTTGCCGCCGCGAGTGAATACGTCAGGCGGAGTCGCGAACTAGCTGCTGGTCCCAAAAAAGCCGGGCAGATACGGCTTTCGACGATGCTCGGCCGAGCTCTGGCAGACCAGCTTCGCGAGCGGCTGCCACAGTTCAAATACGGCATTGTTGGCGAGCAAAAGGTTTCCGGCGCGCTGCGCTCCGTCAATGCAGATGTATCTGAGCTTCATCCAATCGACGGTCTCAGGCTCGCAATAGAACTAAAACCAGTAAATCTAGCCGTAGGTCGCGCGATCTGGAATCGATTTGGCGATATACGAACATTTGCTGTCAATCTTCACCTGAAATTTCCGTTCTGTGTAGTAGGGGGTGTTCTTGTCATCCCCACCTACGAGGAGCTCGGCACTAAAGAGGCTCAGGAAGCGGAGACGGAAGAAGCGGCGATCGCGGAGGACACCGACGTCTCTTCTCCCGAACCTGAAATGGTTGTAACCGCAGGCGCTAGTGCTCCACGTCGGAGAGACACGCGACCTCTAATTAACCGTGCAGTAGCAAGATTGGTTCGGGCTGGTGGCCGGAGGACGGAAGCCGATGCCCCTCATCTTCTCGAAGGAATCGCTGTGGTAATCTACGATCCGCAGAGCGGTTCGCTAGACGCTGATTTACCGCCTCCTGGAAGCGGTCTGCGATGGAGTGAATTTATTGATACTCTCGTGGCATCTTACGAGGCCCGGTTCGAGGATTAGACTAGTTATTGGAGGCTTGGTCGACGGTCGATTGTTCCCAATAAAGACTTGCTTTCTGCCAATACACAAGCCGTTTCTTCTCAACGACCGCCAAACGCGTCATTCCTTCGCGCGAGCCACCGCATTTCTAAGGGCGAGGCGGCCGAAGACGGCGCCGGGCATCAGGCCGGAGCCGCTGGCGTAGCTGTGGTAGAAGAGGCCGCCGACGATTTCGCCGGCGGCGGAGAGGCCGGGGATCGGGTGGCCTCTGAGGTGTCCTCGACCTCGGCATCGTTGGTGATCTTAAGGTCGGCGGAAGGACGAGGTGATGCCGGCCTTCACGGAATTGATCTTTAGTAGGGCGGTGTTAGACCGCTTGCCCTGCCTCACTCGTCAGCCGAGCCTCCGAATTACTCTCGAGCAGGCATGTTGTACGTCTCTGACGGAGGTCCTGAGACGATGATCGATGGATTTTGAATGGGATCGTGCCAAGAGCGAACGGAACGAAAGAGCGCGCGGGTTACCTTTCGAGTTTGCCACTCTTCTGTCCGACGGTCCTACGATCGAGTGTGCCGATGAACGACGGCACTATGGCGAGACCCGTCTTCGGGCAATCGGTGTCGTCGGGAAAGCCTGCGGTATGCGAACAGGAAGGAACGGGATCCTATCGCGCGATGTATCGGGCGGGCGCAGACAGTCTTAAGGGCGAGACGGCTGGGATAAATCGTGCAAAGATGCGGCGGAGGCCTTGATTTCCGAGACAAGATATCAGATGTTCCTATTTTGTTCCAACGCGGATGGATGGGCTGATAACGACGGCCGATTTGGGGAGCGGAGCCGAGGTTGCCCGAGTTAGGTAACGTCATTGTTGCGTTCGGCGAGGAACACGTTGAACGCCTGACTGGCCTCACCCCAGCGCAACTGCGTTATTGGGATCGGACCGGATTTTTCGCGCCGAGTTATGCCGAGGAAGGCCGCAATTCTGCTTATGGCCGGATTTATTCGTTCAAAGATGTCGTAGCGCTCCGTACCTTGGGGTTGTTGCGTCGGCAGCACAACGTGCCACTCCAGCACCTCCGCCGGGTCGCAGAGAGATTGAGCCATCTTGAAGATGATCTTTGGACGAAGACCACTCTGTACGTTTTGAATCGACGCGTGATCTTCCACGAGCCAGGAAGCCGGCGCCTGCAGGACGCGGTGAGTGGGCAATATGTTCTCGGAATACCGCTCAAGAAAATTGTCGCCGATACAAAAAGAGACGCGGAAAGGCTGCGGCACCGTCCTGAAGATAAGATCGGGAGGATCGAGCAATCGCGGAGTGTGAGCCACAATTCTGCAGTAGTTGCCGGCACACGGATACCGACGCGTGCAATACGCAACTTCAAAGAGGCGGGCTACACAGTCGATCAGATCATTGCGGAATATCCTGATCTGACGCCCCGCGACGTCGAGGCTGCCTTGAAGCATGAGGAGGCCAGCGCCGCCGCCTGATGGCTGAGCGGCTTCGCATTAGATTTTTCATCGATAATTGCGTTCCAGACTCGGTGGCTGACGTCCTCCGCTCCGCTGGCCACGAGGTAATCCTTTTGCGGGACAGTATCGCGCCGGACTCACCGGACTCGTTCGTTGCTGCTGTCGCCGAACTACACGGGGCTGTTCTCGTCAGCTATGACAAGGATTTCAGATCCCTTGCCCCTCGGATAGGCGTTGGCCAACGTCGCTTTCGGAAGCTCAGTCGGATCGGCTTCAAGTGCAGTGAGCCGCACTCGGCGCGAAGGCTCGAATCGGCGCTATCCCTTATCGAGCACTGTCAAACGGCACGCAATCGGGACCCCGGATCGGCATGGAAAAGGGACCCCTCACTGGCCATCGGACAGGCTTGTCCCGGTAGCGAACAGGAGGGTCCCGCGCGCGTCGCGCAGTGCCCTCACGAGCGACGGAGCGGCGCGCGTGGGAGGTGCCTGTTTGCCCACCGGGGCAAGCCGGGGTGGCACTCAGGCGCGGTTTTTGAAGCGCCAGCTTTCGTTTCCGGTCTCGATGATTTCGCAGTGGTGGGTCAGCCGGTCGAGGAGTGCGGTGGTCATCTTGGCGTCGCCGAATACGCTCGGCCATTCGCCGAAGGTCAGGTTGGTGGTGACGATAATCGAAGTGCGCTCGTACAGTCGGCTGATCAGGTGAAACAGCAATTGACCGCCGGTCTGAGCGAAGGGCAGGTAGCCGAGCTCGTCGAGAACAATGAAGTCCATGCGGGTGAGATATTCGGCGAGGCGGTGCTGGCGGCCGACGCGGGCTTCGTTCTCCAGCCGATTGACGAGGTCGACGACCGTGTAAAAGCGGCCTCGCGCGCCGCCGCGGATGCAGGCCCGCGCGATCGCAATGGCCAGATGCGACTTGCCGGTCCCGGTGCCGCCGACCAGCACGGCGTTGCGCTGCTCGAGCAGAAAGCTACCGCTCGCCAGGTCGCGGACCAAGCTCTCGTTGATTGGCGTGCCGGTGAAGTCGAAGTCGCCAATGTCTTTTGCCAGTGGCAGCTTGGCGATGGTCAGCTGGTACTTGATCGAGCGCGCCTGCTTCTCGGCGATCTCGGCGCTGAGCAATTCGCCGACGATGCGCGGCGGCTCGTGCCGGCGCTTGATGCCGGTCGTCATCACCTCGTCATAAGCCGCCCGCATCCCGTAGAGCTTGAGCGTCGACATCAGCTCGAGAATGTCGGTGCGCTCCATCAGGAAGCTCTCCACAGTGTGTCATAGCGGGCGCAATCGGCGAGCGGCAGGTGTCGGAGCCGAAGCGCATCGGGGGTCAGAATCGTCGCTGCCGGCCCGGGATCACGGTGCCGCGACAGGATGTTGAGGACGACATCCGCCGAATGGACGCCGCCGGCGAGCGCCTCGGCGCAGGCCGCCTCCACCGCAGCCAAGCCGTCGGTCAGCACCGCCGACAATACCTTCACCATCTGGCGGTCGCCATCGTCCGAGCCCTTCAGCTTACGCCGCACGCGCTCCAGGCTGGCCGGCAACAGCCAGTCCTTGAACGGCGCGCCATTCCTGAGCGCGCCAGGCTTCCGGGCGAGCACCGGCACGTAATGCCACGGGTCGTAGATCGTCTCGCCGCGGCCGAAACGACGGCGATGTTCGCCGACGATTATTCCGTCCTGGCGGATGACGACGCGATCGGCGTAGGCCTGGATCTCGACCGGCCGGCCGACGGCGCACGAGGCGACCGAGTACTTGTTGTTGTCGAACCGCACCAGGCAGGTCTTCGAGACCCCGGCTTGCGTCGCGTGGAACCCGTCGAATGGCCCAGTAATCTGCACCAGCTGCGGCCGCTCCGTCTCGAAGACCTGCCAGATCGTGCGGTCGGTCAGCTCGGGATGCTTATGCGCTTTAGCGTAGGCGACGCATCGGTCGAGCAGCCAGGCGTTCAGCTCCGCGTAGCTCGCCATCCGCAGCCGCGGCGTGAAGAAGCGCTCGCGCACCACCCCGACCTGGTTTTCGACCTGCCCCTTCTCCCAGCCCGAGGCCGGCGTGCAGGCGACTGGTTCAACCAGATAATGTCCGCACATCCGCAGGAAGCGGCGGTTGAACTGGCGGTCTTTGCCGATGAACACGGTTTCGACCGCTGTCTTCATGTTGTCGTAGATGCCGCGCGTGCAGGTGCCCTTGAAGAAGGCGAAGGCGCGATTGTGGGCGTCGAACACCATCTCCTGGGTCTCGCGCGGATAGGCCCGCACGAATAGCATCCGGCTGTGGCACAACCGGACGTGCGCTACCTTGACCGTGACCGTCGTGCCGTTGATCAGCACGATCTCGTGCGACCAGTCGAACTGGTACGCCTCGCCGGGCGCAAAGCTTAGCGGTACATAGGCTTCGGCCGTCACGGCGCCACGCTCGGTGCGCCATCGCCTTGCATAGCGCCGGACCGCATCATAGCTGCCCTCGTAGCCGAGCCCGCGCAGCTCCTCGAAGATCCGGATCAGCGTCAGCCGCTCGCGCGTCGGCTTGCCCTCGTTCTCCAGCAGCAGACCGTCTAGCTGGTCGCGCCAGGGATCAATCCGCGGCAGCGGCTGTCGGCCCCGCTCATAGCGAAACTCGGTCGCCCGCGATCGGATCACCTTGCGCACGACCTTCCGCGATACCCGAAACTCGCGGCAGATCGCCTTGATCGGCTTCTTCTGAACGAAAAACGCGCGACGGATCTTTGCGATCGTCTCCACTACCAGCATCCCCAAACCAGCTCCCATGTCCCCCATGGAAGCCACTGTGGACCCCTCGTCCCGGGGGTCCCGATTGGATGCCGATCACCCCGAAAACGGGGTCCTTATTCCATGCGTATTCACAGCCGGCTGGGGAAGCCGATTGCTGCTGGCGGTAGGGAGCATGGCTGCTGACCGGGGGCCCGCAACCCGATGGCACTACCGGCGAGAGCGGGGGGAAAACGCGTTTAGAGGCGTCCACACAAGGCCGTTTTGCACTGCCCCTGCGGTAATGGCGAAATCCTTATACTGAGCCGTAGCTTCTACTGCATACTGAGCCGTAGCTTCTACTGCGAGGTCTTGGACATTAATAGATTGGAAACGAAGTCTGAAAGATCTCCGCCGGGAAACAAATGGCTTGTGATCCCGGCCGCCGTGGCGGCGGCGCAATCTGATTGTCGGTCACCGATTAGAAAGCTCGCGCCGCGGTCGATCGGCCAGCATTCGAGAAGATCTTTTATCATCCCCGGTGCGGGTTTGCGCCAGTCGCTGTTTAGGCAATAGTGCGAAACCACAGCCTCAGGGTGAAACGGGCAGTAACGGATATCGTCGAGGTGCGCACCCGACACCGCGAGCTCGGCGGCGATCTGCGCATGCAGAGCCAGGACATCGTCTTCCGTATAGAGCCCTCTGGCGATCCCGGCCTGATTGGTAACGACGAACACAAAGAAGCCCGCATCATTCAGCGATTTGACTGCCGCCTTGGCACCGTCGATCCAGCGGAAACGTGCGCGTGTACCAACATGTCCGTCATCGTGGTTGAGCACGCCGTCCCGGTCGAGAAACGCGGCGGGCCGTTGCCGCTGACGCGGGACCTCCTGCTGTGCCTTGGCGAACGATTCGGGAACTCCGATGTCGATGAAATACCCGTCCTGGGGCGCTCCCAACAGCTTGCCGCCGCGAGCAAGAAGCGGGAATACGTCCCTCTCCAGCGAACAGGATGAGGCGAGACTATCGATCAGAACGCGCCGACACGCGTAAACGCCGCCGCTGACGAGCCCGCATCCTGAGCGTTGCGGACGGTCGCTAAATTTCGTGATCCAATCTCTTTCAATCTCAACTACCCCGAATCGGCTAGCATCTGCGAGCCGTCTCAGGGCAATGACGGCAGTGGCAGATGGCTCGCTCTCAACCCGGCCGGCGAGTTCAAGCAGATTGAGGTCGAACCACGAATCGCCATTCAGCAGAAAAAACAAATCATCGAGATGGTCGCGCGCATGCCAGAGCGCGCCGCCGGTGTCGGCTGGACCTGGCTCGACCGAGACATCGATCTCCAGGCCGAATCGGGCCTTCAACGGCGTTGAGGATGCGTATTCGAGGACCAGATGCGCTCCGAAACCGGCGAGCAGCAGAATCCGCGTCACGCCGTGGCGCCCGAGCTCGAATAACAGCACGTCGAGAAAGGGTATCCCGCCGACCCGCAGTAACGGTTTCGGGGATTGCACAGTAAGCGCACCGAGACGCGTCCCGAGACCACCGCATAAGATGACCGCTTGTCGAATCATTCAAGTTAGATGGCTCGGGGGAACAGGTCTTCCTCGACGAGGCCGCAAATGATATGCCCCGCCATGATATGGATCTGTTGGATAAGCGGCGTCGAATCCGACGGCGCATGCAGGCAGACGTCGCACCGCAATGCCATCTCTCCGCCGGTTCTTCCGGTGAAGCCCACGATGGTGAGCCGCTTTTGCCGAGCCGCTCCGATCGCCCGCAAGATGTTCGGCGAACGTCCCGAGGTTGATATTGCAATAAAGACGTCCCCGGCACAGCCAAGGCCGAGGATCTGTCGCTCGAACAGGCTTTCATAGCCGTAGTCGTTGCCGATCGCGGTGAGGACCGAGGTATCGGTCGTCAGCGCGAGCGCCGCAGCGGGGGCGCGATCATAATTGAGCCGCGACAGCATTTCCCCAGCAATGTGCTGAGCGTCAGCTGCGCTTCCGCCGTTGCCTGCCAGAAGAAGCTTGCCGCCGTTGCGGAGGGCAGTCGCGGTAACTTGAGCGATATCCCAGACTGCGCTGGAAAAAGCAGGGTCGTCGATCGCCGCCTGAACGGTATCGCGAGACCGGGTCAGATAGTCTAGTATCAGCCGCATTGTAACACCCGACATAGCATACATCTACGTTCCGTTAAAACTCTAGCGGGATACATGATCTAGGTAAAGCAAGCGCTCTTCGAGGATCAGTGGTGGGTTTTGGGCGAACCACTTGGCATGCAGCCAAGATGCTCATCAAAAATGCTTCACTGTTGAAATCCAGGGTAGACTTCTGCTGGCAGGCGGACGGTCGATCGGCCACATGCGAAGGACACGATGAGCATCGCGAGAAAGATCCGCCGTTTTGCACCTCTGAGGTTCGACGTTGCCCGGCCAATTTCCGAGTTCGATCTGAGCAGAAAAGTCGTGTTGTCATCAGGATATTATCCCACCAATCCGAGCTTTGTTGATGCCGGTCTCGGTCGGTTGCTTTGTATACGCGGGGTCAACTACCGTATGCGCTATGATTTCAAATCGACACCGACTTTCACCATCGGCGACAGCTATCATTCTATTAACCGCTTCGTGCTTCTTGATAGTCGCGGGGAGGTGGTTCGCGCGCTGCCTGATCTTGACGCAGCGTTCGAGGGGGCCGAAGACGTGCGTCTGTTTTCCTTTGACGGAGCGCTGTGGGGCGTCTGCTCTCGGCCAATGTCCGGGGCAGCGCTGAGCTGCGGCATGTCATTGATGAAGTTAGACGCCAACCTCCGCGGCGCGAAGGCGATACCGTTAGCCTCACCTTACGGCGCTAGCAGAGAGAAGAATTGGTTGCCTATTGTCCATCAAGGAATGCTTCATTTCGTCTATTCTCTCGAGCCCCTCGTGGTGTTGCGTTGCGAGATACCAAGTGGACGGCTTGATTTCGTCGATCCACGCTGCGCCGAGTACTCGCGCTCGTCATTCACGTTTCTGCTCTGCGGCTCGGCCTCGGGTATAAGCTTGGACAATCGACAGCTTCTGATCGTACATCGACGTACCGTGCGACTACACAGGCTTCGACGGATCTATGTGCACAGATGTGCGACGCTCAATCCCTCGCTGACTAAACTTCAATTCGGGCGCTACTTCGTAATCGGTGGAGCGGAACCCGGGCAGTTCGTGGCTGGAATGAATGTGGACGATGATATCGTCCGCCTGAGCTACGGGCGGATGGATCGATTCGCACACCTAGCCGAATTCGATCGCGGGACGTTTGTGCAGACTTTCGTCCCTGGCCTGCGCGGCTGAGCGACGTTTCGTGACCAACTAACTTTCTTTGCCGGTTTGCGTTTAGGCTGTTCGAAGGGCCAAGAGGCGTCGACCGGTATCGTTACGGTCCAAGGACCCACTCGTGTATTGGCAGTTGCAACCAACCGGACACTTCGAATTACGCGATTTGCCGACGGTTTCGGGGTTTCGGGGCGAGGCCAAGCCTCAGGAGTGGGTTGGATCGATCGAGCCCGTCGTCGGGCGGCTGATCTTTGGGTTGGTTCAAAGCTCGCGGGTCTGTGTCGTCCATCAGGCAGGTGCGGTACGTCCCTGGAGCCAGGCCAGGTGGGAGGTTTGCGAGGCCGATCTTGGCCCGGGCGCGCGCCATGCCGA
>WNGL01010558.1_pt1 | contig 12171 bp, 9 predicted proteins | sample 5400591 | NCBI WGS metagenome assembly WNGL01 (sample SAMN13153377, study PRJNA577476) | soil metagenome | isolation source: 80 cm soil or saprolite under Garry oak tree replicate 1 | place: USA:California | collected 2016-06-15
TATCAACCATGATCCCGAAGTAGTCTTTACGACAGCTTACGACGATCACGCGGTGACTGCATTTGAATTGGAAGCACTCGACTATATTCTCAAGCCTTTCGGGCGTGCACGTTTCCGTCAGATGTTGGCGCGAGTGAAATCACGAGTTTTGGGTCGACGGAAATGTCAGCCTCGAGAGCTAAAACTTATGTGACCTTAATGGAATCTTCAAGGTCATTCTGATTCGTTAACCGAGAGCGTAAGGCGAGCGCCAGCCATCGGATTTTGAGAACGTTGGAGAGGGTACCACGTAGTCTTACGAAACGATGTGCATCGACAGTTTGCGTACCCCCAGCGTCGAGTGTTTGATCTTGAACAGAATTCGCGCGGCATCTGGCTGGAATCGCCAAGAGGCCAAGCTGCCCAGCGTCCGTCAAAGAAAGAGGCCATCCACAAAGACGCCGATCTGATGAACTATCTGACGAAGACTTGCGCTGAAAAATGTGTTGGCAGTGTCAGATAAGGCAAGCTCAAGGGCGAGACGAAGTGTTCTTGAGTTGCTCCATGAAAAGGTTGCGCGGGCCAAGGAGTCAGAATAGTATGTCGCCGCAGAGATCATCCAAGCGCGATTTCTTGAGGAGTCCTCACGGGTTTTGATTCGGTTATTACGCGATAGGTCTTCTCTCACCCAGAGTGGATTTTCTGTAGAGGCCTATGACATCTTCAAGGTCCAGGTTATTTCCATATCTGTATTCTATGTTCCTCATTATGGTAGCCTCGCGCCGCCTCGCCTGAGTGGTTTGACATTACTTCTGTTAACCGGCTAATCTTCACTAGCAGGTTACAGGCTACATTCCTTCTCGTAACCTGTCAAATGATGGTGGTTGGTTACCTCAAGTTATTGGTCGAGCCGCTGAAGAAGGTGAGACTGAGATATGAATACTGACTATTCGAACCGAGGCTTTAGGTTTATTGGCGGCATCCTGTGCCTCGATTTCATAAATACAGTCGAGGGCAGGAGCAGCAACTCACATCATAGAAAGGCCGCTGGTGATGACTATCAAATCATTGGCGAGAAGCTCAGAAATTATTTTGATCTGGTGACTTGGTCCGGGCACGAAAAAACCGGGTCGCTGAGTGCGAAGGATACTCGTCGTCTCATTGAACTGGCGGTGAAACATCCCAGACTGGCGCAAGCGGTTTTTGGAAACGGAATCCGTTTGCGCGAAGCTCTCTATCGAATCTTCAAGTCGGCGGCGAACGGTCGCAGGCCAAGCCAGGCGGATCTCGAGAAACTAAACGACGAATTAAAAAACGCCACGGCCCACGAACAGCTTATTTTCTCGGCTCATACTTTTGAGACCGAGTGGGAGAACATGTCGGATGCACTCGATTCTCCGCTCTGGCCGGTGGCCCGTTCGGCGGCCGACCTTCTGACTTCTGGTGATTCCTCCAGACTGCGACAGTGCGTTGGCGAAGACTGTGGATGGTTATTCATGGATACCAGCCGCAACCGAAGCCGGCAATGGTGTGATATGAAGGACTGCGGCAACCTTGCGAAGGTTCGCAGATTTCGCGAGCGCCAACAGGAGACATGACGGAAGCCGCGGTTTGTGGCGTCATCATTTTGTTTCGTCAGATGAGTTGGAGTTCAAGCTTACTTTATCTCCATGGCTGGGCGGCTGAGAGATCACTAGAAATTCAAGATCGTTATCTGAGCGATTGTGCATTTGATGCGGCGCGCCAGGCAAAATATCAATTGCTTCTCCGGCCCCCAGAGTTTCAGTCCGGTTCGGCATCTCCATTGTCGCGACACCTAACAGAATAAAGAAAAGCTGTCGCGACTTCGTATGATAATGGTTGACTTCTGAGGTCTTCGGCGGCATTCGCTCCCGAATGACGCTCAGATCTGCATGCTTGAGCAGGTGCCATCCCTCACAGCCCTGCCCCCATCGGTAATGTTCGGCGGTTTCTCTCTTAATCATAGTCTTCCTGTCTACGTGTGGTATCAGCTTGGCCTCTGGATATATGAAGAAAAACCAATCACCGTGTCCTCGCACTATTTGGACTTGGCGCATCTGAGAATTGCTTCAGCCGACAGCTCGATATCTTTTTCGGTCGTCAACCAATTTGAAATCGAGATGCGCATCGCGTGCATGCCATGCCAGGTCGTGCCTCCCAACCAGCACGTTCCATCTTCCTGCACTCGGCGAATGACCTCTGCCGTAAATTCGTCGTCATCCTTTCCGGTTGGATCTGAAAACCGCACCATTACTTGATTAAGCACCACGTCATTCAGGATCGTCACGTCTGGAGCTTCTGAGAGCCGGCTGGCCATTTGGCGCGCTAGTCGGTAACAACGATCGACTAGCTCAGCGATGCCCCTGCGGCCGAGAAAGCGCAACGCGGCGTAGACCGTGAAGCCCCGCGCCCGCCGTGAAGCTTCCGGCACCCAATTGCAGTTATCACGCTCAGCGCGGAGCGCGGTTACGTAATACGAAGCATGCAGGCTCATCGCGGCTTGATGAGCGGTCGCATCGCGCACAAACACAAGTCCGGAATCGTACGGAACGTTAAGCCACTTATGACAATCAACTGAGACTGAGTCGGCCAGCTCAATTCGCTGCGTCAAAGATCGATGGGTCGGAGACGCTGCCGCCCACAGCCCGAATGCGCCATCGACGTGAAGCCAACTCGGGCGCTCGCGAAGACAGGCGGCAATCTCGGAAATCGGATCGAATGAACCGGTGTTGACGTTTCCGGCCTGCGCGCAAACCAGAACTGGAGTTGAAATGCCGGCGAGAATCGATCGAAGTTGATCCGATCTCATGCGGCCCTGATCGTCGGTGGGAATTCTGACAACTCGTTCGCTTCCCAGACCCAACATTTGCAGTGACGCAAAAACTGATATGTGCGATTCGTCGCTGGTGACAACTGTTATTGCCGGCGCGCCAAATAGACCTTGCTGCTCAACGTTCCAACCGAGCTTTGCAAGCAGAGCATGGCGGCCTGCCGCCAGCGCCGTAAAGTTGGCCATCGTGCCGCCACTAACGAAGCCGACGCTCGTGCCTTTCGCAAAGCCAAACAGTTCAATGAGCCAATCCCCTGAAATTTGCTCGGCAGCAGCCGCCAGCGGCGAGTGTGCATAGAATGCCGCGTTCTGATCCCACGCGGCGGTCAACCAATCTGCCGCCAACGCGACCGGCAGCGAACCGCCAACAACAAAACCGAAATATCGCGGTCCCGCCGTCGCCACCACCGCATGGTCAGCTAGCTCGGAAAGTTGTTCGACAATTTGCAATGGGTCTTCGCCATCGAGTGGAAGTCCGTTGTCTCCCATTTCCGCGAGCAGCTTATCGAAGTCAACGGGGCGAGCAACGGGACGATCCGCGACCCCGTCGAGAAAGTCGTTTGCGAGTTCACTCGTCCGCTTTAGCAAATCCGAACGGCTTACTGAGGTCTGATCGAGATTCGTATCGGTCATTTGGTTCATTGCTTACTCCAAATAGCGCTGGAAGGTTCATAATTGCTTAAACGCGACTTTAGGTCTTCCGCTCGAAGTCCTCGTTAGCCAGAAATTCGTGGGGTCATAAATTAGAGCTTGACACGTGCCAAGGATAACGCTTAGGCTGTAACCTGTCAATATAGTATAGATGGTTACCACGAGTTCAGCTATCGGGATGATCGGTGGTGCGCCGGCCTTTGACGTCGCTTCATCAAGAAGCGATACGCCGGGTTGCGAGAACGTGATTCATTTCAATAACGCCGGGGCTGCGTTGATGCCTCAGCCTGTTTTGGAAGCCGTAGTCAATCATCTGCGACTCGAGGCGACGATTGGCGGCTATGAAGCGAAGGAACGCCAGCTTGAGAAAGTTGACCATATCTATGACGCCGCCGCGCGGCTAATTAATTGTGCGCCGGACGAGATCGCTTTCATAGAAAACGCGACTCGAGCCTGGGACATGGCCTTCTATTCCATCCCATTCAAACCGGGCGATCGCATCTTAACCGCGAAAGCTGAATACGTCAGTAACTACATTGCCTATTTGCAAGTGGCAAAACGCACGGGCGCTCAAATCGAAGTGATCCCCAACGACGAACAGGGACAGACATCAGTTGAAGCGTTGCGGGAAATGATAGATGAGCGCGTAAAACTCATCAGCATTACACACGTGCCTTCTCACGGAGCATTGGTGAATCCGGCCGCTGAAATCGGAGTGATCGCGCGCAAAGCCGGTGTGCTCTATCTGCTCGATGCTTGTCAGTCTGTTGGACAGATGCCGATCGACGTCAAGGCGATCGGCTGCGACATCCTCTCAACCACCGGCCGCAAGTACCTGCGCGGCCCGCGCGGTACAGGTTTCTTATACGTCAGACGCGGTCTTATCGAACAACTTGAACCGCCGTTTCTTGATATGCACGCGGCCAGATGGGTAACGAAGGATCGATTTGAAATCCTGCCGGACGCCCGGCGGTTTGAGAACTGGGAGATGTTTTATGCCGGCAAGATTGGACTTGGTGTAGCGATTGATTACGCCCTTGGTTGGGGTCTCGAGGCAGTCTGGACTCGCATTCGGAAATTAGGAGAGTTATTGAGAAGCAGCTTGCTGAATCTGGGATTAATTGACGTCCACGATTTGGGCTCAGTGAGATGTGGAATTGTCACCTTCACGGTGCAAGGAATCGATTCCGAAGAGATCAAGCGCGTCCTTGCCGAAAGCAGAATTAACGTAAGCGTTTCCAGGGAAGAGATTAGCCGGCTGGATCTGAGCGAACGCCACCTGCCTCACGTGGTGAGAGCGTCAGTGCACTACTACAACACCGAGGAAGAGATTGAGCAGTTTTGTAATCGATTGAAATCACTCTATGGCGGTGGTGATTAAATCGTTTATTCTTCACGCCACGCCAGGATGCGGACAAACTCAAAGCCTCTGGACAGCTATTTTTCACAAGCTACCATTGAATCATTCGCTATGAATTCCTCTTACGAATTCGTTCCACCAATACTGCGGCAAAAAACTCGTCCCCCAAAACGTCCCCCAGCAATACGCAAGTCAGGCAGCGCATGCACGGTATGCGCTGCCTGCACGCATATTTTTATTGGGCGGTTTTGTAAGTGGTGAAAATAAAGAGTGCTTAATTTACTTTCCCAAGTTGGGGGTTGTGGGTTCGAGTCCCATCGCCCGCTCCATTTTTGCTCAGAACTTTTCACAATCAATTTTCTCAAGAGTTCAAGGAAGTTTAGAACCGTCCCCAGACCCGAGGCATTGGGACTCGCATTTTTGATCCTCGTGACCGTCAGCCTCCAAGGATGACACTCGCAACGGATTTTAAGTCCGTTTCGGAGCCACTGACTCCGCGATCTACTGTGCATTACTAAGCAAGATTTACGGACGCTTTAGTCGTGAAAAGGAACTGACATCCAATGGACTCCATCGCGAGATACTCTGCATGATCGCTCACGTTGTGTGACATTCGAAAACGCGAAGATGAGGCGCATTGACTTGAGCGAATTCGCGGATTGGGAATGGTTCAAACGAGAGCACGGGCAGGGAGTCATAACGCAACACCGTCCGGTTCGAGTCCCCCCTTCGGCACCGAAACACACATGCAAAGTGGTGTAAATAAGAAGGTTAGGGATGGGGTGGATTTAGCCTGTCACAACTAAGGCACAAAGCTGTGGGCTGGTTTCCCTCAGAGGCCGAGCACACTTCTCGTACTCCTGAAACCAGCCTTATTTCGACCTAGCGTCTCGAAAGCCATTGAGACGGTTGCCGAATTTGGCGCCGCGCTCAAAGACTTGATTTAGAAGCCATAATTAGCCGATAGCCTGCTTTTGAGCTGATTCAAATGACAAGCTAGCGCTCTCCCGCTTAAAGGCTAAAACCAATGCTCCCTAACTTTTCTTGCAGGGTTACTTGCAAAACCTATTGCAAATTTTCTAACTTGTGATAGAGTCTTGCCCAATTTTAGTAAGTGGCCCTTCGTTTTTGGCTGAGGCATCTCGTCGAAGAAAGAAAGGGGACTTTGGATGTCCATCTATAAAATCCAAATCAAACCAGGCACGCCAGCCGTGTTTGATCCGAGCCCGTTAAAGGTATGCGTCAACGACAGCGTCTTCTGGTTCAACGGCGATCCAAACAATGCCCATTGGCCGGCACCCAGCGCTGCAGATCCGACAGGGTTTATCGCATACCAAATTCCACCTAACACGCCGTCCAGTCAGGTTGGTTTCGGCTCGATTCAGACGATTCCCTACGTGTGCATCAATCACCCGGGCGAATCAGGAAAGATAATTGTTGAGTCGTGCAAGAAGAAAGGCGCCTTCGGTGGGAAAACAAAAAAAGGCGCGTTCGGCAGAACCACCAGGTAGTGAGGCTTCGTAACTGAACCGGCGGACTGCGTCGTAGATCCGAAACAGGACCTGCTAAGGCGCTGGGCAACAAAACTACGTGAGGAGGTCACTATGTCAGAAAAGACGATCGTCACGGATCAAGCGGGCGAAGAAAATAGCAACGAATCAGCCAGGGTTAAGCAAGAGTCAGAGACATCCCGCCGGAATTTCCTCCAACAAGCGATTGCGGCAGGGTCGGGGCTAGCGATTTGTTCGATGGTTCCGGCTCTTGCCCGGGAGTCGTGGCTCACGCAAAAACCGAATTGTGATCCCGCTGCCGGGGGACAGCCGCTTCAATCAATAATGGAAATCAAGAGTTCCGGTGCCGGACCCACAAAGACGCTAAAGGCCGTAATAAAAGTTCTCGATGAAGAGAAGGTCTATTTCGGATCGCCTTTAACGGGACAATCGGCGCCTAGTTGTAATAGCGGACAGATGCGCTATTTCTCTGGCTATGATGCGAGCTTGCCTCCACTCGGTAGACCCGTGTGGCCTAAACTTCATGGCGTCCCGAATCCGGGCCCGACGCTTCGAGCGAGTGTCGGAGATACGATCCAAATCACGCTCTTGAACCACGTAAACACCAAGAACTTTCCGAATACGCTGGACGTGGCGGAACACGGTCAGGCCTGCGATCAAAATACTACCTTTGGCCAAGGCAACACTTATCCGGGTAATCCAATGTTCGAGAACCCGCCCAACTGCTTCCACGGGTCGAGTTCCACAAATCTGCACTTTCATGGTACCCACACGAGTCCGAGCGGAATCTCGGACAACATCCTGCTGAATATTCGGCCCAGTCCGCGCGAACGTGATGGCTTGCCAGTGGTCAACGAGAAGACCGTGGGACCTACCTTCGACAAAATCTTTGCGTATTGCATGCACGGTCACCAGCCGCTGATGTGGACTGACTGGCCTCCTGAGTGGCAGGCCTGGCAGAAGCAGCTTCTGATCCAGTATGACAACACCACGCCGTGGCTGAGTCAGAGTCCGCCGCCGGGAGGACAGGGTCCATCGGTGCTGCCACAAGACGAACAGCTCTGGTATCAGAACACGGAGGAAATGAAGGACCATCTGTTGCCGCAGTATTACATCGGTGCTTATCCCACGTGCTTCACGATTCCGAAATGGAATGGCCAGTCAACCAGTATGGGTCAGTCACCGGGCACTCACTGGTATCACGCTCACAAGCATGGATCCACGGCCCTGAACCTTGCTAATGGCATGGCCGGTGCCCTGATCATTCAGGGTGATTACGATGCGACGCTGCACGCTTATTATTCAAGCAAGGGGCAACCTCTCCAGGAACGTGTATTGGTGTTGCAGCAGTTTTCGGCGGTGCTCGGACTGTTGCGCGCGCAGGGAAAGGCCGATCTGGTTTCAGTCAACGGGCAATACCAGCCGATCCTCGAGATGCAACCGAACCAAACGCAGATGTGGCGGTTTATTAACGCTTGTCATCAGGCGCCGGTACCGCTAAACACATCGCCTAACCTTAAGTGGGTGCAAACCGCGCAAGACGGAGTGCAACTCAATCCGACGAACTACAATCCCGATCCGAGTGCGGTGACCAACACATTTCCGGTTCCGGCGAAGACCTTTTTTATTGGTGGAAAATGGCTTTCAACGGGCAGCCTTGCCCCTGGCAACCGAGTGGATTTGCTGGTTCGCGCTCCGAGCACAGCCGGTGATTATCCGGTGACCTTTGGGGGAAGCAATACGATCCTGATGATCGTTAGAGTCACCGGGACGGCCGTTAATTCCACGCCTTTCCCGAGCCAGGCGGAATTTCCCCAGATGCCAGGATTCCTCTCGGACATCGTTCCACCTGTAGGTATGGTGAAACGGGAAATTCGTTTCAATACAACGAAGGCACAGTTCGCCAGCCCAACGCCGACACCGACCCCTCAAGGAAGTGCCGGCGGGCGAAACCCGAGTCCGACACCTTTACCTTTTATCCCCAATGCGCCGCCGATGCATACGATCAACGGCAAACAATTCAGCGGCGAAATCGATCAGTACATGAAGTTGGGAGCCACCGAAGAGTGGACGCTCTTTAACGACACGCCTGCAGGTGGGCCGGCGCATCCTTTCCACATCCACATCAACCCGTTTCAGATCGTCCAGTGGTTCGATCCCGCGCTCAACTTGCCCCCGTCGGGAGTGCCGATGGGGAAACCGTGGGTGTGGTGGGATAACTTCGCTTTGCCACCGGGTGGTTGGGTAAAAATGTTGACGCGGTTTGTCGACTTTACCGGGACGTACGTTTTCCATTGCCACATCGTGGGACATGAAGACCGCGGCATGATGCAATTGGTCAATGTTAGTCCCAGCGGAACATCCATGAAGCACAAGTAAGCCAGTTATCTGACTGGATGAACTAAGCAACCGACTTGAACTAAGGAGAAAAACTATGACGAAGAACACAGTTTCGATTGAGTTAGATCGGGAATCACTCGCACGCCTGTTGGGTAATCATCCCGTAGCGACCGGAGTGCATTGTGGTGATGACGACGGAGACGTGGACGGCTTTTGCGGCGCCATCGCATTGGGAGCCCACTGCGGAGACGACATCGACGGCTAGCGCCAACGACTTCTTTTTCCACACACCAGTCGCCATTGTCATTATGCCAATGGCGACTGGATGGAAATCATCACACGGGACGTAGAGCGAGCCTGCTCGAAATCGGCGCGCTTGTGTTCGTTTCTTCGGAGTGGACGTTAGTGCGTCCGTTGGCGGTATCCGGAGCAGAGGTCCCTCGCGAGATGCATTCGTGTTTTTATCTTGCGAGGATTTGGAAGCATGGGTTTAAGTCGAAACATGCGCACTTTAGCGCCTGAGACGACACTGCTGTATGCCAAGCATTTGGCCGCAGCGGCGGGCATTAGTGAGGTGAGCGACATCACCGGTCTGGACGTGCTCCAAATACCCGTTTGCGTAAGTGTGCGACCGCACGCCCGCGGCGAGTCCTTCACTTTTGGAAAAGGTCTACACCCGGTTGAGGCCGAAGTTGGAGCCTATATGGAGGCGTTGGAATTGTTTTTCGCCGAACCGGGGAATGGTCATGTCTCGACTCGGTGGGGATCTGCAAGGGATGTTTCCCGGGCCGAGCGCGCGAGCGATGCGATTCTTGATTTCGCTCCGCTACTGCACCGTGAAGTCGACCTCGACGCTTCCTTGTTGTTAGCCGCGGTTCAGGATCTGGAGACAGGAGATGACTGTACGATCCCCGCCGAACTCATCTATTATCCGGCGCCTGACGTTGGACAGTCGCTCTTCGGCTCGTCGACCAACGGCTTGGCATCGGGCAATTCGGTGCTTGAGGCCAGTATTCAAGCTCTGCTGGAGCTGATCGAACGCGACATCTGGTCGTTTGAATTGGTTCGTTCCTCGTCACGTTTGGTTGACCCCGCGAGCTTGCCCGACAACGTGCGCGAGATTGTCGAACGGGCCGAGCAACACGGTCTGGAGTTAAAAGTTCGAACTGTTCCTAACGACTACGACTTGCCGTTCTTTGCCGCTTTCGTGTTCGACTTGAACAATCCAAGCCGCAGAACTTTCAACGGGGGTTGGGCCTGCGATGTGAACCGTGATATAGCGCTCGTACGCGCGGTCACCGAAGCGGCGCAAAGCCGCGTGGCATTCATTCACGGTGGGCGGAAAGTACCAGCGTCGCGAGTAGCAGATTCAACACCCGACGAAGAGAAACTCGTGCGGCAGCACATGCAAGGGGTGAGCGATGCGCGGCAGAAAACATCGTTGAGCGCCATCCCCGACCCGGCGTTTGAGGGCACCCTTGAGCAGCAATTTGAACTGGTGATTTCGCGATTGCTGCGTGTTGTTCAGGAACCAATATACCGGGTTGTGCTTACGCCTCCGGAGTCGCCGTTGCAAGTTGTTCGTCTGGTTGTGCCTTTACTGGAGAACTTTAAAGAGAGCAAAGTCAGAGTGGGACGTCGACTGAAGGCCGGCATCGATGCTCTTGGAGCTCAAGCAGCTTGAAAGCCTATAGTGATAGTCAATAGACACCAGTTGTCGGTATCAGGAGCAGTGGCGATGGAGAGCCGGCAAACCGTCGAAATCCGCGTTCGCGGGACAGTCCAGGGAGTTGGCTTCCGGCCAACTGTGTGGCGCTTAGCCTGCGACGAAGGACTGGTTGGCGAAGTTCTTAATGACGGTTTTGGAGTCCTGATCCGCACTACCGGAAACTCCGGCGCCATCTCGCAGTTCCTCACGCGATTGCACACCGAGGCGCCGCCGCTGATGCGGCGATTTGCCAGGCCTGCCGCGCGGAGGTGCTGGATCCAACAGAGCGGCGCTACGGTTATCCATTCGCGAACTGCACCCACTGTGGGCCGCGCTTTTCCATTGTGAAGGAGGTTCCCTACGATCGCGTGAACACGACGATGGCGGACTTTTCCATGTGCGCAGATTGTAAGAACGAATACATGCAGCCTGCCGATCGTCGCTTTCACGCGCAACCGATTGCTTGCGCAACCTGCGGGCCGACGATCTGGCTGGAGAGAATGAACACGACCGCGATTGCAGATCATCCTGGAAGGACTGCGGCGATGCAGGCCGCCATCGAGATGCTAAAGAGCGGGTTCATACTCGCCATTCGTGGACTGGGCGGGTTTCACCTGGCGTGTGATGCCACCAATCCGGAATCCGTGCAGCGATTGCGCCAGCGTAAGCATCGGTACGGCAAACCGTTAGCGCTGATGGCCAGGGATGTCGATATGATTCGCCGGTATTGCAACCTTACGTCAGCCCAAGCCGACTTGTTGCGAAGTCCGGAAGCTCCAATCCTTCTGCTGCCGGCTGACGGCACTGAAAAGTTACCGGCGGGCGTCGCCCCCGGCCTAAACACTGTCGGTTTCATGCTGCCTTATACGCCGCTGCATTTACTAATCACGCGGGAGATGGATCGGCCGCTGGTCATGACCAGCGGAAATACTTCCGACGAGCCACAGGTCACGAGTCTTGACCGGGCCAGAACCGGTCTCCGCGGCATTGCCGACGCCATGTTGATGCACGATCGCGAGATTGCCAACCGGATTGATGATTCAGTCGTCCGCATCATGGCTGGTAAGCCAACGTTGATGCGGCGCGCTCGCGGATACGCTCCCAGTGCGGTGCCCTTACCGCCTGGCTTCGAAGGCGCGCCGGACCTTCTGGCGTTTGGCGGTGAATTGAAATCTACTTTCTGCCTCGTGAAGAACGGGGCAGCAATTCTTTCGCAGCATCAGGGCGACCTGGAGGACGTTTCGACGTTTGAGGATTACCAAAAGAACCTGCATCTCTATTCGCGGATCTACGATCATCAGCCGCAACTGCTGGTTGCGGACATGCACCCGGAATATCTTTCCACGAAACTCGCGAAACAACGCGCAGCGGCGGAAAGTCTATCGCTGATCGAGGTCCAGCATCATTATGCGCACATCGCCAGTTGCATGGTTGAGAACGGTGTCCCGCGGAATGCGCCGCCCCTGCTTGGCGTCGCCATCGACGGACTAGGGTTTGGTGAAGACGGCACGATCTGGGGCGGTGAGTTTCTGCTGGCCGATTATCGTAGCTACCGGCGACTGGCTGCTTTCAAACCCGTCGCGATGGTGGGCGGCGTCCAAGCTATCCGCGAACCTTGGCGCAACACCTATGCGCATCTGCTGGCGGGGCCGGGCTGGACGCATTTCGTCGAAAAGTATTCCACGCTTGAACTCCATCAATACTTGACCAACAAGCCGCTCCGAACCATTGATCGCATGTTGGAGACAGGATTGAATGTGCCGTTGGCCAG
>WNGL01011317.1_pt1 | contig 12167 bp, 15 predicted proteins | sample 5400591 | NCBI WGS metagenome assembly WNGL01 (sample SAMN13153377, study PRJNA577476) | soil metagenome | isolation source: 80 cm soil or saprolite under Garry oak tree replicate 1 | place: USA:California | collected 2016-06-15
CGTCTCGGCCGAGCCCTTGCTGAACCAGCTCATCGCCGCGGTCGAGGACGCGCTCACCCCGCAGACGGGCGACGCGACCGGGTACGCCTGGACGAACCTGGGCGGCGCGGTGGCCTACGCGATGCCGGGCGGACCGATCGAGTACGAGAGCGGCGCGCAAGGTTGTCAGGGTATCGCGTACTTCCCGATCGAGCTCGTGCTCGTGCCCCGCTGAAACCCTGTCCGCGTCGAGGGCGAGCATCCCCTCCGTGAGCCTCGAGGAGCAGCCCCAGCCGGTCGCGCCCGCGGTCGAGCCGCAGCCGCCGGCGGATGCAGCGCCCGCCGCCGTAGCCGTCCGCGAGCCGTCGCCGGCGGAGCAGCTCGTCGACGTCTGGTTCCAGGACACCTTCTACAACCTGCCGATCGACCCACCCCTCTTCAGCCGCTTCTACGCCGCGAAGGAGGCGCTGAAGGAGCGTCTCGCGGCCCTGCTCCGGGAGTAGCGCATGCGTCACTTCGGTCTCGGTTTCGTCGCTGCCGTCCCCGCCGGCGCGAACCCCACGCCCATCCCCTTCGCCCTCGTGAGGGGGCTCTCCTACGACCACGCGCGCAAGTTCGTGAAGGAGCGCGGGGCGTGGAAGCACGTCGTCGCCGTCGGCGAGGCCGACAACGACATCACCGGGAAGTTCGACAACGTCGACATCATGAGCGGGACGATCGCCCAGCTCACCGGCGGGACCATCGCGACCGGCTCGAAGATCGGCGTCCCGAGCGAGGTCGGCACGATCCCGACCACGCCGTTCCAGGTGACGGCCAGCCAGGGCGCGACGTTCGACACCGACTACGGCGTGTACGACAACACGAGCGGCCTCGTGATGACGCGCGTCGCGGCCGGCCCGACCACCGGCCAGTACTCGGTGAACACCGCGACCGGCGTCTTCACCTTCGCCGCGGCCGACGTCGGCCACAAGGTCGGGATCACCTACAGCTACCTGGCCGCGGCCGCGGGCAAGACCGTCTCCGTCGTGAACACGCCGATGGGGCTCGCCACGGGCTACGTGGTCGTCGGCTACTCGCCGTCGCAGACCGGGAAGAGCCTCGGCGTGAAGCTCTACAACTGCTTCATCCCGAAGCTCTCGCTCGGCTGGGCGCCGGACGCGTTCACGAAGCAGGGGATGGAATTCTTCGCCGCGCAGGACAGCGGCTCGACCGCGATCGCCGACATCTACGTGGGCGAGTAAGGACCGCATGGCACGCACCACGACCCGCGTCATCGTCATCGACGGCGAGGAGCACAAGATCGCGAAGCTCACGATCGGCACGCTCCGCGAGCTCGCCGACCAGGAGAAGGACCTCGCGCCCGACGATGCCTTCGGGACGCTGACCGTCAACGCGACGGCCGTGCTGCGCTCGATGAAGCGCGCGGACCCGGCCTGCGCGCTCGACCTCCCCGGGCTGCTCGACCTCCTGGACGAGGAGGACCTCCGCGCCGCGCACTCGGCCGTGATGGCCCTCACCACCGGCAGGGAGGCCGCGGCGGTGCCGCCCGCGGGGGAACCGCAGAGCCCCTGAGCTGGCCGGAGCTCTTCGGGCTCGTCATCACCGGAACCGGCCTCGCGCCTTGGCAGGTCGAGGAGATGACCCTCGACGACGTCATGGACCTGCAGGCTGCGTGGGCCAAGAGGCCGCCGACGCACCTCGCGGCGCGGCGCATCGAGGACATCCTGCGCGCCGCCCTCGGGCTGGAGCCGCCCCCGGATAGCGGCGGCGCCGGCGCGGGGCGCCCGGTCGCGCCCGTCACCGAGGCCGACCTCATGGCCGAGATCGCAATGATGAACGCGGGGATGTGATGAGCGACACGAGCGCATCCCAGGTCGCCGTCGAGATCGTCGCGCGGAACAATACCCGCGACGGCCTCGCCGCGGCTGCCGGCGACGTCAAGGGCGCGGCCAGCGGCATCGCCGACTCGTTCGGCGATGCGACCGGGCACGCGGCAGGGTTCGGCGGCGCGCTCGGCACGCTCTCGGAGAAGCTGCGCGAGCACCGCACCGAGCACGTCCAGCTCGGCGGTCTCGCGATGGGCGGCGGCTTCGGCCTCGCCCTCGAGGGCATCAAGGAAGGTATCGGTCTCATCACACACGCCTACAAGGAGGCCGGCGAGGCGTCTGAGACCGCGACGTCGCAATTCCTCGCCAGCATAGCCGCGGTGCGCGCGGGGATCGTGGAGTCCTCCGACGCCATTCAGAAGGCGATCGACCGCGTCTCCGGCATGAAACCGAGTGAGCTGCTCCAGCGCCAGGCGGACGCGGCGAAGGAAGTCGCGGCGAAGCACGCCGCGTCGGCCGCGAGCGCGAGCTCCGACGTGGAGCACCCGCGGGATGGCGAATCGGTCAAGGCTTGGATCAAGCGCCAGGCGGAGTGGGAGAAGGAGGGGCGGGAGCAGCTCCAGCGGGACGTCGACGCCTGGAACGCGCGCGCCCGCTCGAAGCAGGAAGAGGCCGACACGGTCGCCGACGCCGAGCGCGTCGAGGCTGCGCAGAAGGCCGCCGACAAGGCCGCGGCCAAGACGGAGCAGCTCAACGCGCAGTTCCTGGCGAAGGACGTCGCCGCCACCAAATGGGCCGAGGACGAGAAGCTCAGGGAGAAGGCCGACGCAGCCAAGCGCGCCGCCCAGATCATCGCCCAGCAGGAGAAGCAGGCGGCGGCCGACCTGAAGTTCGAGGTCGCCGAGACGAAGCGCGCCGAGGACGAGAAGGAGCGCGACCGCGAGGAGGCCCAGAAGCGGGGCGACAAGATCCTCGCCCAGATGGCGAAGGACGCGAAGAAGCAGACCATCGAGATGGCCGCCGACGCCGAGAAGGTGGGCTCCGCGTTCGGCGACGCGTTTGGCCAGATGATTGCCGGCACGAAGAGCGCCGGCGCCGCCTTCGCGCAGTTCGGGCAAACGATCATCCAGATGGCCATGCAGATCGCCATCAAGCAGGTGATGGCGAACGCTGCCTCGGCTGCCGCAGGAGCCGCCTCGAGCCAGGCGGGCATCCCTATCATCGGCCCGGTCCTCGCCATCGCCGCGATGGGCACGATGCTCTCCGCGGTGATGGGGCTGCTCGGCAAGATCACCTCCTCGTCCGGCGGATACGAGGTCCCGAGCCACGTCTCGGCCGCGCTGGGCGTGCTTCACCCCGACGAGACCGTGCTTACCGCGGACCTATCAAAGGGCCTGAAGGAGATGATCCGCAACGGCAATGCGGCGGGCGGCGGTGGCGACACACACCACCACTGGACCGTTAACACGCTCGATGCGCAGTCGTTCCGTGACTTCATCACCGGCCGCGGCGCCAGCGGGCTCATCCAGGGCATGAACGTCCTGCAGCGGAACGGGAGGCTATAGTGAGCAACCTCGTCTTTCCGCTCTCCCTGGCCGGCGGCTACGTCGTCAGCCGGGCTCCCGTCACCACCACCGCCGTCCAGACCACGCAGTCGGGCAAGGAGCTGCGCTCCACCTGGTCGACGTACCCGCGCTACAAGTACGCCGTCCACTTCGATTTCCTGCGTAGCACGAGCCAAACCGAGTTCCAGCAGCTCTTCACCTTCGTCGCGCGCCACGCCGGCAGTCTCGACTCGTTCCTATTCGCCGATCCCGAGGACTCCAGCGTCACCGACTGCGGGTTCGGCGTGGGCGACGGCGCCACCGCGACGTTCCAGCTCCAGCGCGCATTGACCGGCTACAAGCCCGATTCGCTCGGGACGTGGCAGAACGGGACGAAGCCGCGCACGAATATACTCGCGCACAGCCAGCAGTTCGACGCATGGGAGTGCTCCACCGGAGTTGTCACCTGCAACGCGGTGGTCGCGCCAGACGGGTCGGCCACTGGCGCACGATACGTGTCCGGCGGCTCCGACGGATGGCTTCGGCAGGTGCCCACCCTCGCCCCTAGCACTACTTATGTGTTCTCGGTTTGGCTCAAGGTGCCTAGTGGCACGAGAGCGCTGAACCTATACTTTATCGGGCCCGGTAGCGTGCCGTATCAGGTCACCTCCTGCGCGCTCACGACCACTTGGCAGAGGTTCTCGGTCACTGGCGTCACGGTTGTTGGGGGCGCTGGGGCTTGTCAGATTGGCGGCGCGAACAGCTTACCTGTCGGGGCAGAGGTCCACCTCTGGGGTGCTCAGCTTGAAGTAGGCGCTGTCGCCACGCAGTACATCCCAACCACGACGACCGCACTTACCTCAACCCCGCTCTACTGGCCGCTGATGGGGGCTGGTTTCGAGCCGGTCTTTGATCCTAGCGGGCCCCTCTCGCTGTACGTGGACGGCGATTGGCAGGGCTTCCGTCAGCTATACCAGACGGCCCGCACGAACCTGCAACTCCGCTCCGCCGATCTATCCGCCTGGACCAAGACGGGCGCCACGGTCACGGTCGACACCTTTGCCGCGCCTGATGGCACCACCACGGCGGACGCTATTGTCGAGGATGCCTCCACCGGAAGTCACTACGTCTACATGGCAACTTCCGGTACCGCTACGGTGGGTCAGGTCTACACGTGTAGCGTATGGGTTCATGGTGGGGTGGGTACCCGACCGCGTATGAAGGTCTGCCTGGGTTGCGGCGCATTCGGTGGTGACGTGGGCACCGTTTTTGACATGACGACAGGCGCAGCGATAGCTGGCGATGCGGCTGTTATCGCGCACACGGCTACGGCTTTCCCGGGCGGCTGGTGGCGATACAGCGTCACCGCTGCGGCGGTCGCTGCCAATCCCCTTGGGGTAGTGCTTTTCGATGCCGACGCTAGCAGCCAAACCGCCGGGCTGGTCGGCACTAACAATACAGTGGCCTATGTCTGGGGCGCCCAGGTCGAGACCGGCACCGTAGCAACGGGTTACATCCCCACGGCAGCCACGGCCGTCACCGTCACTGACTTCACGCTCGGCTCGCAGGGCTCGGTGACGCTCACGACACCGCCTGCCGCCGGCTCATTCCTCTCCTGGTCGGGCAGCTACTTCCGCCGCGTCCGGTTCGCTGCGGACGAGATCGGAGCCGACCGGATCGTGCAGCAGCTGTGGAAGACGGGCGCGATCGGCCTGATCTCGGTGAAACCGTGAGGACCTTTCCCGCTGCGGTGACGAGCTATCTCGCCGCGAACAACGTCGCGTGGCGCGCGGACCTGTTCACGTTCACCCTGGCAGACGGCACGGTCTACCGCTGGACCACCTGCGACGCGAGCCTGGTGGTGAGTGGGCAGACCTACCTCGCCGACGGGTCGGTGCTCTCGCGCTCGAACCTGCGACAGACGGCGAAGCTCGAGATCGACACCCTCACGATCAAGCTGGGTGGAACCGTCCTGCTCGGCGGCCGTCCGCTCTGCGCCCGCGCGGTACAGGGCCTCTTCGACGGCGCGCGCGTGCGCCTCGACCACCTCATCGGCTCGCCGTCGATGCCGCCAATCGCGTCGCTCTTCGAGGGCCGCGTCGCCGACGTGCAGCCGGAGCCCACCCTCATCACGGTCACGGTGAAGAGCGAGCTCGAGGCGCTGAACCAGAACCTGCCGCGGTTCGTCTACCAGGCGCAGTGCGGTAACACGCTCTACGACGCGAACTGCGGCGTCGCCAAGACGGCCACCACGACCACCGTCAGCGCCGCGCCGGCGCCGACGACGACCGCGCTTGCGCGTGCGACCGTGGTGGCGAGCGCGCTCGGCTTCGTAGAGTTCGTCACCGGCGCCTGCGCGGGCCTACGCCGGAGCATCCTCGCCGACGCGAGCGGAGTGCTTACCATCTCGCCGGCGCTGCCCATCGCGCCCGTCGCCGGCGACCAGATCAAGACCTACCGCGGCTGCGATCGGACGATGGCCGGCTGCACGTCGTTCAGCAATCAGGTGAACTTTCGCGGTGAAATCCACATCCCGAAGCCCTCGGACGCGGGGTAGAGCATGGCCGGCTATCGCGAGCCCGCAGAGACGAACGGTGTTGGGTCGCCGGCCCCGAGCACTATCCCGGGCGCGTGGCAGCCGTCAGGCCCGAAGCCAACGCAGTCAGGCTCCTCGCCGGCGTGGCTCGACTACGGAGTGACGGAGCCCGGCAACTCCAAGGCCATCCCGCTCGCGTACGGCCGCGTAAAGATTACGACCGCCCTGCTCGAGCACGGCGCGCCGAAGTCGAGCACGCCGGTCGTGTGGTACGCGTCTCAGCAGTACGGCGTGGGCGCCTTCTCCTACGCGAACGGGAACACGTACCAGGTCATCGCGAACACGGGCGACTGCCGCAGCGCCGGCAGCGGCACGGGGCCGAGCGGCACCGACTCCTCCATCGTCGACAACAACGTCACCTGGAAGTACGTGCAGAGCGGGCAGGCGGCGCTGTGGGCGAGCATCGTCGTCCTCGGACTCTGCGAGGGTCCGATCGGCAGCATCAGCAAGCTCTGGTGGGACCAGGAGACGTACAACGACCCGGGGGCCAAAGACCTGATCGTCTGCCTCGGCAGCGGCAACGCGAACCTGGACTCGTCCGTCTGGCCTCCGCCGTGGCTCTACCAGACCATCGCTCTCCTTGCCTCGCCCAGCGCCGGGGGCACGCGCACCGGCACGGCCAAGGAGTTGCCGAGCACGATCGCGGCCGAGGTAAACGCGGTCACGTTCGCAGACGGCTTGGGCGTGGACGTGAACGCGGCCGACGTCGTGAACGACATCCTCACGCACGCGCGCCGCGGGGTGGGGTGGCCCGGCTCGCGCATCGCCGACCTGACCCCGTACCGGACCTACGTCAACGCCGCTGGCCTGCGGTTCTCGCTGCTCGTCGACTCGCAGCGCACGGCGCTCGACATCCTGAGCCAGATCCTCCTCGCCACGAACTCCGACGCGATCTGGTCGCAGGGCCAGGTGAAGATCGTCCCGCGTGGCGATACCGCCATCACCTCGCCCGTCTTCGGCGCGACGACGTACACGCCGAACAACGTGGCCGCGGCCGCGCTCGGGAAGGACGACTTCCTCGGGCCGATCCAGATCCAGCGACGAAGCGAGGCGGATAGCTACAACGACTGCCCCGTCACCTACCTCTCGCGCGCCGACGACTATTCCGAGCAGCCGGTGAGCGATCCGGACGTGGCCGACATTCAGCGTCGCCAGCTCGCCGGCGCGCCGAACTCGGGGAAGAACTCCGCCCAGCCGACCTCGCTCGGCCTGGTGCTCGCGCCCGACCCGGTCACAGGGGGCGCCTCGTCAGCGACCATGCTCTCGCGGCTCTGGGCGCAGCGGGGCACGCAGTGCCGGAACACGTACACGTTCAAGATCGGGTGGCGCTTCCTCGCGCTCGAGCCGACCGACGTCGTGACGATCTCCGACCCGGTGATGGACATCTCGAACGTCCCGGTGCGCATCCTCGCCATCGAGGAGGAGATCGGGTCGAGCGGCGAGGGCGTGCTGACCATCACGGCCGAGGATTGGCCGGCGGGCGTCGCCACCGCCGCGCGCTGGGCGCCCCAGGCCGGCGACGGGTACTCGCCCAACCTGGTCGGCGCGGCCGCGTCGGGCGCCCCGGTCTCTCCCGGCGACGTGCAGGCCGCTCAGGCCGCAGCAGCAGCCGCTCAGAGTACGGCCACTACCGCGCAGAGCGCCGCAGCCGCTGCTCAAACCGACGCCACGGCAGCCAAGAACACCGCGCCCATCACGGCCGCCCGTCTCACCTCGCCACCCAACGACAACATCTGGCCCAACGGGATGAACGTGCTCGGGGCCGCGCCAGCGGGCGCCGACGCTACGAAGCCTGAGTGGGCGGCGCTGTTCGCGTCCGCGACTAGCTACCGGGGCAGCGGGTATGTGCGACGCTTGACGGGCTCGGCTGTGCGACTTGGCGACATCGCAGGCACGCAGTACATAAGCGAGAGCACCTTGGGGCTGAACCAGCCAGCATCGCCTGGCGACCAGTTCTACATGGAAGCGATGGTCCGCACCGTATCCGGGAACGCCACGGACGGGGCTGGGGTGTACCTAACGTTCTTTGACAATGCCGGGACGGCCATCGCGGGGACTCCCTGGCAGACCATCGGGGCTCCGCCGAACAATACTGCTGCGTGGATGAAGGCTTACGTGTCCAGCATCCCAGCCCCAGCAGGCACCGCATCCGTCAATCTGATCTGCTACAAATACAGCGAGGCTGGAGCGACCATCGTTGAGTTTGACTCCATCTACGTGCGCCGGGCCGTAGCGGCTGGGGCGCTGGCCGTGAACTCGCTCCAGACGACCAACTACGCGCAGGACGGTAGCGGCAACCCGACTGCTGGCGCGCGGCTGTCCAACGACCCCGCAGACACCGCCCTCAAGGTCGCACCGGGCCAGTTCAAGCTGGGCACCTGGCTGTTCGACGACGGAGCCAACGCTGCCTTCTGGACGCGCCTCAAGAACGCCCTGGACAACTACAACCCGGACGGCCAGGGCAACCGGACGTTCTATGCGGGCTCCACGGCGCACGGCGGTACGCCTGACATTGGCGCACTAACTGCCTACACGCAGGAGTGGACCACCATCTATCTGCCGTCCGCGTCGGGAGGCACCGGGACCTACGCCAAGACGCTTATTGATAACGTGTATACGATCACGGCCTCTTCGCTCTCCCAGAACCTTGACTCGCTACGTTACCTCGATCTCTGGTGGTGCAACAACCAGAACCAAGGCATCGTCAATACGTATATCAATATCCCGGATCGACCTCACGGCAATCAGGCCACCATTAACGTCTCATATACCCATCTAATCAACGGCTCCTATCAGTCCGGACACAACGGGGGCGCCGGGTCGTTCCTCTACTTCAAGGCGCGACTCTTCAATGTCTACGGGCACTCAGCCGAGAAGTATTTTCAGGCTCCGGGCACGGCCCTATGGACAACCTGGGAATACGGCCTCCCGCCTTTCGGGAGCCCGAGTACAGGTGGTGGTGGCGGCAGCGGCGGCGGGGGTTGCCCGGCGCCGTGGGTCAAGGTGCAGCTCGACAGCGGCCTGTGGGTCCCCGCGGGCACGCTCGCGGACGGCATGAAGGTGCGGGCGTTCGATGAGCACGACAGCAGAATCGTGGGAGCGATCGGTACCGTGCGTCACCCACGGCAGCTCATGAAGGAGCGGTTCGACATCGCGCTGTCGAACGGCAAGGTCACCTCGTTCAGCCACGACCACAAGATGATCGTGGACGGCACCGGCTGGAAGCGAGTGCGCGACCTGCGCCCAGGCGACTCGCTGCCCCAGGTCGACGGGCCACCGCTCATCGTCAAGACCACCAAGAGCATCGGGCTGGCCCCGATCATCGACTTCGCCGTCGAGGGCGCACGCACCTATTTCGCGGACGGCTTCGCTCACAACACGCTCAAGAACTAGAGGGGACAGGATATGGCAACCACCGACGTGCAGACCGCCCTCGCCAACGAGGCCCGCCGCCAGGAGCTCCGCGCGCAGGTCGCCAGCCTCCAGGGGCAGGCGAAGGCCACGGCCATGCTCGCGGAAGCTCTCGCCAACACGAACGCGGACGCGACCAAGCAGCTCACGGACGCTCGCGCGCAGCTCACCTCCTTCGAGGCCGGCGCTGGGCCCGGCATCACCGACGACTTCGGCGCGTACAGCACGCTCGAGCAGGCGATGCGCGCCGAGCGGTTCGCGGGCAAGGCGGCGGTCGTCGACCACGTGAAGGCCAACCCGACGTGCTCGGAGGCGGATGCCGAGTTGGCCTATCGCACCGCCGCGCTCGCCGCGCGCCCGTCCGACCGCCAGTGGCTGCTCGTCGCTCCCGCGTCGCTCCGCCAGGAGTATTCGGCGAGCCTCGTGAAGCTCGGGCTCATCTCCGACACGACCTGGGCGAGCTGGGCAGCCTGGATCGTCGCGACCGACCGCGACACGATCCTCGGACTGAACTAGGGGCAGTTGACAGTGAGGGACGGCGATAGCCGGACGTTGTTCGGCTGTGAAGACGTCGCGAGCAGCCACACGTCGAGATGCGCGGCCCCTGACATGCGGCAGTAGACCTCTACCGTCTGCCCGCAGCTCGCGTCCGTGCACGAGTAGGAACCGACACCGGCGTTCGACGGCGCGAAGCTCCAGCTCAGCCGCGGGTCGAGGTCTGGCTCGTTCAGGTTGAACGCCACGGGCGACCACGTCGGCTCCGGGGAGAGCGTGAACGTGACGCTCGTCGGAGCGCCGGTCATCGTCAGCGGTGACTGCGACCACGTCACCATCGCCGGTCCGGTGGCCCCGGATTGTTGCGAACTGCTCGCCGCCGGTGCGTCCGCACCTCCGCAACCGGCGACCGCGATCAGAGCGGCCAGGAGGAGGAGCTGTTTCATGGTGAACCCCTCCACGACGGCTGTTCAGTCGCGTCGGCTCCGGCGCGCTTGAGCACCGCCCTCCGGATGTCGTCGAGCAGCCGCAGGGCGAGAGCCACCGCCCGCAGCGCGACGAAGCCCAGGAGGCCAGCGAGGGCGACCGACGCCGCCTCGCTCCGGGCCTGCCCCATCAGCGCGACGAGGAGAGCCGCACCACCGACGAAGGCTGACACGATCGACAGGACCTCGATCGCCACGACGAGCCACGCGCTTCGCATGTGAGGACCCTACGCCCTCGCGCCGCGAGCGGAACTGACCGCCATCAACCCGCCGCGTCCCGTGACCGGGGTCTGTCGAAACCCCGTCCGCGCCCAGCGCCACGCTCGCGGCAGCCATGGACGCCGCCGCGACCCCGCTCCTCGCCCCCTGCACCCCGCCGTGCACCGAGTTGGCCTTCGTCGAGAAGGAGGTCGCCGGCCTGAAGACCGAGATGGAGGCGCAGAAGCGAGAGTCGCGCGCCTTCGACGTCCGGATCTCGAAGGTCGAACTCCGCATCGCGATCGCCGCCGGCGTCGGAACCCTGGGCGGCACCGCCCTCGCCACCGCGGCCGTGCAGCTCCTCTTCCACCTGAAGGGCTGAGCCGTGTCGTCCTTCGATCTCGCGATCGGCGTGGTGCTCGAACACGAGGGCGGCTTCGTGAGCGACGTTCACGATCCGGGCGGAGCGACGAAGTACGGCATCTCGCTCCGCTTCCTGAAACGACTCGGGATCCTGGTCGACTACGACCACGACGGCGACGTGGACGAGAAGGACGTCCGCGCCATGCCGCGCCAGGACGCGATCAACTTCTACTCGGCGCTCTTCTGGGAGCCGGGCGGCTTCGAGAGCATCCGCGACCAGCAGTGCGCGACGAAGTACTTCGACGTCGCCGTGAACGTGGGCGCGCCCCAGGCGAACCGTCTCGCGCTCCGGGCTTGCGGCCTCCCCGACACGGTCGCGTGGATGCCGATCGACGCCATCAACTTTGCGAAGCCGACCGCCTGGCTCACCGCGATGTTCCGCGAACAGAGCGCCTTCTACCATCGGATCGTCGCGGGGCGTCCCGAGTCCGGCCGCTACCTCCCGGGCTGGCTCCAGCGGGCGGCGTGGCCGTTCCCGGCACTCGCCGCGGTGGGAGCCGCCGCATGATCGGCGCCTGCTACTGCCAGGGCGCGCTGCAGGACGGCCCCACGCGCACGGTGCGCCACGGGCGCTTCCGGTGCACCTCCACGCCTCACGACGGCAGCGCGCCCACGACCATCGTCGCGATCGGCCGCTGCCCGAGGTGCAGCTCCATTCGTTCGGTCGCTGGTTCCCTCTGCTGCGGTTGCCCTTATTCCGAGGTGAGAGCATGAAGCGTTTCAAGAAGTGGCTCGCCGGCGTCATCAGCGCCGCGAAGGTCGACGAGAAGAAGGTCCGCCGCTACTTGACCGCGATCGGCGCGCTGGTGGCGACCGCCGGCTACCAGGTCCTCGACGTCGGAGTGGCGGCCATCGTCGCGATGGACGCGAAGGAGCTCGCGAAGCGGTTCGTCGTCTGCTTCGCGATGGGCCTCCTCGGCGCGCTCATCCACGGGGGGCCGATCAAGGCGATCCTCCTCGAGGACGAGGCGAAGGGCGATCCCGCCGCGGTCCTTGCTGCGGTGGCGGTGGCGCAGAAGGCCGAGCCGGCCGCGGCTACCTCGAGCACGCCGGCGTCCGGCGCCCCCTCCGCCACGTGACCCGCGCCCTCGCGATCGTCGCCGGCGTCCTGCTCGTCGCGCTCCTGGTCGTGGCCGGCCTCTGGCGCTACGAGCACCAGACGCTCCTCGGAGAGAAGCGCGTCGCGGAGACGGCGACCTTCCAGGCGAAC
>WNGL01015400.1_pt2 | contig 12167 bp, 15 predicted proteins | sample 5400591 | NCBI WGS metagenome assembly WNGL01 (sample SAMN13153377, study PRJNA577476) | soil metagenome | isolation source: 80 cm soil or saprolite under Garry oak tree replicate 1 | place: USA:California | collected 2016-06-15
CAGCTCAAGCTGGGCGACTCCGATCGCTACTGCCGCAGCGGCGATAGAGGCGCCGCCGAGAACTGCCGCCGACCCAGAGCTTGGGCGGTTCATAGCCTCACGTGCCCTGGTCGCAGCGCCGCGCTGGGTCATGGTCCACGCCCGCCAGGCTACCGGGGCAGGCGACATCCGTACTTCCGAGAAGGTCTGCGATCCCAGAACCTGCCCGAAAGGAGCAGGGACAAGACTGGCCAAGGACGGCCAGCCCAGTTGACGCTTAAATCTCAGTGGATACGCGGGGAGGCAACTCCCCTGGATTCGTCACCGCCCACCCTGAGTGACGTGTCCAGCAAAGTGCTTCGCCCGTCCCCATCAAGGGCATCAGCCACAGGTGCGTCAACGGCTCCGGTGGCACGAGGAAGGGAATCGCATCGTCGGCTGCTCCCTCTTCCTGCCGGTCTGACAAAGCCAGCGAAATGCCCATGCCCGCCTGGCTGAATGGTTCGACCACGATCACGAGGTGGCGCTCGGTGGCATGGACAGCCCGCGCCAGTTTGGCCAGTTTATTTTCTCCCCTGGTAGAGGTTAGAAACCTCTTGAGCCATGTATCAATGGCCGCCTGGCTCCACTCCCGACCGCTGTAGAAACCGGCAACTACCCTCGCGGTGCCTCCGCGACCAGGCTTGGCCTTAAAGCCGTAGACCGACTCAATACCAAGCGCCCCGAGCCGTGCGACGAACGGATCACTGGAGTCACCTATATTCAGGGCCCGCAACCGTCCCTGTTGCTCCATGTCGCTCAGCAGCTTGAGCAAGTCAGCAGGGTTGATCGCCTTGACCTGGGCGTCGGCGGTAAGCCCAACTTGCCAAGAGTAATTTGAACCAGGAAGTCTGAGCGCCGAGAGGTGGCGGTCGGCCGAAGCCATCAGGCTGAGCCTCGCCTGCTCCACCTCGCTGGTGATTTCGATAGCCGCGACCATCCCAGCGGACAAGTCTGCTTCAAGGTCATGCAGCCCAGGCGGCCCACCCTTCCGGTCGATAACCCGCAGCGGGCCGAGGACCTGTTCAAGGCGATCACGCGCCCACCGTTCGGACCAGTTCAGGTGCTCGTCATCCACTCGCTCCACCACATCCAACAGTCTCCCCGATGGCTGCTGCCGCCGCGAGCGAGTATCCAGCGTGCAGCAGCAAAGTGCAGCAACCGCGCCAGATGGCATCGGCCCCATCCGGCCCGGCGCAAGCCACCCACCTGCGTCAACGACCCTCATGGACCACCGTGCGTCTAGGTGGCAAAGAATGGGTCAGAGTCGGCATGACGGCGACTCGACGGTCCATCCAGCACCCGTCTGTGGTGGGCTAGCAGTAGCTCGCCACTCAAGCCGTCAGACCTGTGGATCTAACGACCATGGAGCAGGAACCACCCTTCCCGGCCGCCAAATCGACGGCAGGCGTAGCATTGGACTTGTGCTGGGAACCACCCCGCCGAGCAGAATTGGAGGAGCCGAAGAGACACGCATCAGCCACTGCGCCCCAAGCCAAAGGTCACTTGCGGAAAGGGAAAAACCACCTTTGTGCCGCAGCATTCTCGCTCTTCTTGTTAACAAGGTGATCCTCGACGCCACCCACTCCTGGCTTGGTAGCTTGAGACCCATACATATTGGAAAGCGTTAGAGCCAGCTTTGACAATGTCTCCTGCCTCAGGGTGTCATTAGAAACTCTTGCCAGAAGCAGGTTGCCAAAGTAAATATTATGAGTGAGAACAAGGCGGTTATGAAAGTCGACCATCGAGGCAACTATAGACCGGAACATTTGCAAAAAGATGACAGCAACAAAATTAGCGAGAATGGCACCCACTGACCCTACAATTGCAACTACAACTTTCTCATTGGGGTTGGCTTTATGCAAAGGAAAAGCCAGGATAAACAACGTAACAGCAACTACTGCGAAGCCCGCAAGTATGCAGAATACGCCAAGAGAAAAAACTAGAGCGCGTTGCCTTAGAGCCTGGTTATAGTAGAGTTTAAGCTCGGATGCGTTGACTTGAAAGAGCCTGTAAGCGTTTTGCTCATTATCGTTATCGCCCAAGACATTACGTAGATCAAGGTCGGCTTCTTTTCGATAAATCTCTTGCGTTGTATGCCTGTAACGTGATGCGGACGTCACACCGCCGATGACAAGTAGCACGAGAACGTAGAATGCCAATAGCCCAAACGAAGTAATGCTAATGTCTGCCTCTGAGCTAACAACAAATTTGGACAGTAGATAGGCAGCAAAGGAAATAACAACCGCAAGGATGACAGCCATCAGAAAGAACTGGTTACGTCTTCCGTGGAACTTTTCAGCCTCATCGCGCAGTCTTCTTAGCTCGATACTCAACATGGGATCCCGACTGCCTTGATCTCCTAGGTAATCGAAACCTAGGACGCCGTCACCCGGCTCCCATGTGATATTTACGAAGGCAGCTGCAAAATTTCCATCTCGAAGGACCTCTTTAATGTGTTGTCTAATTAGAAACTGCAACCTGTCAGCCTTCTGCCTCCAGCGCTCGCCACCGTATGATGTATACAGATTTCTCTCGCTACTCTGGCCGTAAACGACAATGTAAATTTGATTACCGGAAAATCTAATTGGATCCAAAGTATAATCTTTGCCCTTATCTCTGAAAGTCACCTTGACAGCTTTAGTAACTCTGGTTTCGAGTTTCTTTTCATTGTCTTGCAGGTACCCCATGGCCGATGTCTCATCGTTCGCGAAGCCGCCTATGGTTGCCGTAACTTCAATAGCAGTACCAGCGATTGCTACCTTACCGAACTGTAGCAGTGATTCCCGCGTAACTCTTGAAACGGTCGAGCGAGAAAAGTCAACCATGGCTAGCACCCCCATCCGCCATTATGTTCTTGCACGAAGATTACCACAGCGGAAACAGCTCAGCGCTTTTGTCGAAGCCCTCAGATGTCCCTCAGAACTTAGCCTTCTGCTTGGATAGCTCCGCAGACTTGTGGATCTCATCGCGCCCCCCTGCTGATCAGACCTGCGGTTATGCTCCCACCACCTCATGAAGTTGACAAGACTTTAGAAGGTATGACTGCGCTACGATCATCACTGGCGTCCATCTGTTCCACGGGTCAGGGATCCACTCACAGATCAGACATGGCTCCGCAGGTTCAGCAGTGTCCATCTCCGTGAGAAAGGCGCCTCTGATCGCTTTCCGTGAGGTGATGCGCCTGGCGTGTCCCGTGGCACCGTGATCATCATGTTTGTGATCACGAGGCGTGTGATCTTGAGGTTTTCGCCGTCCTGATCCCTAACTTGGCCGGGCTGGCTATAGAGCGTGTCGAGGGCAGCGGGCAGGTCGGTGCATGCTGGCCCGGGCTTGTGCCAACGAGGCAGCCTGCCTAGGCTGTGGCGCGGTGCCGCGGCTGGTGCACAGCCGCCACGAGCGGCGACTGCTCGATACCGCGAGCGGCGGCCAGGAAGTGCTCATCTGACTTCGGACCGCCGGTTCTTCTCAGGTAGTTCGATGACGCTTAATACTGCAACGGCACTTGTGTGATCCATAGGGGATCATTGGGTGCATGGTGGTGGATCTCGTCGCGAACGAGCTGGACCGGGTGCACGAGCGGATCGCGGGCCGGTTCGCCCGGGCTGAGGGGCCTGGAACGCAAGAACGGGTGGACCCTGGCCGAACAGGCTGGCGAGGTCAGCCCGGATGGCATGCAGCGGCTGCTGCGCCGGGCGGACTGGGACATCGACGGGGTCCGCGATGACGTGCGGGACTACGTGATCGGGCAGCTGGGCGACCGCGACGGCGTCCTGATCGCCGATGAGACCGGCTGCGCTGACACTCGGCGGCGATGCCCGTTGCGGTCGTCACGAGCCAGGCTTGCCAGCCCTCCTTCTCCATCCCGGGAGAGGCCGCGCCGTAGCGGTCGCCGAGATCATCGGCAAGGCGGGTAGCCGACCAGCCCCAGGAGTTACTGGCGTACGAGGCCTCCAGGCCCACCTCGTGAGGATGCCTTTCCAGGACAGGCCCGGGGCCCGCTGACATAGTCCTGACGCCGACCAGGAGCGCCGAGGAATCAGCATCCCAGCCGACAGACCCGTCAGCCTAGGCCCGCCCGGGCCCAGCCGACAGCGTCACCGGGGGCAGCGCCCGATGCTGCAGCCGGATTTCCCGCCAGGTGCTCTCAATATCCGGCCGCGCTAAAGCCTCCTCCTCCAGGTCGGACAGCGGGAAGTAGCGCTCCAGCTCGGCAACGGTGCGGACGTCGGCCACATAGAAGCCGTGGTGACGGACGCGGAGCCAGTCTCCGGTCGCCAGCTGGACGACCTCAACCGAGTAACCGCCCTTCGTCTTGTACTTCACCACCCGTACATCTTGCATCACGCCCCCCTCGCTGCGCAGACGCTGCATGGCCAGCACCAACCGTTTCGAGGCAGCGAAGCTGCTGAAGCAGATGCTTGCCGCAGATTGCACCGTCGCAGCCGTGGCTCGCGCGGTGCATCGGTCCACGACCCACGTCAGGAACGCGATGCGGGCGTACGTGGACATGCTGGAGGTCGCAGCCCGCAACGGCACCGAGCCGGACCCGGCCCGATTCCAGCGCTACTATGCCAACCGGAAGGGCTCCGAGCAGAGCAGCTACCTGGCTATGCAGGAGGCGTCCGAGCGGAAGCGCCAGGAGGCCGAGCTGGCCGCCGTGGCCAGGCAGGGCCGAGCGCCAGCAGGCGAACGCCCAAAGGGTGCGGACCAGGACCAGAACCCAGGTTCCGGCAATTCGGGCGAATCGGAGACCGAGGTTCCGGCGCATGTCATGGGCAAGCAGGCTGTTGACCCGTGCAAGCACGCCGCCGACCAGGCGGCCGATGCGGCTGGAGCCGGAGCACCTTGACCGGCATGCGGCGGATGCCGAGCTGGCGACGATGCTGGCAGGCGCACGACGCCGCCTGCTGGGGTTGGAGGCGGTCAAGAGCTGACCGGCAGCAGCAGGCCCCGCGCCGAGGACGTCTCGCGCGGGGCCTCTGTTGAGCCCAGGATCACCGGGAGCGCCGGGGGGTCACCAGCAGGTCTGTCATTCCTGCCGTCGCCGTGCGCTGGAACGCGCTCCACGGTGCTGTGTCGGGCAGGCCGGATCTGGCAGGCTCTATGCCGTGGCGAATCAGACGTGGCTGAACAAGCTCTACTACGGCGACAACCTCGACGTCATCCGAGAGCACATCCCACCCGAGTCGGTCGACCTCATCTATCTCGATCCGCCGTTCAACTCCAACCGGACCTACAACGTGATCTTCGGCAAGCATCAGACTTCCGGCAATGGTGGCGCTGCGCAGATCCAGGCGTTTGGTGACACGTGGACGTGGACTCCGGCCACGGACGAGCAGTACCTAGCTGCTGTGGGCGGGGGGCTCCCGCTGAAGGCTGCGGACGCCCTGACCGCGTTCCGGACTCTGCTGGGCGAGAATGACGCGATGGCGTACCTGGTCAACATGGCGCCACGGCTGGTGGAGTTGCACCGGGTGCTCAAGCCGAGCGGGAGCTTGTACCTGCATTGCGATCCGACGATGAGCCATTACCTGAAGATGCTGCTAGACGCCATCTTTGGTGCAGAACACTTCCGGTCCGAGATCATCTGGCGTCGATACGGGTCGCACAACGATGCCAAAGGCTACGGCGCTGTTCACGACGTGATCTTCTACTACGTCAAGGGAAAGACCCTCACCTTCAACAGGCAGTTCATCGGGTACACCGACGCTTACGTCGCGCAGCGCTTCCGGACCACTGATGCCGACGGGCGGCGGTGGAGAGAGCAGAATCTCGTTAGCCCTAACCCTCGGCCTAACCTGACCTATGCCTACACGGCCTTGAATGGCGTCACCTACTCTCCGCCGCCCAACGGGTGGAAGGTCACCCCGGAACGCATGGCTGAACTCGACGCCGAGGGACGACTCCTCTATCCCGCCAAGGCCGACGGTCGGCTTCGCCTGAAGAACTACCTCGACGGTAACTGGTCAGGTGCCTGAAAATGCTTCGGGATTAGGCAGCGGCATCCAGGGATAGCCTTCGGTGAGCATGACGAGGGCGTCGAAGAAGCTGAGGCCGTGTTTGGCGGCGGTGGAGAGGTAGCTGCGGATGGCGCAGAACTGGCGGGCGCCGGCGAGGGTGCGCAGGCAGCCGGACACTTTCTGCCTGAGTTTGGCCATGCGGATGTCGCGCTCGGTCCCGTTGTTGCCCCGCATCGTCAACTACACCCGATCCGCAGGATCGGTACCGCCGGGTGCGGGTGACGCACCCGTTCCATCCGCTGGCCGGCCGGGACTTCGAGTTCGTCGCCTGCCGCCAGAACTGGGGTGAGGACCGGGTCCACCTGCATGACGAGAACGGGCAGCTGTTCTCGCTGCCAGCAGGGTGGACCGATGTCGCGCCCGCCGATCCGTTCGTGGTGGTCGCCGAGGGCCGCTGCCCGTTCACCATGGCCGGCCTGCTGGCGCTGGCTGATCTGGCCGACCGGCTCCGCGCGCAGCGGGACGGCGCCCAGGCCGTAAAGAAGATTACGCCGTGAACGTAAAGGCGATTACGCCGCGGTTACTCGCTCACCTGGCGGTCGGTGCGGGCACATTGGTCATGCTGATGTCCAGATTTCTCAAGAAACTAGCGGCACGCGGACGCAAGAGCGTGCGCCCTGCACAGATATTCGGCAAAATCTTCCTGACAACCGTGGTGATCAGGAGGCGGCATGGCCAGGCGGGACGCCGGATCAGACCCCAAGGAGGCGGCGCTGGCCCAGGCGCGCTGTCTGAACCCGCATCCCGAGCAGGTGCGCGATCCGGTGTTCCTGGCCAGCGAGTTCTTCGACGCCCGCGACGTGGTGCAGGTCAAATACGAGATGGTGCGGCGGGTGCAGGCCGACGGCGCCCCGGTCACCGAGGCAGCCGCGGGGTTCGGGTATTCGCGGCCCTCCTACTACCAGGCCGCCGCCGCGCTGGAGCGCTCCGGGCTGGAAGGGCTGGTGCCGGACCGGCCCGGGCCGCGCGGCGGGCACAAGCTGACCGCGCAGATCCTCGCCTGGGCCGAGGAACGGCTGGCCGCCGACCCCGCGCTGCGCCCGGCGCAGCTGGCGGCCCCGATCGAGGAGGCCTTCGGCGTGCGCGTGCACCCCCGGTCGGTCGAGAAAGCGCTGGCCCGCCGCCGGGAGCGCCACTCCAAAAGCCGCTGACCTGCCCGCCTGCCAGAACCGGAAGGAGGATCACCCGTCCCTGTCCCTGCTCACTTCACCTGGCCACGCGGCTGCTGAACCGGGCGCCCGCCCGGATGCCGGCCAGGACCGTGCTCCCGGCGGCGGGCTGGATGCCCGCTACGAGCAACTGCGCCATGCCGCGCTGCACGCGCGCGCCGAGGCGTTCCCGCTCGGTCTGGGCGTGCTGACCGGCAAGGGCGTCACCGCCTGGCGGCAGGCCCTGGCCGGCCTGACTCCCGCCGGCTCGCATGCCCCCGGCACCAGCACGGCGGCGCCGGCCTGCCAGCCGCCCGGCATGCACCCCGCCCGGGCCGCCGGCCTTCCGGCCCCGGTGGCCGCCGAACTCATCCACGTCCTGGCGGCCGTCGCGCTCGCCGGGGCCACCACAGGCCCGTCCCCGTAACCGGCTGTTCTCACTTGAAGGAGACCCCCGATGCTCCCCGATACCGCGGCGTCGAAGGTAACCGCCGCCCACCTGTCCCGGCAGGCTTTGCTCTATATCCGCCAGTCCAGCCTCAAGCAGGTCATTCACAACACCGAGTCCGCGATCCGCCAGTACGACCTGCGCGGCAAGGCGATCACGCTCGGCTGGGCCGCCGATCAGATCACCGTAATCGACATCGACCAGGGCCACTCCGGCGCCTCCGCCGCCGACCGGGAAGGCTTCCAGCAGCTGGTCGCCGAGGTATCGCTGGGCCGGGCCGGGATCGTGCTCGGCCTGGAATGCTCCCGGCTGGCCCGCAACTCCGCCGACTGGCACCAGCTCCTCGAGCTCTGCGGCATGACCGGCACGCTGATCTGCGACGAAGACGGCCTCTACGACCCCCGCAACTTCAACGACCGCCTGCTTTTGGGCATGAAAGGGCAAATGTCCGAAGCCGAGCTCCACTTCATCAAGGCCCGGCTGCGCGGCGGGCAATTGTCCAAGGCCCGCCGCGGCGAGCTGATCCTCCCGCTGCCAGTAGGCCTGGTCTACGACGCCGCCGGCCAGGTCATCCTCGACCCCGACACCGCCATCCGCGGCGCCCTCACCTACCTGTTCACCACGTTCGAGGCCACCGGATCGGCCACCGCGTGCGTGAAGGCGTTCCGCGCCGCCGGCCTGACCTTCCCCTGGCGGCACCAGAAAGGCCCCCGCAAGGGCGAGGTCGACTGGCAGCCGCTGCTGCATTCCACCGTGCTGCGGGTGCTGCATAACCCCCGCTACGCTGGCGCGTTCAGCTACGGCCGGCGCACCCACCAGGTCCTGCCCGGCGGCAAGGCCACCTCCCGGCAGCTGCCCCGCGACCAGTGGACCGCCTTCATCCCCGGCGCCCACCCCGGATACATCACCCTGGACCAGCACAACGCCAACCTCGCCAAGCTCGCCGCCAACGCCGCCGCGCACGGCCGCGACCGCGCCGCCGGGCCGCCCCGCGAAGGCCCCGCGCTGCTGCAGGGCATCATCGTCTGCGGCCGCTGCGGCCACCGGATGACCGTCCGCTACCACCAGCGCGGCGGGAACGACCTGCCCACCTACGTCTGCCAGCGCGACGGCATCGAAAACGCCCGCCGGATCTGCGCCGCCATCCCCGGGCACACCCTCGACGAGCGCACCGGCACGCTGCTGATCGACACCCTCACCCCGCTGGCCGTCGAAGCCGCCCTCACCGTCTCCGCCGAACTAGAACACCGCGCGGCCGAAGCCGACGCGCTGCGCGCCGCCCACGTCGAGCGCGCCCGCTACCACGCCGACCTCGCCCGCCGCCGCTACCTGGCCGTCGACCCCGCCAACCGGCTCGTCGCCGGCACCCTCGAAGCCGGCTGGAACACCGCCCTGCGGGCGCTCAACGACGCGCAAGAGACCTATGACCAGGCCCGCAAGCAGCACACCGGGCAGCTCACCGACGCCCAGAAAACCCGGATCAGCCAGCTGGTCACCGACCTGCCCGGCATCTGGAACGACCCCGCCACCCCATCCCGCGACCGCAAACGCATCGCCCGCCTGCTGCTCACCGACGTCACCGTGACCAGAACCACCAGCACGATCACCGCGCACATCCGGCTAGCCGGCGGCCAGCACCACACCCTCACCCTGCCGGTGCCCAAACGGGCCTGGGAACTGCGGCAGACCCCAGCCAGCACCATCGCCGAGATCGACCGGCTCCTCGACCAGCACACCTGCGCCGAGATCGCCGCCACCCTCCGCGACCGCGGCCTGGCCAACGGCGAAGGCCGGCCCTTCAGCCCCATCATGTGCAGCGGGTCATCCGCACCTACCAGCTACGCAGCCGCCGCGACCGGCTCCACGACACCGGCCGGCTCACCCTCACCGAAATGGCCGCGACGCTCGGCGTGTCCACCTCCACCGTGAAGGCCTGGTACCACGCCGGAATTGTCAGCGGACAGCGCTATAACGACAAAGGAGAAGTCCTCTACGACCCGCCCGGGCCCAACCCGCCGGCCCCGCACTACGGACGCCCACGACTGGCAGACCGCCAGCCAGCACAAACACCATGAACACCCGAACCCGTCTCAAGAGGTGCAGTATGCAACCCGAGGTTTGTCCGGTGGGATTCGCCAGTCCCGGGTGAACCGCAGGTAGTCGTCCTGGCGGCCGGCCAGTCGGCGGGCCAGCGCGTGATGCTTGCGAGCGAGCGCGCCGGGACGGTCGCGGGTCTTGCTGATTCCGATCAAGGTGGCGGAACGGTAGGCGTGGGTCAGTTTGGCCAGCGCGGCCGGGTTCACGGTGTCCTGGCCCTGGGCGGCCGCCTCGCTGACCAGCGCCTGCATCGCGGTGAGCGCTTCGGAGGCCTGGGTGGCCCAGCACCATTCGCCGGGCTGGGTGGTGTCGGTGACGGCCTGCAGCTCACGCAGCGCGTGAGCACAGCAAAGCTGGTGGCCCGCCCCGGTGTAGCTGTCATACGGCGCCCAGGCGTCATGCACGGCGACCCCGGCGAACGAGGGGAGCACCCCCATCGCATCGATCGCCTGCTTCCCGCGCCGGGGATGCACCATGAGCAGCGTGAACTTGCCGGTGCGGGCGCAATGCACCCAGGCCAGCTTCCCTTCCACCCTGAACCCGGTCTCATCGAACCCGGCCACGCTGCTGGCGGCGATCTGCTCGCGGGCCCGCTCCAGGAAGCCATCGAGCTTCCCGGCGGCGCGGGCGGTGATGGCGGCGACCGTCCCGGACGACAGCGGCACGCCGAACAACTCGGCGCCTGCGCTGTCCGCTTCTTCGACAGGAACTGCCCGATATACAGGTAGATGATGACCGCGGCGATCCGCGGCCCATACTGCACTGGCGCCTCCGTCCCCTCCGGCGCGGTGGCCTTGCTGCGGTGCCCGCAGGCACATTCCCGCTCGATCAGCTGATGCTCGGTCACCTTCACCGACAGGGGCGGCAGGTCGAAGACCTGGCGGCGCTCCACCCCGGTCACCGGCCGGCCCGCCAGGTCTGCCCCGCACCGGCCGCAGCAGCCGGGCTCATGCCGCTCTTCCCGGTCCGGCCTGGTAACCTGCGCCAGCGTCGTACCTTCATGCCCAGCCTGGCCGCCTGGCCTGCGCCCGCTCTTCTTCCGCAGCGACCGCGGCGCGGGCTTGCCCAGCCCCTCGCTGGAGGGAGGCTTGGAGGAGTTCCGGGGGTTCTGCTTCAGCTGCGCCTCAAGCTCAGCGATCCGCTCCCGGGCCCGCTGAAGTTCTGCCCGCGTCTGCGCCAGCTCCTGGCGCAGCGACACCACCAGCGCGGCCAGCACGTCGTACGGCGGTCCTTGATCAGCGGGCACACACCCAGACACTACGGGCCAAGATCACCAGGCGCACGCATCCGCGGCCCCCGGCGTGCCGGCCGGCGGAACTTGGTTACGGCGCACAGTCGCGGGCCATGGGGGGTCTGGGCGGTGAATACGCGGGTGCCGTACTCAACCTCGGCCGTGGCCGGCGGGGTTCATAAAGGCAGAAGGGTCCAGGCTGCGCGAGGTGTTCATGCAACGGGTCACGGGCACGGCGTCCAAGCGCCGGTTTGAGGCCTTCGCCGCCGATGCAGCGGACGCCTTGTTCCGTACTGGCTGCCTGATGACCGGGGACGCTGGCGAGGCCGAGGACCTGGTCCAGGAAACCTTCATCCAGGTCGCCCGGCGCTGGCACCGGGTGGCCGCCATGGACCACCCGGTGGCCTACGCCCGCCGGATCCTGATCAACCTCGCGCTCGACGGGGCCAGGCGCCGGTCCCGGCAACGGGCGGAACTGGAACCACATGGCGGCCAGCCCGAACTTGCCGACGAGAGCGCGGCCCGGGCCTTGCAGGCGATCGACGACCTTGCCGAGTTCCGCTGGGCACTCGCCAGACTGCCGCCCCGCGAGCGCGCCGTGCTGGTACTGCGCTACTGGGCAGACCTGCCCGTGGCCGAGGTCGCAGCAACCCTCGGCTGCTCGGCAGGGACCGTCAAGAGCACCGCCTCACGGGGAGCAGCCCGGCTGGCCCAGATCCTCACCAAAAACCAGCCGCCCGCAGGCCAGCCCACCACCCCCGCAAGCAGCAGGGAAGGTACGCCATGATCACCGATGAACTCGAGAACGAGCTGCGCAGCGTCTTCGCCAGGAGCGCGGAGAGCATCGCAATCCCGCAGCAGGCCCGCCGGCGGCTGCTCCAGCGCGATTACCACCCCAAAACGGTGAACCGGAGACTGGCCGCTGGCCTCGCCGCAGCCGCCATCGCCGCCGCCGGGATCGCCGTTCCCCTGACGGCAGGCGGAGGGTCACAGCCCGCCACCGCAGGGCCGGTGATGCGGCTCGCCTCCTACACCTTCCGCCTGCCAGCCGGTTACAAGCTGGCCGCCGCGACCTCGCCGCCCTGCCATGCGTTCGTCGTCACCGCGCTGCCAGCCTCCTTGGTGCCACCTCACGGACCCGTCGCCCAGAACCCTCCCCACGACGCGGGGATGAAAGCCGCGGCATCAGCGTCGGGCGGGTG
>WNGL01012409.1_pt1 | contig 12165 bp, 10 predicted proteins | sample 5400591 | NCBI WGS metagenome assembly WNGL01 (sample SAMN13153377, study PRJNA577476) | soil metagenome | isolation source: 80 cm soil or saprolite under Garry oak tree replicate 1 | place: USA:California | collected 2016-06-15
GCCCGAGGATGGCGTCGGTCGACGTCGTGATCATCGGAGCGGGCCACAACGGCCTCGTCGCGGCGAACTATCTCGCGAAGGCAGGCCTCAGGGTCATCGTCATCGAGCGATCCGACCGCGTCGGCGGCGCGTGTGTCACCGACGAGATCGCCCCCGGGTTCAAGGTGAGCGCCGCCGCGTACGTGACCGGACTCTTCCGGCCGCAGATCATCGAGGACCTCGAGCTCAAGCGGTTCGGGTTGAGACAGGTCGCGTTCGATCCGCAGGCCTTCTGCCCCTTCCCGGACGGACGCTCCCTGCGGCTCTGGTACGACGCCGACAAGACGAGTGAAGAGATCGCGGCGTTCTCGAAGAAGGACGCGAAGGCGTACGCGGAATACGAGGAAATGTGGTCGCAGGTTGTCGAGCTGACGGAGCCGATGATCCTCGCCCCACCGGTGCCGCTCGCCGAGCTCGCCTCCCTCCTGCGGGACCCCGAGACGGAGGAGCTGTTCCGCCGGCTCATCTTCTCCAGCGCCGAGGACCTGCTGCGCGAATACTTCGAATCGGACGAGGTCGTGGCGGCGCTCGCGAACCAGAGCGTCATCGGCCACTTCGCCGGGCCGACAACGCCGGGGACCGCGTTCACGATGAGCCACAACCTCCTCGGGAACATCGACGGCGCGGTCGGCGGCTGGGGGTTCGTGATCGGCGGCATGGGGGCGTTGCCGGAGGCCCTCGCCACTGCGGCGCGCTCTCGCGGGGTCGAAATCCTCGTGAACACGGCGGTCGAGAAGATCCTCGTACACGACGGGCGGGCTACCGGTGTCCGGTTCGCGGACGGACGGGAGGTGGCGGCGAAGGCGGTGGTCTCAACCGCGGATCCGAAGCGGACGTTCCTCAAGATGATGGACGCCGCGGACCTCCCCGAAGATTTCCTCGGGGCCGTGCGCCGGATCAAGATGCACGGCGCGGCGATGAAAGTGAACTGCGCGATGTCCGAACTCCCGAGGTGGACGGCGGCGCCGGAGACTCCGGGCCCGCATCACCGCGGCTCGACGTATATCGGGCCTTCGATCGAATACGTCGAGGACGCGTTCGCGGATGCGAAGTACGGCAAGCCGTCCGAGCACCCGTGGCTCGAAGTCGTCACGCAGAGCGTCCTCGATCCGTCCGTCGCCCCTCCGGGAAAGCATACGTTGTCGATCTACGCGCAGTACAGTCCGTATCGACTCGCATCGGGCTCCTGGGACGACATCAGGGAGTCGTACGGCGATCGGATCGTCGAGACCCTCGCCGAATACGCGCCGAACGTGCCGAAGGCGATCCTGGCGCGCGACGTCATCACGCCGCTCGATCTCGAACGTCGCTTCGGCCTCACGGAGGCCCACCAATCCCACGGCGAGATGGGCGTGGACCAGTTCTTCTCGTTCCGCCCGGTGCCCGGGTGGGCGAACTACCGCATGCCCGTGAAAGGCCTCTACCTGTGCGGCGCGGGGACGCATCCGGGCGGCGGGGTCAGCGGGGCGCCGGGGTACAACGGCGCACATGTCGTCCTGGAGGACTGGAAGAGCCTGCGCGATTCGGCGTGAGCCGCGAGCGGATCTCATGGCGGTCGCCGTCGCACCGAGAATTCGATGCGGCACTTTTATCCAACGCATCGAATATCGGGCTCCGGGACCGTGGGCGACGAGATCCGAGTCACGAAGGAACTGTACATCGCCCCGAGCGATCTGTGGGAGCTGATCCTCTCCCTCGGCGGGGTGAAGTTCTGGATCGTCGCGATGGCGCCGCTGTACATCGGCTGGGCCCTCGCGCAGCCGACCACGGACCGCCACCTGTTCGTGAACGACCTCCGTGTTGTGCTCGGCCTCCTCGTCGTCGGGCCGTTCCTCGGGACCTTCACGCTGCTCTTCAACACGTACTACGACATGCGCACGACGGACCAGGCGAATCCGCGCAAGCGGTACGTGAAGATCGTCGAGGAGCTCGTCGATCCGGAGACGCTCCTGCTCGGATCGATCGGATTCGCGGCGATTGGCGTCTTGCTGGCATTCTACATCTCCCAGAACCTCATCTCATACGGCGGCGCGGGGAACCCGGCCGGCCCGTACGCCTTCGTCCTGCTGACGCTCCTCCTGGTGGGCCTCTCCCTGGTGTACTCCCATCCGCGGATCCACTGGAAGGGGGTCGCGGGCATGGACCTCGTCACGAACATGATCGGCTTCGGGCTCATCTGCCCCGCGGCCGGGTGGTGCCTGCTCCGCCCGATCGAACAGGCACCGTGGTGGTATTTCGTCGCGATGACCCTCTTCCTCGGCGCCGTCTACGCGCCGACGACCGCCTCGGACTACGAGAGCGATCGCTCGTTCGGAATCCAGACCCTGGCCGTGCGTCTCGGCGTGAAGCGCACGCTCCTGGTGGGTTTCGTCTTGCAGTGCTTCGCCGTGCTCGCCCTCGCGGTCGGCTGGACGCTCCGCGCGTTTCCGTTCTCGGCCGCGGAGGCGGGCGCGGTCGACGCGATGGGCCGCCTCTGGCCGTTCCTCGCGCTGCAGATCGTCTTCTATCCTTTTTTCGTTCGACGTCCGACCGTCGGGAAGATCTGGGCGCTGCTCCTGCTGCTCTCGATCACCCAGGGCCTCGGCGTCCTCCTGATGCTGTTCGGCTTCACGGGCGGGACGACGTGAGTCCGTCCGCTCGATGGACCCCGGCGCGCGGCGGCGTAAAGGCATAAGCCGAGCCATCGTGTTCATCAACGTGATCAGCGCGCAAATCGCGCGCGGCCAGTAGCCCATGCTCTGACGGGGCGGGGGCGGACCGTCGAACTCACGCGGGCCGCTCGATGATCGTCGCCACGCCCATGCCGAAGCCGATGCACAGGGTCGCGAGGCCGCGGCGCACGTCCTGACGTTCCATCTCGTGGAGCATCGTAGTGATGAGCCGAGCGCCGCTCATCCCGAGCGGGTGGCCCAAGCCAATCGCCCCGCCGTTCACGTTCAGCTTCGCGTCGTCGAACCCAATCGTCTCGCGCGTCGCGATCGGCACGGAGGCGAATGCCTCGTTGACCTCCCACAGGTCGATGTCGTCCGGCTTGAGGTCGACCCGCGCGAGCGCCTTGCGGATCGCGGGGATCGTGCCGTCGAGCATGATCGTTGGGTTCGTGCCGGCGACGCCCGTGGAGGTGAGCCGCGCGCGGGGCTCGAGTTTCAGCTCCTTCGCCGTCTCCGGGTTCGTGATCAGGATCGCGCAGGCGCCGTCGTTGATGCCGCTCGAGTTGCCCGCCGTAATTCGTCCGTCCGGTTTGAAGGCGGGCGGGAGGGATGCGAGCTTCTCGAGGGATGTGTTCCTCCGTGGGTGCTCGTCCGTGTCGAACATCCTCTTGTTGCCGCTCTCGTCGAAGACCGGCACCGGGACGATCTCCCGCTTGAACCGGCCCTCGTCGATCGCGCGGATCGCCTTGCGGTGGGACCACAGCGAGAACTCGTCCATCTGCTCTCGCGTGACGTGGTACTTGTCCGCCACCAAGTCGGCGGAGATGCCCTGTTGCACGATCTCGTATTTCTCGAGGAGCTTCGGGCTCAAGGCGCCGCCGTCCGAGCCGAGCGGGACGCGGGACATCGACTCGACGCCGCCCGCGACGACGACGTCGGCCTGGCCCGTCATCACTTCCATCGAAGCGAAGTTGAACGCTTGCAGGCCGGAGGCGCACATCCGGTTCACGCTCGTGCCCGGGACGGACTCCGGGAATCCGGCGATGAGCGGGGCGAGCCGTCCGATGTTCATCCCCTGCTCGTCGACCTGCGTGACGCATCCGAGGACGACGTCCTCGACGATCTTCGGCTCGATGCCGGCGCGGTCGGCGAGGGCCCGCAACGCGAACGCGGCGAGGTCGTCGGGCCGCCAGTCCTTCAGGGAGCCGCCGCGCCGGCCGATGGGCGTCCGCACGGCTTCGACGATCACGGCCTCGGGCATGGCCTACCTCGATCGACATCATGGAACGCGTCGGATAAGAAGGTTCGCCGGCAGGCCCGAAGATTGATACCGAGGCCGCGGGTTCCACGCCCAATGCCGGCGGCTCTCGACGGAATCGTCGTCCTCGATTTCACGCGCCTCCTCCCCGGTCCGTTCTGCACGCAGCTGCTCTGCAACCTCGGCGCCGACGTCATCAAGATCGAGGACCCGCAACTCGGTGACTACATGCGGGCCGTCCCGCCGACCATCGACGACACCTCGTATCCGTTCCTCATGGTGAACCGCGGGAAGCGCTCCCTCGCGGTCGACCTGAAGACGCCGGAGGGGCAGGAGATCCTGAGGCGGCTCGCCCGCCGCGCAGACGTCGTCGTCGAGCAGTTCCGACCCGGCGTGATGACGCGGCTCGGCGTGGACTACGACGGACTCGCGATGATGAACCCCCGTCTCGTGTACTGCTCCTTCTCCGGGTACGGGCAGACGGGTCCATACAAAGACCTCCCGGGCCACGACATCAACTTCGAGGCGCTCGCCGGAATCCTCGCGGTGACGGGCAACCGAGACGACCGCCGGCCGGCGATCCCGGGCGTCCCGATCGCGGACCTCGCGGCGGGATTCAACGCGGCCCTCGCGATCCTCGCCGCGCTCCGCACGCGCGACGCGACCGGGAGGGGCGAGTTCATCGACGTCGCGATCTACGACACCGCCGTCGTCCTCATGGTGCTCGGCCTCGCGCGATTCCTGGCGACCGGAGAAGAGCCCGTGGCGGGGGAGACGCTCCTGACCGGGGTGTTCCCTTTCTACAATCTCTACGAGACGCAGGACGGACGGTGGCTTGCCGTCGCAACGGTCGAGCCGAAGTTCTGGACTCGAATGTGCGAACTCGTCGGCGCCCCCGACCTCGCCGATCAGCAATTCACGGAGGGAGAGGCCCGGGCCGCGGTCGCCCATACGCTGGCGGCCAAGTTCCGCGAGCGGACGCTCGAATCGTGGGAGTCCCTCTTCGCCGAGGAGCAGCTTCCCATCACGGCCGTGAAACGAGTCACCGAGGTCGTGCAAAATCCTCAGGTGAAGGCACGAGGCCTGTTGCCCATCGTGGACATCCCCGGCCTGCGGAAGGTCCAGGTGATCGCGCATCCGGCGAAGCACACCGCCACGACGACGCGGAATCCCGCGCGCGTCCCTAAGAAAGGCCAGGACACCGACTCGATCTTGCGATCCATCGGATACACGACACGCCAGATCGCGGATCTCACGAAGAGAGGCGTCATCACGAAGTGACCCGCGCAATTCGGCCGAATCGAGTGAAAGCGTTCACAGGCCCTTGAACTTCGGCTCCCGCTTCTCCATGAAGGCCTGCAGGCCCTCGTAGATGTCCTCAGTCGAGGCCACGAGGCCGAACGCCATGGCCTCCATCTCCAGCGCCGCGTCGATCGGGACATCGCCGCTGCGGTTCAGGAGCGCCTTCGCGAGGCGGATCGCGATCGGCGCCTGCTTCGCGAGCTTTTCCGCGAACGATTGGACTTCCGAGTCGAACGCCTCGTTCTCCACCGTCTTCGTCACGAGGCCAATCGCCGCCGCTTCCTGCGCGCTGAGTCGCGAACCGAGGAAGACGAGCTCTTTCGCCCTGGGTTGTCCGAGGATGCGGACGAGTCGCTGTGTGCCGCCGGCCCCCGGGACGAGGCCGATGTTCACCTCGGTCTGCCCGAGCTTCGCGCGTTTCGCCGCGATCCGGAAGTCGCATGCGATGGCGAGCTCAAGGCCGCCACCGAAGCAATGGCCGTTGATCGCGGCGATCGTCGGCTTCGGGAAATTCGCCAAGCGGCTGAAGACTTCCTCGGCGCGGCGGGAGAACTGCCAGACCTTGAACGCCTTCGAGATGTCGCTGAACGACGTCAGGTCGGCGCCGGCGCTGAACGCCCGGTCGCCGGCCCCGGTGATGACGACGCACCGCACGTCCGCGTGGCGGTCGAGCTCGATCAGCGCCTGCTCGAGTTCGTCGAAGACCTGCGGGCTCAGCGTGTTCAGGCGGTCGGGTCGATTCAACGTCACGGTCGCCACCATGCTCGCCGCGTCCGTCGTCACGAGGAGCGTTTCGTACTTCGCCACCGCACCACCGCCTCGGTGCTCGTAGAATCCCTTGCCGGACTTCGCCCCGAGGTCCCCTCGGGCGACCATGTCCTCAAGGATCTTCGCGGGCCTGGAACGCGGATGCCCGTTCAACGCCGCCAAGACGACGTCGATGCCGAGATCGTCCGCCGTCGCGAGCGGGCCTTTCGGGAACGCCGTCCCGAGGCGCATCGCCTCGTCGATCTCGGCGGGGCTCGCGACGTCCAGCGACACGAGTTCCGCGGCCTCGTTGATCATCGGTGCGAGGATCCGGATCGGCTCGAACGTCGCGCCCATCTCGGGCGTGAGCTTCGGCCGGCCCTCCGCGTACGCGTAGAAGCCCGCTCCAACCTTGCGGCCGACCTTCTTCGCGTCGACGAGCGCCTGCACGGCCTTCGGCATCGGCCGGTTCGCGTTCACGATCAGGTGGTGCAGGACGTCCACGCCGACCTGGTCCGCGAGCTCGAAAGGCCCCATCGGGAACCCCGCGCGGAACCGCATCGCGGCATCGATCGTCTCGATCGGGATGCCCTCCTGCTCGTGGATCCATACGGCCTCCTCGAAGTACGGACCGAGGACACGGGTCGTGATGAAGCCCGGGACATCCTTTCGCACGACGATCGGCGTCTTGCCGAGGGACCTCGTCAGCTCGACCGCCGCGGCGAGCGTCGCGTCGCTCGTCGTGTCGGCGCGGATGACCTCGATGAGCGGCATGAGCATCGGCGGGTTGAAGAAGTGCATGCCGACGACCTTCTGCGGCCGCTTCGTCGCGAGGGCCATGTTCGTGATCGGCAAGGCGGACGTATTCGAGGCGAGGATCGTCTTCTCGGGAGTGGCCGCGTCGAGCTCCCGGAACACTTTCTTCTTCAGCTCGGCATCTTCGAACACCGCCTCGATCGCGACGTCGGCGTCGTGGCATGCCTCCCGAAAATCGAGCGTCGCACGGATGCGCGCGAGGGCCGCGTCGGCCTCGGCCTGGCGGATCTGATTCTTCTCGACGAGCTTCCCCAGCGACCAGCGGATCCGTTCCATCCCGCGGTCGAGGTACTCTTGTTTGATGTCTCGCATGCGGACGTCGTGGCCATGGAGGGCCGCGAGCTCCGCGATGCCGTGGCCCATCTCCCCCGCGCCAATCACCGCGATCTTCATCGAGACGCGTCCGCCGCCGTGGATGGTCCGTGCGGAGTTAAAGGTGTGGCCCGGGAAGCGAGAAACCCTTGAATCCGCGGGCTCCTTGTCCATGAAGGCATGGCGGACCTCCTGGGGACCGTGGGGATCGTGATCGCGACCGTCGTCGCCGTCGTCGTCCCGTTCGTCGTGGTCCCGGAAATCCTCGAGCGAAAAGGCGGCTACAATCCCCGGAGTGGATTCGTCCGCGGCGTCGTGTGGGCGTCCTTCCTGGCGATCGTCCTCGTGCCGGCGATCGCGAGCGGGTTCCTCCTCTCTGTGACGAATCCCGTCGACTGGCTCATCCTCCTTGTCGCCATGGCCGTCGCCGTGCTGTACGACTACTACCGGCTGAATCCGGAAAAGGTCCCGTGGGCCCGAGCCAAACCGGACCGTTGAACCGCTTCCACGACTTGCGGCCAGCCGAGACTCAGATGAAGCTCCAATCTCGAAGGACGTCCTCGAGGTTTGGGTGGCCGATCTCGTCGAGCTCGTATCGCACGTGGACGACGGGCTTCTTCGTCTTCAGGACGCGGCTCAGGTCGATCGGCGTGCCGCTGAGAACGAGGTCGCAGGGCGTCGCATCGATCGTCTCCTCGAGCTCCTTGATCTGCTTCGGGCCGTAGCCCATCGCAGGCAGGACCTTCCGGGAGTTCGGGTACTTCTTGTACGTCTCCTTGATCGAGCCAACGGCGTGGCCGACCGCACTCACAATCTCGGCCGCGCCGAACCGCTGCGCCGCGATGTACGCCGCGCCATACTCCATGCCGCCGTGGGTCAGGGTCGGACCGTCCTCGATCGCGAGGACCTTCTTGCCGCGGATCTGCACGCTGTCGTCCGGGGTGATCGGCGACGCGGCCTCGACCATCACGACGTCGGGGTTGAGGGAGCGGACGTTCTGCTTCACCGTCTCGACGTTCTCCGGGGTGGCGGAGTCGACCTTGTTGATCACCACGACGTCCGCCATGCGCACGTTCGTCTCGCCCGGATAGTAGGAGAGCTCGTGGCCCGGCCGGAGCGGGTCCGCGACGACGATGTGCAGGTCCGGCTTGAAGAACGGCGTGTCGTTGTTGCCGCCGTCCCAGAGGATGATCTCCGCCTCGCGCTCCGCCTGCCGCAGGATCTTCTCGTAATCCACGCCGGCGTACACGACCGTGCCCTTGTCGATGTGCGGCTCGTACTCCTCGCGCTCCTCGATCGTCGTCTCGTACTTGTCGAGGTCCTCGTACGTCGCGAAGCGCTCGACCGCCTGGCTCGCGAGGTCGCCGTAGGGCATCGGGTGCCGCACGACGACCACCTTCTTGCCGTGGGCCCGCAAGATGCCCGCCACGCGGCGCGTCGTCTGGCTCTTCCCGCTGCCCGTGCGGACGGCGCAGATCGCGACGACGGGCACGGCGGCCTTGAGCATCGTCTGTTGCGCCCCGAGGAGGATGAAGTCCGCGCCGTGCGCGTTCGCCAAGGCGATCCGATGGCCGACGTACGCGTAGTCGACGTCGGAGTACGAAAACACGAGGGCCTGCGCGTGGAACCGCTCGATCAGCTTGGGCAGGTCCTCCTCCGGGAAGATCGGCACGCCGTCCGGGTATCTCCCGCCTGCGAGGGAGGCGGGGTACTTGCGGGTCGCGATCCCGGGGATCTGCGTGGCCGTGAACGCGACGACCTCGTACGCGGGATTGTCGCGGAAATACACGTTGAAGTTGTGGAAGTCGCGGCCCGCGGCCCCGAGGATGATGATCCGTCGCGGCTCGGCCACGGACTCCGGAGCCGGCGGAACTGTAAAGCCTTTTTGGGGGTGCCGACAATCTGTTCCGAAATTAACCTTAAACAAGGTTAACGGGACGACGTGGCCGGGCTCGGCAGATGGCCTCCCTTCAGGAGGTCCCGGGCGGCCGCAAACACCGCATCGAAGGCCGCCTCCCGGAGCAAGCCCGTCTGTGTGTTCCGCTGGCTCGGATGATACGAGGCGATCAGCGTGATCGGCGGAAGCGACCAACGACCGGCATGGTGGAACTTCGGTCGCGGCGTGGGGAGATCGTGGCCCAGGGCCCGCCATGCCCGGAGGAAGGCGGCCATCGCCACCGCACCGAGTACGACGACCAACCGCAGATTGGGCAGGAGTTCGATCTCGCGCTCCAGGTAGGGCTGGCAGCGGGCGAACTCCGCGCGGGTCGGCTTGTTCTGCGGCGGGGCACACCGGACGGCCGCGACGATGTAGCAGTCGCGCAGCGCGAGTCCGTCGTCCCTCGATACCGACGTGGGCTGGTTCGCGAACCCGGCCCGGTGGAGCGCGCGGTACAGCCACTCGCCGCTGCGGTCTCCCGTGAACGCGCGGCCCGTGCGGTTGCCGCCGTGGGCGGCCGGCGCGAGCCCGACGACGAGCACCCGCGCCGCCGGATCGCCGAAGCCGGGCACGGGGCGTCCCCAGTACGTCCAGTCGAGGAACGCGGCGCGCTTCGTGCGGGCGACGGCCTCGCGGTAATCTCGGAGGTCAGTCGCTCGAGGCCGTCGGAACCCATCGGCCTCCCGATTCAGACCGGAGGGAAAAGGTTCGCGTCGCGCAAACCGCTAAGGCCCGCGACGCCCTCCGTCCGGCGAGGAGGAGACACGCTGCCTGCCGCCCGCACCGTCCGCTTCTCGCGCCTCGTCGACCTCTCGGTGCCGATCAGCCCGCGCACCCCGATGTTCCCCGCGTACCCGCCGCCGGCCTTCACGCCGTGGACGACGCGGGAGGCGCACGGCTTCTACGCGGAATCCTTGTTCCTCATCAGCCACACGGGCACCCACGTCGATGCGCCGTTCCACTTCGAGCCCGACGGGAAGCGGCTCGAGGACGTGCCCCTCGAGACGTTCGTCGCCCCGGGCCACGTGCTCGACCTCCGCGGGCTCGCGGCCAAAGGGGCGATCCTGCCGAGACACCTGACGGCGGCGCGCCGCTCCGCTCCGAATCGCGTTCGGCACGGGGACGCGATCCTCCTGCGGACGGGGTGGTCGGAGCGACGTCGCGGCGAGTCGGCGTATCTCTCCAAGAATCCCGGGCTGACCGGAGCGGCCGCGAACCTACTCGTCGAGTGGGGCGCGGGTATCGTCGGGATCGACACGGCGAACATCGATCGTCCGGACGATGCGACGTACCCCGCGCACCACGCCCTCCTCCGGGCGGACGTGTCGATCATCGAGAACGTGGCGAACCTCGGGGCCCTCCGATCGTCGACGTTCCTGCTGCTCGCTTTGCCGCTCCGCCTCGAAGGGGTGTCCGGTTCTCCGATCCGTCTCGTCGCGCTGACAGACTGATCGTGCGCGAGCAAAGGGCCTTAGGCCCAGAGCGGTCTTCCGGACCCGTGATGTCACGGAGGGACCGAGTCGTCATCGCGATTGTCCTCGCCGCGGTCCTCGCGACGGTCGGCGGCCTGGGCCTCGTGTGGTGGTGGATCTCCCAGCCCGGAACCGGTCCGGGCCCCGGCAATCCCGCCGTCCGACTCGTCCCCGTGCAGACGGGCCTCGCGTGGCCCATCGCCCTCGCGTTTGCCTCGGACGGACGCGTGTTCTATGCGGAGCGAAACACCGGGTCAATCCGGATCATCGAGAACGGAGCCGTCCTGCCGACGCCGTTCTTCACGCTGCCGAACACGGCGACCGCCGGCGAGCGCGGGTTGCTCGGCCTCGCCCTGGACCCGGGATTTCCCGGGACACCGTGGGTCTTCGCCTACCAGACCTACAACGATGCGGCGAACGCCTCGACATACAATCGGATCGTGCGGATCCAGGCGAGCGGAAATGCCGGCGTGTCCTCGTCCGTCATCTTCCCGATGCCGGACCTGAGCGGCGCGACGATCCACAACGGCGGCGTGATCGCGTTCGGGCCCGACGGAAGGCTGTGGGCCGTCGTCGGCGAGAACGCGAACCCCTCTCTCGCCCAGACAGGGATGAGCCCGCTCGGGAAAGTGCTGCGGATGGATTCGGACGGCAACGCCGCGCCGGACAACCCGTTCTACGGAATCCTGAGCTGGGAGAATCGTGTCTACACGTACGGCCACCGGAACATGTTCGGCCTCGCCTTCCATCCCGTCACGGGCCGCGCGTACGTCACGGAGAACGGTCCCAATTGCAACGACGAGGTGAACCTCCTCACTGCCGGCAGCAACTACGGCTGGGGACCCTCGGCGAATTGCACGATCCCGCCGTCACTGGCGAGCACAAACCGCGACGGTCCAAGCCCCGTGATGCCAATCGCGTGGTGGGGCACGCCGACGATCGCACCGACGAACGCCGCGTTCTTCACCGGGTCCCTCCTCCCTCAGTCGCGGAACCACCTGATGTTCGGCGCGTACAACGACCACCGGCTCCGGGAGCTGACGCTCACCTCGGACGGGACGGCCGTCGTGAACGAGAGCCTCCGGATCGCGAGCTTCGTCGCCACCATCGCGCCGTCCCCGATGATCTCCGGATTCCGACGACCGCATTTCTCCGCGGCCCGGAGCGGATTCCTCGATCCCTCCCAGAAACCTTAGTATGGCGAGGTCCCTTTCCGCGAGTCGATGCCGTCGCCGTCGTATCGGATCCCGAGCGACGACCGCGTGAGGGCGAGCCTCGTTCGGGTGTTCAGCACGCGGCAGATCGTCGACAGCCAGCGACGGCTCAAGGCGCTCGTCGAGAAGGACATGAAAGGCGACGAACGGTATCGCGTCGGGGAGCCGCGGCTGCGGCTGCTCGCCATCGACTCCGGCCTCGTCGACCTGGAGATCAATTGCCGCGACACGGACGAGATGCGGTCCCTCGTGAAGTGTCCCGTCTGCGGGGTCCGCCTGAAGAAAGTCCGGAACATGACGGTCTTCGGCGGGACCGTGACCCTGGGCTATCGCTGCGAACGTTGCAAATACTGGACGGGCCTGAAGCGGCGCGTGCCGACGAGGTACGTGTTCACGAGGCGGGCCTGATGCGCGT
>WNGL01008307.1_pt1 | contig 12164 bp, 7 predicted proteins | sample 5400591 | NCBI WGS metagenome assembly WNGL01 (sample SAMN13153377, study PRJNA577476) | soil metagenome | isolation source: 80 cm soil or saprolite under Garry oak tree replicate 1 | place: USA:California | collected 2016-06-15
TGGAACGGCACTAGTATAGCCTCCGTAGGCGTTAACTCAATGCCGCGGAAAAATCAGGGAAAGACTTCGTCAAATGTGCGGATGGTTGGATGCCGGCTTGGGACAGATTTGTCCGCTTCCGAGCGCACGCACAAGGCCGTTTGCATTCCCGCCGCTTGGGCCGCGTCCAGCTCTTTGATCGCATCTGAGATAAAAAGTACGCTTCTCTGCGGGGACGCAAGTGCAGCGGTGATTTTCCTGTAGCTTTCGGCATCGGTCTTGATCCCGATCTTCGTGTCGAAGAAGTGCGCAAGGTAAACGGTCAGGTCGCCCGCAGGCGTCGTCCGAAACAACAGTTGCTGCGCCAGCACGCTCCCCGACGAATAGATGCAGGTCTGACGGCCCTGGCGGCGCCAGCGTTCAAAGGCACGCGGAACGTCGGGATAAACCTGCCCGCGCAGCTCCCCGCTCTCGTATCCCGCTTGCCAGATCTTGCCTTGAAGCGCTTTGAGCGCCGTGCACTTGCTGTCGCGCGCAATCAACCATTGAGCGTACGCCGCGACCGAGCCGAGTTCGGATTCTTCAGAATCACCTGGGAGGTCTGGCGGATGGAGTCCTTGCTCCTGGTCTAATTTTTGTTGCGCCTTCAGAGCCTCGATGTGTGCGCGGACTCCCGGGTCGCGGAAATGTTGGCGCAGGAAGCTGTCCAAACGTTGGCTCGCAAACGGAAACAGCACATGATATACAAAATCAACCGGCGTGGTTGTTCCTTCGATGTCCAGCAGAAGCGCGCGGACGGAAGCCTCGTCGATTCGCAGCACTCGCGCTACTTCGCCGCGGCTTGCGGAGGTATGTACGCGGGCCCCCAGCAAACAGGCTCAAATTTGCTGTCCACGGCGCTGTGGGTGTAGTGGGGAGTCCAGCCGGAAGCATCCTGAAACAATCGAATCGCACGGATGCGCCGGTCGCCGCAGAGGTCAAACCAGTGCAGCGTTCCGCGCGGAACGCGGATCAAATCACCGGCCTCCACCTCGATCGCGACCACAGGGCCCTGCTCCGGGTGAATATGGAACAGCCCGCGGCCGGCGATGATATAGCGCACCTCATCCTCGTCATGCCAGTGCTCGATGTTGAATTTCGCGAGCATGGCTTCAAGCCCCGGAGTCTCAGGCTTCACGTCGATCACGTCGGCGGTGACGTATCCGCCGCGGGCCTTGAGTTCCGCAATCTGCTCGGAGTACGCGTCGAGGATTTGCTCCGGCGAAGCGTCCGCGGGGACAACTCCCGGCTCCCAGCGCTCATACTCGATTCCGATTCCGGCGAGATACTCTTGCACGTCCTTCCGTTCGGTGATCGAGCGTTTTTCTTCGGGAATTTTCAACGTAGCCATAGCGACGACTCCCGGTTCGATCCCTCGCGCCACTTCACCCGCGATGCCCCAGTGCGCTGGATCGAACCATCACTTCCGCAAGGAACTCGAGGATCTCCACGTGCCGCTTGGCCTCCGCGAGTTCCGTTGCCCAAGTATAAAGCCCATGCTGGCGCAAGAGAAAGCCGTGGATTCCGGGCTGCTGCGCGAGAATTTCCGCCACCGTTTGCGAGAGCCGGGCCATGTCTTGCGAATTCTCCACAATCGGCAGCCACTCCCGGTGCTCATGTGAGGTTACGCCCTGGAGGCCCTTCAACATTTCGTAGCCTTCCAGCAGCACGCCGCCCTTCGCGGCATATAGCCCGGAAAGGACCGTGCTGCACACCGAATGCGTGTGCAGCACCGCTCCTGCGCCGGTCACCCGCGCGATCGCGAGATGGATGGAAGTTTCCCCCGACGGCCGGCCCCTGCCGCGAACAACCCGCGCGGCTTCGTCCACTTCGAGGATTTGCGCGGGCGTCAGGCTGGCCTTGTCCAATCCCGTGGACGTAATGGCCAGGCGAAGCGGCTCCCTCTGGATCACCACGCTGAAGTTTCCGCTTGTGCCGAGCGCCCATCCGCGCGCATGAAAGCCTCGTCCAATTTCGGCCAAGGAAGCGGCAAGCTCGGAGAAACGCGCGCCGCCGGAATCTTTGGCACGAGGCGGAGATTGTTCCTTGCGCGAAAAGGCCCTGGGCTTCTTCCCTTTCATAACCGCGGATTATCGCATGCGCCGATGCGTCCCCGAAACGTGAGATCCGGGAAGCCCTCTGGAGGCCGACATGGGGGAAAATCGTGGAGCCGCGATATCGGCTTGATGGCTCGTATAAGCTTATTTGGCCGTGCAGGTGCCCTGGCAAATCGTGGAACGGGCAGACGCGTAGTCGAGATTTGGAAAAAGGAGCGGAAGCCATCATGGATCGCCGCAAATTCTTGAGAACCACGGGAACGTTGCTCGCAGGGGCCAGCCTGGACAACGAGACTCTGCGAAAATCTTTCGACGCCGAGCCCGCTCCGGAAAGCCGCGGAGGTCGCTTGGTGCTGCCAATCAATCAGAATTGGCGATTCAGCGAGCGCGTGGTGGAAGGATTCGAGTCGCCGGATTTCGACGATTCAAAATTCGAGGGCGTCACCATCCCGCACACAAACAAGCGCCTGCCGTGGCATAGCTTCGACGAAAAATCCTACCAGTTTGTTTCCGCCTACCGGCGCTCGTTCAAACTGCCGGCGCGAGCGAGAGGCCGCCATGTCTTTGCGGATTTTGAGGGCGTGATGACGGCTGCGACGGTGTGGATCAACGGGCACCGACTGGGCGAATACAAGGGCGGCTACAGTCCGTTTTCCTTTGAACTCACGCCGCATCTCAACTGGGACGGAAACAACGTGCTCGCTGTAGCGGTGGACTCCACGGAGCGCGCGGATATTCCGCCGTTCGGCGGCGTGATCGACTATTTGACCTTCGGAGGAATCTACCGCGAGGTTGCGCTGCGCGTCGTGCCCGGGACTTATCTGGAGAATATCTTCGCGAAACCAAAGGATGCGCTCACGGATCATCCCAGCGTCGAAGTCATCTGCTTTGTCGGTTCTCTGGAGAAGAATCCCGAGCCGCTGACACTGGAAGCCGAGATTCGCGACGAAGAAAAGGTCATTGCGCGCGCGAAGACGGAAATTCCCAGTCGGGATGCTTCTTCGGAGCCCGTGGCGCATTCGCTCCAACTAACGGGGCTCGGCAAAGTTCACCTTTGGGATCTGAAAGAGCCACGCCTCTACACCGTCGTGGCTCGCCTCCGCAAAGGGAGCCAACTCTTTGACGAGGACACACGAAGGATCGGATTTCGCGAGGCCCGGTTCACCGAAGAGGGCTTCAAACTGAATGGCCGCGTCGTGAAATTGCGCGGCCTGAACCGCCATCAGACGTTTCCTTTCGTCGGCCAGGCGATGCCCAAGCGCGTCCAGCGGCGTGACGCGCTGATCCTGAAAAAGGAGCTGAAATGCAATATCGTGCGGACCTCGCACTATCCGCAGTCGCGGCATTTTCTGGACTGCTGCGACGAAATCGGCTTGCTGGTGCTCGAGGAGATTCCGGGCTGGCAACACATCGGCGACGCAGCATGGAAAGAACTCGCCGTCGACAATGTGGGCCGCATGATTCGGCGCGATTGGAATCATCCCTCCATTGTTTTGTGGGGAGTCCGAATCAACGAGTCGCGCGACGATCACGACTTCTACACGCGCACGAATGCGCTGGCTCACTCGCTCGATCCGACCCGTCAGACCGGCGGCATCCGCTACTTTCAGAATTCGGAGTTTCTGGAAGACGTTTTCACGATGAATGATTTCGGTTTCGCGCTGAAGACGCCGAATCATCCGCGGTACCTGAACACCGAATTCATCGGCCATACCTTCCCGACGAAAACGATTGACAATGTTGCGCGGCACACGGAGCACACGCTCCGGCACGCGCGCGTGCACAACCAAATCGCTTCCAGCGCGTCCTACACCGGAGGAATCGGCTGGTGCGCCTTCGACTACGATACGCACCGGGAGTTCGGCTCGGGAGACCGCATCTGCTACCACGGCGTATGCGATATTTTTCGCCTGCCGAAGCCCGCCGCGGGCTTCTACAAATCGCAATGCGATCCCGAAGAGGAAATTGTTCTCGACCCTGCCTTTCATTGGACGCCGAGTGATGAATACCAATGGGATAAGAAGACGGTCGTTTGTTCTAACTGCGATCATCTGAAATTCTATCTGAATGACAGGCTCGTGGCCGAAGCCGATCCGGACCGCGGGGAATTCGGGAATCTTCCGCACCCGCCGTTTGTTTTGGACCTATCGAGAGCCGGCGACCTGTCGGCTGATCTTCGCATCGAGGGGTATCTTGCCGGCAAGCTGGCGATCACAAAATCGTTTTCCGGCAAAGGCGTTGATCAGAAGTTTGAGCTTCACGCCGATGAAAGCGAGCTGCTGGCCGACGGCACCGACACCACGCGCGTCGTGTTCCGCGTGACGGATGAATTTGGCGCCGTGCGCCCGTATGCAACCGGCGGCATCACCTTTGAAATCGAAGGTCCCGCAGAAATTATCGGAGAGAATCCGTTCGGCCTTGTCGGCGGAGTGGGAGCCATCTGGATTCGGGCGAAACACGCTCCCGGCAACGCGCTTCTGCGCGCGAAACATCCCTTCCTCGGTACCCAGGAAGTCCACCTGCGGATCGATCCCGCAGATGCGGAACTTCTCTGACGAAAAACGGGCCTCCAGGCGCGAGGGCCAAACTGCCGTGGACCTGCCTTCGATGAGTATTTGCTGCTGGCAGTGATTTGCGTCACAGCGGCGCGTGACGTCTCTCACAGCTCTTGACGCTGGAAACGCGCATCCTAAAGCTGTACGCACACGAGGCGAGCCGTGTGCTAAACTTGGCATACATGCGACGAGCGCTTATTTTCGGGTTGGCGTTGAGCCTGGTGGGTCTGGTTCCGGTACCTGTTTCTGCTTGCGCGCTGTTCTCCGCCCGACCGGCGGAGTGCGCGACGCCGCAGACCGAATCTCAGTGCGACCAGATGAACGCGGACGCAAGCGGTCCGCAGCTCGCCGCAGCGCCCAGCACTTCTTGTTGCGTCGTCTCGCGAGCTCCTCTGCCCGAATCTCAAACCAAGCCTACTGAATTCTCTCTCTCGCCGACGCACGCGGTCCTGCCGGACCGCACGTGGGACCTTCCAGGGTCTGATAACGAAGGCCTGCCCGATGTCGCGAGGGACGTCTCGCCTCCCTCGCTGCAACCGCTTCTCTGCACATTCCTGATCTAAAGCTGTTCTGACTGCGTCACGAAAGCGCACGTGTCTTCTTGTGCGCAGGATTCGCAACGCTCCCGGCGCGAGCCATTGAGCGCAGCGCGGGCACCAAGCCCGGCCACAGAAAGGACAGCGTATGAAACTCTCTTCGGTATGGATTCTAGCGGTCGCTTCGGTTTTCCCTGGGCCGAAACTTGCTCAGGCGCAGGAGTCGCCTCTTTCCAGCGAGCCGGCGAAGCTCGCCGATCTGCTGGCTGAGGCCGAGCGCAACAATCCGCAAATCCAAGCCGCGCGCCACGGCTGGGACTCGGTGCGCAAAATCCCGACGCAGGTCTCCGCGCTCCCGGATCCCGAAATCATGGTGCAGCAATTCAGCGTCGGCAGCCCGCGCCCCTTCGCGGGGTACACGAACAGCGATTTCGCCTACATCGGCCTTGGATTCTCCCAGGAACTTCCTTTCCCCGGGAAGCTGCGGCTGAAAGGCGAAATTGCCAAAAAGGACTCGGAAGCCGCGCAACAGCGTTATGAGTCGATTCGACGCAAGATCCTCGTCCAGGTGAAAGCCGAGTATTTTCGGCTTGGCTACCTCGCCAAAAGGCGCGCCATTCTCGAAGGCGATTCCCAGTTGCTTCAGCAGATGGAGCAGTCCGCAGAGGCGCGCTACCGCAGCGGCATGGGAAATCAGCAAGAACTGATCCAAGCGCAGCTCGAGCGAACCAAGCTCCTTCGAGAGGTCGCCATGAATGATTTGGAGGCGGGCAAAGCCCAGGCTGAGCTCAAACAGCTCCTCAATCGCCAGCAGTCATCGCTGGACATCGAAACAACAGAACTTTCGGAAACGACGACCGGCTACACCTACGAGCAACTGCTGGCCGCCGCGAACACCAACAATCCCGGCATCGCCGAAGCGCAAAAGTTGGTCGAAAAGCAGGGCTTGCAGGTGGACCTGGCCCGCAAGGATTTCTCTCCCGATTTCAACATCCAGTACATGTGGCAGCGCACCGATCCCAATCAGTTTCGCGCCTACTACATGCTCACCTTCGGCGTTCGCATTCCCATCTATCGCGGCCGCAAGCAGCAGCCGGAGCTGGCCCAGGCCCAGATCGACCGGGACCGCGCGCGCAGCGAACTCGAAGCGCAATCCCAGCAAATCTCCTTGAATCTCCGCCAGCAATACCTGAGCGCCGAGAAATCCGCCGAGCTGCTGAAAATCTATCGGGAAGGATTGCTGCCGCAGGCCCGCGCGGAGCTGCAGGCCGGACTTGCCGCCTATCAGTCCAATCGCGAAGATTTCCAGGCGCTACTCGCTTCTTTTCTCGATGTTCTGAAGCTCGACGAAGAGTACTGGCAGACGCTCGCGGGCCACGAAACCGCATTGGCACAGATCGAAGAAGTCACGGGATTGACGCTGCGCTGAGGGAAGCGCCGCAGGAGTTCGGACATGCAAAATCATCGAAATGCATTTTTCCTGGCGCTGAGTCTGGGCCTGGCGCTCGCGGGCTTTGCCGCGGGAGTCTGGTGGAATGCCCGCAGGGCTGCAACGGCACAGCATTCGGCTGGTTCCGCGCCGAATGTTGCGGCGCAAGCTGCGGATAGCGCCTCCGCGGCTTCCAAGCCACCACAGACGGAAACTCCTCTCGCCCCTGTGCAGCTTTCCGCCGAGCGGCTGCAGTCCATCGGCGTGAAGTTCGGCGTCGTCGAGCGCAAGCCGGTGCACGATGAAATCCGCGCAACAGGTACCATCGCCATCGACGAAACACGGCTTTCCTACGTCCAAACGCGGTTTTCCGGCTACATCCAGAAAGTGTTCGCCGATGCCACCTACAAATACGTGCGCAAGGGCGAGCCGCTCTTTGCCATCTACAGCCCCGAATTGGCCACTGCGGAGCGCGAATATCTCGTCGCCAAGCAAAACGCTCAGAATCTCTCGAACAGCAGTGTGCCGGGTGTCGCTTCCGGAATCGCCTCCCTGGTCGAAGCATCCACGGACCGCCTGAAGCAGTGGAACGTCCCGCAGCGCGAAATCGCGCGGCTCGAGTCCACCGGACAAGCTTCTCAGGAATTGGAGATCGATTCGCCGGTCTCCGGTTTCATCACCGAGCGCAACGCCCTGCCAAACATGAGCGTGCAGCCGGAGACGCGCCTCTTCACGGTCGCGGACCTCTCGGACGTTTGGGTCCTCGCTCAGGTTTTCCAAAACGCCCTCGATCGCGTAAAGGCCGGCAGCGCGGCCCAGCTTACCGTGGATTCCTACCCCGGCCGGGTTTTCCGCGGCCGAGTGGATTTCGTCTACCCCGAAGTGGATATGACCACCCGCACGGCGCGCGCGCGCCTCGTCTTCTCGAATCCCAATCTCGCCCTCGCGCCCGGAATGTTCGTGAACGTGGTCTTGCACGTGCCGCTGGGCAATCAACTCGTCATCCCGGCCAATGGAGTCCTGCATTCGGGCACCCGCGAAATTGTTTTCGTGGACAGAGGTGGCGGTTATCTGGAACCGCGCGACGTGCAACTGGGACTTCAGGCAGGCGATCAGTACATCGTGCTGAAAGGCCTGAAGGCCGGCGAGCGCATCGTCACTTCTGCGAACTTCCTGATCGATTCAGAGAGCCAACTCCAAGCCGCTATTGGGTCATTTGTCCCCCCTCCGCCAGGAGCAGGTGCAGCCTCCACGATGAATGCTCCCAAAGCAAACGTGCAACTGACCTCAGATCCGAGCCCGCCCCATAAGGGCGGCAATGTGTTTCGCGTGAAGCTCGCGGATTCCAGCGGCGCCCCAATCTCTGGTGCAGAGGTCAGCGTGACGTTTTTCATGCCCGCCATGCCAGAGATGGGAATGGCGGCAATGCGCACGCCAATGACACTCTCCGAAAGAGGATCGGGCATCTACGAAGGTTCCGGCCAGCTTGGAAGCGGGGGAACCTGGCAAGTCACGATCCTGGCGAGGAAAGACGGCCAGACTATCGCCAGCAAACAAATCTCCGTAACCGCCACGGGAGGGATGTAGCGTGATCGCCCGATGGATTGATTGTTGCGCGCGAAATCGCTTTCTGGTGTTCACGGGAACGCTGTTGCTTGTGCTCGCGGGAATCTGGTCTTTGCGCCGTATCCCGCTGGATGCGTTGCCAGACATTTCCGATGTGGAAGTCATCATTCACACGCCATGGGCCGGGCAGCCGCCAAGCCTCATCGAGGACCAGGTCACCTATCCCATCGTTACTACGCTGCTCGCCGTACCGCATGTCAAAGCCGTGCGGGCGCAGACGATGTTCGGCGACTCCTACGTCTTCGTCGTATTCGAAGACGGGACCGATCTGTACTGGGCGCGCTCGCGCGTCCTCGAATACATGCAACAGATCACGGGTCGGCTGCCTGCCGGAGTTCATCCGGTCATCGGTCCCGACGCGACCGGCGCGGGTTGGGTGTTCGAGTACGTGCTCGTGGACCGCAGCCAGCAGCGCAGTCTCGCCGAGTTGCGCAGCATTCAAGACTGGTATTTGCGCTATCAGCTCGAAACCGTTCCGGGTGTCGCCGAAGTAGCGACCATCGGCGGATTCGTCAAGCAGTACCAGGTCAATCTCGACCCCAACAAGCTGCGCGCCTATGGCATTCCCCTTTCGACGGTGATTGAGAAGGTGCGGGCCAGCACGAATGAAGTCGGGGGACGGCTGCTTGAAATGGGAGGCGCGCAGTACATGATCCGCGGACTCGGGTATTTGCGCTCCTTGAACGATTTGGAGGCAGTGCCTGTTGCCGCAAAGAATGGAACTCCCGTTCTCGTACGTGATCTGGGCACGGTCACCTTCGGGCCGGACATCCGCGAAGGCGTTGCCGAATGGCAAGGCGAAGGGGAAACCGTCGCGGGCATCGTAGTGATGCGTGACGGAATGAATGCTCTGAATGTCATCAACGGGGTCAAGAAAAAGTTGGCGGAGATCAAATCCTCGCTGCCTCCCGGAGTCGAAGTCGTTTCCGGGTACGACCGCTCTGGTTTGATTCACGCCTCCATCGAAACCTTGCAGCGCGATTTGCTGGAAGAGGCCATCATCGTCAGCGCTGTCATCATCCTCTTCCTGTTTCACTTTCGTTCGGCGCTCATCCCGATTCTCACGCTGCCAATCGCGGTACTGGCGTCCTTCATCCCGATGTATTACCTCCACGTGAGCTCGAACATCATGTCGCTCGGTGGGCTGGCGCTGGCCATCGGAGTCCTCGTCGATGCGGCCATCGTGATGGTCGAGAACGGCTATCGGCAGCTCTCCGAACATCCTGCTGCCGAATCGGAAGGCGTCTCCGCGCCAGAACGGCGGCGCATCCTCATGAACGCCGCCAAACAAGTTGGCCCTGCGATCTTCTTCTCACTGGTCATCATTGTTGTGTCCTTCCTGCCGGTGTTCCTGCTGGAAGCGCAGGAAGGGCGGATGTTCCGCCCACTCGCTTGGACAAAGACGCTGGCCGTGGGCTTTTCTTCCGTTCTGGCCATCAGTGTCGTTCCGGTGCTGATGATCCTCTTCATTCGCGGGAAGCTGCGACCGGAATCGAAGAACCCGATCTCCCGAATCACCCAGGCCATCTATCTGCCGGTGTTGCGGCTCTGTCTGCGGTATCGCAAGACTACGTTGCTCCTCAATCTGGTCTTCTTGTTGGTAACGCTGCCGCTTGCCCTGAAAATTGGCAGCCAATTCATGCCGCCGCTGTTTGAAGGCTCGGCACTCTACATGCCGACGGCCCTGCCGGGAATTTCCATCACCCAGGCGTCTCAACTGCTCCAGGAGCAGGACCGCATCATCCGAACCTTTCCCGAAGTCGAGACGGTCTTCGGAACGATCGGACGCTCCGACAGCGCCACGGACAACGCTCCCCTCGATATGTACGACACCACCATCATGCTCAAACCGCGCGAGCAGTGGCGCCCGGGCATGACCTACGAAAAGTTCATCCAGGAGATGGACGCGAAACTTCAGTTTCCCGGACTTTCCAACACTTGGACCATGCCCGTCGAAAATCGCCTGGACATGGAGCTGACCGGAATTAAGACTCCGCTCGGGTTGAAGATTCAGGGCCCAACGCTCGAAGGGATTCAACAGACCGGCGCACAAATCGAGCAGGTGCTTTCCTCGCTTCCCCAGGTTCGCTCCATTTTCGCGGAACGCGTATCGCAGGGCTTCTACATCAATGTCGAAGTCAATCGGCTGGAAGCCGCACGATACGGACTGACCGTCGCCGATGTCCAGCAAACGGTCAGTTCGGGGATCGGCGGTGAAATGGTCACGGAAAACATCGAAGGCCGTGAACGGTATCCGGTTAACGTCCGCTATAACCGCGATTTTCGCGACAACGTGGAAGAACTGCGCCGCGTACTGATCGCCACACCGTCCGGCGCACAGATCCCCATCGAGCAGATCGCACGGCTCACCTTTTCCCGCGGCCCGGCCATGATCCGCGACGAGGACGGAGCCTTGACCGGCTACGTCTACGTCGACCTGAACACCAAGGACTATGGCGGTTTCGTGAAGGCGGCGGAAGACCTCTTCCGTCAAAAGCTCCGTCTGCAGCCCGGCCACACCTACAAATGGTCCGGAGAAAATGAGTTCGAGTTGCGGGCAAAGGAACGACTCCAAGTCATTCTGCCGGTCGTGTTCTTTGTCATCTTCGTGCTCCTCTATATGGTGTTTCACTCCGTTGCCGAAGCCGCGGTGCTCATATTCCCGACGCTCTATGCGCTCACGGGCGGCCTCATTCTGCAAAAGCTCCTTGGATACAACTTCAGCGTGGCGGTCTGGGTCGGCTACATTGCGTTATTCGGCATCTCCGTCGAGACTGGCGTGGTCATGGTCGTCTATCTGCATGAAGCACTCGACCGCCGCCTCGCATCCGGAAAGTCGCTCAAACACGAAGACATCGAAGAAGCAGTCATCGAAGGTGCGGTGCAGCGCCTCCGGCCGAAGCTCATGACCGTGTGTGTGGTTCTCGCGGGCCTCATCCCCATCCTGTGGGAAACAGGCGTCGGCTCCGACGTAATGAAGCCGATCGCCGCTCCCATCGTCGGCGGCATGATCACCTCGACCATTCACGTCCTCATTCTCGTTCCGGTTTTTTTCGCGCTCATGAAGGAGCGCGCACTGCGCCGGGGCGCTCTGCGTTCCTCTGCGGTGCACGACAGAGAGTGAGCCGGTCCGACAAGATTGTTCCTTTGTGCGTGAGCCTTGCCAAAGACGCCGTGTTGCCGGAAATTTCTTCGCAGAAAAAATGAACGGCTCCACCGGCAGTACCGGCACCTGCATCGCAGGGCGCTGCTTTTCCAATCCTCGAAGCAGACTCTACGGAATGGAAAGGACTTGCGCGTTCTTTAGGTCGGTGACAGCCTTCTGCGCAATCTGCTCCTTGCCGATCTCGAAAATAGCGTGAGATCCTTCCGTGGATCTTGCCGGTTCCCACTAGATAGGGAGAATTTGGCTCCCCGGGCTAGATTCGAACTAGCAACCCTTCGGTTAACAGCCGTCGACGTTATTTAATCAAATCTTGCCGGAAGATAGGCTAGACCGAGGGGAATCAGCGAGTTCTGATGAAATGCGGCGAGTCAACTTCTCCTTTCCTATTCACATTTTATTCGCACTTTGCCGCACTTCACCGCGTTTCGCGTGACATTTCTGTGACAGCGGTCAAAGCTCGGAACTGAAAGGACAGTCAGTTGGCTGGGGCTGGCGACTTCTTTTCGTTCTCTTCTTGCAGCTTGCGGAGCTCGCGCCAGCGGGCGTATTGCTCGACCTTCGCGGGGTCAGGGTCTTCTTCGCCTTTGAGCCAGAAGCGGAGCCAGTCCACCGATCCGCCTGCGGCGCCATGCGGAATCCCGGATTTGTCAGAACGTTCGAAACTCAGGCAAAGTTCCAACAAAAACAGCCCCTGCCTGAAAAAAACTACTTGTCGCCGTCGTTTTCATTCGTGTCTTTATCTTTGCCGCTGTCCGCCTTTTCCTTGTGCAGTTTGCC
>WNGL01008691.1_pt1 | contig 12163 bp, 9 predicted proteins | sample 5400591 | NCBI WGS metagenome assembly WNGL01 (sample SAMN13153377, study PRJNA577476) | soil metagenome | isolation source: 80 cm soil or saprolite under Garry oak tree replicate 1 | place: USA:California | collected 2016-06-15
TCGGTTTGCAGGTGAGCGTCTCTCCGGAACTCACAAAACGCGGAGTGCACGCGGGCAAAATTGCCGGAGCCATTGGTGAACGCCTGGGTGGAAAAGGCGGCGGCAGACCCGAATCGGCGCAGGGCGGCGGCAAGAACAAGGCGGAGCTGGGTGCGGCTCTCGATATGGTGGCAAAGTTGGTCAAAGAGTCGCTGTCGTAGGGACAAGGGGCGGCGGAGCGGATGGGAGGGGGCCTTGTGCTTGTTCTTGTTGGGTTGTCGAGAAAGTGAGGAGGGACAAGTACAAGACCCCCTCCACACACTACACCACACCTTGTCCCTACAATTGGGACTCGTGAAGGCGGCTCCAATGGCGCCAGGAGACCACCTTTGCATATATATGACTTTTGTGCTATAACGTAGTAGCGGTTCAATGCGCATATTACCAATTCTGGCAAGTTGGCCGTTGCAGTTGGCCGTTGCAGTATCGTTTACAGCGCCACATGGAAGTTGTGCAGGTCAGGCGTTCTCAATAACTAGAGAGGGCGACACTGCAAGTCGCCCTGGGATCGACATAGACCAGGAAATTACGCATGAGCAATCCCTTTCAACGTATTCGCGATTTCATAAGGCAATTCTCACAAAACGGAAAAGACTACGAGCTAGACGGCGCGTATAGCGCGCTGCATCCTGGTGGAGAGAGCCAGCGACAGTTGTATACTGCGCTTTATATCGGTACGGCCTATGCAAAGGCGCTGATTATCGAGGTGCAGGACGACGTCGGGGTCGTGCTGGGAGTAGGACGTAACGCGCAGAGCTATAGCCACATGTCTGATGGCATCGTGATCGATATTCCCGGCGTCATTGCCAATTGCAACGAGGCGCTGATCAAAGCAGAACAGTCGGCGGGCGGCATCATCGCCCCTCCAACGGTGATTGGCATCGCGGGCGAACTGGTTAAGGGCAGCTCAATTACCATCACCAAGCAGCGGCAAGACCCCACCAAACCCATTTCGCCGGAGGAACTGGAGAACGCGATCTCCAGCGCGCAGCAGAAGCTGCATAAGTCGGCCAAAGAGCGCATTGCCGCCGAAATCGGCTATACCAATGTCGAAGTGCGCTTGACCAACGCGGCGGTGATCTCAGTGCGCATCGATGGGCAGACCGTGCACAATCCCATTGGTTTTCGCGGACGCCACTTTGAATTGACGGTGTTCAGCGCATTCGCGCCGCTCATGCAGCTGGGCGCGTTGGAGACGGTGGCGCAGGGACTCGACCTGACGCTGATCTCGATTGTAGCCGAACCATACGCCCTGGCGCGCTGTTTGAGCGCCGATGCCGGACCGGATAGCGGGGCCATTTTCATCGATATCGGGGGCGGTACCACCGACATCGCCCTGGTACGCCAGGGTGGTATTGAAGAGACGCGCATGTTTGCCCTGGGGGGACGCACATTCACGCGACGGCTGGCATCGAACAAGGGGCTTTCGATCAAAGAGGCCGAGAAGCTCAAACTGCTCTACAGCAGCGGCAATATTAAAGGAGCAGAGCGGGACGAGATCCGTGGCATCTTAGCGTCAGAGGTGCAGACGTGGATGGACAGCATTGAATTATTGATCGGTGAACAGTCCAAAGAAGAGTTGCTGCCACCGGCCATCTATATGGTGGGGGGCGGCTCGGCGCTGCCAGACCTGCGCGAGAAGCTGGAGAACTTCCCGTGGAAAGAACGCCTGCCATTTTCGCGCGACCCGCTCATCGAAACGATTCAGCCGGGCATGGTGACGACCATCGTCGATCCCAATCATCTCCTGAAAAATGCCCAGGATATCACACCTATGGCGCTGGCATACCAGGCGATCGAATTGCAGGACGAGAACAACGTGCTAGAGAGAGCATTAAACCGGGTCATTCACCGCATGCACATCTAATACGCGACTAGAAAGATATGGGAACATCTTTCTCATCTGAACGTATAGAAGTATAAAGCACTGAGATCATCAATTTGTAGGGGGGAGAAGGGCTATGCCTGACGAGCAGATCATTTATCTTGATCCAAACGATGAACTGACAAAGGTGCGAGAGCGGATCGAGGAGATCCCTGCACGCCATATTATTCTGGTGGTGCCGCAGCAAACACAACTGCGCAGCCACGTTGGTTGGCGTTTACTCCATGCCCGCGCACGCGAGATGGGCAAGGATATACTGGTGATCAGCACAGACCGCCAGGTACGCGCCGTTGCGAAAGCGGCCGGTTTTAAGGTCGCTGACTCGCAAGAATCACCCGTTTCAAGTAAAACTCGCCCGGGCAGTCGTCCGACTCGCGGTGGGATAGGGGGAGGTGGAAAAACCACACAGCGTCCTCGCACACAGGGTGGCAGAGGCACAATTGATAACCGTGCACCGCGCCAGCGCGAGCAACTGCCTCCCCGCACGAGACCCGCACAAGATCAACCTGCCCCCAATACCTGGCGCGAGGCTGAGAGCAGAGCTTCTCAGGTGGAAGAGACCAGGACAGGACAGGGCAATGCACCGGCTCCAACTCCATTCGTTATCGAGGAAGACGACGAATTTGATCAAAATTACGAATTTCGCGTCGATCCATCGCAGTCGACCACCGTGCGTCCCATGGCGCCGCGTCACGAGGATGAGGAGCCAGACCCGCTTATCGAGGATTATCGCACATCGCAGCGCATCCGCGAGGCTGCTCAAAGTGCCCACACCGGGGAGATGACGCGGCCCGCCGACGAACGAGCATTACGAGAGCCTACCAGCGCGATGCCTGGCCCACGTAATACCGTGCCGCCACCGCCTGACCAGGTTCATCCTGATCCTTTCGAGGAGATGGAGGATATCTCATCTGTTCCGCTGCCTGAACAGCGTGGCTCAACCTTTGTGCATGATGTAGATGAGGGCATTCCCGATATCTCCGATATTCCAACGGATGTGCATGAAATTGAGTTCCTGGGCGATCAGGGTGATTTCATCGGAACGCAAAATATTCCAGGTCGCCAGTGGCCCGATGCGATTGTCAACGAGCCAGAGGAAGACCTGCCACGTGTTTATGGCACGCGTCCTCGCAGCAGCCGTTCGGGAGCACTGCCGCGCAGACCCGTACCCGAGTTTGGCGACGAAGATTTGCTGCCACCCATAGAAGATCAACCCACGCTCACTCCTAACCACTCGCCCAGGCCATCGGGCTCACTCAGGAGGGGTAATCGTGGTGCGCAGCCTGCCGCTCAAGGTCCCCAGGCTCCACAGGCTCCACAGAGCCAACAGCGACCAGCGCGCAACGTTTCCGCGCGGCCTGGGCCGCCGCCATCCAGAGTAACACCCAGGATAGGAACGCCAGTCGCACCACCGGCAGCACGGCGCGCCGGTAGCACAGGGCGCCGCGGCGGCCGCATCGCCACCGTGATCCTGGTCTGTTTCCTGCTGCTTTTGCTGGTGGGTATTGGATTGCTCTATTTCGGCACCACCGCGACGATCACGATTACCGTTCCTTCGAGAGCCCTGAGCCTTAACCAGATCAAGCTCAATGCCACTACCAACGCGGGTGCGCACGGCAATGTCACCCCGCAGGTCCTCTCTTACAACGCAAGCGTCACCGGTCAGGGAACGGCGACAGGCACCACCCCCCAAGGGAAGGCCAGAGCTATTGGCAATGTCACCTTTAGCAATACCGGGTCACAACCACTCATCATTCCTTCACTTACTCTTGTCTCTACCACTGCTAACCCGGGCAGCGCAGGCATACTGTTTGCCACAACCGCCCAGGCGGTTATACCCGTGACCAATGCGAATAATCCTCCTGTGCCGGTACCAGTTCAGGCGCAAAACCCGGGCGGTGCGGGGAATGTAGGCCCAAATGCCATCAATGTCATTCCCGCTGAGAGCATCACGAAAATCGCATCGTTTAATAGTGTTCCCACGTCAACCATCAGGTTAAGTGTGACCAATTCTACGGGGCTTCAAGGCGGGGGGGCGATCAATGTGCCAGCGGCGACCAAAGGCGACATCCAGGCGCTGACCGCGTCGCTGCATCAGCAACTCCAGGCCAGGATCAACATGTGGCTGAAAGGGCAGCTACAAAAGGGCGACATTGCAGGAAAGCTGATCCCGGATGTGCTGGGAAGCAAGAGTCCGTTGCCGCAGGAGCAACTGACCCAGGTGCCAGCCGTTGGGCAACCTCTCACAGGGAAATCCTTTACGGGGCAACTCGCCGTACATATCAGCGTGCTGGTAGTCCGTTACGCCGACCTGGTGACTGCCGCACAAAATCAACTCAACGCGGCGGCGCTGAAGATGCAGCAGCCGTATGAGCTTGCCATGCAGATTCCCATTATGCTAGGGAAGAATGTGACCAGCACTCCCTCAAAGGACGGCTTATCCATCTCCATCACTCTCTCGGCGAAGGGGCAGATCGTGCAACATGTCAACCTCGATGATATCCGCGCTTTAGTGGCCGGCAAGACGGAAGACCAGGCCAAAAGCGAAATTCAGGGCGGCGAAACCGGGTTACACCCGGTAGTGACCGTCTCGACTGTAGTATCTCCCTCTTTCTTGCACCTTATGCCGTTCCGCACGGAGCATATACGCATCATCATACAACCAATGCCAAACGGGTAGGGTCTGTCTTCCTGGCGATCATTCACAGACCCTGTACCAAACGGGTAGGATTGCTGGACAAACGCTCGCTCCTTCGTTAGAATGCTATAGGGAGTAATGTTTGCGTCTGGAGAGAGCGACATGGCGCGTTTGATGGCCCTGGATGTAGGTGATGCCAGAATAGGCGTCGCGATTAGCGATGCCTCCGGCTTCCTGGCCTCTCCCTACATAACGCTGCACGTTTCTCGTGATGAAGCCCAAACATGGGCTGCGATCCAACGACTCATTAGCGAAACGGAGGCTGAAGGTCTTGTCGTTGGACTGCCCATTAGCCTGGATGGGCAGATTCATACCCAGGGAGCGCGGGTACAGGCCTTCGCGGAACGCTTAAAAGAGCATATCTCCATCCCCCTTACCTTCTGGGATGAGCGACTTTCGACAGTTGAAGCGCAGCGTTTGCTCGCAGAACGCCAGCAAGCTCCGCCGAGGGCCCCTACAGGCAAAAGAAGCAGCGGTGGTAGAATGCGTAGGACGACGCGGCGCAAACATCGCCAGCACGAGATAGACGCGCTGGCAGCGGCTGTTATTCTACAGGAATACTTGGACCATGCATCGAGCAAGATAGAGGATTAGAAATACATGAAAAGACGAGGATCACGCGCCGCTATCATTGCAGTGCTTTTGCTTGGTCTCCTCATATTTGGGATCGTCTACTTTACGTGGACGACGGTGACGGATGTATTCCAGCCGGCCAACGCCAATGCAACAAGCACGAAACCTTTTGTGATTAACAGTGGTGAATCGGGGGCGCAGATTGCCGATGCGCTCCAGGCAAAGGGGCTGATTCGCAACGCCCTCGCTTTTCGCATCTGGGCCAGGATTAAAGGGCTGGATACGCAACTACAGGCAGGCGCGTACAACCTCAGTCCGAATATGACGATTGATCAGATCATTGCCTTGCTGCTTCACGCTCAGCCCGATGCCGTGCCGGTGACTGTCCTGGAGGGATGGCGGCTGGAGGAGATTGCGAACAAGTTTGCACATAACGATCCAGCGTATCCGCCGCTGACCAAATTCAATGAGCAGGATTTTCTGAAATATGCGATGCACCCGAATTTGTTTCCCGGCGCCGCCAATTTCCCAATTCTGAAAGATATTCCGCCGGGCAAGAGTATGGAGGGCTTCCTCTTCCCGGATACCTACCTCATTCCGGTCAATGGGACAGCCCAGGACGTAATCACTGCCATGTTGAAAGAGTTTACCAGCAAGGTACAGCAAAATCACCTGGATACGCTGGCAAAGCAGAATAAGCTCTCGGTCTACCAGATGGTGATCCTGGCGTCTATCGTGCAGCGCGAGGCGCTCTTCGATGATGATCGTCCACTGGTAGCAAGCGTTTATTGGAACCGTATCTTCAAGCCGAATGCTGAAACCGTCAGTGAGCTGGACGCGGACCCGACGGTGCAATACGCGCGCGACTCGCAGCCTGGCACGAAGAAGTATTGGACGCCGTTGCAGGCAGCAGGACGCCTCGTGTTTCCTACCAGCCCCTGGAATACGTACACACATCCGGGATTTCCACCTACTCCCATTTGTAGTCCTGGCCTGGCCAGCCTGATGGCGGCGGCAGCCCCGCGGACGACCTCGTTTTACTTCTTCCTATCGAAACCAGATGGGCATAATGTGTATGCAAAGACGAACGCGGAATTTATAGCAGACGAGCAAAAATACTTATCACATTAGAGAGTAACGACCCATGTTGAATTTGAATATCTGGCAAACCATTTTTCTGGCCTTGCTCCAGGGTGTGACTGAACTTTTTCCTATCAGCAGCCTCGGCCATACGGTGATTTTACCCGGACTCTTTGGTTGGGCCAACCTGATTAATGATACGGGTTGTGGAGGTCAGAGTTGTTTTCTCCCCATCATAGTGGCACTGCATCTCGGCACCAGCATCGCGCTGGTGATCTATTTCTGGCGCGACTGGTTGCGGATTATCTTGACCCTCTTCAAAAGTATCAAAGAGGGCGAAGTTCGCACCGGTACCGATGAGTGGGTGAGCTTCCTCATCATTATTGGTGTCATTCCCGCGGGTTTAATCGGTCTCTTTTTAGAAACGCCGCTCAAGACCCTATTTGCTTCGCCGGTGATCGCCTCGGCGTTCCTGGTGCTCAACGGCTCTATCCTTTTCGCGGGGGAGCGCATGCGGCGGCGAGTAGAGGCGAAGCAGGCTCTTACAAGCGCGAAGGAGCGCGAGGCAAGTTTTCGCCCGCTTTCTTCTCTGACGTGGAAAGAGGCTATCATCGTCGGGTTAGTGCAATCACTCGCATTGATTCCGGGCATTTCGCGCTCTGGCGTGACAATGGTTGCAGGTCTGGGAGTGCGCCTCAATCACGAGGATGCAGCGCGCTTCTCCTTTTTGCTCGGTACGCCGCTCATCGGGTTAGCGGCGGTGCTTGAGATACCCCAGTTGATCGGCCAGTCGGCTTCAGCATGGCTGCTAATAGTAACCGGGATGATATTATCCGGGATCGCCGCGTATCTGAGCACAAAGTTCCTGATGAAGTACTTTGAGACGGGTAGACTCAATCCTTTTGCCTACTACTGCTGGGCATTAGGGCTGGTTTCGCTCGTCTTGCTGGCAACAGTGCTGCATGGCAGGGCGTCTTAGATCATTAATTACCCAAAATGGCTATTCTAGATATGCATATGCAGCTTGAAGAGGTAGATACGTTTGATACAATAGATGCACGCTTTGGATAGGCTAAAGCGCATATTTTGTACTTTGAAAGCCATCCTGCCTGATTAGCACGCAGTGTGTTGGCAGGATGCAAGGAAGTACCCAATACAAGTCCCAAAGAAGAGGTAGAAAGATTTTAACATGAAGAATCCCGCAATTTTCTATGCCGTTATCGCCCTTGGCATTATCGCCCTGGCAGTTGGTGTGTACTATCTGACCGGTGGGCAGCATCCAGCACGTGCCTATACAGGTCTGGGCCTTGGAGTAGTTCTGCTCATCGCTGGCGTCGCCGGCATGTTCATGACCCGCTCCAAAGCGATTGCCAAGTAGTTTTGCAAAAACGGAAGAGCCGGGAGATACAACACTAAGTATCTCCCGGTTTTTTGCTTGTTTTGCATGTTGTAAGCAGGAGAAGTCGCATCTATATTGGCTAATCCCCTTGTAGAGTTTGAGATATTTGTTATAATAGGGGCGTCCTATGAGGGATTATTAAGTGCTTTCAAAAAAAGAAAGGTAATGAAAATCGATGAACAACAACCCGGCACTTTTCTATGGCGCAATTCTTGTAGCAATCGTTGGTCTGGCCCTGGGAGCTTTTTTCCTTGTTCCTAACATTAACCATGTTATTGCTGATTCGAACATGCACTGGAAACACGCTATCGCGTTTTTTGCTCTCGGTGTGATTGGTATCATCGCGGCGCTGGTTACGCGGCCCAAAGCTACCTCTCGGTAAACATGTCCTGGTAAGGGCAAGGGACAAGCCAGGGCGGGGACAAGCCCGACCCATACCCCATAGAGGCGTACCTCCTTGCCCTCATCTATTTATCCGAGCACATCTCCGACAATCTGTGGGTATCCTCGCAAAAATTCTCCGGCGCTCATGGCTTTCTTCCCCTCCAGTTGCAGGCGGTCGATTACCAGCATTCCTTCTCCTGTGACGACCTGAAGCGAGGGTTCGCCGTCTTCTTTGCGCAGCATCACGATTCCGACAGGCGCATCTTTCTGTGTTTCGGATACGAGCGCGTGCGCAGAGACAATCTTTACCAGTTTGCTGCGCCAGGTAGTGTAGGCGGTGGGCCAGGGTGTATAGGCGCGAACCTGGCGCGCTAATAGGTCGGCTGGACGACACCAGTCAATTTCTCCGTCTTCTTTGCGCATCATACGTGTATACGATGCTTGTTGCTCGTCTTGAGGCTGGGGCGTCAGCTCTCCCGAAATCCACAAAGGTAAGGCTTCCAGCAAGGCTTCCGCTCCCACGTTTGCTAATCTCTCGGTCAGGCTGCCGGTAGTATCATGCAGGGTAATGGGGATGGAGTGCTGCAAGAGTATTGGGCCGGTATCCACGCCTGCATCAATGAGCATGATCGTTACGCCTGTCTCAACATCGCCTTGCAATATAGCCTCGGTGATGGGGGAGACGCCGCGATATCTGGGCAAGAGTGAAGCATGAATGTTGAGCGTGCCATAACGTGGCAAATCGAGGACGGCCTGCGGCAATATCTGGCCGAAGGCAGCTACGATGTAGAGGTCGGCTGAATAGGCAGCCAGCGCTGCTATGGTTTCCGGGCGTTTCAGTGATCCAGGCTGCCAGACAGAGATATCGTGAGCCAGGGCTGCCTGTTTGACCGGCGAGAAGACTATCTCTTTGCCGCGCCCCACGGGTTTATCCGGGCGAGTAATCACCGTGACAATTTCATAGCCGTCAGGCAATAGAATTCCAGGCGCGCGATTAGCAATCAGGGCCTCAAGAGCAGGTACAGCAAAATGGGGTGTTCCCATATAGATGATGCGTAACATGGCGCAAATCCCTTCTACGTTCTTTGAAAAATAGTTGTTGTTTTCTATGGTGTACAGCTTTGTTCCATATTAGCATATTTTGGCTATGATATAACCACGAGAGGTACCTCCTTACTTGATTGCTGTGGCAATATGTTATACTCCTTTCACAGCAAAGGGGCGTAAGGGCACATCTTTATTTGTATGAGTGGAAACGGGACACAGATAATTCTATGCAACAGGCACAGGCGCAGCTACCTCACGTTTCCAGGTTCAGTGTTCACGCGCTATTACCGCCATCTACCGATTCCCACGTTATTTTACAGCGCGCGGACGAAACCACCGCTATCCTGCGTATGTTGGCAGAGGCGCAAACCAGCACTGTTGTACTGACTGGAGACGCGGGGGCAGGGAAATCGATACTCGCGGCGCTGGTCTTTCGACAGGTTCAGGCAGGCGCATCTCCTTTCCAGCGCTTTGCCTGGTTGAGTCTCGGGCCAAACGCGACTTTGCCAGATTGTCTTGTTGCGCTCCTGAATAGCCTCAGTTCAGGTATGCTCCCCCCGGATTTCTTGCTCTGGAAACCTGATCAACAAATCGCGTTTGTCCTCCAGGCATTACGCAATCCTCAAGCCAGCGCATTTGTGGTGCTGGATCAATTTGAGGAGTTACTTGACGAGGACGCGATACATCTCGATACCCATCACTACTTGTCAGCAGTGAGGCAAGGTAGTAACCGCATCCCTATAGCAGGACGCGGAGCAATTTCTCTCTTTTTGGAAATGCTCCAGCAAGATCTGGGCAACAGCCGCGTTATGCTGACGAGCTACCGCTCGCCCTATACGGCGCAAAACGAGCACACGCGCGTACGAGCCTACATGGTATCGCGTATAAGCCTGCCCGAAGGTGTAGCGCTCCTTCATCAGCGAGGGGTACAGGGTAGCTCACAGGAGTTGTCGCTGATCTGGCAGCGCTGCGCGGGTCATGTTTATGCGCTGGTGTTGTTCTCCGCCCTGTTCACGCTGAGTGGATTTTCGCTGAGCTATTTACTGAACGCGCCTGATTACGCATTTATGTGGAACGGGGATGTCACCCTGAACCTGATCAGTCTTGTTTATAATTTCCTAAATCCCATTCAACGCACCCTGCTGCGCGCGCTTTGCCTGTTCAGCGAACCAGCACCGCTTGAGGGCATACTACAGGCGATCACGGGTGATGGTCCGGCTATTGATGGGAAGGCATTCGAGCGCGAATTCGCGGCCTTGACCCGCATGTCGCTCATCCAGCCGATGCCGCCTGTAAGAGCACTCGCGCTCAATCAGCTGCACTACCGGCTGCCTGCATGCATACGCCTGTATGCGATTGAGCACTACCTGGAGGGGCATGACCGGCGGCCTAGTGGAAGAAATTTGATCTCCGCTCTCGGCGTGGCGATTGAGCCAAATCCTATGGTCGGCAATCCGGAGGCGCGTGAGATTGCGCTGGCGGCTGGCCATATGCGAGTAACCAGCTATTATTTCTCGCAGGTACAACGCTATTGTCCACCTCCTGGGCAACGCAAGAATTTGCAGGATGTTGAACCACTGCTGGCACTGATTTCCCATTTATGCCTGGCCTGGCACTGGCAGCAGGCCTGTGATCTGTTCTTCAGCGAGGGGCTTCATACGCGCCTGGTCTCATGGGGCGCATGGAATACGCTAATCCGACTCTATACGGTGATGATTCCACCTGTTGGCATCGTGACCCGCCGTGACGAAGCGTTGATTTGCAGTCATCTTGGCCTGCTCTATGGCCGCCTGGATGACTATGCGCAGAGCGCGCATTATTATGCACAGGCACTTAGCACGCAGCGCGAGATTTCTGATCTACAGGGGCAGGCAATTACACTGATCAATCAGGGTGAAATTTTCCGCAGCGCAGGTAATAAGCAGCAGGCCTTCGACAATTATGAGCAGGCGCTTCCCTTGCTGCAACAGCACCCGGATGCACGCCTGGAAAGTGTGCTCTTGCACAATATGGGGCTGCTGGCGCAGGACGAGAAAGACTACGACCTGGCCCTCAAATACTATGTTGCATCGCTGCAACTGGCTATGAACTTACAAGAGCAGTACAACCAGGGGATGATCCTGACGAACATGGGTATGCTCTTCTTTGAACAGGGCCACTTACTCGAAGCGCTGGCGCTCCTGTTATCTGCCTTACAGGTGCGCCAGGGTCTGCAGGACCCGACTGTCAATGCACTTATACTCTTCCTGGAGACCCTGGAACAGAAAATGGGGTCGGAAGCATTTGCGCAGTTGTACGCGGAAGCTACAGGCAAACAAGGGCAAATGTTGGCGCAACTTGATATAAAGAACAGGAACCTCTGGTAATATCGGGCCTCTGCATATATAATGAGCATGCAAGATCATGGATTGGGCGCATCGAAGGACTATGCAAGAGCGAGTGTAACCAATCAACGTAATAATAACTGCCAGGGCTTTTTATTTTTTGTTATTCACAAAAGAATTTGTCAAAGGGGCTGCTGGGCAGCGCGACCCTCGGTCGCCCTGGAAACTGACTTATTCGCCTGAGCAGGAGCATATTGTGGGTACACTGCGCGGAAAACACGCGAGAACACATCTTGTCACAGCAGAAGAGCAAGTTGATGAGCGGCAAGGTTCTCGAGGGGCCAGGGGAACCAGGTTCTCGGGAGGGGCAAACGTGCAGGAATTTCAGGCGTTTTACCAGGAAAACATCGGCCTGATTTATCGCTTTGTCTACAGTAAAGTGGGTAATCGCGAAGAGGCCGAAGACCTGACATCGCAAATATTTATCAAGGCTGTGCGCGGGATGGATACCGAACGCGGTCCGCAGAGCATGCAAAAATGGCTGTATCAGGTTGCGCGCACGACAATTGCAGATTATTGGCGCAGCTACTATCGTATTTCGACGAGTTCGCTCGAGGAATTGTTAGATGCTGGCTGGGAAGGTCCGGCTGACATAGAGTCGATGATTGCGTGCGGTGAGCCAAACGAGCGGGTGAAGCGTATCCTCGCGGCTTTGCCCGAGCATTTTCGCGAGG